>Ga0172371_10003323_pt1 | contig 25014 bp, 24 predicted proteins | sample Lak12m_FD_114543 | JGI IMG/M metagenome (GOLD analysis project Ga0172371, IMG submission 114543) | Freshwater microbial communities from Kabuno Bay, South-Kivu, Congo - kab_022012_12m | ecosystem: Environmental > Aquatic > Freshwater > Lake | place: Democratic Republic of the Congo: South-Kivu... | reverse complement strand
GATGGTCACACCGCCTTTGAAGACGGCTCGCCCGATTATTTGAATATCCCGGCGGTCGAGATCGGACTCAAACACATCGAGTCAATTGGTTACGATGTGATCCACGAACGGGTGATGTGCCTGACCGGCTGGCTCCTGGAAAATTTGGTTGCCATGAAACACAGCACGGGCGAACCGCTGGTGCGCGTCTTTGGTCCGACCACCACCGAAGCCCGCGGCGGAGCAGTGACGGTCAACTTCTTCGATAAGGACGGCAATGCCATTGACCATCGCTTCATTGAAAGCGAAGCCAACAAAGTCAACATCTCCTTGCGGACAGGTTGTTTCTGCAATCCCGGCGCGGGCGAGATCGCGCTCGGACTCTCACGCGTCGAATTGGATGTGTGCTTCTCACAACCCGGCCATGAACAGCGTTTGAGCGTTGACGATTTCCGTTTGTGCATTGACGGCAAGTCCAGCGGCGCGGTGAGGATTTCCGTGGGCATGGTGACGAACTTCAATGATGTGCAAGCGTTGTTGAGTTTTGCGAGAGGGTTGTTGGGGTAAGAATTTGATGGGAGAGGAATATCTTATGCCAGAATACAAATACGATGTAGCATTTTCGTTTCTAAAAGAAGACGAAGTTTTGGCTATTCAACTGAACGATCTTCTACAAAGCCGATTGTCAACCTTTTTGTATTCTAAAAAACAAGAGGAAATCGCTGGTACGGATGGAGAAGAAACCTTCAACAAAGTATTTGGCGTAGATGCTCGGATTGTGGTTGTTCTATATAGAAAGGGCTGGGGCAATACACCTTGGACGAGAATTGAAGAGACAGCTATCAAGAATCGTGCATATGATGAGGGATACGAGTTTGTAATTTTCATCCCTTTGAACCAATCGCCCGAAGTGCCCAAATGGCTACCCAAAACCCGAATATGGATAGGCCTAGAACGATGGGGAATAGAAGGTGCGGCAAGTGTAATTGAATCTAGAGTACAAGAAACTGGAGGGGCAGTGCATGAAGAGACCCTCGAAGACCATGCTATTCAGGTAAAACGACAGATTGAAGCTGAACAAGCACGAAAGAGATTCTTAGCATCAACTGATGGAGTTCAAGCTGCGAACAAAGAGTTTAACGATCTGGCAACGCAAATAGAATCAAATGTGTCAGAATTAAAAAACAAGGTTGGTTTCGATATTGTTTGCAAACATAACTTGCAGGGAGGCCATCAATGGATAGAGGTGTATGGCCCACATTTCTGTGTTTGCGCGGAATGGTATTTAGCATTTTCAAACACATTAGATCATTCGCGTTTAGATATATCGCTTTTAAAAGGGCACCCTCGTAGGCCTAATCGGATGATCCTTATGGAGCCAATATTACTTCAGCACCTATTATTGAACTTTGATATCGATCCATCTCAAAATCATGGGTGGCAAATGGACGATTTGAAATTCATGACAACTAATCAAATGGCAGAGTTTTGTCTCAGATTATTGATAGATCACATTAGCAAACAAGAACTTGGGAATAGAGCCAGTCCTAAAAGCTAACATGAGGAACCTTCATTCTTGTTCAACACAAGCGTTGGAATAGTCACGGTTATTATGCCAAGTGCCATCACCAGAGAAAACTAAGGAGACTTATCATGAACATCCAAGATATCCTCACCATTTACGAATACAATTATTGGGCTAACAAGCGCATCCTTACTCAATGCAAAAATGTGACTCTGGAACAATTCACCGCTCCGGCAGAATTTCCTTTCGGTGGTCTGCGCGGGACGGTTGTCCACATTCTCGATGCAGAGCACGGCTGGCGGACGTTTTTTCAACACGACGATTGGTCAGCGCCGGAGTTGAAAGAAGCCGAGTTCCCGACCCTCGCCGCGGTTCGGGAACGTGCAGATCAGGAAGAAAAAGAAATGCGCGCCTATCTCGCCACGTTACGCGACGAGGATATGAACGTTCACCGCAGCTACGACACGCCCGAAGGCAAGCATCGCGAGCGCATCTTGTGGCATTGTCTTCTGCACGTGGTCAACCACGGGACACAACATCGCAGTGAAGCCGCGGCCTTGCTGACGCGCTTTGGTCAATCGCCGGGCGATTTGGATTTCACTGTGTTTCTAAATGGATACAAGCCATGAACGGTCAGACCCGCTCCAATATCAAACCCGGCATGACAGTGCTGATCGTTTTGAAACAGGATCAGCCCACCGGTAAATTAACCAAAGGCATCGTCAAAGATATTTTGACCAAGTCGCCGACACATCCGCACGGGATCAAAGTCCGCTTGATGGATGGGCAGGTCGGGCGCGTGAAGGAGATCGTGGCTTGATCAGTATGAATATTCTTCTCTCCATCCTCGGCTTTTCTCTGCTCGGATACCTCAGTGGTTCGCTCACGTTCTCGATCTGGATCACGAGATTCATAAAAGGTGTGGACGTTCGCGACTCCGGTTCAGGCCATGCGACGACCACCAACACGATTCGTCAGGCCGGATTTGGGCCGGGCGCGGCGGTACTGATTCTGGATCTGGCAAAAGGTTTTATCCCAACCTGGCTGGCCCTGAAATATGCGCCAGCGATTTGGATCGTTCCTGTCACCGCAGCGCTTGTCGTCATTGGTCACTGCTGGCCGGTCTTCGCTCAATTCCGCGGCGGAATGGGACTTGCCAGCGCGGGTGGATGTCTGCTGGCTGTTTCGCCGCTGGCATTTCTGATTGCTGCTGCAATTCTGATCGCATTGACTTTGACTATTCACCATTCGGCGCGTGCCAGCGTCTTCACAGGAATCGCCGTAGCACCGGTGCTGTGGTTGACAGGTCAGCGCGGGACCGGATTCTGGGTCGTGGTGGCAGTGGGACTTGTTATCGCTTATCGTTTTCTGATTGACTGGAATCGCCAATATCGCGAACTCTGGCTTGACCGAAAAAGATAGGCGGCACTTAATCGTGGATGCTTCCCCATTTGTTTTTTTGAACTGCGAAGCCCGCTATGTTTTACTGTGACGCTGCCGCGAAAAACATCAATGACTTTATCTGGAATATAGAGAGACCGGTTCAGGCCGGTCTCTCTATTTATTCTCCAAACAACTGTTTCAAATATTTTTCTTTTTTTGCGGCAAGACAGTTCCCTCTTTGGATACGCCCAGCAATATCGCTGTGATGTTATCGCGCCCGCCGCGTTCATTGGCTTGCGCCACCAGATCTTCAGCCGCGGATTTCAGGCTGGTGCGCGTCGTCAACACGCGCAGGATTTCATCGTCCCGTACCAGGTCGGTTAAGCCGTCAGTGCATATCAACAAAATATCATTAGCCTGTAAAGTCGTGCCTTGATTTTTCTGCGCTTTATCGTTGTCGTCATCATTGCTCAACCGCAGACGGAAATCCACTTGCGGCAATTCGACCGACCCCAGATGCCGACGGATGACATGCACATTCGGATGGTCACGCGCCTGTTCCGGCAGGAGGATGCCTTTCTCGATCGCTTCCTGGACCCGGGTGTGGTCTACGGTTAAGCGTTGTATTTTCCCATCTCGTATTAAATAGATGCGCGAATCGCCGACATGAGTTGTGTAGAGTCTATCGCCTTCGATCCACACACAAGCGCACGTGGAACCCATGCCATGTTGTTCGGTCTTGCTGGCAGAGCACGAGGCTATTACTTGGCTGGCCGTGTGAATGGCGGACTGCATGATCTCGAGCGGCTTGTTACCATTGCTCTCCGAGACCTTCTCGACGATGTAGTTGACTGCTAGTTCGGCGGCCACTTCACCGGCGCGATGTCCGCCAATGCCGTCTGCGACAATGGCAAACAGCACCGGTTTTTCGTCTTCGCCGCGATAGGCAAAAACAGCATAACGGTCTTCGTTGTTTTTGCCAGACATCCCGGCGTGGCTCAAGGCCGCGACATTTAGATGAGGGCGCTGGGAACGGTTCATGACGAGGAAGTCTCTTTAGTAATTTTTGGTTCCTTCGTGGGAGGCGGATCCTTTAATTCAAAGCGAAAAGTTAATTGGCCAAAATGTACCACGTCACCGTGTTGGAGCAGATGGCCCTCTTTTCCAACCGGCTCAAAGTTGACCCATGTGCCGGCCACTGTACCTGCGTCGGCTAAAAGATAACCGCCGTCTTCGGTCTGAGTCAACCGTGCATGCCGCGGGCTGAGAGATGGATCGTCAAGAACATAAGTTGATTGCACCGGGTCGGAGCCGAAGGTGATCTCTTTTTTGGTGAGAGGGATCGGCGAAACGGGAGCCGCCGTGAGGTCAGGTGTGAGGCGTTGAAGCCAGGCGGGCGCGTCCATCTTTTTGGCGCGCACAGTCGTGGAGCGTCCACCTTTGGTTCTATCTGTTGACTGTGACTCGACTGCCACAATGACCGGTTGTGTGAGCGGATCCCCCGCGGCTTGATGCGTTGTCCGCGCGCGTGCAAAGGCTGAGCGCATGCTTCCGAGGAAGAGAATCAATAACAATACCAGTCCAGCCAGGCCGATCGCGCCGTAGGTGATGTATTGTTTATATCTTGAGAAGAAGGCGGACAGGCCGCGCGGCGGCTGGATGACTGTGATCGTGACCGGAATCTCCATGCTGGTTTTGCTCAGTCCCAGCGTATCAACGGCCTCGACCATGATCTTGTGTTCGCTGCTTATGTTGTACTTGCTGATATCCCACGTGAAAGTATCAAATGGCGCGGCTTTATTTTCGGCCGCGATCTCACCGTCCACATAAAACGTAGTGCGGACGAGCGGGCGTTGATGTTTGTCGGGATACTCAATAATGATTTCAATCTTCTGCGTATCGGGCAAAAGAATTTTGTCGTTGTACGGATCACCCTGCGGCGGACGGCGCACGACCTGCAAAGGCGGCTGGACGAAGATCGGGTTGGGAGGCTGGATATCTGCTGTGAAGGATTGATCCGCCGACTGGATCTTGCCGCCTGCACTTGTGATCTGTATGCTGAGGGTGTGTTGGCCGCCCTTGGTTGTGGTGGAGTTATATTTGAGGGAATACAATCTTCGCAGTGGGGCGAAATAGGTTTCAGGGTCAGGATAAGGTTGTGCGTCGTTCGTGGCGGAGAAATATCCGCCGTTTGTTTGTGTGGCCAGATTGTTGAAGGCTGCCGCGCTGGTGGTGGCCGCGTATAAATCGGTATCCACAAACCAGACGAAGACATGCACGCGGTTTTGTTGCGCCTTCACGATCAATGGTTGCATGAGCGTGTCAATGTTGGCATCGTCCATGTGAGGGGTGATGAACAACACGATGCGCTTCATCCCAACTCGCGGCTCCTGTGCGGCGGCGATGTCAATGGCGCTGGCAAGCGATTGCAGGTTGGGAGTCGTGGCGCGGAAATCGGGTTGGAAGGCGTTCAGGCTCACCAGCCAGTCTTTTGCGCTGGCGTGAGCGATGATCGGCCCGGCAATCGTGACGAGACTCAAATCATCGGATGTGTCTGCGGGAAGCTTCTGCCCCCAGGCGCTGAGCGCTTGCACAAGCGCTTCAAAGCGAGGCGCACCCTGTGTGTTGCGGATTCCGAACGAAGGTCCGGGGTTGATCGCAACTACAATTTGCGCGGGGACAACCATCTCGGTCAATTCCTGGACCGGGAGCGGCTGGCCGTCTTCGAGCATGGTCACGTCAGCGGGTTTGAGTCCACTCACGAAACGGCCCGAAGCGTCGAATACATCCAGGAATGACGACATCACTGGAAATGTCGAGGCGTCCACCGGATAGAGATCGGCAACAGCTTGTCCCTGTGCGCGAACAGGCAAGCCCAATCCAAATAGGAGAATCAGACCCAAAATACCGAGAAATATTTTTTGAATAAAAGAATATGTGGATTTCAACGCGGCCTTCGAAAAAAGGGCTTGCAATCACTCCCATTCAATTGTAGCGGGCGGTTTGCTCGTAATATCATACACGACCCGATTGATTCCGTCCACTTCATTGACTATACGATTCGCTACGCGCGCCAAAAGTTCATGCGGCAGGCGCGCCCAATCCGCCGTCATAAAATCCTCCGTTGAAACCGCGCGGATGGCCGCGGCTTCCTGATAGGTGCGTTGATCGCCCATCACACCCACCGAGTGGACGGGAAGCAAAACGACAAACGCCTGCGAAACCTGTCCGCCCTTTCCCAAAAAGCCAGCATTGGATAATTCATCCAGCAGGATGGCATCCGCCGCCCGCAGACGGGACACACGCTCGTACGTGATCTCCCCGAGACAGCGCACGGTCAGTCCCGGACCCGGAAACGGCTGCCGCCAAACCATCCCTTCCGGTAATCCAAGCGCTTCACCGACTGCCCTTACTTCATCCTTGAACAAATATCTAAGCGGTTCGACCAACTCAAACTGCATGTCCTCCGGCAATCCGCCGACGTTGTGATGCGTCTTGATCTTCTCGGCTTTGTTCCGATCCGACGCGGACGACTCGACCACGTCTGGATAGATTGTACCTTGCACCAAAAAGCGCGGCTTGCCTAAACTCTTGGCCTGCTCTTCAAACAGGCGGATGAATTTCTCGCCGACGATCTTGCGCTTTTGCTCCGGGTCGGTGACGCCTTTCAGCGCGCCGATGAAGTCCGCCTCTGCTTCGACCGCGATTAATTCCGCGTGCATCTTCTCGCGGAATGTAGTGATAACTTGCTCAGGTTCACCTTGCCGCAACAAACCTGTATCTACAAAAACAGCCACGAGTAGATCGCCGATGGCTTTGTGTACCAGCGCCGCCGCCACAGAAGAATCAACCCCACCGCTGACAGCCGCCAGCACGCGTTGCTTGCCAACCTGCTTTCGTATCCGGGCCACAGCGTCTTCGATAATGGATTCCGCTGTCCAGTCCGGTTTGACGCCGGAAATGTCGGTCACAAAATGTTTGATCAATTCTGAACCATTCGGCGTGTGTCGGACCTCTGGATGGAATTGCACGCCGAAATATTTGCGTTGAAAATCTCCCATGGCCGCAAACGGACTGTTCCCGCTTTTTGCCAGCGCCACAAACCCCGGCGGCATTTTGGTGATGCGGTCGCCGTGCGACATCCACACTTGCGAGAGAACATCCAGCATCGTGCCGGGGATTAACGGTTGGATCTCCGCCGGGCCATATTCGCGCTGCGCGGATGGATCAACTTGTCCACCCAATGCGTACGTCAGCGCCTGCATCCCGTAACAAATACCAAGGATGGGCAAACCCGATTCGAAAATATATTTTTGAATATACGGCGCATTCGGCTCGTACACCGATTTCGGTCCGCCGGAAAATATGAAGGCTTTGGGATTGATCGCTAAAACTTTTTCGGCAGGAGCGTCCCATGGAAAGAGTTCGCAGTAAGCCTGCGCTTCGCGCACGCGGCGTGCAATGAGTTGAGCATATTGAGAACCGAAATCGAGGATTGCTATAGAGTCAGTCATGGGTAAATCCTGGTTGAATGTCAAAGGTTAAAAGTTGAAGGTGGCTTTCAACCTTTGACTTTTAACCTTCAATATCCGAGATCAAATGAAAATGCAACTGCGGAAAATCCTGATATTCACCGCCGTTGACGATTAAACGATAAGCAGGCAAATGGAATTCCTGCACCAAACTCTGCACCGTGGAAAATAGATCTGCGAGAAAAGCCGAGTCGCTTGCGTCGAAGTCCATTAGTTTTGGGACGGCCTTCTTTGGCATGATTAAAACATGGAATGGATGATCCGGCTTTGGATGATAAAAAGCCATCAAGGTATCTGTCTCACGCAAACGTTTAACGGGAATCGCAAAACCCATATGTGCAAATATCCAGCCAATGAAAGGGGTAAGAGTTTGCAGAATTTTACGCATCACGCAATACGGATTACGTAATTCGTAATACGTAATCCGTAAAAAGATTTACGCCGGTTTGGCAAAAGTTATCTTCCCGTCATCCATCGATGTAATGCAGGCCAGCGATTCGACCGGCACACCGACCGGCTTGAGCGCTTCGCGTCCACCCTCGAAGATTTTCTCGATCAACGCGCCGATGCCGACAATCTTCGCGCCAGCCGCTTCCGCCAGACGGACGAGTCCGAGAATGGTTGCGCCGGAAGCGAGGAAGTCGTCAATGATGAGCACCTTTTCGCCGTTCGCCAGATATTCGGGCGAAACGATCAACTCAACCATGCGGCCTTTGGTGTGCGAAGGCGCGAGCGTGAGATAAACCTGATCCGGCATGGTAATGGGTTTGTTCTTTCGCGCGTAAACCACTGGAAGTCCGAGATGAAGCGCAGTGGTAAGGGCAGGGGCGATACCTGAAATTTCAGCGGTCAGCACTTTGGTCGCGCCGACATTTGCGAAGCGTCGCGCGAATTCCCTGCCGCAGGCGTCCATCAAAGCCGCGTCGACTTGATGATTAACAAAACTATCCACTTTCAAAATCCCATTGCCGAGAATTTGTCCATCACGTTGAATGCGATCTTTGAGTTCTTTCACACCTGCCTCCTGATAGTTTTTGGTCTAGACACATTTTACCACCCGCACAAAACCGCCGTTACCATACATCTTATGGCTATGGCATGCGTGAAAATGTGAGAATGTCTAAAAGAACAAACCACGGATTTTTCTCTGTGAACTTGGCGCCAAATATTTTTTCTTGTGATAAAAGAGCTACCCAAATTCTTAACGTACCCACATGAGTCTCACCTAAAGCCCATTTTTATACTGTGTTAGAATCTTCCCGTGATTGAACGAACTTTGATCTTACTGGCGTCCAATTCTCCGCGGCGCAGAGAATTGATCGCATTGGGGAACTGGATGTTCAGCGTTTCCGTCTCGGATGTGGATGAGAGTCAGAATCCGGGTGAGGCGCCCGCCGATTACGTGCGAAGACTTGCTGAAGTCAAGGCTCGTGCAGCAGTTACCAATGCGCGCACTGAACACATCATCGTTGCCGCTGATACTGCCGTGGTGGATGGCGATGCGATCCTCGGCAAACCTAAAGACATGGCTGGCGCCGTGGAAATGCTCCAACATCTGCGCGGGCATACACATCAAGTTTATACGGGCCTGTCGATTCTCAGCAAGAAGAATGGGCACAGTATCACCGAAGTATGTGTGACGGACGTTCCCATGCGGAATTACAGTGACGATGAGATCAACGCCTACGTCCTGACCGGGGATCCGCTCGATAAAGCCGGGGCTTATGCCATTCAATATTCACGCTTTCAGCCGGTGGAAAACATGAGCGGTTGTTTTGCATCTGTGATGGGATTGCCTTTGTGTCACCTGACGCGTGCCCTGCGAAAAATTGATGTCACGCCCGATGCCGATATTGCGAATAATTGTCAAACTTATTTGCATTATCAGTGTCCTGTCTCGCGCTCCATTTTGCGCGGTGAACAGGTTGGATAAAAGGTAAATGCATGAAACCAATTCGCTGGCTTCAATTGATCCTGATGCTCGTTTTGCTGGCCGCTTGCGCGCCGACCACGGTCAATGGTACGCCGCGCCCTGGCTTCTCATTCTTCCCAACATCGACACCTCTGCCCACTGCATCGGTCGGTATAACTCACGCACCGGATGCCGAGACGCCCATGCACAACTTCCTCGAAGCACTCAAGAATGGCGATTATGCCACGATGTATGGCCTGTTGTCGAAGGACAGTCAGGCCGCGCTGACGCAGGATGTTTTCAGCAAGAAATACAACGACGCTCTCAATACCATGAGCGCAAACAAGTTGGATTATGAAGTGCTGACCCAGTTGCTTAGTCCATCCACCGCACAGGTTGGATTTCGAATCATTTATCACACCGCGTTGGTGGGAGATATTCAACGCGACATGCTCGCACACTTCAACCTTGAGGCCGGTCAATGGCGCCTCAAATGGGACGATGGCCTGATCCTGCCCGAGCTGGCGGGTGGCAACATCCTGAAAATGGATTACCAAATCCCGTCGCGCGGTAACATCTACGACCGCAACGGCCTGCCCATCGTCGGCCAGTCGGACGCATACGCGTTGGGCATCACTCCCGGCCAGTTGACCGGAAAATCCGAAGGGACACTCGTCAGCGAATTGTCAACGCTATGCGGGATCCCTCAGGCTGAAATTCAGGCCCTTTATGCCAACGCCGGGCCGGATTGGTACATCCCGATCTGCGATGCTTCCAAAGACGAGGTCAAAGGCGTTTTAAATCTGGGGCTTGGCGGCCTGACTGTGACGCCTTATACCTCGCGCTTTTATTTCAACCAGGGCATTGCACCGCAGGTGGTGGGTTACACTCAACTCATCAATTCCACACAAGTGGATGAATATCGCCGCAAAGGCTATCGCGGCGATGAGCGTATTGGCCAGACCGGCATCGAGCAATCCATGGAATCGTATCTGGCTGGCAAGCACGGCGGCACGCTATGGGTGGTTGACCCCAGCGGCAATCTGAAAGCCAAACTGGGCGAAAGCGCGCCGCAGGCTGCCGACTCGGTTTATTTGACGATTGACAGCAAGCTGCAGATCAATGTGCAAAAGGCTCTGTATGGATTCACAGGCGCGGCGGTCGTTATCGAGCGCGATACTGGCCGCGTGCTGGCCATGGCTTCTTCGCCCAGCTTTGACCAGAATATTTTCGACCCCAATAACTTCAACAGCGCCACATTGCTTGGTGATTTGGTTAATAACTCCACAGACCAGCCTCTGCTTAATCGCGCTGCACAGGGTGAATTGCCGCTCGGCTCGGTCTTCAAAGTTGTTACCTTCTCCGCCGCATTGGAAAGCGGCCTCTATCTTCCTGAAACAACCTACTCTTGTCAGTATGAATTCGACGAACTCGTGAAATACGGCGGCTCGATCCTGCACGATTGGACATGGCAACACTGTCAGGACAGGCTTGCAGCTGGCAAGCAATGCGATACTTCAGACAGCAAACCATCAGGTTTGCTGACCCTGCCTGAAGGGTTGATGCGCTCCTGCAATCCATATTTCTGGCATATCGGCCTCGACTTGTACAATAACAATCGCGCCGGTGATATTGCCAGTATGGCGCAAGCCTTTGGTCTCGGCGCTCCGACCGGTATTGACACAGTGCCAGAAGCATCTGGAAATATTGTTGTTCCAGCTTCTGAGATCGATGCGACCAATCAGGCCATAGGTCAGGGGACTGTGACGGTGACTCCTCTTCAAGTGGCGCGCCTGACCGCTGCAATCGGCAACGGCGGGACCTTGTACCGGCCCCAACTTATTGAGAAAATTGTCCCCGTTCAGGGCGATCCACTCAGCGTCTTCAAACCTGAAGCGAATGGTACATTACCTTTGCGCCCCGACAGACTCAAAGTTCTGCAGGATGCCATGATTAGCGTAGTAAATAACCCGCTCGGCACAGCCAATTTCCGACTGCGCGGCCTGACGATTCCCGTCGCAGGAAAAACCGGCACGGCAGAATCAGGCAATGGCAAATCGCATGCCTGGTTCACAGGATATACGATGACCGCACAAGACACCAAACTGCCCGATATCGCAGTGGTCGTTGTTCTGGAAAATCAAGGCGAAGGTTCCGATTGGGCCGCGCCGGTCTTCAGAGCCATCGTCGAATCTTATTATTATGGAGCGCCGCAATCCGTTCCGTGGTTTGGACCGTTCGGCAATCTGTATACACCCACGCCTTTTGGCGGCGTCCCAACCAAAACGAAACCGTAGACGATATTCGTGGCGGAATCAATTCGCTCAGGTCTGATCATCAAGGCCCAATCCGGTTTCTTTAGTGTGGAAACTGGAGAGGGCCTGATTGTTTGCCAGTTGCGCGGACGATTGAAGCAGGGCCGCGCCACTGGTGACATTGCAGCGCTCGGCGACCGCGTCCGCATTACGATTTTGGATAATGGGAGCGGGGTGATAGAAGAGGTCGAAGAGCGGAAGCAGGCCATCGTCCGGCTTGACCCGCGGCCTCAAGGTGTGTACCAGCAAATTTTGCTGGCGAATGCCGATCAGGCCATGTTCGTCTTCGCCTGCGCGAATCCGAATCCGAAATTAAAAATGCTCGACCGTTTTTTGGTCATCGCAGAAAAACAAAAGATCCCACCGGTCATCATCGCGAATAAATCTGATCTTGTGGAAGACGCGCATGAAATTTTTGGCATGTATGAGGCGCTCGGTTACCGCGTGATCTATACGTCAGCGGAGAAAAATCTCGGCGTTGATGAATTTCATAATGCCTTGAAAAATAAGATCTCGGCGCTGGCCGGGCCGAGCGGCGCGGGCAAATCAAGTTTGTTGAACGCCATCCAACCTGGACTTGGATTGGCTGTGAACGAGATCAGCATCGCGATGAACAAAGGCAGGCACACTACCGTGGTGCGGCAATTATTTCCGCTTAAAGATGGCGGCTACGTGGCCGACACACCCGGATGGAAATCGCTGGCGCTGTGGGACACACACCCCGAAGAGATTGACGCATATTTTCCCGAACTCGCGCCGCTGGTGGCTGAATGTCAATTCAGCGATTGCTCGCATACGCACGAACCCGGCTGCGCGGTGCTGGCCGCGTTGCAGGCTGGAAAAATTTTCCCAGCGCGCTACGAATCTTATTTGCGGTTGAGGTCGGGATAGGAATAATTTTTCATCGAAGACACAAAGTTTTGATTATCGCACCTTTGTGGTAAAACATAATCCATGACTGACAATTGGAATCTACTCGGACACAAATGGGCTGTGGACATGCTGCGACAGCACGTCGCACGCGACACGGCGCGTCACGCGTATCTTTTCGCGGGACCTCCGGGGCTGGGCCGCCGCACTTTGGCTTTGCGCTTCGCCCAGGCCTTGAACTGCACACAGACCATCGAGCCAGGCGTGCCATGCGGAAAATGCCGCGACTGCAAACAGATCGAAGCTATGGGACATCCCGACTTGACCATCATCCAGGCCGAGACCGAAGGCGGAACGTTGAAAGTGGATCAAGTGCGCGAGGCGCGCCGTTCGCTGACTCTCAAGCCATATCAATCCAAATATCGCGTGTCGATTTTTTTGCGCTTCCAGGAGGCCAACGACAACGCTGCCAATGCCCTGCTCAAAGTGTTGGAGGAAGCGCCGTCTTACGCGGTCCTGATTCTGACTGCCGATAATCCCGAAGGACTCTTGCCAACCATTGTTTCGCGTTGTGAGGTGTTGCGTCTGCGGCCTGTGCCATTGGAAATCCTGGCTTCCTTTTTGAAGGGGCGCGGCGCGGACGAAGATTCTGCGACACTGATCGCGCACGTCAGCGGCGGACGACCGGGCTACGCGTTGCGGCTGATGCAAGATCCGTCCGCATTGGAATTTCGCCAGGAAAAACTGGCCGATCTGCAGACTCTGCTGCCCGCCGCGCGCGTGTATAAATTTTCCTACGCCGAGAAACTTTCCAAAGATAAAGACGTGATGCGCCGCGTGCTTTTGCTGTGGGCGTCATTGTGGCGCGATGTTTTATTGCGCGTGGGCGGCGCGTCTACGCTGATCGCTAATGTGGATCAGGTACAGGAAATAGAAATTTTGGCGGGACTCGTTTCGTTGTCCGAGGTGCGGCGCGTGGTATCGGACCTGGAAAAAGCTTTGGCGCGTATGGATGCCAACGTCAACGCGCGCCTGCTGGCCGAAGTCCTGTTGCTTGATTGGCCGAAAGTTTAATCCATGCCTCGCATTTGCATTGTTCCCACGGTGGACGGTATCGGGGGCGGAGCTTCTTTTAGAAATAAGTTCGAAGCCGGACTCAAAGCGCGCGACATGGAAGTTACGCATGATCCCGACGATGCGCCAGATGCGATCCTGGTACTCGCCGGGACGAAAAATATTGCGCCGTTGCTGCGCGCACGCAGGCGCGGCGTGCACATCGTCCAGCGCCTCGACGGAATCAATTGGATCCATCGCAAACGCAACACAGGCATTCGTCATTTTGTGCGTGCTGAATATGGCAATTTTGTTTTGTCATTTATTCGCTCGCGGGTTGCGACGCGCATTTTGTATCAGAGCGAATTTTCGCATCAGTGGTGGGAGGATTGGTACGGCAAACCGCACGCGCCTTTCACGATCATTCACAACGGCGTGGATCTAAATGCTTATTCGCCGCACGGCGTTGGCGGGCTTTCGATTGGACGCTATCGTTTGCTGGTCGTCGAGGGTAATCTCGGCGGCGGCTACGACATGGGAATCGATCATGCCATTGCTTTGGCCGAGATGCTCGCAGAAGAATACAGCTTCCCGATGGAATTGATGGTGGTTGGTCAGATCAGTGATGAACATGCGGCGCGCGTTCAAGCGCGGGCGCGTGTTCCGATCATTTGGAAAGGCGCGGTACCGCGCGGGCAAATTCCGGAAATTGACCGCTCGGCGCATTTGCTTTTTTCCGCCGATCTAAACGCGGCCTGCCCCAATTCCGTCATCGAGGCGCTGGCTTGCGGATTGCCCGTCGTGGCTTTCGACACCGGTGCGCTGAACGAACTTGTTATTGGCGATGCGGGCAGACTGGCGCCGTACGGCGGCAGTCCATGGAAATTGGATAAGCCGGATATTTCCACGCTGGCAGATGCCGCCGCCGAAATCCTGCGGGACCGTCCGCGCTTCCAAGCTGGCGCGCGCGCCCAGGCTGAAAAATCACTCGGGCTGGATTTGATGGTCGACCGCTATCTGAAATTTTTGCTGGGGGATTAAATGGATCAGGAGATTCAGGAATTTCTTTTGAAACATCTCAAAGGTATTCAGGAAAATAATATTGCCTCGTATCACGAGACCACCGCCGAGGAATTAACCCTTTACGAATGGTGGGTCACACCGCATCGAATCGACGGCCTGCCTTTTCACGAATTCATGATGAACTCCAACGCAGAGCGCGGCGCGGGGTGTTTGTGCTAGAATCTTTTGGAAATCAGGAGGCCAATATGCCGTTCAAAATCCTTTTGTTCCTCAGTATCACTCTGCTGGCGGCTTGCGCTCCGTATAACCAACCGATGCATACCCCGACGGCAACGGAAGTGTTACCCACGCAAACTGCCTCCCCCACCCCCGAGCCGACCAATACGCCCGAACCGACAAAAGAATTAAGACCCGGGATTGATACATTTGAAGAAGTGGCTCCTGGCGTATATTGGATATTTACTAAAGTTATAGTCACTGACAATTACTATAACCCTGAAGTTTTTGACTATCATTATAATATCAAACTTGGGATTGGACAAACGTGGTTAGTCGTGGAGGGAAGTTATAAAGGGAATATATTGAGCGCATATGGTCAAGGTAAGGTACATTCGCGCGATGAGTAGTACGTCCAAGAAAAGACCGGAAGAAAGACTACAGATTACCAGCTTGGAGTGAATACGGACAATCGTAAAATATTTTTTGCAGTCATAATGCATACGAAGGATGCAGACTTTCAGGCGTTTGTTTCGGGCGATACACAAAAGAGGGTTGGGTCAATACTGTTTATTGATACACCCTATGGTTGGCAGGTGGATTTAAGCCAACTCCCTTTTGAGAAATCTCCAGCTACACCCACACCCCCACCCAAACCATAGAGCAAGGATGCAGGGATTGACTTTAGTATAGAATTAATATCATACTGGTGTATAACAGTATGAATGTCGATCCTGCGGTAAAAAAGGAAGTAAACTTGCGCCGTTCGGGTGTATGGGGATTCATTTTTTGTTGTGCTTCTCTTGTTGCTTATTGGGATTTATTATATTTACCGGTATAGCGGTTACAGAGAATACAAGGCATCACTTTCTTACATAAATAGTTTGCAGGGTGACCATAAGACGATTGAATATAACAGGTTTTTCGGGATCGGGGATACACAGAATTTGTACGGCGGGATACTGGCTGCAGCATGGGATCACGGCATCCTGATGTGGGGCATACACGGACTCGCGTACTATCAGGCCGGCGATTCATTTTCCACAAAAAACCCGACTATGCTGTACCGCGTTATGGGAGGCTGCGCCGAATCGCTCAAAGAGATTGAATCCGGAGGTCCCCGGACATCCCGATATTTCGAAGATATAATGACAAACCCTTTTATCGTGCTGCATTTCCACATGTATAAATGGAGGAGCGAAATCCACCCCGGCAATTATATACAGGTTTTGACGTATGGTCAGTCCAATAATGCACGCTCCGCGACGGTTATAGACGAATTTAACGCACCGAACAATTGGACGATTTGCAGTGTACTTCCAAATGAATAAACGTTTTATGCATACATTACGTGTCAATCAGCTTTTCGTGAATGTGTTTAAGGTACTGATGACTATGGTTGTATTCATGTGTCTGTCAGGCATCATCCCATCATCTGTTCACGCGATTTTTAGAGATGGCGGGGGTAGCGGAAGTGGCGGCGGTGGCGGAGGTGGCGGAAATTCGTCATGTTTTCCTGCAGGCACAAGTATCATCATGGGCAACGGAGAAAAGAAGAATATAGAAGACATAAAGGCAGGAGACAACGTATTGAGTCGGGATGAAAACGGTACTACATCTGTAAGCATAGTCAGCGCATTGGAACGGCCGGTATCGGATAACATGTGCGAGATTAATTTAACGGATGGGGAACGGCTGCATCCGTGACTCCGGTCGTTGAGGGCATCTACATCACCTCTCCCACCGGAACGTTTCATACCGGTCCTTCGACAAGCTCAGGATCACGGCGGTTTGTGGGGCGCTGCATAAGTCAAGACCTCGTGCAAAGGAGCGGGGATAAACTCTCTGCCCCCTTTTTCTGTATCAATTCGGTATAATTTCCCTCAACCAACTCACTTATAAAAAGATGAACCATCATTACCCTGGCCGGCTTGCGCTTCAACAGCGCGTGCTCCCAATCTATCGTGCACCATTCTTCGACATCCTGGCGCGGTCCTGCGAAAGCCTGAGTCTCTTCGCGGGATTGCCTCTGCCCTCGGAAAATATCGTCTCTGCCAAAGACTTCCGGCTCGCAAATTACACGCCTGCTGAAAACATACATCTTTTTCGCGGGCAATCTTATCTATGCTACCAGCGCGGATTTACGAACTGGCTTGCCCAAAAGGATCCCGACGCGCTGATCGTGGAAGCCAACCCGCGCTATTTGGCGACAGCCTCCGCCGTGATGTGGATGCACGCACGCGGACGAAAAGTCATCGGCTGGGGATTGGGTTCGCCGCCTCTCACCCCATCCCCTCTCCCAATTTTGGGAGAGGGACTCAGGGTGAGGGGATGGCGGCAATTCCTCAGCCAGTTCGACGCGCTCATTGCCTACAGCCAGCGCGGCGCGGACGAATATGCCGCGCACGGTTTTCCGCGCGAGAAAATTTTTGTGGCGCCGAATGCGGTCGCGCCGCGGCCAACCAAGCGGCCTGACGATAGACCGTTGACCGTAGACCGTGCAGCAATCTTGTTTGTTGGAAGATTGCAGGCTCGAAAAAGAATCGATTCTTTATTGCGCGCTTGTGCGGAACTGAATCAAAATATTCGGCTGGTTATCGTCGGCGATGGGCCGGAACGGCAAAATTTGGAATCGCTGGCAAAGCAGGTTTATCCGTCAGCGGAGTTTAGCGGAGCCAGGCACGGGGATGAGTTGAAGCCTTATTTTGCGCAGGCCGATCTATTCGTCCTGCCTGGAACCGGAGGCCTGGCCGTGCAGGAAGCCATGTCGAACGGTCTGCCGGTCATCGTTGCAAAAGGTGACGGCACGCAGGATGATCTCGTCCGCCAGGCAAATGGCTGGCAAATTCCGCCGGAAAATTATGGGGCTCTCGTCGAAACGATGCGGCTGGCGCTATCTGACGTGGCGCGCTTGCGAAAGATGGGGGACGAATCTTTTCGAATAGTTTCAGAGGAAATTAATTTGGAAAAGATGGTGGAAGTTTTTGTAAAGGCGGTGAATTCTTTATAAAACTTATGATTATGCAAGCCGTTTTCATTTTACAGTTGTATACTTAATCAATGGAGAGTCAGTCATACATTCCCGGACTTAAGCCTGCCGACCCAGGCCCGCTTTCGCGGTTCATTCCTCCGCTGGAAGATGGGGTGGTTTCAACCTGGCTCTCGCAGCATTGCCCGGCCTCAAGCTGGCTGCTTGACCCATTCGGGTTTTCTCCCAAACTTGCTCTTGAAGCCGCGCGCGCCGGATATCGCGTACTGGTCACGGTCAACAATCCAATCACGCGTTTTCTGCTCGAGATGTCCGCCAACCCGCCAGCGGAATCTGACTTCAAAGCCGCGCTGGCCGATCTGGCGGTGATCAAAAAAGGGGATGAGCGTCTCGAGGCTCACCTGCAATCGTTATATCTGACCACCTGCGAAAAATGCGGACATGAAGTTTTTGCTCAGGCCTTCTTGTGGCGCAAGGGGGAGGATGCGCCTTTCGCTAGAATTTATGAATGTAAAGAATGCGGCGACTCTGGCGAACGCCTGGCCGCACCCGCCGATATTGAACGCGCAAAAAAGATCGCGGCGACGGATGGACTTCATCGTTCACGCGCCTTCGAACGCGTGGTAGCGCTGCATGATGATGATCGTTCCTACGCGGAAGAAGCCATTCAATATTATTTGCCGCGTCCGCTCTATGCGCTGACCACGATCATCAACCGCCTCGATAGTTTAAATCTATCCGCCGAACGCCGCCGCGCATTGACCGCACTCATTCTGGCGGCCTGCGACGCGGGCAATACATTATGGGCGCATCCGTCTGAAAGACCGCGGCCGAAACAATTGACCACGCCGGGTCAATTCCGTGAGCACAACGTGTGGATGATGCTCGAGCGTGGACTCGATCTGTGGACGGAAACCGCCTCCAGCGTCCCGTGTATGGCGTGGCCGAATAAACTTCCAGAGACAGGCGGCATCTGCATTTACGAAGGCCGTCTCAAAGACCTGGCGCATGAAGTCAAAAAAGAAATTCCCATCGCGGCGGTGATCGGTTCGGTGCCGCGGCCTAACCAGGCGTTCTGGACTCTGTCCGCTTTGTGGGCCGGCTGGCTGTGGGGCAGTGATGCAGTTGAACCATTTAAGGTCGCATTACGCCGCCGCCGTTACGATTGGGCCTGGAACGCCACGGCACTCAACGCGGCTTTCGCTCATCTTTTCGACTTGCTCGCGCTGGGCACGCCCTTCTTTGGATTATTGCCAGAGGCAGAGCCCGCTTTTCTCACATCGGCATTGACTGCTGCCAGTACGGCGGGGTTCGGTTTGAAAGGTCTCGCTTTGCGCACGGAGGATGATCCCATTCAGATTGTGTGGGAACGCGGCGAACACCTTGCCCTGAGCCGTGTCGAAGGATTGAAGCACGAGATTGATAAACCGGATGTCGAAATTGTGCACAAAGCTATCAAAGAACATTTGACCAAACGCGGCGAACCGGCCAGTTATTTGCACGTCCACGCCGCGGGTTTGATCGCCCTGGCAGAATTACATGCATTGAAACAGGCCAATCAGGAATTCGATGAAGCATTGCGCAGCACGCAGACAATTATCGAATCTGCATTGAAAGACGAGAGCTTTATCCATTATTCAACGGGTGAAAGCGTGGATACAGGTCTTTGGGGCTTACGCGAATCATCTCAGTTGGAAGCACTTTCTGACCGCGTTGAAATGGCTGTGGTCAATTTCCTTCAAAAGAATCCCGAAAGCATTTATCTTGAAATCGAAGATGATCTGTATTCCCATTTCCCCGGCTTATCGACGCCGTCCAAAATATTGATCTACGCAATACTGGCTTCGTATGCTGAGAGGGCCGGTGCAAACTGGAAACTGCGCGCAGAAGATGTCGCAACCACGCGGCGCACAGAATTGAAAAAGATAACCGGGCTGATCGAGTCAATCGGTCAGCGGTTGAAATACAAGACAAGTAAACAAGATAAATTGCTGGTCTGGGAAGAGAACGGCAAACCCGTCCGCGGGTTTTATATTTTGGCATCTGCCGTGATCGGACGCGCACTTGCGGAAATTATGTATCCGCCGGAGCAAACGGTGCTGGTCATCCCCGGCGGACGCGCGGCATTGGTCGTTTACAAGGAGCAACGCGACCCGTCGCTGGCGGAGCGGTTGAAAGCTTATCGGTTGGTGAAATATCGCCTGGTGCGCGCACTGTCCGAGCTCCCGATCTTGACGCGCGAAACATTTGAGGAGCAGATCGCGAGCGATCCTGTCGAACAATCCAAAGGGCAGATGATGATGTTTTAATTTTTCGGGCGGCGCGTCTCACGCGCGTCGTCCTTTTTTGTTATAGAATCAACCCATGCGAAAAAAACTTCTGACATTTCTGCTGGCGGCCTTATTTCTAAGCGGATGCATTACTATCTCGGACGCAAATGCAACTCCCACTGCGCCTCTTTTCGTGACCTCGACACTGCCGCCGACAAACACGCCGCGCCCCTCGTTGACGCCGCCTCCGTCAACCTCCGCTCCGACGCTGGCGGTCACCGCCCAGCCGAACTGCAAAGACAAAGCCATCCTGGTTCAAGATGTGACCATTGCCGACGGTACAAACGTGCCGCGCGCAAGCAAGTTCACCAAGACCTGGAAATTGCAGAACACCGGCACTTGTCCGTGGACTGGGTACACAGTTGCCTTCGTCTCCGGCGACCGCATGAGTTCACCAGACACCGCTCCCGTTTCACAAACGCTGGCAGGCAAGACCGTGGACGTTTCGGTTGATCTGGTTGCTCCTTCCATTGATGGCGCATACACGGGCTTCTTTGAATTGCACAATGCAAGCGGACAAGTACTTCCCATTGGTATTGAAAAAACATTTTGGGTCAAAATTGCGGTGGGCGCCGTCACACCGACTGTTCCGCCCGGCACACCCGTCAGCGGCGGCACACCGGGCGTTGTCCCGACCGGGCCGCTCAGTTGCAAATACATTGGCAGTCCATCCTATCCGAGCGAAATTGCAAATCTGATCAATGCCGCACGCACGCAAGCTGGTCTTTCTACGCTGACGATTGATCTGCAATTGGCCGCGGCCGCTCAAGGCCACAGCACGGATATGGCCTGCTTTGGTTTGCTGAGTCACACCGGATCAAACGGCTCGTCCCCTTATCAACGCATCGTGGCCGGCGGCTATGGCGGCACGTTCCGCCAGGAGATCATTTATGCAAGCGGATATCCGCAGGATGCCTTCAACTGGTGGATGGACGACCAGATCCATCACGATGCGATCCTGGATCCAAGTGCCACCGAGATGGGCGTGGGTTATGCCTATGTCTCAGACAGTGCCTACGGCGGATACTTCACAGTGGATTTTGGATCGAGATAGATAAACAAAGCGGAAGAAAACCCCGCTCTGTTTTACTTCCACAATTTTGCCAGCTCATTCAGCGATTTGTAATACGGCTCGATGCTCGGAATGAAGTGCCGTTCATCTTTCGCGTGCGGACCCAGACCGGATTGCCCCCACACGACTGCCTGACCGCCCGGTGCGAATCTCGCGCTCGTGCCGGGGAGTTTTCTTCCGATTCGCGGCTCGGACCCGGAAGCTTGTTTTACCGCGCCAATGAGCGCTTTCAACGCCGAATTATTTGGATCGCATGCCACGCCATTTTCCATCACGGAGAATTTCGCATCAAGTCCATTTGCTTCGCAATATTTTTGCACTTCAACTTTCAGCACAGACGTATCATCCTGTGGGATTGGACGAATTTCAACGCCGAGGATTCCCTCCGCGGCTGTGACGTTGTACACACCCATCGTGCCGACGTTGATGAACGGGAATTTTGCCTGCGATTGCCAGCCATCTACAGATTTCAAAGTCAGATGCTTGGCAAAAATTTCATTCAATGCGGAGCGTGCAGTAATTAATTTCTCGCTCAAATCTCCAGCGCCCGCAACACCTGAATGACCTTTCGCACCGCGGGCGATTACGTCGAAGCGCATCACGCCGCGATTCTCGATGCAAATTTCGCCGAAGAGTTCGTTGCCTTTTTCTCCTGTCCGTTCGCCAGCGATGAATAAGGAAGGCGTAAGATTTAATTCTTTCAGCACATAAGGCGTGCCCCACGCTTCCGCTTCACCGTTTTCTTCGTTGCCAACCAGAAGCAGAGAAATGTTCGGGAGTGGTTTTCCGGCCTTCAATGTATCCTTCATCCAAACCAGATATGTCGCGACGACGGTTTTCATGTCTGCCGCACCTCGACCCCACAGGTAATCGCCTTCGATCTTCGGGGTGAATTGCAAATCATCCGGTTCGGGTTCAACCACATCAAAATGTCCCGTCAAAAGAATCGGGTTCTCCCTCACCCAAGCCCCTCTCCCTGAGGGAGAGGGGGAAGAGGTGAGGGAAAATTCTGCAAACACCGCAGGATATTTACCGTCAAAATATCTTGGCTTGAAACCGTTGCCGCGCAAATAATCGTGGATGAATGTCCCGGCGCGGTGGACCTCGTCGAGCCGTTCATTGGGGCTGGCGGTCACAGACGGGATGCGGATCAAATGTTGCGCCAAGTCGAGAATCTCCGCCGTCTTGTTTGGATAATTCGTCTCGATCACGATTCCGCTCGATGGTCGGAAGCGAACCGGAAGTTCCGGATGTTCGCGCGCATATTCACGCGCGTGTTGGAGCATTTCGCCGATCTTCTCCGAGTCGCCATTCAGGTCCGCATATTTTGCAGCGATCTTTTCCACGTCTGCGCTGACCTGGACTTCGCGTTCGTAAGCCATCTCGCGCAGGACGGTGATCGGCACTTCATCGTTCGCACCCAGTTCCACCTGCAGCCGTGAGCGGATTTTTTCCGCGGTGTTCGGCCCGCCTTCAGACATTTCAACCAGCGGCAATAAATCTTCCCATTGACCGAGCACCTCGGCCAGCGGTTTAAGTTCATTCAACGTCCACTTTAAAAATTCGTGCATCTTGATCGGCTTGGCGGTGAACGGATTTTCGATCTCTGCACGCAAGCCATGTTGCGCGGCGAGTCGTTCGTTGGCGCGCGCACGCGGAATATCTTCGCGGTCGTAACGGAATGAGCGCGCAAATTGCGGGTCGGCGTAGAAGCGCAGAAGCAAAAGATTCTTGAGAGTCAGATTGGCGATGTCAACTTCGAGCGGGTTGCCGCCGTCGTCAGTACGGACTTCGACGCGTCCCATCGGCAGATTGATGCGTGCCATGAGATTCTGCTTTTCGATCTGCCGCGCCATTTCCTCGGCAGGAGCGGCCTCACCGATGGAATATAGTCCGCGCGTGTAAAGATCGCCGAGCTGGTCACTCGTCGTTGAAATGAGCCGCTCAACGGGTTCAGCAAAAGACCGGGCACGCACGGGTGTCCAGTTGTTGTTGCCGAAGCGCACGCCGCGTCGCACGAGATCGTAAGAGATTTGCAGGTAATCGTTGTACGAGCGATACAGATCGGGCAAATCGACTTCGGCTGGATTCGGGAAGGTTAAATTGCGGACCGAATCATTTTCAGTGATGACAACCACCGGACGTCCGCCTCGGACCTGCGCCTGAAGCGGGGTGGAGGCCGATGTGGCGATGAATAAGCTGGCGAATGCTCGCAACAACCTCGCAGAGGTAATGTAGACCTCAGACTTGTAATCATCGAAGTGTTGGGGCACAGCGCCGCTGTGCCCGTACTTCTCGCGTTCGGATGCAGGCAAATGCATGAAGTCCCAGGCGAGAAGCGGCTCAGGCAAAGACATGTTGACGTGGATACCCGCGGTCGCAAGCGTGTCGCCGTATAAATCCACACAGCGTTCGAGGTAACGGCGCTTGGCAATCGCCCAATTGCCGGGAATTGAATCGTGTCCGATGGCAGTCAGGAAAATTAAATTACCATGCCAGTAAAAAAGACGCTGACCAAACTCTGCGCCTGCGCGCGCCAGGGAGTTCATCAACACGGCTTCCATCAGGCGCGCTTCGTACGCAGCGCCGTGCGGACTGTAAAAAGGTCGGCTAGCAAATTCCACCATCCAGTGGAAGACTTCGAGTTGTGAGAAGTTCGCCAGCCAGGCGGGCAGACAGCTTGCACGCAGATAGTCCACAAAGGATTGGCGCGCAGGCCCGGAGCCGACGGTCAGCAACGGACGGAACTGCTCGTCGAGCAGATTCCATTCGAGTTCGAAGCCGTTCAGTCCGCCACTGGGCTTTTGCTCCTGCGCGGATTTGACAGCCAGTTTGTATTTTTCGGCAAATTGTTGAGGGTCGTAGGGCATATGATTTCCTTGGCGAGGGATGTGTTTGATATGAAAGAGGAGAGAAGAAAGAATGTGCTACAATTTATTCCATTGAGGTGAGCCATGAACCTTTCAGTAAAAACAGATGAATCGCGTTATAAAAAAGTCAGTATCCGCAACGCGGTATCTTTTGCATTGAATAGCGCTGCGGCCCATGCGCAACAACGCTTTGAACATTATTCTGCCATCTGCAAAGACTTCGAGAAGAAGCACAAAATGACATCGGCAAAATTCGTCGAAAAATTTGAGGTGGGCGCTCTCGGCGATGAACAAGACTACTTTGATTGGTACGCGGCTGTCCGTGGTCTAAATTTGTGGCGCGAACGTTACGAAATCCTTTCGGGAGTCTCTGTGTGAAATCCCGTGAGTATTACTCCTCCGTGCAGGCGGCCATTCTTGCCGCGCCGCACGTCATTCAAAACGATATTTCCTTTGATGAAGTCTCGGAAGAGGAATGTTACATCCGAGGCATACTCACACTTACCGGGGGCTACGAACTTCACATCGCAGAATATGTTGTCACAGAGCCGGATTTCAAACGCCTGAAATATCGTTTTCATCTTCAATCATCCGAAGGCAAAATGATCGCAAGGTGGGACAACGCGCCACATCATCCCGAAATCAAGACGCACCCAGATCATTTACATATTGCAGAAAAAATCAAACCGAATCTTCCGGCGAATATTCCACAAGTTTTAGCGGCTGTATTATCGTTTATCGAATAAACCATATGAATTTATTCGACCAGGAAAAAGGAACGATGTTGAGTCTTTCCTCTTTCTATTACTTCTTAAGGCTTACCAATCCTTCCATCAATCTCTTGAACGCGCCTTCGGTTCTTTCCACTGGCGTGGCATACGAGAAGCGGATCCAGTCATTGCCGAATGGTGAGAAGAATGCGCCAGGGACAATCGCGACACCGTG
>Ga0172371_10003321_pt1 | contig 25026 bp, 23 predicted proteins | sample Lak12m_FD_114543 | JGI IMG/M metagenome (GOLD analysis project Ga0172371, IMG submission 114543) | Freshwater microbial communities from Kabuno Bay, South-Kivu, Congo - kab_022012_12m | ecosystem: Environmental > Aquatic > Freshwater > Lake | place: Democratic Republic of the Congo: South-Kivu... | reverse complement strand
TGCGGTACAGGCATCGGTGTTGACGGTGTTGCCATCGTCGCAGGTCTCGCCGAGACTTGGCTGGACGATGTTGTCGCCACAGACCGGAATCTTGCACGCGTTGGTACACGCATCGGTGTTGACGGTGTTCCCGTCGTCGCAGGCCTCGACGCCGGTGCGCACGATGCCGTCGCTGCAGACCGCGATCTTGCAGGCGTTGGTGCACGCATCAGTGTCGGCGGTGTTTCCGTCGTCGCAGGTTTCACCGAGGCCGGGCTGGACGATGCCGTCGCCGCAGACCGGCAAATTGCAGGCGTTGGTGCAAGCGTCGTTGCTGACCGTGTTGCCGTCGTCGCATACCTCACCGAGACTCGGCTGGACGATGCCGTCCCCGCAGGCGGCGAGCTTGCAGGCGTTGGTGCACGCGTCGTTATTGACGGTGTTGCCGTCGTCGCAGGTCTCGACGCCGCTTCGCACGATGCCGTCGCCGCAGATTGCAGTTTGGCAAACCGCGGTGCACGCATCGGTGTTGACGGTGTTGCCGTCGTCGCAGGTCTCGCCGAGACTTGGCTGGATGATGTTGTCGCCGCAGACCGGGGTCTTGCAGGCGTTGGTGCATGCGTCGTTATTGACGGTGTTGCCGTCGTCGCAGGCCTCGACGCCGGTGCGCACGCTGCCGTCGCCGCAGACTGCGATCTTGCAGGCGTTGGTGCAGGCGTCAGTGTCGGCGGTGTTGCCGTCGTCGCAGGGCTCGATCCCGGTGCGCACGATGCCGTCGCCGCAGACGGCGAGTTTACAGGCGTTGGTGCAGGCATCGGTGTCGATCGTATTGCCGTCGTCACATGTTTCCGCGAGGCCCGGCTGAGTGATGCCGTCGCCGCAGAACTCGATCCGGCAGGTGGCGCTGCAGCCGTCGCCCGAAGTGGTGTTCTGGTCGTCGCAGGTCTCGCTGCCTTCGACCAGTCCGTCGCCGCACTGAGGACCTCCGAAACAACCCAGGTTGGCTGCGGTAACGTCGACTGGAATTGGCGCGAGCGAAAGATCCGTCGCGTCGATGTTCTTGATCACGAAATCGCCGGCCAACGGGGGAGTCGTCGTCGTCAGGAAATTGCACTCCCACAGGTCGATCGGGAGCGCCAACCCGCTCGGTGAAACCAGTCCGAGCCGGAGCTCTCGGCTCGCATCGCGATCGTTCAACGCCGTAAGGGCCGATTCGATGGTAGGCGTGCACGCGACCGCGGCACCGACACCCGCGAAGTCCCCGCCAGCGCCTGAGTAGTCGACCGCGAACTGGAGGCTACCGAGGAGTTTGCTGCCTGCGGCACGGAACCCGATCGTGCACTGCTGCGTGGCGGGCGTGAATCTGCATTGGGTGTCGCACGTGAGGGTCAGCTGGCCGTCATCGCATTCTTCGTCGCCCTCGACGATCGAATTGCCGCACTGCGCGTCGGCGGCGCAGACGATCTGACTGACCGACGCCGTCACCGCAACGGCCGCAGAGTGGAGATCGAGCGCTTCGTCCACGGTGATGGAAAAGTCGCCGGGTAACGGAGGATCGGCAGTGGTCAAAAAAGTGCAGCGCCAGAAGTCATGCGGAAGCGCGGCCCCGATCGCGGAGACCATGCCGAAATCGAGCGTCTGCGCTGCGTCGTCGTCTACCGCGAATGCAAGTGCGCCGGAGATCGTCGCGACGCAGGCGACGGTACCTCCGGAACCTTCGAAGGCGCCGCCGGAGGCGGCGTAATCAACATGAGCTTCAAAGGCACCGAGCACCGCACTGCCGGCGACACGGAAGGTGATCTCGCATCTCTGCGGTGGAAGTGCCGCGGCGAGCGCGACGGAAGGAGAGAACGAACCCGCGGTTGGCGTGGCGAGACCGACGGCAAAGATCAAGGATCGGACGGTCCGTTTCATGCTCTCGACTCCTGGAAAATCGGGATCGCTCTTCAGCCGTCGGCCGGCCGCGCGAACGAGGTCGCGCGGCCGGCGATCGCACCGCGACGCTCGCGCTGCGGAAACGGTGCTAATGGAGATCGTGCGATGCGTTTCACCGTCGCCCGGATGTACGTCCGACAATCACTCTGACGGTGAACAGCCGATCGTTCGGGTTTTCGCGCTTTGCCACGAAGGACGCTTCGAAGAGCGCCAGCCGCGGCTCAGTAGCCACCACGCACCGCGCGAACTTGAACCGTCGGAGCCGAGGTCGAGGAGGATTTCGTCTTGGTGACCGTGCTCCCGGTCTTGAAATCCACGGTCCAAGCGGACGAGGGGCCAGTGGCTCCCACCTCGTACGTCGTAGATGACCAATAGGGAAAGGTTGCTGATGTGCAACTACAGCCCAGCTTGGCGCAACCGCTACAGTCCGGGTTCGGGCAGTCGGGGCAGGTGATCGGTGTAGTACACGTAGGAGAGCATGCGGTGTTGAAGATCGAGTAGATCACCGGAGCGGATGTCGCGCTGAAATCGATCAGTGTGGCAAGCTCTCTCACGTTGGGAAGTCGCCAGTCGTCATAGCCCGCGAACACCATGTCGTTCAACGCCGCAATCTTTTCGTAGGCACCGAGCCAGTGGAAAGCCTTGTCGTTGACGTCGTGAACCGTCCCGTCGTCGGAGAGTTTCTCCCACATCAGGGTCGTCAAGTTGTCCGTAATGGTGCCGTCGAAGTTGTCTACGAAAGACGGCACGAGTCCACGCTGGTACTCGCCGTCCTCCGCAGTCCCGGGGCATGGAGTCTCGAGCGGGGTTGCGCCCGTGGGGACGCGTTCCCAACACTTTGTCTGTCCGGTCTTGGCCGCTCCGCCCGCCTGGCACTGTTCCCCGCCGTTGCACGAACACTGGAGCGCGACGTCGAGTCCGACGGCGCGCTGCAAGACTCCCAAGGCGTCGCCGGCGGTGACACTTCCCGACTCGTTGATGTCCCCACATTCCTGCGCCGGGGTGCACATCTGGGCGGATGCCGGCTCTGCAATGATCGCGGCCGCCAGAATCATCAACGCTGCAGTCATTCTCTTTCTACCGACCATCGTGTTTCCCTCCGCGAACCACCGTCTTCGGGGCTTCGTGCCTATAGTAGAGGTTATCCGCCCGATACGGCAAACGCACCTAGCGGTTGCGATGCGTGGGTCACCCGCTGCCTTTCCAAGTGTGCCCGAACCGCACGGGCAGCGACGATTGAAAACATCTTTCGGCGCCGCTGCGCGGATGCCGAAACGCGATTTCCACGGCATGCAGGGCGATCGCCTCCGACTCTGATCGTTCAGATACGGTCGGATCGGTGGGGCCAGGCACCGTGGCTTTGCGAGAGCGCGCACTCACGGACGCGAACGAGTACAGCACGTCGCCGACGATGGGATGGCCGATACCGGTCATGTGGGCTCGGATCTGATGCGTGCGTCCGGTGAAAGGTTCGACGTCGAGCAGCGTGCGGTCCTCGAAGCGTTCCACGACGGTCCAGCGGGTGACGGCGCGTTGCCCGCCGCATTCGATGGACAGGGGCCCTCGCCGGTAGTTGCACTCCGGGTCGCGCCCGAGGGGCTCTTCGATCGTCCCGGAGTTCCCGCGTACCCTACCGACCACCATCGTGCGGTAACGCCGTCGTAGCTCACCTCGTTGCTGCAGGCGGCAGAGTGCGTCTTTCATCGCGGCACCTTTGGCGACCAGCAGCAGCCCCGCTACCGCCCTGTCGAGCCGCTGAACTATGTGAGGCCGCCACTCGCCCCACGGCTGATCCGCACGGGCGCCGGCGTGGAAGATCAGCGCGCCGAGCAGCGTGGCTTCGCGGCGCGCGCCGAGTGGGTGTACGTGGACACCGGCCTTCTTCTCGACCACTAGCAGATCTTCGTCTTCGTGGTGCAGTTGCAGTGTCGTTTCCCAAGGCACGATCCAGCGGCGGCTCGTCTCCAGCGCCGCCAGCGCCCGCCGGTCGATGGCTATTCGATCGCCCGCGACGAGCAAGTCGAAGGTGCGGCCCGCAGCTGCCTTGCCGTCTCGGCGGATGTGTACGAAACCCGAAGTGATGAGGCCGCCGATTTCGCGACTCGGTACGACGATCAGCCGCGCCTTGAGATAGTCGACCAGCCGCGTCGTGCCGCCGGTGCGCGTGGCCTGGTGTTCCTCACGCTGCGAGGTGGAGAGCGTGTTCACGGCGGGTTCGTCTCAGGGAGCTCGCGGTTGGTACGATGCGGCAAACGAAACCTTTCCGGCCCCAGGTGCGTCTCTTCTCGGTCATCGCGATGCGATCTGGCTGCTAAACTCAATGCCAGTAACTTGAGGCGATCGTGGTGCCGACGGAGAATACGCCCGTGCGGAATTCTTGAAGAATCTTGGCTCGGCGCAAGCCCCCTGCCCGTGCCGAGCCTCTTGAGTTACTGGCATTGCTGCTAAACCCGGTGTTCGGCTGTATCCGCGAGGCTTCAGCCGGCTGCTACGCCTTCTGCTTTTCCCTCGACTTGCGCTCCTTGCGAGTCTCCTCCGCGGCGCGTGGTCGCAGCACCCAAGTACGGGTCTTGCCGATTCCCTTGAGCTTGACCTCGTGCATCTCGCGCAGCGTGAACGCGTCGTAGTCGGACAGCCGCCGCCCGAATTCGTCCGAGGTCAGCACCGTTCCAGGATGTGCGATGCTCACGAGACGGCTCGCCAGATTGACAGTCTTGCCGTACAGGTCGCCTTCCCATGCCAGCATCGGCCCAAGCGCGACGCCGACGCGTACGTCGGGCAGCAAGTCGTCGGCTTTGCACCCTCCCGCCAAGGCGAGAGCGGTTTCCGCCATCGCTCGCGGGTCGGAGTTGCTGAACATCACTTCGTCGCCGAGCATCTTGATTACGCGTCCACCGCGATCGGTGATTTCCCGGTAGGCGATCACTTCGAATCGTTCCACTACCTGTGCGAGCTCTTGCTCGGAGATCTGCTGACTGACGGAGGTGAAGTCGACCAGGTCGGCAAAGCCGATAGCGTCGGCTTCGAGTTCGCCGGTGTTGCCGCCCGCGCCGGTCACGGTCTGCGATATTGCGGCCAGCAAGTGGCGGCGCCAGATGTACTCGAGCAGCTGCGCGTGACTCTTGACGAGCGATTCGGCAAGGGTTGCGACGACGTCCGCGACTTCATTGTCGGAAAGATCGGGAGACCGCGTGGCGTCGGTGATCTGACCGGCGACCGACGAGACATGCATGATGGCGATTCGCGCGAGGGCCTGCCCGGTCGCTCGCGCCATCTGGAGGAGCATTTCCGGGTCGAACTGCTGTTTTTCGAACAAGTGCGCGATGAATCGAAGGACGTCGGCGTCCTTGCGCGTGAACACCCGCTCACTGGCCGAAACAGGCGGAAAACCCAGCGCCTGCCAGAGGCGCCTGGCTTCTTCGACCGGCATTCCCGACAGCGCGGCGACTTCCGAGCCGCTCAGCTCGAGTTTGCCGAGAATAGCCTCACTCGCGGTTTCCCAGACCTTGTCCGTCTTCACCGTCACGCCCAGTCACCTTATTCGATCGGCGCCCGTGTCGAAACCCGTGGCGAGAACGCCAGGAGCAGCGGTCGCTGAGTGGATAGCCGGACCCGGTCCGGCTCGACCGGCAAGGGACAAGCATATGTTGCTCAGCGCGCGTTCGGTGATCGTGTTGCCCAATCGTTCGGGCGCGCAATATCGTCGAACTGCTGGATAGTTTGAAGAGCCTTCGGCTTCCCACGTCGAAGTAGTGGCATTATACCGCCGTTTCAAGTGGCACGTCTGGAGGTGTACTCATGCTTCACCCACGCATCGCTGCCTCGCTCGCGCTCACGTCGTTTCTGGGCTGCGCCGCGGTTTTCGGAGTGACTATCGACGCTCTGGCTCCGCAGCAGGCGAAGGCTCAAGAGATCGACGAGGGCTACTTCTACACGTCCTTGGCTCCCCACGGCCAGTGGGTGAACAATGTGGAGTTCGGCTGGATCTGGCATCCAACGCACGTCCCGGCCGGCTGGCGTCCCTATACCGAGGGACATTGGGTGTGGGCGGACGAGGTGGGGTGGGTCTGGATGTCGTACGAACCTTGGGGCTGGGCGACTTATCACTACGGGCGATGGTACTTCGACCCGTACTACGGTTGGTCGTGGGTTCCCGGGCGCGTTTGGGCTCCGGCTTGGGTGAGCTGGCGGATCGAAGACGGCTACGTCGGCTGGGCTCCCCTGTGGCCGGTATATTTCGACACACACCCAGACTGGGACCGGGATCACCATCGTCATGACCGGGATTGGGATCGCCGTCACCACGGCCGGGATTGGGATCGCTGGGTGTTCACACGCGACCGTGACTTCACCTCACCGCACGTCGGCCGTCGAGCCATCGTCGATCGTCGCGAGCGCGACCGCATTCTCGAACGATCACGCGACATCACCCAGTTCGATGGGAACGATCCCGGACGGATCGGCAGAAGCCTCGACAAACGCGTCATCGAGAAGGCACTCGGCAAGCCGATTCGACCGGTCAAGATCGAGGCTTCCGACAAGCCGGGACGAAGCGACCAGTCGCAACGTGACCGCGTACGGGTCTTCCAACCTCGCGTGAAAGAGAAGCCTGACGTTACGCCGGAGCGACTCGGCGTTGCCAAGCAACCCGGCAAAGAAGAGCGTGATCGCCAGCGTCAGGCCTGGGAAGGAGCGAAAGAAGAGCGCGGCGCCTCCGACAACGCGAAGCAGGGTGGCTCCTCTGAGCGTGGTGGAGGGCCCGGCGGCCTGACGGGCAGAGACGCGAACCGTGATCAGGGCACCCTGGGCGGCGACACCGGAGGCCGACCGCCGACCGACCGGCCCCACAGCCCTGTGGACCGCGAGGCGAACTCGCCGGGCCGAGAAATGAGGAACCCGGCTTCCGCCGAGCCGCAAACCAAGATGCCGAGCCCCGAGCGCCATGTAGCTCCGAGCCCGCCCGCCGACGCGGTCGGTACGCCGCCACGGTCGCACAATGTGCCGGTGGAGCGCCCTGCCTACCCCACGCGCGACCCGGCACAACCTGTTCCGCCGCGTGTGCCGTCGCTGCATCCCGAACCGAGTATCGAAAGCCAGCCGCAGCACTCTGCACCGCCGCCGCGCGAGGTCGTGCCAAAGGGTCAGCCCCAATCGAATCGTGGAGGCGGACCCCAGGCCGACCCTCCCGGAGCGGTTGGCGGTCCTGCAATGCCGTGAACCCGCGGTTGCCGTTCTCCAATCCGCAGCAACGCGGCGAACATTGCGCGGCTTGCGGCCTCTTGGTCGAGTCCTTTCGGCCGGGTGCCGAACCGGGCGTCAGGCCGGCGACAGGTTCATCGAATCAGAGGTTGGTCTTGCGTTCTTTGATGCGGGCAGCTTTGCCGGAAAGATCACGCAGATAGAACAGGCGGCTGCGACGGACTTCACCGTGGCTCTTGACTTCGATCTTGTCGATCCGCGGCGAGTGAAGCGGGAAAGTTCTCTCGACTCCCACACCGTAGGAGTTCTTGCGAACCGTGAACGTGCTGGCGATGGCGCCGCGGCTGCGGCGAATGCAGACGCCTTCGAAGACCTGCACCCTCTCCTTGTCACCTTCGACGATACGGGCGTGCACGCGCAGCGTGTCACCCGATCGAAAAACAGGAATGTCGGTACGGATCTGTTCCGCGTTGAGGGCCTTGATGACGTCCACGGGGGGCTCCTTGAACAAGTCGAGCCGCGACTACTACCGCGGACACCGTAGCCGGTCAAGGATGATGGCTGCCGCGGCTCGCACCGACAGGTGATTGTAGGCGCTCGGTCCCCGCACCGGTCCGAGCGAGTAGTGGCAGCGGTCGAGAACCTCTTCGGTAAGCCCCCAGCCGGTGCCCAAGAGCAAGAGCCAAGGCTCGTCGCCGGGTTCGTTCCTGCCGTCGCCGGTTCGGTCCTCGATTCGTTCTCGAAGATCCTGGTAAGTGATCGGCACGACGGACGGTTTGCCGGTGGGGGTGGTGCGTGACCGGGCCGAGGTCGAGACCAGCAGCGGCAGGCGGGCGTGACGCCTCTCAATGTCTATCTCGACGCCTTCGAGGCTCGACTCGAGGTGAGTCAGGATCAGGGCCTCGGAGCGGGTCGGGTTGTAGTCGTGCCCCTCACCTTCCTCCCAGTGGTGCATGATGCGGCGGACCAGGGCACGAAGCGCGTCTACGGGGGTTACCACGTAGAAACCGGCTACGCCGTATGTACAGCAGCTTCGCGCGATGTCGTGGACGTCGATATTCGTGACGGCGCTCGTGACGACATCGTGATTCTTGTCGTAGACCGGGTAATGGATGAGAGCGACGTAGAGCGAGCCCAAGATGAATCCTCAGTCTTTCGCTGCGTAACGCGGCCGGCCCATCTGACTGCGCCGCTGGTCCAGGTCCGGGCGGCGCAAGCGTGTCCTTTCTTCCGACTGTTCACGTCTCCAGCGAGCGATCGCGGCGTGATTGCCCGAGGTGAGAATGGCCGGCACCACCATCCCACGAAACTCGGCGGGGCGAGTGAACTGCGGATATTCGAGCAGATCGGGGTCGGAATACGATTCGCAAGTCGGCGATTCGGCGCTGCCGAGCACGCCTGGCACTAGGCGCGAAACTGCATCGATGATCGCCAGCGCGGCGATTTCGCCGCCGGTCAAGACGTAGTCACCGACCGATAGTTCTTCGTCGAAGGCCGGCCGCACGCGCTCATCGACGCCTTCGTACCGGCCGCAAAACAACAGCAACGATTCGTACATGGCCAGTCGTCTGGCTTCAGCTTGGCAGAACCGGGTTCCCTGAGGAGTCAGCAGGAGGCGTCGTTCGGGGGCGTGACGCGCGCAGACGTCTTCGACGGCGGCGTAGATCGGCTCGGCACGCATCACCATGCCTGGTCCGCCTCCGTAGGGAGAGTCGTCGATGGAGTGGGGGCTACCGCCTGTGTAGTCGCGCAACTGATGTGCGCGCACGATCAGGATGCCGCTGTCTATCGCGCGCCCGAGCACACCCACTCGGGCGCCCGCCTCGATGAATTCGGGGAACAGCGTTACGACGTCGAAGGTTGTCATCGGTTCCGGGGCACGGGCGTCTTCCCGAGTTCGCGCGGTGGCTTCGGGGCGTCGGGGTATTCGAGGGCTTCGGCAACCACTGTCACGCGTCTGGCCTCGAAGTCGATCGCGACGATGGCGTGAGCAACGGCGGGAACCAGGATCTCACCGCCCTCGCCTGCGACTACGTACACGTCGTTGGCGCCGGTTTCCACGACTTCGGTGAGAGTCCCGAGGGTGCGGCCTTCGCTTGTGATCACCTCGAGGCCGAGCAGGTCCGCGTCGAAGAACTCGCCCTCTTTCAGGTGCGAGAGGTTCTCGCGCGAGACACGCACGGCGGCTCCGGTTAGTGCGGTCGCGCTGTCGCGGTCGTCGATACCAACCAGACGAATCCTCAGGCCCTCAGGTACGGCGCTGCAGTCGCGGATTGTTGCCAGGCGCCGAGTCTCGTCGATAGTCAATTCCAAGGTGAGACCACGTCGCAGTTCGGACGCGATAGAAGGGTCGCAGCGCAGGAAGAACGCTCCGCGGACGCCGTGCGGGCGGCCGGCCAGACCGACGACGATGAAACTGTCGCTGCCGGCCGCCCGAGGCGCCGGACTACTCTTCGATGATCTCGAGAGCGGCTTTGTGGTTGGTGCGCGAGGCGGCCGCGTTGACGATGGTCCGCAGGGACTTGGCTGTTCGTCCTTGCTTCCCGATGACACGGCCGAGGTCTTCCTTGTGAACACGAAGCTCGATAGTGGTCGCGTTTTCGGTCACCGTCTCATGCACCTCTACCGATTCGGGGTGAGTGACGAGGTTGCGGGCCAGGAACTCTACCAGCTCGCGCAAGGAGGCGTTGGCATTCAGGCCGCAACTCCCGCCTGCTTCATGAGCTTGGCCACGATCGGCGTCGGCTTTGCGCCCTTCTTGATCCATGCTCCAATCTTCTCCGCATCAAGCTTCACCTCGGCGGGTTCGAGAAGCGGGTTGTAGCTACCCACTTGCGCGAGGTTACGCCCATCGCGAGGCGCCCGTACGTCAGCGACGACGATTCGGTAGTAAGGTCTTTTTTTGCTGCCATGCCGGGCAAGGCGGATCTTGACGGACATCCTGTTATTGCGTCTCCTCTGACTCTGAATCCCAGTCTTTCAGCACTATCCCGGTACTTTGTAAACAGCACGAGCCGGGCTGGGGGGACGGGATCCTTGTGCGGCTCCAACGACGCGGCCCCCCACCCTTGTGGCTTTCGCTCAGGGACGGGGGGCCGCGTCGTGGCGCTCCGACTCGTTGCCCTCTGGTGACTCGAGTGCCGAACCACCAGAGGGCGCCAAAGCCGCGAGATCCTACATCATGTCCATGCCACCCATTCCGCCCATTCCGCCCATGCCGCCGCCGCCGTGACCGGGTGCTCCGCCCTTGTCTTCCTTGGGCTTTTCGGCGATCGCGGCTTCGGTGGTCAGCATCAGGCCGGCCACAGACGACGCGTTTTGCAGAGCGGAACGAACGACCTTCGTCGGATCGACGATGCCGGCCTTGATCAGGTCTTCGTACTGAAGGGTTGAGGCGTTGAAGCCGAAAGCGCCCTTGCCGCTACGGATGCGGTCGACCACGATCGACGGCTCCGCGCCGGCGTTGCGCGCGATCCAGCGGGTCGGCTCCTCGATGGCTCGCATCAGGATGCGGATCCCGATGCTCTCCTCATCGTTGGAGCCCTTGAGACCCTCGAGGGCGCTCTGGCAGCGAACCAGGGCGACACCGCCGCCCGGGACGATGCCCTCTTCGACTGCTGCGCGGGTAGCGTGCAGCGCGTCTTCGACGCGGGCTTTCTTTTCCTTCATTTCCACTTCAGTGGCCGCACCAACCTTGATTACCGCTACGCCGCCGACGAGCTTGGCCAGGCGTTCCTGGAGCTTTTCCTTGTCGTAGTCGCTGGTGGTGTTCTCGATCTGCTGGCGGATTGTCGCGATGCGTCCCTCGATGTCGCCCTTCTTGCCGGCGCCATCGACGATCGTGGTGTTGTCCTTGTCCACGACCACACGTTTGGCGCGGCCGAGGTCGCTCATCGTGACGTTCTCGAGCTTGAGGCCGAGTTCTTCGGAGATGACCTTGCCGCCGGTCAGGACCGCGACGTCCTTGAGCATCTCTTTGCGACGATCACCGAAGCCGGGGGCTTTGACCGCGACCACGTTGAGCGTGCCGCGGATCTTGTTGACCACCAGCGTCGCGAGCGCCTCGCCCTCGACGTCTTCGGCGATCAGCACCAGCGGGCGGCCCGCCTTGGCGATGGCCTCGAGGACCGGCAGCATTTCCTTCATGTTCGCGATCTTCTTCTCGTGGATGAGGATCAGGCAGTCCTCGAGCGTCGCGCTCATGCGTTCGGGGTCGGTCACGAAGTAGGGCGAGAGGTAGCCGCGGTCGAACTGCATGCCCTCGACGACGTCGAGGTTGGTCTCCAGGGCCTTGTTCTCTTCGACCGTGATGACGCCTTCCTTGCCGACCTTGTCCATGGCTTCGGCGATGATGTCGCCGATGGTCCTGTCGGAGTTGGCGGAAATCGCGCCAACCTGGGCGATTTCCTCACGACTCTTGGTCGGTTTGGAGAGCTTCTTGAGGTCGCCGAACACGGTCTCGACGGCCTTGTCGATGCCGCGCTTGAGCGACATCGGGTCGTGGCCGGCGGATACCATCTTGGCGCCTTCGTTGAAGATAGCGCGGGCCAGCACGGTGGCGGTGGTAGTTCCGTCACCGGCAACGTCAGAAGTCTTGGAAGCGACTTCCTTGACCATCTGTGCGCCCATGTTTTCGAACTTGTCCTCGAGCTCGATTTCTTTGGCTACCGACACGCCGTCTTTTGTGACGGTGGGTGCGCCCCAGGATTTCTCGAGGCAGACGTTACGGCCGCGTGGTCCGAGAGTAACGGTTACCGCGTCGGCAAGGATGTTGACGCCGCGAAGAAGTTTGTCGCGGGCTTCTTGGCTGAAATTGACGATCTTCGCCATGGTTTAGAATCTCCTTCAATCAGGATGGTAGAGGGAATCAGTCGAGCACGCCGAGGACGTCGTCCTCGCGCATGATGAGGTGCTCGACTCCGTTCAAGGTGACCTCGCTGCCGGAGTACTTTCCGAACAGGATACGATCTCCCTTCTTCAGAGTGAGCTTGTGGACTTTGCCGTCGTCACCGAGGCGTCCTTCGCCGACGGCGATGACTTTGCCTTCTTGCGGCTTCTCTTTGGCAGTGTCTGGGATGAAGAGCCCGCCGGGGGTCTTTTCTTCTTCCTGGACCCGCCGTACCAGGATGCGGTCGTACAATGGGCGGATGTTCATTGGTTCTCGTTGCCTCCTAAGTGCGTCGGCCGACTCGACGCCGGCCGTCTGAAATTTGCTGCTTCTCTGAGCCCCGAGTCCTGAGACGGGCCGGGGATCCAAGACGGGCCCCACGCTAAGGCCGGTGAACCCGGTGTCAAGGAAACCAGCCGAAAAACATCGGGCAAGGCTTTCTCGCGGTCCTACGCCGGAGATCGCGGTCAGCGCTCTCTCCCGGGTTCTTGGCCGGAGCGGGCCGTGGAACGGTCCGGCCTATTGTCGCTTGGCCAGTTGCTCGCTGTACTGGCGGTACAGGAGGTCCCACTCGCGGCCGCCCTCCGGCACCGGGCGGCTGAGCGAAGCGATGCGGGCGCGTACCGCGTGGTCGAGCGCCAAGGCGTCGGTGCTCAAGGCCGATTGGAGACGGGCGGCCACACGTTTGACCGCTCCACCCTGATCGATGATCTCCACGCCCGGTGCGTTCTTGATGGCCTTGGCGACCGCGAGGGCCAGGGCTTCGATGCGCGCTTCGCTCAGGTTTTCCACGTGACCTCCCTCAGAGCACGAAACCACGCTGCTTGGCGATGCGTTCCCGCAGCCCCCTCAAGAGGCGGGCCGGGTCCAGTTCGGGGCTTTGCCGCCCCATTGATTGCAGGGTTCTCTCCGCCTCGCGTTGGATCGAGGCCTCTTCGGCGAAGTTGGCGGCGATAGCGTTGGCTACGGCCGCGGCGATTTTCGACATCTCACCGCGCACGACCGGGGGGTCGTTGCGGCACAGGTCTGTGGCGATGGCAACGGCCAAGCGGTGGATCTGATCGCGACTCAGGCGGCTCACGGCGCTAAGTGTGGGGGGCGGAATACGCGCGATCAAGCCGGACGCCGATGTGCGGGCCGCGATCGCGACGCGAAACCGCAGATCCTGCCAAGCGTCTAGGTAACTCTTGCCGGGAAACTATCGGCTTCGGGAACCATCGACTGGACGGTGGCCGGCAAGGGGCGCGGGTTCTTCGAAGGGCTGCTATCCTGTCGGTCCGATGCGCAAGCTCTGGGATGAGGTTACCCGCACCCTTGACGAAGCCGTTGCCGCCGGCGTCTTCCCCGGCGCTTGTGCGCTCGTGGCGCGTGCCGACCGCGTGGTGTTCGAGCACGCCTGTGGGGTACTGGCCCGGCCTTCGTCCGACCGGGCGGTCACGTTTGCCACGGTCTGGGATCTCGCGTCGTTGACCAAGCCGTTGGTGACGGTGGCGCTGACGTTGGTCCTGGTCGATCGCGGCCTGCTGCGTTTAGATGATCCGGTGGTCAGTTTGCTGCCGAGCTTCGGCGTTGGCGACGACCCACGCCGACAGGCGGTGACGCTGCGCCATCTGCTGCACCACGATTCCGGGTTGCCTGCCCACAGGCGATACTTCGAGACATTCTCCAATTCGTTCGCGAACAAGGACTCCGACGCCTCGCGGGACCAGCCGCGCCCGCGAATGTTTGCCGCCGCACTTGGCGAACCGCTCGAACGCGATCCCGGCGCCGTCAGCGTTTACAGCGATCTCGGGTTCCTGGTGCTCGGTGCGTTGCTCGAGAGCGTCACTGGCGAACGTATAGACCGCCTCGCCCGCCGACTCTTGTTCGACCCGCTGGAAGTCTCCGAGGCTTGGTTCGTGGATGCTGCAGAAGCGGAGGCGGGCCTTGCCCGGAACTCGCGGTTGCCGCTGGAACGTGTTGCTGCCACCGGCCTCTGTTCTTGGCGCGGAAGAGTCATTCATGGCGTCGTGCAGGACGAGAATGCCTATGCAATGGGGGGCATCGCTTCCCACGCGGGGCTGTTCGCGACCACGCGCGCTGTGCACGCACTGGCGCTGGAGTGGGCTCTGGCAGCCCGCGACCAAGGTCGGGTTCTTTGCGGCCCACTGGTGCGCCACGCCTGGGACCGGGCCTCGGGACAGGCGCGCTCGACCTGGGCTTTGGGGTGGGACACTCCGTCCGCGAACGCGAGTTCAGCCGGAGTACGCGTGTCCGATCAGGCGCTTGGCCATCTGGGCTACACCGGAACCTCGGTGTGGATAGACCGCAGACGGTGCGCGCAGGTAGTGCTGCTGACCAACCGCGTCGCGTCGGACAGAACGGGCGACGGTATTCGCGCGCTGCGACCACGTTTTCACGATGCGGTGTTCCGGGCTCTGGACGGAGACCGAGGCAGCGGTGCGGATATTCGTGAGAGCGTTTGAGCGGGTAAGAAGTCCGTTGAAGAACGCGGAGTCGCGGCCAGCGACCAAGTGAGTTTAGCAACCGGATGTTCAGCGACTCACTGCACTCGAGATCCGCGACGAGATATGCGAAGTTCGGAGCAGCGTGCGGCGACACCGATGCAGGCAGCCGGACGCGACACTGACGCGCTAGCAGTTTGTTGAAAAACGTCCATCAGCCTGTTCAGAATGGCCCAGATGCAAGGCACGTGCGAAAAACCACGAGCAGAGGCGCGAGCGCCGGGCTGGCGAGGGGCACGGTCAATGGTATGCCTTGGCGAGTTTCGCGCGCAACGCGGCAGATGGGCCATTTTCAGGCTGCTAGACCAAGGAGGAAGCGGATGGGCATGGGGGAGAAGGTTCGGCACGTTCACTTGATCGCGATCTGCGGCGTCGGAATGGCGCCTTTCGCCGTGATGCTTCGCGATGCCGGCATGCGTGTCACCGGCTCCGATGTCGCGGCCTACCCGCCGATGGGCGACATGTTGCGTTATGCCGGCATCGAAGTGCGCCTCGGCTTCGACCCGGCAAATCTCGAGCCGCCGCCGGATCTGGTCATCGTTGGCAACGCAGTGACCAGAGCCAACGCGGAGGCGATGGCGGCCGAGGCCCTCGGAATAGAGAGGACCTCGTTCCCGGAGGCGTTGTCTCGCTTCTTTCTCGCCTCCAAGCGTTCGCTGGTCGTTGCCGGTACCCACGGCAAGACGACCACGACGGGCATGCTTGCTCACTGCCTTCGCGGTGCCGGTCTGGATCCAGGCTATCTGGTCGGGGGGCTGGTTCGCGATCTCGATCGTCTGGCGTCGGCGGGAAGCGGCGAGTTCTTTTGCGTGGAAGGTGACGAGTACGACACGGCGTATTTCGACAAGGGCCCCAAGTTTCTCCACTACCGTCCCTCGGCTGTGATCCTGACCAGTGTCGAGTTCGACCACGCCGACATCTATCGGGACGTCGAGCACGTGAAATCGTCGTTCCGTCGTCTCGCCGAAATCTTGCCAACCGGCGCACCGCTGGTGGGCTGTGTAGACTACCCCCACCTGTTGGACGCCATCGCCGGTGCCGGTTCTTCTCGACTAATACCCTACGGAACTCGGGCCGGCGACGGCTGGCAACCGGTAGACTCGAGAGAAACGAGCGACGGGACTCGCTTTGCCGTCCAGTGGAAAGGGTCCCGCGAAGCCGAACTGCGCCTGGCGATTCCAGGTGCGATGAACGCCCTCAACGCGACCGCGGTGTACGCGCTGTGCCGCGAACTCGGCATCGACCTGTCGGCGGTTGCCGCCGGTCTGGCCAGCTACCGCGGCGCCGCGCGCCGCCAGGAGGTCGTCGGCGAGGCCGCCGGCGTCACCGTTATCGACGATTTTGCCCACCACCCCACGGCGGTCGGCGTTACGATCGAAGCGATGCGAGGCCGCTACACCGGACGTCGATTGGTCGCTGTCTTTGAGCCGCGTTCCAACAGTAGCCGCCGCGCAGTTTTCCAGCAGGACTACGCCCGCGCTCTCGGCGGTGCCGACGTCGTCGCGCTCAGCGCGGTGTACCGCAAGGACAACGACCCTCTGGCCGAGAGCGAGATGCTGTCGACGGATCGTCTCGTCGCCGATCTAGGCCGTGCCGGGGTTACCGCGTGGTCGGCCGCAGGCCCGGACGAGATTCTCGCGCGCCTGGCGCCCGAACTGCGCAACGGCGACGTGGTGCTGTGCATGTCGAACGGAGCTTTCGGCAACCTGCCGAGACGGATTCTTGACGGCCTGGCACCGTGAGGCGTCGTTCAGCTGCGCTTCACCAACACCCACACGACCACCCCTAGCAGCACCAGCGCGACGAGCCATACCGCGACGGAGCCGTCGCCGGAGGGTTGAGAAGGTGATCCCGGCAAAGTCGTTGTCGGCGGGGGCTGGGGCTGGGAAGCGCTGTCGAGAGCTTCTCCTCCCACGCGCACGCACGCGAATTCGGTCGCGCCCTGTTTGCATTCCGCATGATCTTTGCACGCTTTGGTCGAGTGGCCGTTGCTGTCGCAGTAACCGTCTTTCTTTCCGTTCTTGCGGATCACCACCAGGCCTTTCTCATCCATCCGCTCACGCAGGTCGAAGTAGACGTTTTCGGCGGTCCAGTCGCAGGTACTCGTAGCATTGCGGCAGTGTCGGATGCGCAGGACCGAGAGAGGTTCGTCGATCGTTCCCTCGAGTACCGACTCGTTCGCACTCTCGACCGCAGTGAACTTCGGACCGGGATCGCCGAAGCTCTTGCCGTTCTGATTGAACGATTGCAGAAGTGTTTCTGCCGCGCCGGCAAGGTTTATGGGGTCTTTCTTGCCCAGCTTTGTCGGCAGTGTCGTCCGCGCGACGATATCGCGTCTCTCGCAGGGCTCTCGCCCTACCGTGCAGGGTTTGGAGTGATCGGTCTTATGTCGCAGCAGCTGTGACCAATCCATTGGAATCAGCGCGTCGCCGTGAGCGTCGAGCACGAGGCTCAGATATGTTCCTTTCCCGTGGCACTGACGTTCCTTGTCGGGGAGCGATGGATCGTCCGGGTCGCAGATTGTCTGGAAATCGTTCGACTTCGGGAGCGCCGTGACGGTGTCGATGATGTCGTTTGCGTCGGTACCCGGCGGGGTCTTCAGCTTCACGATGCAAGCGTGGAGCGAAGGATGGTCGGTCGTGTTGCAGGGATCTACCGCGTCTCGGACGGCGAGCCAGCACGGAAGGACGTGCCCGCTAGTTATGGCCAACCGAACGTGTCCAACGCGCTGCGTACTATTCAGCGTGAATTTCGCGATCCCGGTTGCAGCATCGATCGAAGGGTTCGCATTCTTTTCACAGATCGTTTCAACCGTGTCGTCGCACGCAGGCGGGGGCATGCGTCCGCAGTCTTTGCTTAGTACGACCACGGCAGGCTTGGGGAGAGCGGCGTCCGTAGGCAGGTAGACGATCGAGACGGTGTCGTTCGCATCGACTTGGGGGGCGGTGATCGCAAACGCTTTTTCGGGAAGCAAGAACGGGGATTCGACGCCGCCGAGTTCGCCCTCGAATTGAGGCGAGAGCGTCACGCTCGTGGCCGAAGACGGCGGCGGTTCGTTGCACGAGGCCTGACTCCGCGCGGCAATGCCGGCGAGCGCGCTGAGCGCGATCACGAATGCGACGACTGCGATCGGGTACCCAGGCTGTTCACGCACGGGCGTTGTCTCCTTGCGGGTGGCAGCCATTGGCGCGCTGATCGCCTCCAACGGCAGCCGGTTGTGGCGCGACCATCATCGACAAGGGACCATAACCCCGCTACCAATTGTGGCAGCTGGCCGTCACTGCGGCCAGGGCTAGGAGCAATGCCAGTAACTTAACAGCCTCGGCAGGGGCAGGAGTCTTGCGTCGAGTCAAGATTCTTCAACAATTTTGCCACGGGCGCATTCTCCGTCGGCACCACGATCGCGTTAAGTTACCGGCATTGGGGCTAGGAGTCTCTGGCCCGGATCCCGCGCGACCGCGGCGCTTCTGACCCGACGAGTACCTACGCGCGTCCGCCTGTTTCTCCGTACAGGCGGCGATAGGTGCGCAGGTTGCGCAGCACGCTCTTCACGTAGGCGCGGGTCTCCCGGTATGAGATCTGCTCGATCATTTCGTCTTCGTCGTATTGCGAGGCCAAGCCCTGCCAGCGCTGGGCGGCGTTTTCGCCGGCGTTGTAGGCCGCCAGCATCAGTGCCGTGTTGCCCGCGAACAGACGCGACAGCTCCGACAGGTAGCCTACGCCGAGGCGGATGTTCACGCTCGGCTCGAACAGATCTTCACGCGTCGGCGGTGCAACTCCCGATTGGGTCGCCATGCGGTCGGCGGTGCTCGGTAGCAGTTGCATGAGGCCGAGCGCATTGGCCGGTGAGACCGCGTGCGCGGCGAATGCGGATTCCTGACGCATCAGTGCGTACACGAGCAACGGGTCGAGCCCGGCCTGTCCCGCTTCGCGGGTGACGATCTCGACGTGAGCGGCCGGATACAAGTAGGGTCTGGCTTCTGCACGCGAGAGCCGTCCGTTCTTTTGCAGGTCGGCGGCAATGCGCAAGGCGGCGTCGTAGGCACCGACGCGCTGCAGTGAAGGAAGAACTTCGAGACGCGTGGTGTCGTCGAACGACCCGAGTCTCGACGCCAAGTCGCGTGCGGCAAGCGAGCCGAGGCCAGCCTGGTTGAGCACTTCGGCGCGATCGAGCGCCCGCTGCGCCACGGCCGGTATTTTTATCTGCTGCGAGGCATCCGTGGAAGCGACGAGCGGCCGGCTGAGGACTCCCTGAACACGTCCCAGGCGCTTTTCGGCCATCAACGAGTAGTAGCTGACCTGGAACTCGGTAAGCACTTGGGTGTAGATCGGCGCCGCTTGTTGCGCACGTCCCAGTCGCTCCAGGCTCCGAGCTCTCCAGTACAGTGCTTCGGCGCGACCTTCGTCTTCCGAGCCCGGCTTGGTACCGGCAACCATGCCCGCGAAGCGGCGTTCGGCGTCTTCCCAGTCGCGGGCACGATAGGAGACCCATCCTTGGCGCCAGAGGCTGTCGGCGCGCGTGGCGCCGCGGGTCTGGAGCGCGGCCCTTGCGTACGCGGCGATCGCTTCGGCGCGTCTGCCGGTGCTGTCGTGGATGCGCGCGATCGCGTACGCGGCTTCGCCCTCCTCGGCGATCCCGCTTTTCAGCGCCAGCATCCGTTCGAACAACGTGATCGCTGCGGCGTCCTGGTTGTCGTTCCAGCGATAGGTGGCGGTCTCGTAGAGGCAACGCGCTTTGCTCGAAGCGGGCCCGGCGGTTGCGCAGTGCTTTTCCAGGTAGTCGGCGGCCGCCGACTTGCCGCGTCCCGCAGCCAGCGCACGCGCGTACGCGAGGACCGCTTCGTTCCGGTAGGGGTTGTCGGGAAAGTCCGAGAACAATCGATCGAGTGTGGCGATCTGTTCGGCACTGCGCCCTTCGCGTCCGAGTTGTCGCGCTTCGTTCATCAACGCCGCGGCGGTGGCGGGCTTCAATTCGGGATGAATGTTGCGCAGGGAAGTCAGTGCGTCGTACGCGGCTCGACCGTTGGCTGACTGCGGGGCTTTGGCGCGGGCGCACTCCAGGTACTCGGCGGCGCGCTGCACGTCCGAGGAGGCGAGCAAACGTCCCACAGCCAGACACACGCGTGACGATGATGGTCCGGAAGGGCCGCTTCGCCCAAAGCGATCGGCGAGCGCGTTGGCGGCCGGAAGGTCGGCCTGCTTCTCGAGGATGTCCGCGAGCAGTTCGACCGCCTCGGGTACCAGCACCGAACCGGGCTCGGTAGCCAGCAGTTTCTCGAGCAGGGCACGGGCGCCGCTGCGGTCACCCGCGGCGCGCGCGACCGCACCGTAGTAAAGGAGGACGTCGTCGATCAGCGAAGCCCGTTGGCGCAAGGCTTCCAGAGCCGAGGCAGCGCGCACAGGGTCAGAATCGAGCAGTGCCAGCGCGCGCCCAAGTTCCGAGTCGGCGGCTTGCGCGGGCCTCGTCGCAACGGACGATCGTGGAGCGTCACGGTTCGGTGGCGGTACGGCCGGCGGCTGCGCGATCGTGGCGGCCTTGGCCTCGGTCTTCGCTTCCGCCGGCCGTGGGAGCGACTTCCCGGTCGCGGCGCGGGTCGTGTGCTCGGCGGCGGTCGAAGGGTCGGCGCTGCACACCCCAAGGTTCATCAGCAGTACCGCGACGACGACACGCGGACGCGCGAGTGAGCGAAATTCTCTCGAGCAGCGGGCAATTGCAGAGGCGGTGGTGTAGAGCGATCGGCGGAGTCGATCGCTGCGGCGAGTTTTGCATCTCGGATCGGGTTTCATACGAATGCGTTGACTTTACCGCAGCGGCTCAAAGAATGCAGCGGTGCAAACCAATCGTTTGATTTTGGGCTCCGCCTCTCCGCGTCGTCGAGATTTGTTGACTGGCGCTGGTTTTCGCTTCGCGGTCGAGCCGGCCGATATCGAGGAGATCGTCGAGGTCGGCGAAGACCCGTGGCTGGCCACCGTGCGCCTCGCGGTGGAGAAGGCGGAGGCGGTTGCCGCCAGGGTTGACACGCGCAACATGGTGCTGGCGGCCGACACGGCCGTGGTGATCGACGACCGCATCGTCTTGGGCAAGCCGACCTCTCGCGCCGAAGCCGTCGAGATGCTGCTCGCTCTGTCTGGGCGCAATCACGTGGTGCTGACGGCGTGGGCGATATTGCGTGGTCGGAGTTCTCGGCAGGGCGCGGCGCGGACCGCCGCTGGCGACGAAATCCTTCAGGGAGGCGTGTCCCGCTCGGTGGTTCGTATGCGCGAAATCGCAAGGTCCGAAGCCGAGGCATACGCCGATACCGGCGAACCGATGGACAAGGCAGGTTCCTACGCTGCCCAGGGTGAAGGACGCCGCTTCATCGGCGCCATCGTCGGTTCTCTGGATAACGCGATAGGCCTTCCGATGACCCCGGTGGGTAGCGCGCTGGCAAGAGCCGGCATCTTCCCGCAAACGTGAACTTTCCGCGGTCAGGCGGTAGAATGAACTACGAGAGCGTAGGTGAACGTCTCGCCGAGGTACGCGAGCGGGTGGCTGAAGCCGCGCGCCGCAGCGGTCGCGACGCGAGCGCCGTCACCGTCGTGGCGGTGACCAAGAGGCTTGGCCCGCACGCGGTGCTAGCGGCCGCAGCCTGTGGGCAGCGTGATTTCGGCGAGAACTATCTGCAGGAGGCCCGCACCAAGATGCAGCAACTCGCTGACGACCCAGCTGCTGCCGGCTTGCGGTGGCATCTTCTCGGCCGCCTCCAGTCGAACAAGGCGGCGGCCGCAGCACGTTCCTTCGCTGTTCTCCACGCGGTCGATTCGCTGAGTGCCGTACGCGCCATAGCACGAGCAGTACGCGAGCGGGGCGTTGCCCCGGAAGTCTTCTTGGAGATCAAACTCGGTGGGGATGATCAACGAGGCGGGGTTACCGCTGCGGCAGCTGAGGGGTTTCTGCGCGCGGTGGTCGCGGCGGGTCCGTTGCGGTTCAACGGACTGATGGCAGTGGCCGATCCGGCTTTTCCTGCGCGTCGTCAATTTGCAGCCGTGCGCGAGCTTCGTGACCGCTTGGTCGGGCTGGGGATTCCGGGCGCGGCATTGTCCCATCTCTCGATGGGGATGAGCGGAGATTTTGAAGACGCGATCGCCGAAGGGGCGACGGTGGTTCGCCTCGGGACGGTGATCTTCGGCGAGCGCCCAGCGGGTTGAGGGATACGGGTTCTCAGACGCAGCGGCGAGCGCAACGGTCTCGACCCGCGAGCGGCGGCAAAGGTCCGAACAGCAGCCGACGCTCGAGATCGGCGAAGATCGCGGACAGAGAGGGCACAGATGGTCAATCAGAGCGCCACCAAGAAAGCCAACGGCAAAGCTCGCACGTCGGTCAAGACGGCGCGTGTCGGTTTCATCGGCGGCGGCAACATGGCCGAAGCGCTGGTGCGCGGCCTGCTGGCCTGCGGCTACGCTACCGCAGAGATACTGGTGGCGGAGCCGCTGACCGAGCGACGTCGTTTGCTCGCGCGGCGCTACCGCGTCGCAGTGACCGATGACAACGATGCGGTGGTGCGCGATGCGCAGGTGGTCGTGCTCGCGGTCAAGCCTCAGGTTCTCGGCGGCCTGTTGAGTTCGCTGGGCGCGGTCGCGACCAGCAAGGAACTCTTCGTGTCGATTGCTGCGGGGGTGCCGCTGGCCCGTCTGGAGGCGGGGCTCGGGTCCGGCGCCAGGGTCGTGCGCGTGATGCCGAACACGCCGAGCCTAGTGGGCAAGGGGGCGGCTGTCATTTGCGGCGGTTCGGCCGCCCGAGCATCGGATATACGGACGGTCCGCAAACTCTTCGCCGCAGTAGGCAGCGCCCATGTGATCGTCGAAGAGAAGCTGATGCACGCAGTGACCGCCCTGAGTGGTTCGGGGCCGGCCTACGTTTACCGTTTCGCTGAAGCATTGATGGAGGCCGGTATCGACGCTGGGCTAGACCAGGAACTAGCCGCCGCGCTGACGTTTCAGACCCTCGCGGGTGCAGCCGAGATGCTGCTCGCGAGCGGCCAGTCTCCGCGGCAGCTTCGCCTTGCGGTATCCAGTCCCGGCGGTACGACCCTTGCCGGGCTGGCCAAGCTCGACGAGGGCGGATTGGCCGCGATCGTTGCCGCTGCTGTGAAAGCTGCCGCTGCGCGGTCGGTGGAACTGGCAAGTACCTGAGGATCACTGCCGTGCAGAGCGCGAAGGGGGTTAGCGAACCCGACGGATCGAGGTCCGGTGCGTGAGCCGCAAACGCGCGCGTGTGCCGCCGCTACGGCAGAGCGAGGATCGCGACGGCGCACCACGACAGAGGGATGCCGTTACCGAGGCTTGGTTCGTGCGGCGCTCAGGTGCTCTCGAAGTCCGCGTGAGGGTGGTACCGCGAGCGTCACGTCAGCGCATCGCCGGACTGCTCGGGGACCGAATCAAGGTACAGATCCACGCTGCCCCGGTGGAAGGTGAGGCCAACCGCGCGCTTGGCGCGCTGCTCGCCGAGGTCGCCGGCCTGCCTGTTTCGAGTGTGCGGGTAGTCGCCGGAGCAAAGGATCGTTCCAAGAGCGTTCTTCTCGAGTGCGCGGAGCCGGAGGCGGTATTGGTGCGGCTGAGGGCTGCGTTGGTCGGTGCCTCTGCCGCGGTCGGCGCGGGTCGGCCCGCGCGTTGACAACTGGATAGCCGCTGCCTAACTTCGTCGCCTCTGAAGGGGGGCTAGGTTCCCGCGAGGTATTTGCGATGCCGATCTACGAGTACAGCTGTGGCAAATGTGGAACCTTCGAGGTCAACCAGTCGATTTCAGAGGCTCCCCTCGAGCGCTGCCCGCACTGCCGTGCCAAAGTCACGAAGCTGATCAGTGCCTCGGCTTTCCATCTCAAGGGTGGCGGTTGGTATGCCGACGCGTACCAGAAAAGGTCTTCCGACGGCGTTCGTTCATCCACGCCGGCTTCGGGTTCGAAGGTTTCGGCTGGCAAAGCCGAACCCTCGACCGCATCGTCACCCGCCCCCTCGACCAGCACCACTTCGAACGACTGATCCCTCTGCGAAGCTGTGGCTTCGACGCCGCGTCTCAATATTTTTGCCGCACCGCGTTGACACCCGTGACGCGGCGTGTTAATCAGGGCTCCGCAAGTGAAGAGACGCTGAAGTACCTCCTTCAGGGCTACCGACTGAGGGGGCCTTCAGAGGCCTTCCCGAGGGGACGACGCGTCGAGTCGAAACTATGGAGGAGTCAGCCATGGCTACCAAGGCAAGAGCAGCAAAGAGCACCATTCCCACCCTGAACGACCTCACCAAGCAGGTCGATCGTTTTCGTAAGGACGTAGAGAAGACCGTGGAAAAAGTAGGCCGCGAAGCCAAGCGTTACCTGCCGGCCAAGAGCCGCCGTCAGATTGATGACTTGATCGATAGCGTCGCCAAGACCGTCGATAATGTTCGTACCGATGTCGAGGACCGTGTCAGCGACATCCGCGGTACCGTCGACAAGAGAGTAAGGGCTCTGCGCAAAGACACCACCTCGCGCGGCCAGAAGGCTCTCGACACGATAGAAAAAGAAACTCGCAAGCAACTCGACCGCGTTCTGAAAGCCATCGGGGTTCCGCTGCGAAGCGACCTCGACGGGATCAAGCGCCGCGTCGGTGCGATCGAGCGCAAGCTCGACGAGCTTCTCGCGGGAGACAAGAAGGCTGCCTGAAGCGGCAAGTGACTGCCTGTGGTGAAGCGCTCGGTCGGCGCTTTACCATCCTCCTCCTGGGCAGATGGGCGTAAAGTCGAAAGGCTTTACGCCCTTTTTTTGTTTGATCGGGTGGAAAAGTGCCGATCCCGCACAACGGTCGTCTACCAAGGTGACGCGCAGGGACGGGCGTGATTGAATCGAGTACCGCCGGCCCCGGTAAGGGTCCAGGCGGTTTTCTCATGTCTTCCTGATACTTCTTACGAGTTGTCGCGCATGCGTTACACAGCCCCGATTCCGCTTCCGATGGTTTCGCGTTCGTTCCTGTTGCTGCTGACTATTGCGGCGTTGGCGACTGGTGGAGTCGCGCAGGCGCGTGAACAGACTTTCCGGTTCCCCATCCGGCATGAGATCCACGCGGTCGATTCCAACGGATCGGGCCCGGCGCCGTACAGCAGCGAGAATATCGGTGGGTCTACAGTTCCGGTGCTCGGTGTGACCGGACGCGTGGTTCTCTCGCGCCGTGAGGTATGGGCGGACGATGGTGGCCAGTTGTGCGTCCAGGCGACCGTTCCGGAGTCGATGGCCGAGCGAGCCCACGACCTAGAAGTCTACGTCCAAGACCCCGGGAAGAACGCTCAGGGGAAAGATCTGCGCCTGCGTGGGGTGATGCACTACGACCCGCACCGCAAGCCCTACAAGGAGTCGGGCACGCAGTCGCTCGAGGACCCGGTCTACAAGCCGGCCGAAACGGCGGCCGCAACCCACCGCATTTCGCAAACCTTCGTATTTCCCGATCTGCCGCGCGGCCCGGCGCTCACTGAAGTCCACCTGCGCGGCGTTCAAAGCAAGGACTGGCAAGAGAT
>Ga0172371_10003320_pt1 | contig 25027 bp, 23 predicted proteins | sample Lak12m_FD_114543 | JGI IMG/M metagenome (GOLD analysis project Ga0172371, IMG submission 114543) | Freshwater microbial communities from Kabuno Bay, South-Kivu, Congo - kab_022012_12m | ecosystem: Environmental > Aquatic > Freshwater > Lake | place: Democratic Republic of the Congo: South-Kivu... | reverse complement strand
GGGCGATAACCTGAAGTTCAACGTCGAGCTGATCTCGCCGATCGCCATGGAAGAAAAACTGCGCTTCGCCATCCGCGAAGGCGGCCGCACCGTCGGCGCCGGCGTCGTGTCGAAAATCATCGCCTGAGTAGGCGGGATTGCTAGCGAAGGCGGGGCGGGCGGGATAACCCGCCCGCCCTTGGCGCTTATTGGCCCAGGATTTTCTGCACCCGGGCCCGGGCGGCATCGCCCATCTCGTGGCTGTCGGCGATCGTGATGATCTCCGAGACCTGAGTGACGGTGAGGCTGCCAACCTTGTCGGTCGGCAGGTTCAGTTCCGCCAGCAGCTGGTAGAGCGTGCCGATCACCATCGCCATTTCCTGGCCGGCAGCCTGTGCGCTGGCGCCCATCGCGGTGGTCGAAAGCAGGGCAGCAACGGCAAGGGCCTTGATCGTGTGTTTCATCGCAGTCGTCCTTTCACGGGGTTAAGGTTTCGGTCTCGTTCGGCCGTGGCATCTGGCCCGACCGGTGAGACCAACCTAGGCGCTCGATCTGGCCAAGGGAAAACACGATTCCGCTCACGCATTGTCGCGCTAACGTGCTGTAACATTTACCAATCACGAGATCATGCGGTCCGCTCACGACCCCGTGTGGCAACGTTGAGCGTGGCGTGACCGCAAGCCCCGCCAGGGCTAGGCATAGTCGGGATTTGTTTCAGATGGGCGCCGGCCGACCGTTGAAACATTTCCCGCCCCAGCGCCGTCGTCGGGCAGCATTGCAGCCCTGTCACGACTTCGCGAGGCCATGATTTTGCGCGATTGCCGTTGATCGCGCGGGTTTTCGGCCTGATTGCGCGGGTTGTCGCGGCCAAATCCGGCTGGCGCCGCCGCGTCGTGATTCGCGCGCTACGTTCGCTCTTGATTTCCGCGCGCCGCTGCCATACTTCCGCCGCAGGCCTAGGAGTTTAGCTCAGTTGGTAGAGCATCGGTCTCCAAAACCGAGGGTCGTGGGTTCGAGTCCCCCAACTCCTGCCAAGCCTTTTGAACCGCTTCCGCCCTATTCCATGTGCGCTTGCGCGCAAGGCGAACAAAATCCGACCGGTCCTGGCGGCGGTAGATCGCCATTCCATCCTGCCGCCGCCCCCCTGCCACAGGGGAGCGGCGGCGTGGAGTTTTCTACCCTTGCCGGGCTGCCGCCACGGCCGCCTCGAGGATGCCGAGGGCTTCGGCAAAATGGGCATCGGGGATGGTGATCGGGGCAAGAAAGCGGATGACGTTGCCATAAACCCCGCAGGTCAGCAGCACCAGACCGCGCTTCAGGGCCTCGGTCCGCACCCGGCCGGCAAAACCTGCGTCGGGGGCATGGCTGGCGGGATTGGCGAATTCGACCGCCACCATGAAGCCGGGACCGCGGATGTCGCTGATCTCGGGGGTGGTGGCGCGGATCGATTCGAGTTTCTGCTTGAGGCGCGAGCCCAGTTCATTGGCGCGGTTGCACAGATCCTCGTCCTCGATCACGTCCAGCACCGCATTGGCGGCGGCGATGCCCAGCGGGTTGCCCGCATAGGTGCCGCCCAGACCGCCGGGATGGGCCGCGTCCATCAGTTCCGCCCGGCCGGTAACGGCGGAAAGTGGCAACCCGCCCGCCAGCCCCTTGGCCATGCAGGTCAGATCGGCGGCAACGTCATAACCCTGCATCGCGAACATGTGGCCGGTGCGGGCAAATCCGGTCTGCACCTCGTCGGCGATCATCACCATGCCGTATTGGTCGCACAGCGACCTGATGCCGCGCACCAGATCTGCGGGCGCGGGGTAGAAGCCGCCTTCGCCCTGAACGGGCTCGAAGATGATGGCAGCGACGCGGGTCGGGTCGAGGTCGTTCTTGAACAGCTTGGTGATGCCGTCGAGCGCATCGGCGGTGGTCACACCGTGGACATCCTGCGGAAACGGCACGTGCCAGACGTCGGGCATCATCGCGCCGAAGCCGCGCTTGTAGGGCTCGACCTTGCCGGTCAGCGACATGCCCATGAAGGTGCGGCCATGAAAGCCGCCGCCGAAGGCGATGATGCCGGGGCGGCCGGTGGCGATGCGTGCAACCTTGATCGCGTTTTCCACCGCTTCGGCCCCGGTGGTGACGAAGATCGTTTTCTTGGCAAAGTTGCCGGGCACGGCGGCGTTCAGTCGCTCGCCCAGCCGGATGTAATTCTCGTAGGGCAGCACCTGGTGGCAGGTGTGGGTGAAGCGCGACAACTGCTCGGTCACGGCGGCCATGACGCGCGGGTGGCAATGGCCGGTGTTGACCACGGCAATGCCGGCCGCGAAGTCGATGTAGCGGTTGCCCTCGATATCCCAGACCTCGGCATTGAGGGCGTGATCGACGTAGATCTGGGTCATCATCCCGACCCCGCGCGCGATGGCATCGTTGCGGCGAAGGGCGACTTCGGCGTTCTTCATGGCTCTGGCTCCGGTTGGCCACCCCGGCGGGGCGCGTTCGCAACTAGTTTGATCAAAAACTTGGCCGGGTTCAAGGGCGATCACGGCGCGGGCGGGGCAATTGCAGCCGCGCGCCCCGACCGGGACAGGGCGCGCGCGCCCTTCGCCCCCCCGCCGTCACCCGAGCGGGTATCGGGCAGGCAAGGCCGGCCCGATGGCCGACGGCTACAGTGGCAGGGCGGTGGTTTCCTTGATCTCTTCCATCACGAAGCTGGCCGAGACATCCTGCAACGCTACCCGGCGCACCAGCTCCTGATAAAGCCGGTCATAGGCTTTGACATCGGCCACCCGGGCGCGGATCAGGTAGTCGAGATCGCCGGTCATGCGGTAGGCACCAAGGATTTCGGGCATGTCGCGGGTCGCGGCGGCGAATTGCGCCATCCAGTCGGGGGCGTGGCGGTCGGTGCGGATCAGCATGAACACGGTCAGACCAAGGCCAAGCGCTTCGGGATCAAGCAGCGCCACCCGGGCGCGGATCACGCCGCGATCCACGAGCGCCTTCACCCGGCGCCAGACCGCATTGCGCGACAGCCCGACCTGTTCGCCCAATTGCTCGAGCGCCATGCCCGCGTCGCGCTGCAACAGCGCAAGGATGCGGCGGTCGAGGTGGTCGAATTTCTCCATGATGAAGACTGGTGCGAGAAAATCCGTGCGATGTAAAGGCTGTCCCAGCGGATTCGGGCGGGCTTTGCCATTCGGCGCAATTGGTGGCTTGATCCCGGGGCCATGGGCTGAATAGAGTGCGGCCAAAGCGAAACCGGGGCTGGTGGCATGGACGGCGGGCTGCGCAAGATTCCGACCCACGAGGTCACTTATGGCCGGTTGCGCGACATGGTGCTGTTCGGGCAACTGGAGCCGGGGCAGCCGGTCACTATCCAGGGGCTGATCCGCGATCTCGAGGTCGGCATGACGCCGGTGCGCGAGGCGATCCGGCGGCTGACCGCCGAAGGGGCGCTGACGCTGCAAGGCAACCGGCGGGTCTGCGTGCCGCGCCTGACGCCGACGCTGCTCGATCAGGTGGCCTTCGTGCGCCTTGCGGTCGAGCCAAGGCTAGCCGAACTGGCGGCGGCAGCGTTGACGCCCGATCTGATCGCCCGGCTCGCGTCGCTTGACGCTGGCGTTGACCGCGCGATGGTCGCAGGCGACGTGCACGGCTATCTGGCGCAGAACCATCAGTTCCACTTCCGGCTTTACGATCTGTCGGGGGCATCGGTGCTTGTTGATATCGCGCAGTCGCTGTGGCTGAGGTTCGGCCCCAGTCTGCGGGTGGTCTGCACCCATCACGGCACCGGTGGCCTGCCCGACCGTCACAGCGAGGCGCTGGCAGCGATGCGTGCGGGCAATTCCGCCGCCCTGGCGCAGGCGATCGAGCGCGACATCGCGCAGGGCATCGATCAGGTGCGCGCGGCGCTGCGATCGGGCGAGATCTGAGGGCGGTGAAAAATTTGATCAAATCCTTGATCCCGGCGCGATTTGATCATATCGTGGGGGCAACACCGGCTGCGATTCCCGCTGCCCGCTGACCACCGCGAGGGCCCCATGACCAGAATCACCAACCATCTGCCGACCGCCGAGTTGCAGGCGCTGGACGCCGCCCACCACATGCACCCCTTCACCGCCGGGGCCGAGCTTGCCGCCAAGGGGGCGCGGGTGATCACCGCGGCCAAGGGGGTGTGGCTGACCGACAGCGAAGGCAACCGCATCCTCGACGCAATGGCCGGGCTGTGGTGCGTCAACATCGGCTACGGGCGGCCCGAGATGGCACAAGCCGCCGCGCGTCAGATGGAGGAGCTGTGCTATTACAACACCTTCTTTCAGACCACCCATGTGCCCGCGATTGCCCTTGCGGCCCGGATTGCCGAGCTCGCACCGAATGACCTGAACCACGTGTTCTTTGCCAGCTCGGGTTCCGAAGCCAATGACACCAACATCCGGCTGGTGCGGCGCTATTGGACCATCAAAGGCCAGCCGGAAAAGACCGTGATCATCGCGCGCAAGAACGGCTACCACGGCTCGACCATGGGTAGCGGCACTCTGGGCGGGATGGCCAGCATCCACGCCAACGGTGGCAAGATCCCGGGCGTGGTCCATATCGACCAGCCGCACTGGTATGGCGAGGGCGGCGACACTACCCCCGAGGCGTTCGGGCTGGAACGCGCGCGCCAGCTTGAGGCGAAGATCCTCGAGCTGGGGGCGGACAAGGTCGCGGCCTTCATCGGCGAGCCGGTGCAGGGCGCGGGCGGGGTGATCATTCCGCCCAGCACCTACTGGCCGGAAATTCAACGCATCTGCGACCACTACGGGATTCTGCTGATCGCCGACGAGGTGATCACCGGCTTCGGGCGCACCGGGGCGTGGTTCGGCAGCCAGACCTTCGGCATCAAGCCCCATATCATGACCATCGCCAAGGGCCTGTCGTCGGGCTATCAACCGATCGGCGGCTCGGTGGTCTGTGACGAGGTGGCCACGACCATCGCCGGGGCGGGCGATTTCAACCACGGCTACACCTATTCGGGCCATCCGGTGGCAGCGGCGGTGGCGCTGGAAAACCTGCGCATCATGCAGGAGGAAAAGGTGGTCGAGCATGTGCGCGACGTGGCCAACCCCTATCTGGCCAGCCGCTGGGCCAGACTGGCCGACCATCCGCTGGTGGGCGAGGCCAAACTGGTGGGGCTGATGGGATCGATCGCGCTGACGCCCGACAAGGCCAAGCGTGCCAAGTTCGCCAGCGAGGCCGGCACGGTGGGGTTGCGCTGCCGCGAGCGCTGCTTTGCCAACAATCTGGTGATGCGCCACGTCGGCGACCGGATGATCATCTCGCCGCCGCTGGTCATCACCCCCGCCGAGATCGACATCCTTATGGAACGGGCGTGGCAGTCGCTCGATGAATGCTACCGGAGCATCAAGACCGACGGGCTGCTGAAATCCGCCCGATTCGCGAAACGAACCGATGCGAACCGGTAACGCAGGGGGCGATCTTCGCCCCCTTTCGTTTTTGCGCTGAAAATGATCGGATTTTTGCGTGATTGGTGAATAAATCGTATCAGACTCCACACAGACTCGTTGCGGCAAAGATTTTTTCGCGCTTAGATGGTCGGCAGGGCAGCGCATGAAACTGTCACGGACCAATAATAAGACGGCAATGTCGGAAAACGGGCCAAGTGCCCAAGGGAGATGGATATGACACTCAAGAAAACCACCGCGTCGCTGACCATTGCGGCGCTGATGGCCTCGACCGCGATGGTCAGCGCCCAGGACTTGGCCGCGCTGGAAGCGGCGGCCGCCGCCGAAGGCCAACTGACGGTGATCGCCCTGCCGCACGACTGGTGCGGCTACGGCGGCGTGATCGACGGCTTCAAGGCCAAGTATCCGGCGCTGACCTTGAACGAGCTCAACCCCGACGCGGGTTCCGCCGATGAGGTCGAGGCGATCAAGGCCAACAAGGACAACGCCGGCCCGCAGGCCCCCGACGTGATCGACGTCGGTCTGGCATTCGGTCCGTCGGCCAAGGAGGAAGGGCTGACCCAGGCCTACAAGGTTTCGACCTGGGACGAGATTCCCGACAGCATCAAGGATGCCGACGGCTTCTGGACCGGCGACTACTACGGCGTGATGTCGTTCATGGTGAACAAGGATCTGGTCGCCAACATGCCTGCCGACTGGGCTGACCTGCTGAAGCCGGAATACAAGGGTCAGGTGGCTTTGGCGGGTGATCCGCGCGCCTCGAACCAGGCGATCCTGGGGGTGCTGGCGGCGGGTCTTTCGACCGGCGCGGCAGCGGGCAAGGATTCGGGCGAAGCGGGGCTCAAGTTCTTTGCCGACCTGAATGCGGCGGGCAACTTCGTTCCGGTGATCGGCAAGGCGGGTACGCTGGCGCAGGGTGCCACCCCGATCGTCGCGATGTGGGACTACAACGCGCTGGCCGCGCGCGACAATCTGGCGGGCAACCCGCCGGTCGAGGTGGTCGTGCCGACCTCGGGCGTGCTGGCCGGGGTTTACGTGCAGGCAATTTCCGCCTATGCGCCGCACCCCAATGCCGCCAAGCTGTGGATGGAATACCTCTATTCCGACGAGGGCCAGCTGCTGTGGCTGAAAGGCTACTGCCACCCGGCGCGCTTCAACGCGATGTCGGCGGCGGGCAAGATTCCGGCCGAGTTGCTGGCGGCGCTGCCCCCGGCGGAATCCTATGCCGCGGCCTATTTCCCGACCCTCGACGAGCAGGCGGCCAACAAGGAAGCCGTGACCGGCGGCTGGGATACGGTGGTGGGCGCTAACGTCCAGTAAGCTGATCCGACCGATTGGCCCGCCCCGGGGTAACTTCGGGGCGGGCTTTTCCAACCAAACAGGGCGGCAACACGCCCGGCCATGGGGACTTGAACGATGCCTCCATCGACCATTGCCACCGTGCCGATGACAAGGCCAGCGCGGCAGCTGCCGACCAACTGGATCGGCATCGTGCCGTTCCTGCTGTTTGCCTTGCTGTTCCTGATCCTGCCCACCATGAACATCGTGCTGGGGGCGTTTCAGACCCCGGACGGCGGGTTTACCTTCGACAACATCCGCGGCCTCAATACGCCGCAGATCAGGGCGGCCTACATCATTTCGCTGAAGATCAGTCTGGCATCGGCGCTATTTGGCTGTGTGATCGGGTTTGCGGTGGCTGCGGCAGTGGTGCTGGGTGGTTTGCCGCGCTTCATCCGCGGCCCGCTGTTGACCTTTTCCGGGGTGGCCTCGAACTTTGCCGGGGTGCCGCTGGCCTTCGCCTTTCTCGCCACCATCGGCCCGGTCGGGCTGATCACGGTCTATCTCAAGACCCAGCTCGGGATCGACCTAAGGCTGCTTGGCTTCAACCTGTTGTCATTCTGGGGCCTGACGATCACCTACCTGTTCTTCCAGATTCCGCTGATGATCCTGATCATCACCCCGGCACTCGACGGGCTCAAGCGCGAGTGGCGCGAGGCGGCGGCGATCCTCGGGGCTTCGGGTCTGCAATACTGGCGCATGGTCGCGCTGCCGATCCTGTTCCCGTCGCTGCTGGGCACTCTTGCCTTGCTGTTTGCGAACGCCTTCGGCGCGGTGGCGACGGCAATCGCCCTGACAGGCAGTTCGCTCAACATCGTGCCGATCCTGCTGTTCGCCCAGATCCGCGGCGACGTGCTGGGCAATCCGCATCTCGGCTATGCGCTGGCCTTCGGGATGATCGTGATCACCGGCGTCGCCAACGCGGTTTACATCGTGCTCCGGGCGCGCAGCGAGAGGTGGCTCAAATGACCCGCCTGTGGTCCTGGGGCGCGCTGGCGTTCGGGCTGGTGTATTTCACCCTGCCGCTGGTCGGGATGACCGAATTCAGCCTGAAGATGCGGCGCGGCGAATACTCGTTCGACGCCTATGCCAAGGTGCTGGCCGACCCAAAATTTCAGGAAACCTTCAGTTATTCGGTGATCATGGCGCTGGTGACGATTGTCTTTGGCGTGCTTTTGGTGGTGCCGACCGCGTTCTGGGTGCGGCTGCGGATGCCGGGGATGCGCCCTTATGTCGAGTTCATCACCCTTCTGCCGCTGGTCATTCCCGCGATCGTCATCGTGTTCGGCTATATCCGGCTTTACAACACCTCGAGCTGGCTGCCGCTGACCGGCAGCGCCATGGGTACCAATGTGCTGCTGATGTTCGGCTATACCACGCTGTCGCTGCCCTACATGTATCGCGCCGTCGATGTCGGATTACGCACCATTGATGTCGCCACCCTGACCGAGGCGGCGCAGTCGCTGGGGGCGGGCTGGGGCACCATTCTGGCCCGCATCATTCTACCCAATGTGCTGGTGGCGGTGTTGTCGGGGGCGTTTCTGACCTTTGCCATCGTGATCGGCGAATTCACCATGGCCGCGCTGCTCAACCGCCCGGCGTTTGGTCCCTACATGCAGCTTCTGGGGGCCAACCGCGCTTATGAGCCGGCCGCTCTGGCGGTGATCGCGTTCGGTATCACCTGGGCCTGCATGGGCCTGATTCAACTGGTCACCCGATTTTCCAAACATACGAGAGCGCAAAACTGATGGCATTTCTGGAAATCGAGCGCCTGGAAAAATCTTTTGGCGCCCTGCGGGTGGTCAAGGATTTCAATCTGGGCATCGCGCAGGGCGAGTTCGTCTCATTGCTGGGCCCGTCGGGCTGCGGCAAGACCACGGTGCTGCGGATGGTGGCGGGGTTCGAGGCTCCGTCGTCGGGGATGATCCGGATCGATGGTCGCGATGTCATCAATCACCGCCCCAATCAGCGCAACATCGGCATGGTGTTTCAGGCCTATGCCCTGTTCCCCAACCTGACGGTGGCGCAGAATGTGGGCTTCGGGTTGAAGATCAAGGGCGCGGCGCACGCCGAAATCACAGCGCGGGTGGCCGAGATGCTGACGCTGATCGGCCTGCCCGAGCTGGGCAGCCGCTATCCGTTCCAGTTGTCGGGCGGCCAGCAGCAGCGGGTGGCGCTGGCGCGGGCGCTGGCGGTGCAGCCGCAGGTTCTGCTGCTGGACGAGCCGCTGTCGGCGCTGGATGCCAAGATCCGGGTCAGTCTGCGCACCGAGATCCGGGAGATTCAGCAAAAGCTGGGGATCACCACGATCTTTGTCACCCACGATCAGGAAGAGGCGCTGTCGATCTCGGACCGGGTGGTGGTGATGAATGGCGGCATTGCCGAGCAGGTGGGCGCGCCGTTCGAGGTTTACAATCGCCCGACCACCAAGTTTGTCGCCAACTTTGTCGGCACCCTCAACACCTTTGACGCGGTGGTGGTTGATCCCGGCGCAGGGGTGGTGAAGCTGGCGGGGGTAGAGGTGACCCTGCCGCAACCGCTGACCGCCGCCAAAGGTGCCACCGTCGGCCTTGCCATGCGGCCCGAGGTCTTGCGGCTGGGGCGGATCGCGGGGCGCGAGCTGGTGTTGCCCGCAACCATTGCCGATGTCCATTTCATGGGCTCGGTGATCCGGCTGGGGGTGATGGTGGCGGGGCAGCGACTGGCGCTCGACACCTTCAACCGCGCCGATACGCCGCCGCCACCGGTGGGCACCGAGGTCGAGATCAGCCTGTCGGCGCAAGACCTGATCGTGCTGGCCGACTAGGGCGTTGCGATGGCGTTGATTGCTATTCTGACAGTTTCCGACCGTGCCAGCCGGGGCGAGTATGAAGATCGCGGCGGGCCGGCGGCAGAAGCCTGGCTGCGCCGGGTGATCAGCTCGGCGGTCGAAATTCACCGCGAGATCGTGCCCGATGGGCGGACGTCGGTGGGGGCAGCGTTTCGCCGTCTGGCAGATGATCTGCGCGCCGACCTGATTCTGGCGACCGGCGGCACCGGCCCCGCGCCGCGCGACGAAACCCCCGAGGCGATGGACGATGTGATCGAAAAAGCCCTGCCGGGGTTTGGCGAGTTGATGCGGCAGGTCAGTTTGCGCGAAGTGCCGACCGCGATCCTGTCGCGCCAAAGCGCGGGGGTGCGCGGCAAGTGCCTGATCGTCACCCTGCCGGGCAAGCCGTCGGCGATAGCGACGTGCCTTGACGCGGTATTTCCGGCGGTGCCCTACTGTCTTGATCTGATTGGGGCGGCACGGATCGAGACCGACCCGGCGCTGTGCCGCGCCTTTCGTCCGGGCGGCTGAGGCCGAGTTCAGCCCGAAAGCGGTGCCAGGGTGCGGGCAATCAGCCGGGCGACGGCGGGGTGTTCGCCGATCGGGGCCAGCAGCGGGCCGGTGAAACCGGCATCGGCCAGCGCGGCGGGCAGATCGCGCGCCACGTGGCCAGCGCGCAATGCAAACAGCGGCAGGCACAGGGCGGGGCCAAGGTTGCGGGCGGCGTCGTCGAGGAACGGCGGTTGTTCGAGGAAGCCTGAAGTGACCGCGGCGAAGGCTTGACGGGCGGCAATGGTTGCGGCCATAGCCCGGCTGGCGGTCTCGGATCCGGGCGAGGTCGGGCTGCCGTGCGCGGCCAGCAGCAGGGTGGTCTGGTGCGGGGCAAGGCCAGCGGCGCGCGCGCCTTCGAGCGCCGCCTGTGCCACCAGATCGGCGAGTGCGGGATCGGTGCCGAAGGCGGGCAGTTGGCGGGCGGTGCTGCCTGCCGCCGCAAGACGGCGCGGCAAGGCCGAGGCGGTGAACCAGCCCTCGGCCATGAACAAGGGGTAGATCAGGGCTGGAGGATGGGTGCGCAGGGCCTGTTCGAGTGCGCCTGGGGCGGCAAGCGTGGCCCCCTGCACCTGCCAGCCCGGCAGCAGTTTGGCCACCGCGGCGGCCAGTGTCGCCACCGCCGCCTGTTGCGGCGCGGGATCGGCGGGCGAGCCGTGCGCCACGATCAGGGCGCAACGAGGTTGGGGCAGCGTGGCGGGCATGGCGCATCCTTTGGCCTGCTGCAAGATAGGGGGTCGGACCGGCTTGTCCAGAGCGGGGCCGGGTGACACAGCGGGGCGGGAGCACGGGATGGGCGGGCAGGACTTGGCAGGATGGGGTGAATTTGCCGCCGCGATGGCGCTCTTCTTTGGCTCGCATCTGATCCCGGCCCGGCCCGGCGTGCGGGCGACGCTGGTGGCACGGCTGGGGCGGGCGGGTTATGGCACCGCTTATGGGCTGGTGGCGGTGGCGGTGCTGGCCTGGGTGATCGCGGCGGCCGGACGCGCGCCGGTGGTGGTGCTGTGGGATCAGGCGGTCTGGCAGCGTTGGGTCGTGAACGGGGCGATGGTGGCGGCGGTGCTGCCGGCGACCTTTGCGGTGGGGGCGGTCAACCCGTTTTCCTTTGGCGGGCGGGCCGGGAGCTTTGACCCCGCGCGACCGGGTATTGCCGGGTTTGCCCGCCACCCCTTGCTGCTGGCGCTGCTGATCTGGGCGCTGGCGCATCTGCTGGTCAACGGCGATCTGGCGCACGCGTTGGTGTTCGGCCCGTTTGCCGGTTTTTCCGCCCTTGGCATGGTGGCGATCGACGCCCGCCACCGCAGCGCCTGGGGGGCGGCGGAGTGGGCGCGGCTCAGCGCCAATACCGCGCTTCTGTCGCTGGCGGCGCTGCGCCGCGGGCGGCTGAGCGGGGCGGCGCCGGCCCGGCTTGGCATCGGGCTGGCGGTCTGGGGCGGGCTGGTGGTGCTGCACCCGTGGCTGATCGGGGTTTCGCCGTTGCCGTGAGCCCGCTCAGCCATCGATGATGGTGAAATCGCGCCGGATGTGGCCGGTGGCGGCAAACCAGGCCGAGGCGCGGGTGCGGATCTGATGCGCCTCGAATGCGGCGCGGCTGACGAAGGACTCATCCACCTGCCAGATCAGCGGGTCGGCAGTCGGGGTGACGGCAAAGGCAAGGCAGCCCGGCTCGGCCCGGCTGAGGGCGGTGTGCTCGGGGAGGGTGCGCCCGATCAGCGCGGCATCGGCAAGGGTGGCGCAGGTCAGGGTGCCGGTCAGATGGACGGGGGCGATCATTCGAGCTCGATGGTGCCCGGCGGTTTCGATGTGACGTCGTAGAACACCCGGTTGACGCCGGCCACCTCGTTGATGATGCGGGTCATGGTTTCGCCCAGAAATTCGTGGCTGAAGGGGTAAGTGTCGGCGGTCATGCCATCGACGGACGTGACCGCGCGCAGCGCCACGGCGTAGTCATAGGTGCGCCCGTCGCCCATCACGCCCACGGTCTTCATCGGCAGGATCGCGGCGAAGGCCTGCCAGATTTCATCGTAAAGCCCGTGCTTGCGGATCTGGTCGATGAACACCGCATCCGCGGCGCGCAGGATGTCGAGCTTTTCGCTGGTGATCTCGCCGGGGCAGCGGATCGCGAGGCCCGGGCCGGGAAAGGGGTGGCGACCGATGAAGCTGGCGGGCAGGCCAAGCTCGCGGCCCAAGGCGCGGACCTCGTCCTTGAACAGCTCGCGTAGCGGTTCCACCAGCTTCATGTTCATCCGGGCGGGCAAACCGCCGACATTGTGGTGGCTTTTGATCGTGACCGAAGGGCCGCCCGCAAAGCTGACCGATTCGATCACGTCGGGGTAGAGCGTGCCTTGCGCCAGAAACTCGGCCCCGCCGATGGCGTGTGCGTGTTTCTCGAACACCTCGATGAACAGCCCGCCGATGATCTTGCGCTTGGCCTCGGGGTCGGAGACGCCTTGCAGACGCCCCAGAAACAGCGCCGATTCATCGGCGTGGATCAGGGGCAGGTTGTAGTGGTCGCGAAACATCCCCACCACCTGCTCGGATTCGCCCAGCCGCATCAGGCCGTGATCGACATAGACGCAAGTCAACTGATCACCGATAGCCTGGTGGATCAGCACCGCGGCAACCGAGCTGTCCACTCCGCCCGACAGGGCGCAGATCACCCGGCCGGGGCCTACCTGGGCGCGAATCCTGGCGATCGCGTCGGCGCGGTAGGCACGCATCGTCCAATCGCCTTTGAAGCCCGCAAGGCGGATGAAATTTTCGTAAAGTTTCGCGCCCTTCGGGGTGTGGTGCACCTCGGGGTGGAACTGCACCGCAAAGAAGCGGCGGGCGGGGTCGGCGGTGACGGCAAAGGGGGCGCCGGGCGAGGTGCCGAACACCTCAAATCCGGGGGCCAGGCGCGAGACGTGATCGCCGTGCGACATCCAGACCTGCTCGCGCCCCTCGGCGAACCAGCCATCGAGGAAGGGCGAGGTGTCAGCGGTGGGGGTGACGAAGGCGCGCCCGAACTCGGCGGTGCCGTGGCCGCGTTCGACCTTGCCGCCCAAGAGGTGCATCATCACCTGCTGGCCGTAGCAGATGCCAAGGACCGGCACCCCCAGCGTGAAGACCGCGGGCGGCGGCATCGGCGCGCCAGCGGCAAAGACCGAGGCCGGGCCGCCCGAGAGGATCACCGCCTTGGGGGCAAAGCGCGCCAGAAAGGCGTCGGTGACCTGGTTGTAAGGGTGGATCTCGCAATAGACGTGCAGCTCGCGCAGGCGGCGCGCAATCAGTTGCGTGACCTGAGAACCGAAGTCGATGATAAGCAGGCGATCATGCTGGGTCATGGCGGCGCAATATTTGTTGGTCGGCAGAAGCGCAAGAGGGAAGCGCCGAAGCGGGGTTGGCGGTCCCGCAAAGGCGGTCGCGGAAAGTTGGACCAGTTGCCAAGGTGGATCGCCGGAAGCACGAGGCGATCCGAACAACGCTGTTGCGCAACTGCGCCTGAGGCATGAGTGCCCCTTTTCTCCTTCAGCATCAAACCACACGAACGATTTCGGCCGTTCCAAAGGGCCGCCAACGAGAGTGCTGCCAAGGCACGGTGTGGCCAGGGCCAAGGCGCAGATGCCAGGAACAATTTCCCGATTTCCACGGGGGGCGAAGGGAGCGCCGTGAGTTTTTCAGCGGCCTGCCTCAGAAGGCAGATCCGCCGATCAGGCAAAGCAGGTATCAGGGTGATCACCGGGCCTTCGGCTCGCAGCAGTCGCCGGTCTGGTGGGCGAGGTCGGCCAGGATCGGGCAGTCGGGGCGGTGATCACCGGCACAGGCTTCGATCAGGGTGGCCAGGGTGGCGCGCATCGCCTGCAAGGCGGCAATCTTGGCGTCGATTTCGGTCAGGTGATGACTGGCGATGGCCTTGACGTCGGCGCTGGCGCGACCGTTATCGTTGTAAAGCGCCAGCAGGGCGCGGCAATCCCCGATGCTGAAGCCAAGCGAGCGGGCGCGACCCAGAAACGCCAGCTTGTTGAGATCGCTCTCCCGGAAGGCGCGGTAGCCATTGGCCCCGCGCATGGGCTTGATCAGGTCGATGTCCTCGTAATAGCGGATGGTCTTGGCAGGCAGGCCTGTGCGGGTGGCGACTTCACCGATGTTCACGGCGTGCTCCGGGCTGGGGTGGCGGGGTGAAAGCGGCGCAGGCGCAGGGCGTTGGTCAGCACCGTGACGCTCGAGATCGCCATGGCCCCGGCGGCGATCATCGGCGACAGCAGCATTCCGTTCAGCGGATAAAGCGCCCCGGCCGCAACCGGGATCAGGATCACGTTGTAGCCGAACGCCCAGAACAGATTCTGGCGGATGTTGGTCATCACCGCGCGGCTCAGCGCCATGGCGCGTACCACGCCGCCAAGGTCGCCCGACATCAACACCACATCGGCGCTCTCAATCGCGACATCGGTGCCGGTGCCGATCGCGATGCCGATATCGGCCGCAGCCAGCGCCGGGGCGTCGTTGATGCCATCACCGACGAAAGCCAGCTTGCCGGTGGCGTGGCGCAACCCTTGCAGCACCTCGACCTTGCCTTCGGGCAGCACCTCGGCCACCACCTCGTCGATCCCCAGTTGCCGCGCCACCGCCTGGGCGGTGCGGGAATTGTCGCCGGTGATCATCACCACCCGCAGCCCAAGCGCGTGCAGACCAGCAATCGCCGCCGGAGTTTCGGGGCGGATCGGGTCGGCCACCGCCAGCACCGCCGCCGCGCGGCCATTCACCGCAGCAAAAAGCGGGGTGCGGGCCTCGGCGGCAAGGGCAGCCGCCTTGGGCGCAAGCGCGGCAATGTCGATGCCAAGCCGCGCCATGAAGCGATCGGCCCCCACCGCCACCGGCTGCCCGCCCACCTGCGCCTGCACGCCATATCCCGGCACCGCCGCGAATCCCGCAATCTCGGGCAGGGTCAGCCCGCGTGCCTTGACCTCGGCCACGATGGCCGCCGCAATGGGATGCTCCGAGTGTGCCTCTACCGCCGCGACCTGCGCCAGAACCGCGCCTTTGTCAAAGCCATCGGCCGGCACCAGATCGGTCAGCTTTGGCGCGCCAATGGTCAGCGTGCCGGTCTTGTCGAGCGCGACCACCACCGCCTCGTGCAGGCTTTGCAGGGCATCGCCCTTGCGAAACAGCACCCCCAGTTCGGCCCCGCGCCCGGTTCCGACCATGATCGAGGTCGGGGTGGCAAGGCCCATGGCGCAGGGGCAGGCGATGATCAGCACCGCCACCCCGGCCACCAGCGCGTGGGTCAGCGCCGGGGCCGGGCCGAAGATCAGCCACACCGCCACCGTCAGCGCCGCCGCCGCAATCACCGCAGGCACGAACCACAGGGTGATGCGATCGACCAGCGCCTGGATCGGCAGCTTGGCGCCCTGCGCCTGCTCGACCATGCGGATGATCTGACCCAGCACCGTATCGGCCCCGATCCGGGTGGCGCGGTAGGTGAAGGCGCCGGTCTGATTGATGGTGCCGCCGATCACCTCGGCCCCCACCGCCTTGGCCACCGGCACCGGCTCGCCGCTGATCATCGCCTCGTCGATATACGATTCCCCCTCGGTGATCTCGCCATCGGTCGCCAGCCGTTCGCCGGGCCTCACCACCAACAGATCACCGATTCTGATCGCCTTGAGCGCAAGCTCGACCTCGACCCCGCCCCGCAGCACTCGCGCGGTTTTCGGGCGCAACCCAACCAGGTGGCGGATCGCCGCCCCGGTGCGGCCCTTGGCCCCCGCTTCCAGCCAGCGCCCCAGCAGGATCAGGGTCACGATCACCGCCGCCGCCTCGAAATAGACCCCGCGCGCCGCCGATGGCAGCAGCCCCGGCGCAAAGGTGGCAACCACCGAAAACACCCAAGCCGCGCCGGTGCCCAGCGCCACCAGAGAATTCATGTCGGGTGCCGCCCTGACCAGCGCAGGCCCCCCCTTGGCAAAGAACCGCCACCCCGGAACGGCCATGACAAGGGTGGTCAGAACGAACTGGATGATCCAGCTTGCGGTGATGCCGATGCTGACGGTGATCAGATCATGCAGCGGCATAACGAAGTGCTCGCCCATCGCCAGCACCAGAACCGGCAGCGTCAGCGCCGCCGCCAGGATCAGATCGCGGCGCAGCAGAGCGATCTCGACATCCCGCGCCGCATCGCGCCGCTCGGCACTGTCGTCGCCCGAAGCTTGCGCAGCATATCCCGCCTTGGCGACCGCCGCGATCAGCGCCGCGACGCTTGTCTGCCCGGCGTCATAGCGCACCCGCGCCTGCTCGGTGGCAAGGTTCACCGCCGCCTCGGCCACCCCCGGCACCGCGCGTAGCGCCCGCTCGACCCGGCCCACGCAGGAGGCGCAGGTCATGCCGGAAACCCCAAGGGTGACATCTTCGGGTGCCACGGTGTAGCCCGCGCCGGTGATTGCCGCCACCACCGCGCCCGGTGTCGCCGCCCCGCCAAGGCGCACCTCGGCCATCTCGGTGGCAAGATTGACGGCGGCGTTTGCCACCCCCGGCACGGCCCGGATCGCCCGTTCCACCCGACCCACGCACGAGGCGCAGCTCATGCCCTCAACCCGCAGTCGCAGTGTTGCCGATTTTTCCGCCCGCGCCATGCCTGCGCCCTTCCGCCGACCATTCCCCCTCTTCTAGACCTTCCAGCCTTGGCAGGGTAGTGCAATCGTCAATTCCCAGCGGCGCGAGATTGTGCTTGACCTTGCATCACCGGAAGGCCGCAAACTATTCCTGACCTTTATGACGGAGACCCGACATGACAACCCTGAAAGTGCCCGACATGACCTGTGGCCATTGCCAGGCTACAGTCGAGAATGCTATTCACGGCCTCGATGCAGCGGCGGCGGTGGCAGTCGATCTGGCCACTCATACCGTCCGGATCAAGGCGGCCAAAGTGCCGACCACGGCGATCCTTGCGGCGCTTAAGGAAGCCGGCTACGAGGCCACGACCGCCTGAGGCGCATCGCCAAGTGCGGCGGATCAGGGTGCGGCGCTGCGCGCGGCCTGCGCGGCGCGCGCCCGTTCGGGCCATTGCGACTTGATGAACGCCAGAATGTCGCGGATCTCGGTTCCCGACAGGCGGTCGCCGAATCCGGGCATGCCACTGGCGATGCCGGTCACGCCCTGCGCCGCCAGCGCCTGCGCCCCGCCAAGGCGGACATAGTCGAACAACACCTCATCGGAATGGTGCCAGGTGTGGCCGCTTTCGTCATGCGGCGGGGCGGGGTAGATGCCATCGGCGCCGGGGGTCTGCCAGTCGGGCTGGCCTTGCAGCTTGTCGCCATGGCACGAGGCGCAGGCTTCGCCGTAAAGCCGGGCACCCCGGGCGATGTCGGCCCCCGTCACGACTGGCACCAGCCAGACCCCGGCACCGGTGGCAAGGGCAAGCGCCGTGCCGCCCATGATCAGGCGCTTGCCGCGCATCTCAGTTGATGCCGTTCTCGCGCTGCAACGCCCGCACGTAGGTCACGATATTGCCGATATCGGCCTTGGTCAGCCCGGTGACCGGGGCCATGTCGCCAAACGGCCAATGGTGCGCCTGCACCCCGTTTGCCGCCGCAGCGAAGAACGCGGCATCACCATGGTGGGTCGATTCGTAAAAGATATGCACCAGCGGCGGGGCGGTGCCGTTGATCCCGGCGGCATTGGCCCCGTGACACGCGGCACAGACCGCGTTGAAGGCTCGCTCGCCCATCTGGGCCTCGGGCGACAGTGCCGCCGGAACCACCACCTGCGCGATCGCAGCCCCTTCGGCAATGCCGGTCAGGTCGGGCGTGAACATTGCGTGCCCCGGGGCCCGCCGCGACGCCATTCCCGCCGACATCGACCAGCCCACCAACGCGGCACCGGCCGCAATCCCGATTGCGCCGATTGCGAGGTAATGCCGTTTTTTCATGATCAGAGTCCCATCCAGTTCGTTCGGGCCGCACCACGCGGCACGGCCTTGCGTCAGCCCGATGGCGGGTTCCCGTACGGGAAGGTCAAGCGGGTTGCTGGGCCCTACAACAGCTCGTGATCGCCGGGTCGGGCCGATTCCGCCGTTCCCTTGGCAAGACCCTTATCCCCGCCCCTTCTCAGGCCAGCACATCGTTGCAGCGCTGGCAGGTGCCGGGGTGGGAATGGCGGCCGACATCGGGCAGGATCTGCCAGCAGCGCTGACATTTCTGCCCCTCCGCCAGCTCGAACACCACCCCCACGCCGGGCACATCGGGCAACCGGAAGGCCTCGCCCGGCATCGGATCGGCGGTCAACTGCATACCCGAAGTGATGCACAATTCGGCGAAATCGACCGAGCGCAGCGCCGCCAGCACCTCGGCGTCGCGCACATGCACCACCGGTGCCGCCTCGAGGCTGGCGCCGATCACCTTGGCGCTGCGCTGCACTTCCAGCGCAGCCGTCACCACCCGGCGCACCTGGCGCAGGGCGGACCATTTCACCGCCAGCGGCTCGTCCAGCCAATCCATCGGGGTCTCGGGCATGTCTTGCAAGTGCACCGACGATCCGGCCTCGGGATAGCGGAACAGCCAGACGTCCTCCATGGTGAACACCAGCACCGGCGCCAGCCAGGTGGTCAGGCGGTGGAACAGCAGATCAAGTACCGTGCGCGCGGCGCGGCGGCGCAGGCTGGCGGGCGCATCGCAGTAAAGCGCGTCCTTGCGGATGTCGAAATAGGACGCCGAAAGATCGACGGTGCAAAAGCTGAACAGCTTTTGAAACACGCCTTGGAAATCATAGGCGGCGTAGCCGTGGCGAACCTCGGTATCCAGTTCCGCCAGCCGGTGCAGGATCCAGCGTTCAAGCTCGGGCATCGCGGCCGGGTCCACCTTTTCGGCGTTGGAAAACCCGGCCAGATTGCCCAGCAGAAAGCGCAGGGTGTTGCGCAGGCGGCGATAGCTGTCGGCCACCCCTTTCAGGATTTCCTTGCCGATCCGCAGATCGGCGGTGTAGTCAGCCTGCGCCACCCACAGCCGAAGGATATCGGCACCGTAGTCGCGGATCACCTCGGCGGGCGCGGTGGTGTTGCCCAGCGATTTGGACATCTTCATGCCCTTCTCGTCGAGCGTGAAGCCATGCGTCAGCACCCCGCGGTAGGGCGATCGGCCCAGCGTGGCACAGGCTTGCAGCAGTGACGAATGAAACCAGCCGCGGTGCTGATCGGTGCCTTCAAGGTAAAGGTCGGCAATCCCGTCGGGCGCGCCATCGGCGCGGTCGCGCAGCACAAACGCATGGGTCGAGCCAGAGTCGAACCACACGTCGAGCACGTCGAACACCTGCGCGTAAGCCGCCGGATCGGCCCGCCCTGCCAGCACCCGTTCCTTGAAGCCTTGCACATACCAGACATCGGCGCCTTTTGCCTCGAATTCGGCGGTGATCCGGGCGTTGACCACGGCGTCACGCAAAAGGTAATCGGGATCGGTCGGTTGCGCGCCGATCTTGACAAAACAGCTAAGCGGCACACCCCAGGCGCGCTGGCGCGACAGCACCCAGTCCGGGCGATTTTCGATCATTGCGTGCAAACGGTTGCGCCCGCTGGACGGGGTCCATTGCACCAGGTCGTCGATCGATTTCAGCGCACGCGAGCGGATGGTATCGCCATACTGGCCCATGCCGTCGTCAAGCTTGCGGTCGATGGCGGCGAACCATTGCGGGGTGTTGAGATAGATCAGCGGCGCTTTGGAACGCCAGCTATGCGGGTAGCTGTGCTTGATCTTGCCCTTGGCGAACAGGGCACCCACGTAGGCCAGTTGCTTGATGACGCTGACATTCGCCGGGCCTTCCGTGCCGTCAGCCGCAATGATCGCCTGCCCGCCGAACAGTGGCAGATCGGCGCGAAAGCTGCCGTCGGGTTCGACGTTCCAGGTCATCGGCAGGCGGTATTTCACCCCCATCTGATAGTCGTCGTCACCGTGGCTCGGGGCCGTGTGCACAAAGCCGGTGCCGGCGTCGTCGGTGACATGGTCGCCCGCCAGCATCGGCACGGGGTAATCCCATTCGCCCTTGCCGCCCGCCACCGCGCGGAACGGATGCGCCAGCTCCAGCCCAGCCAGTTCCTCGGCGCTGACCTGACGCAGCATGGCAAAGCTTTCCACTTTCGCGGCCTTGAACACCTCGCCCGCCAGCTTGTCGGCCAGCACCAGTCTTTCGCCCACTTTTGCTGCGGCACCCTCGGCCGTAGCCTCGATTTCGTAGATGCCGTAGGCAATCGCGGGGTTGAACGCGACGGCGCGGTTTTGTGGCAAGGTCCAGGGGGTGGTGGTCCAGATGACGACATTCGCGCCTAGAAGCGGCTCGACATTCCGGCCCGGAGCAGTCACCCGCGGGTCCGCGTGAACCACGCCAAACCTTACCCAGACGGTGTGGCTGGTGTGGTCGTGATACTCGACCTCGGCCTCGGCCAGCGCGGTTTTTTCCACCGGAGACCACATCACCGGCTTGCTGCCCTGATACAGCGTCCCGTTCATCACAAACTTCATGAACTCGGCGGCGATCACCGCTTCGGAATGGAAATCCATGGTGCGGTAGGGGTCGGCCCAGTTGCCGGTCACGCCGAGGCGCTTGAATTCCTCGCGCTGGATATCGACCCAGCCTTCGGCGAAACGGCGGCATTCCTGGCGAAAGGCCACCACATCCACGTCGTCCTTGTTCAGCCCCTTGGCGCGGTATTGCTCTTCGATCTTCCACTCGATCGGCAGACCGTGGCAATCCCAGCCCGGCACATAGCGCGCGTCGCGCCCCATCATCTGCTGGCTGCGCACCACCATGTCCTTCAAGACCTTGTTCAGGGCGTGGCCGATGTGCAGATGACCGTTGGCGTAGGGCGGGCCGTCATGCAGGATGAAAGTTTCCCGCCCCGTCCTTTCGCGCAGCCGGTCGTAGATCCCGATCGCGTTCCAGCGCGCCAGCCATTCCGGCTCGCGCGCGGGCAGGTCGGCGCGCATCGGGAAATCGGTTTCGGGCAGGAACACGGTAGCGCGGTAGTCGGGCATGTCGGCGCACATCGGATGCGGACCTTTCGGCGGGGTTGATTTCGGCAGGACGGGCTTCCCGGCGGCTGAATTCAGACCGCCGGGCCGGTAATTCGAGGCCTGATCGCAGGATACGCCATCATGGCGGCCTTATAGACGCGTCGGCGGCGGGGGTCCAGTGGATGCGCCGTCAGTCGGCGTCGCCGCCATCCTTGCGGCCGAACAGCCCGGCCAACGCCCGGCTGACCAGATTGGCAACGCGCGGGCGCGGGGTGGCGACGAACGGCAGCGGGCGGCAAACCTCCATCGCGGCGACGCCGACCCTGGCGGTGAGCGCGGCATTGACCACGCCTTCCCCGAACCGGCGCGACAGTTTCGAGACCAGCCCACCCCCCGCGACCGAGCCGATCAGATCGTCGGTCAGCGCCACCGCCCCGGTGGCGACAAGGTGCGAAAACACCCGGCGCAGCAGCCGCCAACTGCCCAGGGCGCCGGCGCGCCCGCCGTAAATCTCGGCAATGCGGCGGATCATGCGCAGGTTGGCGAACAGCGCCATCGCGACATCGGCCAGCGCCAGCGGCACCAGCGCGGTCACCGTGGCGACTTGGCGCGCGGCCGTCTCGATCTCGCGCCGCACCGCCTGATCAAGCGGGGCCACCAGTTCGCCTTCGGCCAGCGCCAGCAGCGCATCGGCATCGAAAATCTCGCTCTCATGCGCGGCGACGCGGGCGAGCCCCACGCGCTGATCGCGGCGCCCGGCGTAAAGCCGCGTCAGCCCCGCCACCACCCGGCGCGCCCCGGCCAGATCGGCGCTCGCGGCGGCAAGCTCGGCCTCCCGGCGCAGGCGGTCGAGCCGCGCCAGCCGCAGAAAGGCCGCCACCTCGCGCAGCGCCAGCGCCACCGCCGCCACCACCGCCAGCCCAATGAGTGCGAAGGCGATGCTGCCCAGCACCGAGTTGCGCGCAAGCAGGCCCGTCACGTAATCCCACGCCGCCAGAGACAGCACAAAGCCCGCCAGCGCGCCAAACGTCCAGCCCGCCAGGTGGCCAAGGGATGAGCGAGGCGCGGTCGCGGCGCGCGACAGTGCCTGCATCGCGGCCCCTTCGGGCAGCACATCAGGGACCGGCGGGGCAGCGCCCGGGTCGGGTGCGTTGCAGGCCATCTCACGCAGCAGGGGTTTGCGCAGGGGCAGGGTGTCGCTCACAACTGGTCTCCGATCAGGAATTCCGCCGCTCGGTCCAGCCGGATATGGGGCGGCCCGAAGCCCGGTTGCAGGTTGGTCCGGGCGGGGGCAAAGCTCATCAGCGCAAATTCGGCATCGAGCCAGCGGGTGGCCCCTTCACGGGCGGGCGACAGCAGTCGCGCCGGGTCGGACGGCAATTCGCCGGGATACATCGCGGTCTGCTTGCCGGTCGCCAGCAGCCGCCCGCACACGCAATCGACAGTTTCACCGCCGCGCTCAATCGCTTCCTCGACGGTGGCGCGTAAACTCGCCAGCGCCATTGCATCCACCTCGGCCCCGGACCAGGCGGCGCGATCGCGCGCCTCGCGGGTCATCGCCTGCATGATTGCGGCCAGCGCCAGGTGCTGGCGGTGGTGCAGATGGTCGGCCTTGGTGGCGGCGAACAGGATGCGCTCGACCCGCTTGCCGCGCAGCAGTTCGCGCAGGAAACTGTTGCGACCGGGATGGAAGGCGGCCAGGACCGCGGCCATGGTGCGGCGCAGATCGTCAAGCGCCTGAGGCCCCGCATGAATCGCGCCCAGGGCATCGACCAGCACCACCTGCCGGTCGATGCGCGCGAAGTGATCGCGAAAGAACGGCCGGACCACGAGGGCCTTGTAGGCATCGAAGCGCCGCTCGAGCTCGCGCCACAGACAGTGGCGCGAGGTGGTGGCGGGGGTTGGCAGTGGAGCAAAGGTCAAGACCGGCGAGCCCGCCAGATCGCCCGGCAGCCCGAACCGCCCCGGTGTGAGGTCCGACCATCCCGCCGCCCGTGCCGCCGCAAGATAGGCGGTAAAGCTGGCGGCCAACGCCTGCACCCGCACCTCGTCGGCAGCCCGCGCCCCGTCCTCGGCCCGCGCGGTGGCTATGAAATCGCGCGCCTCGGGGCGGGTGGCGAGGCGCGACAGGGTTTCCTCGGACCAGTCGCGATAGCTTTTGTCCAGCAGCGCCAGATCGAGCAGCCACTCGCCGGGGTAATCGACGATGTCGAGATGCAGGGTGCGCAGGCCGCGCCAGCCCGCAAGCCAGCCCGAAGGCCGCACCCGGAACGACAGCCGCAGCTCGGAAATCGCCCTTGTCGATTCCGGCCAGCGCGGATCGTCGCCGGTCAGCGCCGCCAGATGAGCCTCGTAATCGAAGCGCGGCACGGTCTCATCCGGCTGCGGTTGCAGGAACACCGCCGCAATCCGGCCCTCGGCCTCGGCGCGCAACTGCGGCATCCGGCCGCGGTCCAGCAGGTTGGCAACCAGCCCGGTGATGAACACGGTCTTGCCGGCCCGGGCGAGACCGGTAACTCCCAGCCGGATCACCGGCTCGCGCAGTGGCTCGACCACCGCGGCGAGGCTATCCTGAATGCGCCGGGTCAAGCCGCCGGTCAATCTGCCCAAACCCACCTTCCGTGCCCCCAACTTCCGCCAATTGTGCCCGGCGCTGCTGTTCGCCCCAAGATAGGCACCCGCGGGCGTGATGGGTAGGGGCAAGGCGGTGCCCCGGGTGACTTGCCAGCCGTGCGGCGCTGCGCTACCCCCTTACCATGCCCCGCTATGCCCTGATGATCGAGTATGACGGCGGCCCGTTTCAGGGCTGGCAGCGTCAGGCCACCGGGCAGCCATCGGTGCAGGCGGCGATCGAGGATGCGCTCGGTCGGCTGCAACCGGGGCCACATACGATTGCCGCCGCCGGGCGCACCGACGCCGGGGTGCATGCCACCGGGCAGGTGGCGCACTGCGATCTGACCCGCGACTGGAAACCGTTCCGGCTGGCCGAGGCGCTGAACGCCCAGTTGCGCCCGTTGCCGGTGGCGGTGGTGGCCTGCGCCTGGGTGGCAGACGATTTCCACGCCCGGTTCTCGGCGCGCGAGCGGCGCTATCTGTTCCGACTGGTGGTGCGCCGCGCGCCGCTGACCGTCGACCATGGGCGGGTCTGGCTGGTGCGTCACCCGCTTGACGCCGGAGCCATGCGTCAGGCGGCGACCTGCCTGATCGGGCGGCACGATTTCACCACCTTCCGCGCGGCGCAGTGTCAGGCCGCCTCACCGGTCAAGACGCTAGACCAGATCACGATCGAGGAACTGGCCTATCCCGCCGGGGTCGAGCTGCGGTTCCATCTGCGGGCGCGCAGTTTTCTGCACAATCAGGTGCGCTCGATCATCGGCACGCTGGAGCGGGTGGGCGCGGGGGCGTGGCCGCCTGACGCGGTGCAGGCGGCGCTGGCTGCTCGCAGCCGCGCCGCCTGCGGCCCGGTGAGCCCGCCGCAGGGGCTGTATCTGGCCGGGGTGGGCTACCCGCGCGATCCCTTCGCCTGAGGCCAGGCGACCGTGCGGCCGAGCAACCGCCAAGCCGGGGGCGCCGCCCCCCAGCCCGGCCACGGGCCGGGCGTTCCCCGCTGAAAACCGTCCACCGGGGGCTGTTGAAAAAGCCTGTTGGCTCTGATTCACTTTGCTGGTCAGAGATTTTGAGGCTGCGATGCTGGGTCGGAAAGAACGCGGGCAACTGGAGCTTTTCATCACCGGGTCGTTGCGGGGGCTGATCCCTGATGATCATGTGCTGGTCAGGGTCGATCAGGTTCTTGATCCTGGGTGGCTTCGCGCTGAGGTGGCCGACCTCTATTGTGCCGACAACGGCCGTCCCGGCATTGATCCCGAGGTTGCCGTGCGGCTGATGCTGGCGGGCTTCCTGATGGGGGTCGTTCAAGACCG
>Ga0172371_10003319_pt1 | contig 25028 bp, 18 predicted proteins | sample Lak12m_FD_114543 | JGI IMG/M metagenome (GOLD analysis project Ga0172371, IMG submission 114543) | Freshwater microbial communities from Kabuno Bay, South-Kivu, Congo - kab_022012_12m | ecosystem: Environmental > Aquatic > Freshwater > Lake | place: Democratic Republic of the Congo: South-Kivu... | reverse complement strand
GTTCCAAAGACGCCATTTGCATTGCTGACAGGATGGGGAGATCAGATAAGAGAGATTGAGAAGATGAAGTCCGCGGGAGTAGATAGAATTATAACCAAACCTATAAATATATCGCAGGCCGTGGATGTTATTCAGGCACTCGTTAGAGCGCGACCTAACAGCGCTTAACGCACTCGAACAGTATGGTCTTGTACGCCGGTAGTAATGCTATGCGCAATGTTGTTATCAAAGCAATCGAAGCCGTTCAGAGTATCCGATCAGGGATGGATGACACCTCTCTGATGGAGAAATTCAACATTAGTCTCAAAGGGCTTCACATTCTATTCAACCAGTTGGTAGCTTCCGGGCTGTTGCAACGCTCAGAGTTGGAAGAGCGGATGTCACTTGCTTGCGGCACGGTGATAATAGACCCTTACCGCGCAAAGTGGCCGGACCCACAAATTGAAAAACTCTTGATCAATGCTGAGGAAGCCCTTAATTGCATCAGGTCCGGAATGTCTGATACAGCTTTGATGAGAAAATTTCGCCTTAGCGCCAAAGGTCTGCAAAGCCTCTTTACAAAACTATTAACAGCAAAACTAATAAGTCAATCCGAACTTGGTGAGAGACTCTCCGGTCCTCAAACCGGCTTGCTGTTGGATGAGCAAGCCGGGGAACATTTTGCGGTCGGTTCTTCCGGGCCCAGTATCGCTTCGACAAATATTTTGGACGTCATAAGGGCCGGCACAAGTCGAGACTCTCTCAGAGAGCAATACAACATTTCCGACAGGCAGCTTGACGCCTTTTTGGATGAACTTGTTTGCAAGAATCTCATAACTCAGGGGGAACTCGACATTAGGCTACCAGTATGCATCAACGAATTTAGTATCCGCCACAGATTTTCCAACAAGGTCATTTTCTCCGACAAAGCCACTTCATTTGCGGCTTTAGTGCAGATGGCGGCTGCATCGGGGATTGATCTTGGGAATTGTGATTTAGGCGGATGTTACCTCCCGGGAATAGATCTTTCCGGAGCGCGTCTCTGCGGGGCAAAACTGGCGGGAGCTAATCTCGTGGGAGTCGATTTCACAGGCGCTCAACTGAATGGGGCCGATCTGATCTCAGCAAACCTGCACGGAACGATCCTTTACAAGACTAATCTTGCCAAAGCGAATCTCTCGGAGTGCAACATGAACACGGTTTACGGTGTTTGGGCGTTCTTGGCCGAGGCAAATCTATCCGACGCTAATCTGACTAATGCCAATCTTGCAGGAGCCAACCTGTCCGGAGCTAACCTGTTTCAAGCAATTTTGTCAGGAACCAATTTGACCGGAGCTTATTTGAAGGGCGCCAACATAGAGCTCGCCACACCGGGAAAGGTTCCCTTATAACGCTTGTGAGCGTTCCAGGGTCATGCGGAATATGTGTTAACAGAGGAGATTGGAAGGGAGAGAAATACTCTTACATACGTCGGTAACAGATCAAAATGCGCTTATCGGCTGCGGAGGGCCTATAGATCTATGGCAAAACAAGAAATTCGCGCAAAAGAAATCTTGAATGACATAAGATCAGGAATGGATGATGTCAATCTTATGCAAAAATACAAAGTTACCGGGAAAGGGCTTGATAGCGCATTTCGAAAGCTACTCACGGCAGGATTAATCTCCCAGCAGTACTTGAACGCTCGTCGGATTGGATACGAGGAAACGGTCGAATTGTCAGGACTCTTTCCGGTTCAAGAACAAGGAAGTGGCCTGATCCCGCAGAAGAAGAAAACGGATTACTCGTATTCCGGAATGGTGGAAGGCATTGATATCCTGGATTATATTCAATGGATATTGCTTGATAGGCGACGAACGATCCTGGAAATTAGCATTCCTAACGGGACATCGTGCAAGGTGTATATTAAGGACGGTCAGATTCTTCACGCTATAAATGGCGAAGTAGAAGGAGAAGAAGCGCTTTATTCTAGCATGGTGTTCCCCAAAGGAAAATTTGTGCATCTAGGTTGGACCGAACCAGACCGGAAGACAATTGAAAAACCAGGAACACAGCTACTCTTGGAAGCCGCTCGAAGACGTGATGAAGCTTCTTCGTAGCTGTTCTTCCGGCAAAAAGCCGGAGGGACCTTTCAATCCGGCGGAATCCCTATAAAGAATTACCTGAGTATTCAACTCATCGTTTGTTATCAGTTTGGCGTTCAACAATTTTCGAAAAACGAGGCGGAGTCCCCCGTGTGAAATCCTATATTTCTTAATTAGTTGTAAAACAGTCATCCCCGATCGGAGATCTCTCACAATGTCAGCAACCTTGATTGTGCTGTTCCAATGGGCCCTGGCCGGCCCCTCCCGAATTCAAATTAATTAATCGGAATAATTTTTAAATTGCTGCCTTTAACGGCGTTTAATTGCCGCGCTCTTACGCACGTTCGGCGTTTTCTCCAATATGAAAAGAATGCCGCGTAATTCCATAAGGTTCTTAGTCTTAGATTACGGTTTTTTGTTCAACCTATCAAAAAAAAATAAAGCGCTTCTTCTCCGGGCGCAGCCGTAGCAAGCCGCAGGCGCTAAAATGCTGTTTTTCTGCCGGAGAAGATTTCCCGGCCAGATTAGTACCCAAGATTTTCGCCAACCAACTTCACATGAATGCGATCTTTGATCATGTGGCCTTCAATGATGCTCCACATGTTGCAGATACGTGAAGCTGTCTTGCAATCGAAACATAGCCCTTTCTCTTTGCACGGGTTTGCCAAACCCAAACGGATAGTATTGACCGGGGCTGAATAATGTTTGACTCTGGCCATGGCCGACTCCAAGTCGGGAGCCACCTTGTTCATGCCGACAACCAGGAGGACCTTTTTCGGCCCAAAGGACATTGCCGCAATGCGATTCCCGGTGGCGTCGAGGTTCACTAACTTTCCATCCAACGTAATCGCATTCGAACTTGCGATCATGATATCGGCCCCTATGCCTTGCCGTCTGAGCTCATAAGATTCTTCAGGAGAAAGCCCCGGCTTGTAAGGATCAAACACTCGCACTCCGGGCAGCTCGGATATTTTCTCCCACAAGCCGAGCGCAACAGTTGTCATTGAACCGCAACGATAGACCGTGGAGCCTTCCGGGATCATTTGAATGATCTCTTCCGCAGCTTGGGCAACGTTCGGGGCATAGCTGCCGGACATACGACGCTTCTCCAAATTTTCAATTATTTGGCGCGCAACAGTCTCATTCCAGATCATTTGATGACTATCCATGTTGTCCCTCCTCGTATGAATTCTATAAAAACATTTTAGTTCAGGGCGCACAATATTTATTTATCCCGGCGCCTGAGCCGCTCTGCGGCAGGACCGTTTTGCCCTCGTCTCGGCGTCTCATCTCTCGTGGTGTCCGTTCGATTCAGTCATGTGAGTGAATCGGACTCAAGATCATCGAAATGGCAAGACTGCGCCGCATAATTCAGGCCAAATCCTTTTTCAGGAAACCGCATCTAAGATAGATAAATTGAATGACTGTAAAATCTACAGGAATATCTAAAGCATGATTTGGAGGCTTTAGCATGAAAATCGAACGATATATTAGCGTAATGGTGGTCCTGGTGGTTGGACTGTTTCTTGTGAATACGTCCTGGGCCCAAGTTACTCCTGCAAGAGATCAGACCCCCACTAACGTGAGTTGCTTTCAGTGCCCCGCGCCTGTGAACACATGGTGCGTGCCGGCCACGGCGAGCGCAGCGGCCCCTGAGGCGGTTCAGTCCAAGAAAGCTCCGGCGCGGGCGGTTAAAACTCCAGATACTCCGTGGGAAGCGCTGGGCGCCATATTGGCGATTCCCTTCGAGATAGGACAATGCGTATTCGTAGGATGTCCTTATTAGTGTTAGATGCTGAGGACAAACTGGCTGAATAATTGTGTAACCAAGGCCACAGCAGGCGGGCCCCGGCGTTTCTGTCGGGGCCTGGCAATTTCGAGCGGCTCGTGGAAGGGGCGCTGGCGCCAGGCAGATATGTGCCCAGATTGTTTGGCGAGTAAGCAAAGAAAAGTATGTTCTTCCGGGCAACCGAATGATATGATGAACGAAATAGGCCGTCAATAAGGGGCGACGGAATCTTGTTGACTGATGGGCGGACGGTGAGGTACGCACAGAAATAAGATAGAAAGGGCTTTTACATCAACATGACGGCGGTTTTGCCTCCGGAGGCCTGAATCTAACATGACAGGAGTACAGTTGGGTCAATTCGGCATGAGTTCTAATGCATTGAATCTGCCGAAGGTGGGTCAAATCGGGATTCTCGTGTACGATGTTGAAAAGACCAGATCGCACTACGAAAAGGTCTATGGTATCAAGCCGTGGATTGTTTTCGAAAAGAAACCTGAATTCGCCCTCGAAAAAACCGGGCCCGTGGATGCAACCTTGAAGATTGCAACGGCTTATTGCGGAGGTGTGCAGCTGGAGCTAATCCAGGTGGTGAGCGGCAGGAGCTATTACAACGAAACGCTTGACGTCCGTGAAGGTCTGCATCATCTAGGCTTCATGGTCAATGACCTTGAAAAGCGGCTCGAAATATGTGGGGCCAATGGAATAGGAATCCTTCAGCGCGGACGGATAAAACTGAAACTGGTCACCGTGGATTACGCCTACCTCGACACAGCGGCCCAGGGGGGAATCATATTTGAACTCATCCAGACGCGCATCGGTCGCATAAAGATGAAGATGAACCGGCTTAACCACCGGATCTCAGCTTGGACGGGGATTCAATAGAACCCATGCTCGATTACGACGGTATCGCGACAAGAAAGCCTTTTTCATAATCGCGCCATGAAAAAAAGAAAGAAGATGATCAGGGTCATCCGATCCGAAAGGAGAAGGCCATGCCGGTTTATAAGAGCGCTCGGGAGTTTGCGGACATCCTAACCGCCCTCTGGACCAGGATATTCGCATCCCCCGAGATCATGCAGGGCCTGGAAGGGGAGAAGCTGATCGTCAAGTTTCGGTTCAGCGACTTTCAGCAGGAGCTATTCATTGATTCTACGGGCGCCGCGCCCGAGCTGCGATGGAACCCCGGGGAACAGGCGGCCTTCGATGTTGAGATGATCCTCGCGTCGGACACGAACCACAAATTCTGGATGCAGGACCTCAATGTTCCTTTGGCAATTGGAACGCGCAAGATAGTCGCCAAGGGATCAATCCAGAAAGCGCTCAAGCTCATACCTGCCCTGAAGCCTGCTTTTGCGCTTTACCCTGAAATTCTCAAAGAATTCGGCAGGGACGATCTCCTGATGAAGACTGCCGAAGGAACCAGAAAGCGGAGATGGCTGCGAAGGTTTTTCTCGTCAAGGCGAAGATCCGATTCCTATGATTTGAGCCTGATACCAGGCTTTCCGATTCCGTTAATCGACGGCAAACCGGACTCAACCAAGGATGAGATAGCGCAGACCGCCGATCCTCAGCCCTCGGATATAGATCTGCTGACGGCCATGATGAGGATCAGAGAGTTTGAGAGGCGCCTCTCCCAAGCCTTTAAAGCAGGCGCCATTCCGACGGAGGCTATTCACCTCTCGATAGGACAGGAAGCTGTTGCAGCCGGAGTATGCCTGAATCTCAGGGATACGGATTATCTCAACACAACTCACAGGGGACATGGACATATCCTTGCCAAGGGAGCGGACGTCAGGGGGATGATGGCCGAGGTCTACGGCAAGGCGAACGGTCTCTGCCGAGGCCTGGGAGGCTCCATGCATGTGACCGAACGCAAGAAGGGCGTTTTGGGCGCAAATGGCATTGTGGGGGCGGGCTATCTTTTGGCTATGGGGGCAGGCTTTTCCATCAAGAACACCCCGAATTCAGACGCGATATCAGTGGTCATCGCCGGAGACGGCTCGGTCAATCAGGGGATGTTCCATGAGGCCATGAACATGATTTCGGTCTTTGAGCTGCCTGTGCTCGTTGTGGTGGAAAACAATCTGTACGGCGAATTCACGTCGGTTGAAAGACACTCCGGGCAACCGGAGCTGTTCAAAAGGGCTCATGCGTACCGGATTGAGAGCGAGCGGGTGGACAGCAATGATGTGAGGCGCGTTTCTGCAAAGGTTCGAGAAGTGGTCCACAAGATGCGCAAAGATCGAAAGCCGCGATTCCTAGAGCTGATGACGTATCGATGGCACGGACACATGGAAGGCGATCCGGAGGCGTACCGAAACAAAGATGAAGTTTCCAGGCATAAGGAATTGGATCCCATTGTGAGCCTCGAGGAAGCCCTCCTCGCTGAAGGCGTGGTGGAACAGAAGGATCTGGATGCAATCAAAACCTCAGCGGCCCAAGAGATCAAAGACGCTGCTCAATACGCGGTCGATTCGTTATCTCCAGAACAATCCAGCCTCCTGGCGCACATCTACGCCCCAGAAGATAGGAAGCTCTTTTCAGGTTCCTTTGACCTGGGCGCCCGAGAAGCGCATGAAATGTCGGTTTCCCAGGCCATCAACCAGGCAATTGCAGAGGAGATGGAAAGGGACCCGAAGGTGTTTCTATGGGGAGAAGATGTTTCCCTCGGAGGGTACTTCAATGTCACAAGTGGGCTCATCGACAAATTCGGCGCATCCCGGGTCATCGATACCCCCATAAGCGAAAACGGTATTGTGGGCGGCGCAGTGGGCTCGGCCGTGACAGGCAGCCGCCCGGTTTGCGAGATTCTGTTCGCGGACTTCCTCACATGCTGCATGGACCCTATACTGAACCAGGCGGCCAAGATACGCTTTATGACGGGCGGCCAGGTATCCGTGCCCATGACCATCCGCACTCCGGTCGGCAGCGGGATCGGTATGGCGGCTCAGCATTCACAATCCATGGAGCGGTTCTTCTTCGGCATCCCGGGACTGATCGTGCTGTCCGTCTCCGACGCTTTTACGGCCAAAGGTCTGATGAAGGCGGCAATCAGGTCCGACAATCCCGTGCTCGTATTTGAGCACAAACTCCTCTACGCGGAATCCGGCAATGTTCCCATCGAGGATTACACTTTACCCATTGGCAAGGCTCGAATAGTCCTTGCAGGCGCCGACGTTACCATAGTGACTTACTCCCTTGGAGTCGGCATTGCCATCAAGGCGTCAGAGCTTCTCGCGCAAAAGGGGATACGTTCTGAAATCATCGACCTGGCCACTTTGTACCCAATGGATACGGAAACTATCCTTCAGTCCGCGCATAAGACAGGTCACCTGGTGATATTGGAAGAGGCTCTCTTTAGCGGCAGCGTGGGTTCCGAGGTCATCTCCAGGGTTGCTCTCGCTGGCTTTGGTCTGCTCAAGAAGGCGCCCGTGAAGATCTGCGCAGTTGATTGCCCCATCCCGTACGCCAAGAACCTGGAAGTCTCCATGTTGCCGGCGCCTGAGAAGGTTGTGGACACTATAGAAGCCCTGCTGGGATAACCAGCATCATAACGTGTCAATCCTTTCGCGGCCTCGGTAACTTGGCTCCTGAACGCGCGGCAGAAATTTTCTTTTTGACATTATGTGAGGCCGTCGCTTATGTCAGCGCTGAGACTGACGTATGGATAGCGGCGGCGCCCTGTGATGTCTGTCTTGAAAATTCATCTCACGCCCACTCAACGCGCTCTCCATTTTATTGCTAAAAAAGGCCGCAAATCGGGATGGCCGTGATATGTTCACTCCTGAGATGTTCTTCACACCTGGGGCAAGGAATCTGAGCTTCAATGAAACGAACCGCTGGAAGTGAAACAATGGAAAAGAAAGCATTAGATTTCATCAGGGATGTTGCGTCGGGAATGGCCGACCAAGAGTTACGGAAGAAGTACAGAGTGTCCGGCAAAAAATTCATCTTCTACAAGGCGGCCGCACTGGACATAATTGCCAAAAAGAAGCTTCAAATCAGACCATTACGCAAGAAGCTCAATGGCCAAGAGCTTTTGCAGGACATCAAATCGGGCCTGGATGATGAGATGTTGATGTTGAAGTATCGGTTAACCTACCGCCAACTCCAATCAGCCCTTCGTAAACTAATTGAATTAGGTCTTGCTACGCCCTTAGAGCTGTCCAACCGGCTGAGCATAACCAAGAGTCAGATAACGCAAGCATTCGTGGAAATGGGAAAGGCTATCCGGGAGCTCGATTAATGCCACATGACCGGGGATAAGATCCCATGCGATCAACTAACGATAGAGGCCACGTTATTTGGAGATTTAAGGCAGCCTCTTAACGCTGATCGCAGACTTCAGCGATTGTTTGGAAACAGGACCAAGCATCGTAAGGATTACCTCGCCCACAAACCCCTGGTAGCGATAAAGATCCTCTATATTAAATTACTTGCACTTTGAACAGGACCTCACGGGTTTTCCTCCACTCTTCAGGCAATCGGACTTTCTCAATTCTTTGCAGAAGTTTCCACTGAAACAACATGCTGTTCTGCTTTTCATGATAATGCCTCCACGCGTCTTGATACATCCTCCTTTTAATTTAGTTAGGCAATATAGCGAGTCAATCCTCATTGGACCGTGTTGGGATTCCAGGAATTCAAAAAACTGAACGGCCGGCGCCCGATCTGAGCGCCTTTTTGCGCAAACAGGGGTTTCCGAATACCCCGAATCATCTCTACTCCACAATTTTATTGTCTCGCAATTCCCGTTGACAACTGTTAATCAATAGGTTTCAAGTTCGGGCGTTACTCCGGGGGCGTCATCGCGCCCGGAGCCACAGCCCGGCGCCACCAACTGATGAGGATACACATGATGAAGAAGGTAGGTCATTTCCTGGACAATTTCTTTTGGCCGGAATCCGTGGCAGTAGTCGGCGCAACCGATAACCCGGTCAAGATCAACTACAGGCTGGCGCAGAACCTGGTACACTTGAATTTTGCGGGCAAAATCTATCCGGTGAATCCTCGAGGCAGGGAAATACTGGGTCTCAAGACATACACCAGCTTGCGGGAAATTCCCGACAAGATCGATCTCGTGGTAACTGCGGTTCCTGCCGCCGCGACATTGGACGTGATCAAGCAGTCCGATGACATCGGAGTCAAGCAGGTGGTAATCGTCACCGGCGGCTTCTCCGAAGGGGGCGAGGAAGGGAAAAAACTCCAACGCGAAATTGCCTCTTTTGTCAAGGAGAAGGGGATACATACGCTCGGCCCAAATACGCTGAGCCCGATCAATACCGCCAACAATTTTGCCATCAGTTACAACCCTATTAGAAAACTGAATCGTGGTGGCCTGTCCTTGGGTTTTCAATCGGGATTTTACGAGCCGAAAGTGAATTGGCTCTTCTCAGGTTTCCGCGTCAACAAGATGCTCGATATGGGAAACAAGATGGATATCAATGAATTGGACGTGCTCGAATACTTCGATCGCGATCCCGACACAAAAGCCATAGCAATGCATGTGGAGAGTATTCGCAGCGACGCTCGTGATTTCTTCGATCTCCTCAAGAAGGTGTCGAAGCGGAAGCCGGTGGTCGTTTTCAAGACAGGGCGGACAGTGGCGGGTTCCAAAGCGGCTGCCTCTCACACGGGCTCTATTGCTAGAGAAAATGATCTGCTTTTCGACGGGATACTTAAGCAGACAGCGGCCATTCGAGCCCAGAATCTGGATGAATTCTTCGATTTCGCCAAGGCCATTGAATATCTGGAATCACCCGGAGGAAACCATCTGTCGATAATCATTATGTCAGGTGGGGAAGGCGTCATGGCCACGGACTCGTGTGAACTCAATGGTCTGGAGCCTGCGCGAATGTCGAAAGAGACTCTCAACAAATTGAAACATACGCTTCCTCCCTGGGAAATCCCGCTCAATCCATTTGACGCGGGCGTGTGCATGGAATTTCACATGTCCAACCCTATGGAATTTTTTGGCGCGTTATCCGCCATACCTGAAGATGAAAATGTCCACTGCGCAATCATGCAAATGCCGCCGTCATTGTTCGATTTCAGCCTGTCAGACCCAAATTTTTCAGAAGAGGTTGCGCTCCACATGTGCAAAGAGCTTACACGCGCCTTCTCAAACATCAGGCAAGTGGGGAAACCATTCGCTATGTGGCGAACGGCAATGCTGGCACAGGAAGAGAAATGGGTGGAAATGATTGAGGCCGAGGGAATACCGGTGTTCCCGTCATCCGAAAGGGCTATCAAGGCCATGGCGGCTCTGTTCAACTTGCGCACGAGGCGCCGCACGGGAATGTCTACACCAAGCAAGGGTAAGGTCTGAAAACCCGGGGCAAACGTCTTTCTCGAAAAGCTCGAAGAGGATCGCCGTCCGCTTTCCGAAGATCGTTTTTTCTTCCAATAAAGGATCTGATGCCATAATTCATTTTGCAAACAAAAAAATGGGAGGTCCGTAATGGAGCAAAAATTGGGCAGAACAGCGAAAATCGTTCAGCACAAGGGTGTGGAAATCCTTATCAGTGATTATTCAGGGCTGAAAGGACAGGAACTCATAGAAGCGATGAAAGACAATACAAAACTTTTTACTCCCAGAGTAATAGGCAGACGAGACTGTGTAGTAGTATCGTTGTTGAAGGACTGTCTATTAAATGAAGACTCGCTGCAATACACAATAAAAATGCAAAAAGCTATGGACGGCGCCTTTATCGCCAGTGCGCTTGTCGGCCTGAACCCTATACAGAAATCGGCTATAGAAATCACCGGCGCTCTCAAGAAATTGAGCTTTGCGAGTAAGTTTTTCGATAGCCAGGAAGAAGCGATGGATTGGATAGCCGAGGAATATAAGAAATTTAAGAGTCCGCCACGTTAAGCAGCCAATTAAAAGCTCGCACGTATTTTCGACAAATTTGAATGACGCCTCAATTGGCGCCAAGAGACGGTCCCTTGCCCTCAAATATACCGCTATTCAAAATGTAACGCCGAGCAGGAAACAAAGCCAATCTGGCGGAACAAATTGCCGGGCCTTCCTGTCAACCAATACAAGCGCGCGACAAAAAAAAATTGATTCACTTGACCTAAGTCAAAGCTATCTCATGATCGAAGCCTTAATTTAGCGGCATAAGACGAACCGAACTGACTGCAAGAACTCAGTTAGGCAGATCAAAATTAGTACAAGGGAGGACAGTTCAGTGGAAGGAATGTTTTGTTATCAATGTGAACAGACGGCTATGGGTTCCGGTTGCACAAAGGTAGGGGTATGCGGCAAGTCCCCCGAAGTGGCGGCCCTTCAGGATCTTCTTACGTACGCCCTCAAAGGTTTGGCGCTCGTGGCGGTGGAAGGCCGGAAGGTCGGCGTCAATGAACGCTCGGCGAATGTTTTTACAGTGGGAGCCCTGTTTTCCACGCTGACAAATGTAGATTTCGACCCGGAACGATTTCCTCCGATGATTAATCGCTGTGTGGAACTGCGGGACGAACTGAAGCAAAAAGTTCAGGCAGCCGGCGGCAAAGCTGATTTCCCGAAAGGCGCTGCTACATTCAAACCTGCCGCCACTAGGGACGAGCTGCTCAAGCAAGCTGAGGGAGTGGGTTTTCTAGCCGATTACGGCGCCAATGCGGACATCAGGTCGCTTCAGCACACCTTGATCTTCGGGCTCAGAGGAGTCGCCGCCTATGCGGACCACGCCCAGATTCTGGGCCAGGAAGATGACAAGGTGTACTCCTTTATTCATGAGGGACTTGCCGCCACCTTGAATCCGAGCCTCAGCCTTGATGACTGGGTGAAAATGGTCCTCGACTGCGGCGCCATTAACTTGCGAGCGATGGAACTGCTGGACGCGGCTAATACCGGGACTTACGGGCATCCTGTTCCGACAAAGGTCCCACTGGGGGCGAAACGAGGCAAGGCCATCCTGATTTCAGGTCATGACCTCAAGGATCTTGAAGAGCTCCTCAAACAGACTCAGGGCAAGGGAATTAATGTTTACACCCACGGCGAAATGCTCCCCACTCATGCGTACCCAAAACTGAAGGAGTATCCGCACTTTTACGGTCATTACGGGACAGCGTGGCAGAACCAGCGCAAAGAATTTGCCGAGTTCCCGGGCGCGATACTGATGACCACGAATTGTATCCAGCGTCCGAAGGAATCGTATTTGGACAATATCTTTACTACCGGTCTGGTCGGCTGGCCGGGAGCGACCCACATTGCAGACAAGAACTTTGCTCCGGTGATTGACAAAGCCCTTTCCATGCCGGGTTTTCCCGAGGATGGGGACGGCAAATCCGTGACTTGCGGATTCGGCCGAAACACCGTCATGTCAGTGGCGGATAAAGTTATTGACGGAGTCAAAGGTGGCGCCATTAAACACTTCTTCCTGGTGGCCGGATGCGACGGCGCCAAACCGGGCCGCAACTACTACACGGAATTTGTCGAAAAAGTCCCCAAAGACTGCGTCGTGCTGACTCTAGCGTGCGGCAAGTTCCGGTTCTTTGATAAAGACCTGGGCGATATCGGCGGTATACCTAGACTTCTTGATGTGGGACAGTGCAATGACGCGTATTCGGCTATCCAAATTGCAGTGGCCCTATCGAAAGCTTTTGGGGTAGGCGTAAATGAGCTGCCGCTTTCGCTGGTGCTTTCATGGTACGAGCAAAAGGCTGTGGCTATTCTGCTGACGCTGCTTCACCTGGGCATCAAGGGAATTCGTCTGGGACCGAGCCTGCCCGCGTTCCTGACGCCGAATGTTTTGGACGTGCTTGTGAAGAATTTTGACATCAAACCGATTAGCACGCCTGACGAGGACCTGAAGGCGATTCTGGGCTAGCAAACCGGGGCGATCCGTAGGACAGACTGTAGGGGCGAGTGGCGAGTCGCCCACTGAAATCCCCCTGCATCCCCCTTTAGAAAAGGGGGAACGAAAATCCCCCTTAGTAAAGGCGGGTATGGGGGGATTTTGACCGGCACGTAGAAACTGTTGCAAAACTGCTGATTATGTCGGAATCGTAGCACGATGAGACAGTCCTCGCTTGTTTCACACCCTCACCCCCGCCCCTCTCCCTCCGGGAGAGGGACAGGGTGAGGGCCAATCGTGGCACGATTGTAGCCTCACAAAGAATTTTGCAACAGTTTCCGTAGGACGGTGGCTACCGGAAATTGTGGCGATGCCGGTCGGCGCAGCGCCTTCGGCCGCCCCAACAATCGGCCATAATTGGCATGCATGGAAGGCCGCTATAGAGAGGCAGAACAATGAAATGCCCCGGTCAGGACCCAAGATTCTGGAAATTCGACGCAATATTCGAGGCCGAGTGCCCGAAATGCGGCAATCAGGTGGAATTTTTTAAAGATGAGACCAGGCGGCGCTGTAAGAAATGCGGCCATCAAGTCCTCAACCCGAAAATGGATTTCGGCTGCGCTGCCCATTGCAAATTTGCGGAGCACTGTTTCGGCGAGCTTCCTCCGGAATTGATAAAGCAAAAGCAGGACCTGTTCAAGGACCGGGTAGCGGTCGAAATGAAGCTTTATTTCGGGCAAGATTTCAAGAGAATCGGGCACTCCGCGAAAGTGGCTCGCTACGCTGAAAAACTCCTTGAAAAAGAAAAGGGCGATCCCGCTGTGGCGCTTACTGCGGCGTACCTTCACGATATAGGGGCCAAAGAGGCGGAAAGGAAACATCAAAGTTTAGACACCGTCTATCAGGAAATGGAAGGGCCCGCGGTCGCTAGAAAAATCCTTACCAAATTGGATGCGGCAGAAGCGCTCATTGATGAAGTGTGCGACATTATCGGGCGCCATCATCACCCGCGGTCGGAGGAGACGACAAATTTCAAAGTTGTTTACGATGCGGACTTGCTGGCAAATCTTGAAGAGAAACAGAAGAAGTCCCATGTGGAACCGCAAAGACTAATCGAATTGATCCGAACGGAGTTCCTGACGGCGAGCGGCAAAGAGTTGGCTCACGAAATGTTCGTTAATAGCGCGGCAGCCTAATGGAGGAATGCTGAAAAAGAGGAGAAATCCCATGAAAGTGGAAAGAAAGATAATCGAAATTGACGAGGACCTCTGCACAGGTTGCGGTCAATGCATAATACAATGCGCTGAAGGGGCCCTGGAAATTGTGGACGGCAAGGCCAAGATTGTCGCGGACAAATTTTGCGACGGGCTCGGGGCGTGCCTGGGTGAATGTCCGACCGGGGCCCTGAAAATAACAAAGCGAGAAGCGGAAGACTTCGATGAAACGGCAGTGGAAGAACACTTAAAAACCCTGAAGGAGCGAGAAGAGCCTGGGGCGGCGCCCGCGGCATGTGGCTGCCCGTCGGCCACAATGCACTCTTTTTCCCGGCCTATTCCGCATCAATCAGTAAGTCAGCCTGCAACGCAGGAACGCGAACCGTCGGAATTGACTCATTGGCCGGTTCAGATAAATCTTGTTCCGCCGACCGCTCCATTTCTCAAGAATGCGGACTTATTGGTGGCCGCGGATTGCACTCCGATTGCGTACCGGTCTTTTCACAAAGACTTTTTGGAGGGGCGAGTAATCATGCTGGGTTGCCCCAAATTCGATAACGCCCAGGCATACGTGGACAAGTTCGCTCAACTCTTCTCCCAATCTTCTGTCAGAAGCGTCACAGTGGTCGTGATGGAGGTGCCGTGTTGTCAGGGCCTGCCCCTCATAATCAAGCGAGGCATGCAAATGGCCGGCAAGGACATCCCCATGGAATTAGCGATTGTCAGCTTGAGAGGTCAAATACTCAAGAAAGAGAAACTTGTTGCCTGAAAGAGCAACTTGTTACAAAATTGAAAGTATGCATCATATCGTTTGTGCAGGTTTTGGGTCGGTATTTACCATGCCGCTGTACGCTACGATAAACTGTAGCGGCGCCCTGAAGTTCTGTCGGTTTTCATGTGCTCAAAAAAGCAAGCATGATGTCTTGGGTGCCACTGCTGGCTTGTCCAGCAGTGCCTCTGTGGAAAACACTGCTGGACAAGCCAGCAGTGGCACCTGAAACGAAGCTGTCAAAACTTTCGAGAACCTCGCTAACCAAGTGAAGTTGCTCTAGGTGTTGCCTTTAAGGGTCAAGTCCGGTTGAACAGGAGGGGGAATGAGATGGTTGAGAAACTGAAATGGGCCGCAATCATCAGTTTTGTGATTTCGCTGGCCATCCTAATCTATGGGGGACTTTCCACAAAGAGCCAATTGGCGCCTTATCCGGGCAAAGTGGTCGGCCCTGATGGCAAGGTCTTGTTTACCAAAGCGGACATCCTCGCGGGGCAGGATGTGTTCCAACGCTACGGCTTGATGGATCAGGGCATGGTGTGGGGACACGGTACCCAGAGGGGACCGGAATTTTCCGCGTCAAGTCTGCACGTAATAAGCGAAAACGTGCGAGACTCAATTGCGCAAAAGGATTATGCAAAACCCTACGCCGAACTCGACGGCCTCCAAAAGGACCTGGTGGGTGTCAAGTCCATCCACGAGATCAGGGAAAATCGCTACGATCCTGCCAAGGACACGCTGACCCTCACCGACGCTCAGGTCGCTGGGCTCAAGGCGGTCGAACAACACTGGGATGAAACATTCAAGAACGGGGAAAAACGGTACGGATTTCTGCCCGACACCATTGCGTCTCCCGAGGAGAGGCTCGAAATAGGGCGCTTCTTCTTCTGGACCGCATGGGTTGCATCAACCAAGCGACCGGGTCTTGACTACACGTACACCAATAACTGGCCGGCGGACCGGAGTGTGGGCAACGTTCCTACAACTGAAACGTACCTGTGGACGCTTGGAGGACTCCTTGCCTTCCTCATCGTGGTCGGGATCTTTGTTTTCTATGTGCACTACTACGGTTTGTGGTACGGCGCGGCGAAAGGCGTACCTCTGGGCGAGCGTCTCGTGGAGATGCCTCTTACCTCGAGTCAGCGCAAGGCGGCAAAGTTCTTTCTCGTGGTCATTCTTCTGTTCCTTGCTCAGACTTGCGTGGGCGGACTTCTGGCTCACTACACAGTTCATCCGGCGAGCTTTTACCTTCAGATCGTGGCCGACTGGATGCCCTACAGTTGGGCCAAGACGTGGCATCTCCAGTTGGCGGTATTTTGGATCTTAACCACTTGGATTGCCGCAGCAATCTACATTGCGCCAGTGATTGGCGGTACCGAGCCCAGACATCAGGGCGCCTTGGTCCAGCTCTTGTTCGTGGCAGTCCTTATCGTCGCGGGAGGAAGCCTTCTCGGAGAAGTCGCAGGGATCAAAAATCTTCTAGGCGACTGGTGGTTCTGGTTCGGCCACCAGGGATGGGAATACCTGGAGCTTGGCCGGGCCTGGCAGATCATTCTCTACATCGGTCTCATCGCGTGGCTTTTCATCGTGTACCGCCCCATCAGGCATCACCTAAAGCTTGGTCATAAGGATGACTTCACTTCGCTCATCCTATTGTACGTGGTCAGCGCTGTTCTTGTCGTAGGCTTTTTCGGATTCGGACTTCTGTATGGAAAAGGCACGCATTTCACGCTGGCTGATTATTGGCGATGGTTCGTGGTCCACATTTGGGTGGAAAGCATTTTCGAGTTCTTTGGGATATCCGTGATCGCGTTGCTACTGGTGACCATGGGGCTTGCCACTGCACGGGCAGCTCTGCTAGTGAGCTATTTCACAATTGCTTTGGTTTTTCTCAGTGGTATCCTCGGCACGGCTCACCACTTCTTCTGGTTCGGCCAACCCTCCTTCTGGCTGGCGATAGGATCGGTGTTTTCCTCCTTGGAACCGATTCCGCTATTAGGCTTGGTGGTTCGCGGCCTGATGGAATACAAGAGCGTCCGTCGAGAAGGGGAGGCGTTCCCGTACAAATGGCCGCTGTTCTTCCTGGCGGCCTCATCGTTCTGGAACTTTCTGGGAGCAGGCGTTTTTGGTTTCTTGAACAATCTTCCGCTTGCCAACTACTATGAACACGGGACTTATTTGACGGTCAACCATGCCCACGGGGCCTTGTTCGGAGTTTACGGCATGCTGTCCATAGCGCTGCTGCTGTTTTCCTGGAGAGGCATGGTGGAAAAGGACCAGTGGAGCAACCGGATGCTCAAGATCTCATTCTGGGGATTCAACGGAGGATTGCTCCTCATGATGGTGGGGACCCTGTTTCCTGTAGGAGTGCTGCAGGTCTGGACCAGCTTTTCTAAGGCATTGTGGGTGGCCAGGGACGCTTCCTTCTTCGAGAGGCCCATCGTCATGACCCTGACGGCCTTCCGTGTTGTCCCCGACCTGATAGTCATCATTCTGGGAGTATTGCCGCTGCTCTATTTTCTGTTCACTACGTACCGGCATCTCAAACCGGTGGGTATCAAAGAAGGCGAATCCGTGTGGGATCGCCTGGGAGTACAGTTGTGAAGATTACCGCAGGCCGGGCATGAGGATTTTGCCTGGCCTGTCCCCCCCAACAACCATTCAGGTCGGCTGTTTGCGCTTGTGCCCGGCGTAATGGTCTGTAGTCAAAAGTTCCGGTTTTGGGGAGACCTGGAATCATTGGCAATAAGAAGTATTACAAAGGCTTGTCAGTCAATGCTTCGTGTGCTGCTAAGAAATTTACCCATCTGCTGATCCATGTCTCGTATATGATCCCTAGTCCAAGTCCCCAAATCTTGAACCACGCATACTAACATGTCAGTCGTGGCGTCTTCCCGCTCGTACTCTTTCAAAAATTCGACCACACCTGCCGTGAAATCGTCATGCAATTTCTTATGCGTCGTATAATCGGGGAAATTGTATTGGACCATGAATTTTTCTTCGGTAGAAAAATGGGTCACAGCATGGCCGGCCATAATCTGCAATTTCTCATGGATTATTGATTTGCCTTTGCCGTCCCACATTGCATCCAATAAATCATTGATCATACGAAACAACTCTTTGTGCTGTTCATCGATTTCCGAAATATTCACCTCATATGCGGGCAACCAAGGAATCCACTGCCCCATAAATCCCTCCAAGCAACTTTTGAGTCCCAGCCCAGATTTGAGGATCAGCTTGTCGCATGGGACGAGCTTGAGTGACGAGGCAGATTATTCCTTCTCCTTGAATAGAGACATTAGCCTCGGCAAATCGCCCTCGTCGCCGTGAGTTCCCTCTGTTTTGTGCGCCATCGGAGGGGCCATGAACTTCCCTTTGGACCATTCGATGTCCTGTGCCAAAGAGATGCTCGCCATATTATCTTTTGCTTCTTTTCGGATTGCGTCAATATCAGCGCACTTATTGGCAAGAATGAGCATCGCGCCGATAGCCGTCGGGTACTGTACGACCTTCAAATCATCAAACTCGATGATGACATTTTCGATCCACATCTGACCCAGATCTCCACCCAGAATCTGACATGTTTCGAGACAAACCGCCCCAATGGCGCCCAGATCATACGAATCAAAATCGAGATCACCTGCCGAGACCAAGGGGATTCCGTCTTTGTCCACAAAGATTATGGCCGTTATGTCGGGAACGCCCTTGACCATCTCCTGGACAATGTCCTCCAGGCCACTCATTAACATTCCTCCTCGAAACCCACTTTGCTCTTCGCCCGCGCAACATTCCCGGATAGACAATTCTAAGCCCGCATTTGGCGCATCGGCGCCGCTTCCTTCATCAATTGCGCTTAAATGGGCGTAGTGCTTCCCCGTAGTGGCTGACCTCGATAGTAGCAAGGGGGGTTAGTATCGAGCATTAGGGGAACGAGATCTCAATTCCCGGTGGAAGCACTACGCTCATGCCTGATCTTATGCATCGCCGGCGCCAATTCGTACGAGCTGCGCCCAGTTTAGCTGAAATTACTAATTAATATGGGGGATTAGATGATTTCCAAAGAATTTTCTCTAGGCGGAGAAACAGATTGATGGAACGGTGGAAGTGACTCACAAGCTCTTCCACATCAGACACATCACTGACAAGATCAGTATTATCGGATAATTACATTTGAGCCCAACAGACTCATGAAAATCGAGAATGGAGCCTCTATGGCTCAAAAAAACCTAACGTCTTCATCTGACGCTTCAGGCCGTGACGTGTCATTCCCAACAAGCGCGCTGCCTCCTGTCTCCTTCCGTCGGCTCGAAGAAGCGCTTCCTCAATCAATGAGCGCTTGAAGTTCGCTACAGCGTCATTGTAGGGCTCGTGGCTCAGAGGCTTTGCTCCGACAGTGGGCTCGGTCGAATCTCGTTGCTCGACTTTCAGGAATGAAAGATCCAGACGCCTGCCTCCGGACAGAATCAGCGCGCGTTCGAGCACGTTTCGAAGCTCCCGAATATTTCCCGGCCAGCCATATCGAGACATCATACTAAGATTTTCTTGACCCACTTCCGGGATCCTAGACATCTGAATCTCGGCGGCGATCTCATGTATTAACTGTTTGACCAATGAAGGGAGATCTTCCAACCTGTCGCGTAGAGGCGGAACCTTTATTGAGATGACGTTGAGACGATAGAACAAATCGGCGCGGAACTTACCTTCCTGGACTTCTTTTTCTATATCTCTGTTGGTTGCAGCTATTATCCTTGCCACCACGGTCACCGCCTTTTCTCCGCCCACTCTGGTAAACGACCGTGTGTCGAGAAATGTCAGCAACTTAGCCTGTAAATGGACAGGAAGATCTCCGATTTCGTTCAGAAGAAGGGTCCCGCCTTCGGCCAATTCCAGGAGTCCTCGTTTGCGTCCCGTTGCGCCGGTAAATGCGCCTGCTTCGTGACCGAAAAGCTCTGAATCCGCGAGCTCCGAAGGAACAGCCGCGCAATTGATGGCATAGTACGGGCCGGTCGCGCGACTTGAGTGATCGTGAATGTACTTGGCCAAATGATCTTTGCCACTTCCACTTTCGCCGGTAAGCAAGATCACACTGTCCGTTTGCGCTGCCAGATGGGCAGAGTCCATAGCCGAGCGCATCGCTTTCGAGCTAAATTCATAATCGTGGGGGGGGGGAAAAGGACGCGAGATGTGTCCGTTCGGTGATATTCCGAGCAATTCCGCACAGTCCCACAATGGCGCCATCCGCATCGTGCAAGGGAATCCTGGTTTCGAGGAAGGTCATTGAATCGCCTTTGATTTGAAGCGTATGCTCGTTTTCGATACGTTCGCCTTTCAACACGCGGTTTTCGATTTCCTTGACGCGGGCTCCCTCCGCTTTTCCAAAAAGCGCTGTGTCGGTCATGCCGGCGATTTTTGAAGCCGGAAGACCCACAAGATTTGCCATAGCAGGGTTCACGAATGTGTATTGTAAACTGCGATTCTTGATGAACATGCGATCCGCAGCGGTCTCGAAAATAGTGCGAAACAGCTCCTCACTGCGCCGGAGTTCTTCCTCGACCCTTAGTCTCTCCGATACTTCACGACGCAATTCCTCATTTGAGGCTGCCAGTTCCGCTGTTCTTTCCGCTACCCGGCTTTCCAGTTGCTCATTCGAGCTCTTCAGTTCATTCTCAAGTGTCTTTATTTCAGTAATATCAACGCAAACCCCCCGGAGACCTGCAATTCGGCCGTCACGTATCATCGGAGCTGCGTGGGTGAGCGCGGGAAATGTGGAACCGTCTTTTCGCAAGATCTTATAATGAGCGCCAACCATTTCCCCTTCTAAGACTCTCGTCATATCCAATATCATACGGTCCCGATCCTCGGGAGCAATCAAGTCGGTTGCTTGGACACCTCCAGCCATATCGTCTGCGGTATAGCCTGTGGCCTCCAGGCCGCTACGGTTGGCGAACGTGAACTTCCCATCCGGATCGATTTCATAAATCATTTGAGGCAAGAATTCAGCCAATTCCCTGTGCTTTTCTTCGCTCTCTCGCAATTTCCTCGCCATCTGATGCTTGTAAAGGGCGATTTCCACCGCGGAATGTAACTCTCGTTTAGACAGAGGCTTGATTAAGTATCCATACGGCTCAGTTATTTTTGCCTTTGCCAAGACACTGCGATCGGCATAAGCCGTTACAAATATAACCGGGATGTCGAATCGCGACGTAATAAGGCCCGCGGCCTCTATCCCGTCCATCTCGCCTTCCAGGCGTATATCCATCAGCACCAGATCGGGACGAGTCTCTTCAGCTTTTGTTAAGGCTTCTTCCCCTGACGCAACCGCTGAGACTACCTGGTAGCCCAGTCCTTCCAGATTTCGCGCCAAAGCATTGGCTACCACTCTTTCATCTTCCACTATGAGGATGCGAGACGCCGTCATCGCTCACCTCCTTGGCTTCTCTACTTCCTTAAATCTGAGGCTGTAATGTGTGCCCTGCGTACGGTCGAGTTGTATGTCCGCGTGAAGCTGATCGGCCAGACTTTTTACTAGAGACAAACCGAGCGTCTCAGAGCCCACGGCGCCCCAATCCCGCGCCATGCCAACTCCATTATCGCTGACTGTCAGTTCAAGCTCTTCCCCAAGGACCGACCTGAGCGATATCGTGATAGACCCTCTTCGTCCATCCGGAAAGGCATGTTTGAGAGAATTTGAAACGAGTTCCGATACAATTAATCCGAGAGGGACTGCGGTATCAATTCCGCATGAGATATCTTTAATGTCTATGATCAGACCGATCCCGCCTGTGCTTGGCCCGTAAGAATAAAAAAGGTGCTCGGCCAGGTCCTGGAGATATTCATTGACATCGATTCTCATCAAGCTTTCCGATTGATAAAGCTTCTCATGAACGGCGGCTATGGCTCGGATACGGCTTTCCAGGTCTTCGAGAACCCCCTCGGGGGATTTATCTTCCAAATGAAATGATTGGAGCTGTAACAGGCTTGATATGATCTGGAGGTTATTTTTCACCCTGTGGTGGATTTCCTTCAATAAGACTTCCTTTTCCTGCAATGATCCTTTGAGCCGCTCTTCCATGTGTTTTCGTTCTGTTATATCCGTAATTACCATGAAGCTGCCTTTGAAAGTTCCGTCAGCGGCAAAAACGGGCTCAGACGAAACTATGACGTGTTTCTCCTCGCCATGCTTGGTTGTGAGGACAGTCTCATACGAACCTCCGATACCTTGTCTGCGAAGCTCCATTTGCTCCCGCACAACTTCCAGATCGACTTGGGTAGGAAAGTCCCACAAAGAGCGACCGATGATCTCTTCCCTTGAATAGCCTGATATTTCGCAAAAGCGATTGTTGACGAACTTCACCGTCCCGTTTTCATCGATGCTTGCTACAGTTTCTCCCATCGTTTCGACAAGCATTCTGTACTGCTCTTCGGACTTTCGCAGCGCTTCTTCCCCTCGCTTGCGATCCGTGATGTCCAGACTGGTGCCAACTATTCGTAATGGATTACCTTGCTTGTCCCTTTCGACAATCTTCCCGCGAGCCGCAGTCCATATGTATTCGCCCGACTTATGTCGTATGCGGTGGTCACATTCGTACAGGGGAGACCGACCCTCCGCATGAGCGTTGAACGCCTCAAGCACTCGAGAAACATCTTCAGGATGAACCTTTTCGCCCCACCAGGACATGTTGGGTCGCGCTTCCTCGAGTGAATATCCAACCATTTCGGCGCGGCGTCTGCTGAAATAAGCTTCGCGGGTCTGCAAGTTGTAGTCCCATAAGCCCAGGTCGGCCCCCTTTAAAGCAAGCTCCAACCTCTCTTCGCTCTTCCGCAGAGCTTCCTCCGCGCGCTTTCGATCCGTGATGTCATGCACTACGACTTGGTACGTCCTTTGCCCCTGATGAGGCAGAGCGGCCGCTGTGACCTCCACATCAACCGTTGAGCCGTCAAACCTGATGAGCTTCAATTCTATGGGGGGCAATGGGTCATCAGTTTTCAACAATTTTTCTTGTCTTTGCCTTACCGCCTCGTGACAGTCCGGATGATAGAAATCGATGACCTGTTTGCCGACGAGGTCATCGGAGCGCTCCACACCAAGAATACCGACCATCGCCTGATTCGCGAAAACGCATTCTTGATCAACCCGCACGTAAATCCCGACGGGTGAAAGCTCGACAAGTTGGCGATAACGTCTTTCGCTTTCCTCAAGCGCTATCCGCGCTCTCTTCAGTTCGGTTATGTCTCTGCAAATGGCTTGGAAGCCTACGACCTCTTCTTCCTTGGTAAGCAATTGCACACGCTGAGCAAACCACATCGTCTCTCCCTGCTTGCTCACGGCGGAAAATTCATAATAAGTCTCAGGAATCTTTTTCACGAATTGCAAACCGTAGAATCTCTCAGCAGGCTTCTTGTATTCCGGGTGGATCAGCTCAAGAAAGTGTTTACCGATGAGTTCTTCCTGAGAGTAGCCTGTGATCCGAGCAGCCACCGGATTGCAAACCGTGAAGAAGCCGTTGGCGTCAGTTTGATAAATAATATCCCCAGCCCGTTCCACTAATTCTCGATACCGCTTTTCGCTCTCCTGCAGAGCTATCTGGGCTTTCTTTAATTCGGTTATATCTCTACAGATGGATTGAAATCCTACGACGTCCTGTCCTTCCATGAGCAATTGCACACGCTGGGCCAGCCACACCGTCTGTCCATCTTTGGTGAGGATAGCAAACTCATAATCGGTCTCAGGGATCTTCTTCACGAATTGCAACCCGTAAAATCTTTCAACTGCCTTCTTGTAATCCGGATGAACCAGTTCGACATAATGCTTGCCGAGCAATTCTTTTTCCGAGTATCCCGTGATCCGAGACGTGGCGGGGTTACAGAGCGTGAAAAAGCCGTTGGTGTCAGTTTGATAAAGAACATCACTGGCCCGCTCCACGAGTTCCCGATAACGTTTTTCGCTTTCTATTAAGGCGTACTCTGTCTGTTTACGTTGAGTTATATCACGGGCCACATGGACCGAACCGCTCAGTGCGCCCGTCTTGTCCCGGAGAGGCGATACGGTTACTTCAATAATCGCGTTAAAGCGTTCCTCAAAGACTTCGTCCGAATGCGGTCTGCCGTCAGCTAGCAATTTCGCATGGGGACAAAAAGAAGGAGGCTCGGTCAGGCCGTGCATGATTTCATAACAACGTGCGCCAATGACCTCGGACCAGTTTAGACCCAATCTGTTAAGCACGACCGCATTGGCCCTTATTATTCGGTGCTGCGCATCCAGGATGAAAATGAGATCGGGGACCGCATCAAAAGTTCGCTCCCATTCACTTTTGGCTTGAAGAAGTCTTGCATTAGTCGCTTTCAGAGCGGCGGTACGTTCCTCCACCAAATGCTCCAATTGACTGTGCGATTTGCGGAGTTGCTCCTCGGCTTGTCGCCGGATTCCGACCTCTCTGTTCAGCAGTTCATTGGCGTGCTTAAGTTCGGCAGTCCTTTCCAGCACAGTTTTTTCCAAGTCGTTGCGAGCTTTCAAAAGCTCTTGCTCGTGCTTCTTCGTCAGAAGCAGTTGCTGCCTTTCGAGAGTGAGGTCCTGGATCATTAAGAGCACAAATCTCGTTGTTCCCACTCTTACGGACCTCATGTGAGTCCTTGCCAATATGGGGCCCTTTCCAAGATCCAGGGTGGCGTTGCTAACTGCCGGTTTTCTTTGAGAGAACACGGTTTCAATCAGGGTGTCAAATTTCATGGCCTCTTCGAGTTCGGTAAAGATGGACGACAGAGGAAGGCCTTCAAGATCTCTGCTTTGATCCGCCGGATTTCCGGACAAGTTGTTGGAGAAAATTATCATTTGCGAACTGTCTATCAATAAGGCAGGCATGGGGAGAGCGGTCAATAATTTGGCTAAAGATGTCGTGCGGACCGAGCGCAGATCGAAACTTCCTGATAAGGTCATCTGACTTGAAGACAAGGCGTCCAGATCAATTGTTTCGGTGGCCGTGCCCTGCCCTCTTAAGTGTTTGATAGAACCGGAGGCTTCATCCGACGATTCAGTGGTCGGCCTTTTTTTAGCGCCCATAACTGATCCCCTGCAACAATGATTCCGGCGCAGCTCCTTCGGATTTCATATGCTTTAGCTCCCGCGCACACGGGATTGCCGTGAACCGCCATGAAGTAAGCGACGCCACAAACAATGAGAATAGCGTGCCCGAAGCAGAATACCCGTCATTCCGGCGTACGCCGGGAACCGGACTGGACCCGACTTTCGTCGGAGCAATATCCGGACCCCGTCTTTCAACGGAGTGACTTTGTGTATTTAGTCAGCTGATTGCTGTAATGCGAGATCGTCAGTCAAATTTAACGTTGTTGCTTATCAATAAAAAATCATTGCGGTAAAACTTACGAACGAGTTCCTGT
>Ga0172371_10003317_pt1 | contig 25041 bp, 25 predicted proteins | sample Lak12m_FD_114543 | JGI IMG/M metagenome (GOLD analysis project Ga0172371, IMG submission 114543) | Freshwater microbial communities from Kabuno Bay, South-Kivu, Congo - kab_022012_12m | ecosystem: Environmental > Aquatic > Freshwater > Lake | place: Democratic Republic of the Congo: South-Kivu... | reverse complement strand
TGAAGATGGGCCATTTTACCACTATAATCAATAATTACCAGCAGTTAATGAACTTTTTGGAACCTTATAACGATTTTGCCCCTGGAAAAACACCAGACCCAAGCCGATTTGGGCAACAGCCCGCTTAGCCTGCGCCTCTTATGATTGCCAGACTTCAGCTCCGTAGGGCGCGTCTCACGCGCCATACCTGGTGCGTCAGACGCACCCAAAACACGAAGGCGCTCGGAATAGATCTGCTGGAGATATTGCCCCAGCGGGAGCTTGGGCCAAAAGGGGCGTTCCCAAGCAGGAGCTTGGGAACGAGGGGGGAAATGAGTTAAACAAACCTTTGATTAGCAACTACTTCAATTTAAAAGATATCTGAATGAAACTCATCGACCTGCACACCCATTCCACCGCCTCCGACGGGTCTTATCGGCCAGCCGAGGTGGTGCGCCTGGCCAAAGCAGGCGGCCTGGCGGCCGTGGCCCTCACCGACCATGACACGGTGGACGGCCTCCCCGAAGCGGTGGCCGCGGGGGCGGAGTTTGGCGTCGAAGTCGTCCCCGGAGTGGAGATCAGCGCCCAGTTCCCCGGCGGCACCATGCACATCCTGGGCCTGTTGGTGAACTATCAAAACGGGATTTTGGACCGGCGCCTGGCGGTGTTGAAGCAGGCCCGCCTCGACCGCAACCCTAAAATCATCGGCAAGCTGAACGCCCTGGGCGTCCCCGTCACCCTGGAGCAGGTGAACCGGATCTCCGGCGGCGGCCAGGTGGGCCGGCCCCACATCGCCCGGGCGATCATGGAAGCGGGGTGCGTCCAGGACCTCCAGGAGGCCTTCGACAAGTACCTGGGCTGGCGCAAGCCCGCCTATGTCAGCAAGTTCCGCTTCCCCCCGGACCAGGCCCTGGCCATGATCCGGGAGGCCCAGGGCATCCCCATCCTGGCCCATCCCTTTACCCTGGGCCTGGGCTCGGCCTCTGCCCTGAAAAACCTGCTCATCGAACTGAAGGGCCTGGGGTTGGCGGGACTGGAGGCCTATTATTCGGAACTCACCCCGGAACAGGAAGCCCTGTACCTGAAGCTGGCCCGGGAACTGGACCTCCAGATCAGCGGCGGCTCCGACTTCCACGGCCTCAACAAACCGGAGATCACCCTGGGGAGCATGCCCTCCCAAAATAAGCTCATCTATACCCTGCTGGAGGCCCTGAAAGCCTGGCGCCGCCGGGCATATCATCTTGACCGGGAACAATGAACCCCTCGTCCCCGGTTGCCATCCTGGCCGGGGCCCGGGGCTGATGCCTGGTTGCGACCATTAAGGGAATTTTTCTTCTTAATTTCTGGAGCGGATTGTAGGGGCGGACCTATGTGTCCGCCCTCGAGGGCGCTCTCCTAACTTCTATGGGCGCAACTTGGTATGAGTCGTCATTTTCTGAAAGATGAATTCATCAAGGGCTGAACTACGCCGCCCTTGACGATGACTTGAATATTTCTTATAATTTAATAAAGTTAATGCAAAAAAGGAGGTGAGGCCGAGATGTGTTGCCACAGCAAGGACAAGCATGAGCACGAGCACCGCCATGAGGCGTGTTCCCACACTCATGACGGGCACGAGCACTGCCACGAGGCGGTGGTGCATACTCACGAGCACACCCACATGGATGGGCACCATCAGCACGAGCACAAGTGCTGCCACTAACGGAAAGCCACGATTCTGCTAAAGAATAAAGCCACGAAGGCCTGTTCCGGTCTGAAGACTGGAAAAAGAGCGTTCGTGGCTTTCCTTTTTTGAAGTTTCCTGCCGGCCGGCCTGGGGATATCCCGGCTTAAATGGCTCCGGGCAGGAGCGCTTGGGGCTCGCAGAGAGCGATTGCCAAAGGTTTTTTCCGATATGTCCCATGCTCCCAGAAACTAAATCCCCCCTAACCCCCCTTCGCCAAAGGGGGTAACTTAGCGAAATCTATTGGAAAGTCCCCCTTTGCCAAAGGGGGATTTAGGGGGATTTGAAAGGACTCAATCAGAAGAAATTTTTGGCAAGTGGTATAAAAACCTTTGAGGAGAAGGAAATTTTTGGCAGATGCTCTAACTGCCTTGGTCAGGCCTTAAGATGACGCGGCACGGTCTCGGGGTCCAGGGGGGCGGGCCCGGCCGTCTCCCGCCAGGCCAGGAGGTAGAGCATCTCCGGGCCGGGGTTGGTGACCGCGTGGGCGATACCCGGCGGGATGCGGACCAGGGTGCGGTCCCCGGTGATGATGTGCTCCCGGACTTGGCCGGGGGCGGCCTCCCAGATAAAGACGCCGGCCCCGTGGAAGGGATAGAGCCACTCCGTATGGCCGGGGTGGAGGTGGTGGCCCCGGGTCCGGCCCGGGCGGACGGACACGAGATGGAAGGTTTTGAACAGTCCCTCGGGCTCCGTCAGCCGGTCCTGCCAGGGGAAAAAGCTCATGCCCCGCTCGTCGGCGTTGATCGCCCCCCTGAGATCGATGAACTGGACCTCCGTCATGCCTCCCCCTTCCTTTAACCCGCGGCCCGGATGGTTAACCTGGGCATCACCGGCCGGCGGCCTGGGTCTCTGACCTTATATACCCAGCCGGCGGCGACGGCGGGCACGGAGGCCCGCCCCACCGGACTTTTCATACTATCTGGCTGAGCCACAGGTTCATGAGCCGCTGTCCTGGCCGGTCATTATCGGGCGGCCGGTGGCCGCCATCTCCGGCTGTTCTCTATAATAAAACCTGCCCGCCGGCCCGGAAAGGGGTCGAGTCCAAAATTTTCCCATTTTTCCCCTGGCTCGGCGGTCCGTCAGGTTCCGCCTTTCCGGCAGAGGCTCTCCCGCCCTTGCATTTTCGCAGTGATCTGATAGAGTGGGGCCGCCGGGCCGGCAACCTTAACCGGACCCGCAGCCACCTGACCCATCGCCATGGCCACGATCAACGATTTGGTGCTGGTCCATCTGGACCGCCAACCCGGGTTTTACGCCCGCATCAATGATATCAGCCCGGATGTCAAGCGGGGGTGGTATCAAGTGGAACTGCTGGTCCTCTCCCTGCCCCCCCAGACCGTGGTCTGGATCCTGGAGGGAACGCATCTCCAGGGAGAAGAGTTTACCATGGGGGGGCGGCCGGTGAAGTTGACCCATATTCCTCCTAAAACCCCGCCCCCAGCCGGCCCCCCCCCAAAAGACAAAGGCAAGGTGATTTCCCTGGTGCGGAAGGCATGAACTCCGGGCCTAAGGCCGGGTTGCGCTGTAAGATATGGTCTTAGGGTCGCGCCTGGATCCCCCCCTCTCGTAGGCGGATTCATAGGTCGATACCAAAGCTTGGAGGGGCGGGTTTGAAACCCGCCCTTTTCTGTGATATCCACAAGTTATCTGATAGAGGGGGCCCCTCAAAGAGAACGTCCTATCAGCGGTCCGACGCCTTCGGCTGATACATCCAATACTTTTGCCACCAGGGCATCTTGCGCCAGATGAACAGCAGCTTCAGGTAATACAGGTAACGGTGGCGGGCGATGGCCCCCATGACCTGCCGGGCCACCCGGGGGTCTACCGGGGGCTGGGAGGGGGCGCCGGGGCGGGCCAGCACCTGGAAGGCGTCCCGTCGCCAGACCAGCCGCTTTTCCTCCTGCCAGCCGGCTTTGGCGAGCAGCCAGACCAGGGTCTGGGGGGCAAAGTAAAAGTTATGGGCCGGGGAAAACAGCCGCCGGAAGCTCACCTTGGGGGCCAGGATATTAGGGGTCTCCACGAAAAGCCAGGCGTCCGGGTGGGCCAGGGCGCGAGCCTGGCGCAAGAAGGCCAGGGGCTCGGGGAAATGCTCGATCACGTGGGAGGCCAGGATCAGGTCAAAGGAGGCGCCCTCGAAGACGGCCTCTTCCATGCGGCCCGGAAAGACTGTGAGGCCGAAGTGCTCCCGGGCATAGGCGGCCTGCTCGGGGTCAGGCTCCACCGCCCACACCCGGGCCCCCAGGCTTTGCAGCCGGCCGCCCACCAGACCCAGGCCGCAGCCGATCTCCAGGACGCGGCTGCCGGTCTGGAAAACCGGCTGGAGCAGGGGCCACTGCAGGCGCCAGCGTTTTTCCAGCTTCCGGAGCTGCCGGGTCGAACCGGCCTCCCCGGTGTGCCACTGCCGGTGGCTCACCTCCGACTCAAGGCGGTCCCGGTCCTCGATCACCGGGTTGTGATAGACCAGGCCGCAATCCCGGCACGCCACCGTGACGATGGTGAGGCCCCGCTCCCGGCGCCGGGCCACCAGGGAGGTGTGATCGTGCTCACAGAGAGGGCAGAGGATGGTGCGCATGGGGCTTCTCCGAGGTTGAAACCATCCTGGCTGATAAATGCGCTCAAGTCAACCTTGCGCCTTTGGTGCCGGCAATTTATGATAATAACGGGTGGATTAATTTTTGTCATTCGGAGCCGCAGGGGGGGGTAGCATTTTTTCGTGGCGGACACGGCCCGGAGTGACATTAAAAATTAAAGACCTTGGCTGAGATCTTGTGATTGATTAAAGATCTTAATAAAATATGCCCAAATGCTTCACTGCCCGTTTTTCTCGGGCTGGAGTGTTCCATGAGAATTTTGCTGATCCAACCCACTACCAAATATCCGGATCGCAAACCACTCCGCAGTAGAACCCGCTGGCTGGTGGGCATGACCCTGCCGTACCTGGCGGGTCTCACTCCCAGAGACATTCAGGTGGATCTGGCGGATGACCGTCTGGGACCCATCCCCTTCCAACGGGACTACGACCTGGTGGGGATCACCTGTACCTGCGCCACTTCGGAGCGGGCCTTTGAAATTGCCCACGAGTTCCGGCGGCGGGGCCGCCAGGTGGTGATGGGCGGTTTTCATGTCTCCCTGCATCCCGAGGAGACCCTGGGGCATTGCGACGCAGTGGTGGTGGGTGAGGCGGAGTCGGTCTGGGCCGAGGTCCTGGAGGATGCCCGAATCAGACGCTTGAAGCCCCGCTACCAGGCGCCGGCCTTCCACGATCTGGGGGGGCTGCCCCGGCCCCGCCTGGAGTTGATCGATTTTCGGCGTTACCGGGTCAAGATCATCCCCACCCAGACTTCCCGGGGCTGCCCCTATCACTGCGCCTTCTGCGAGGTCCCCATCGTTTACGGCCACACCTACCGCCGCCGGCCCCTGGGGGAGGTGATCGAAGAGATCAAGGCCAACGTGCGCATCACCGGCCTGAGAAATCTTTATTTCATCGACGACAATCTCACCGGCCACCGGGATTACGCCAAGGAGTTGTTCAAGGCCCTGGCGCCGTTGAACCTGAAGTGGAGCTGCCTCTGGACCATCAACACCTCCCGGGACCTGGAACTGCTGGACCTGGCCAAGCAGTCCGGCTGCAACCACGTCAACATCGGCATTGAAAACGTCTGTCCGGAGTCCATTTCCTCCATCGAAAAGGTGCAGAATCCGGTGACCGAGTATGAGTGGCTCCTGGGACGCCTCCGGGAGCGGGGCATCTTTTACTCCCTCAACTTCATGTTCGGCCTGGATGGGGACCACCATGAGCTGTTCGACGAGACCCTGGCCTTTCTGGAAAAGATTAAGGCCCCCATGGCGTTTTTTAACGTGGCCACCCCCAGGCGGGGCACTCCCATGTGGGATCGGCTTCACCAGGCCGGCCGGGTCCACAACCCGGACGCCGAAAAGTATCTGGGAATGATCTGCAACTTCTTCCCCAAACACATGACCCCTGATGAGTGCGAGGCCGGGGTCTGGCGTTGCTTTCAAGAATTTTACTCGTTTCCTTCCATCTTTCGCCGCCTGCTCATGCCTCCCAACAGCTATATCTTTCAGGGGTTGCCCAGCAACCTCTTTTTCCATTGGTCGGCGGCGCGTAAGATTGATCCGGTGGATTTTTACTGAATCAGCGGTTCAGGGCCGGAAAGGCCGCGATGAGTCCATCGAGAATGAATTGCACCGCCAGGGCGGCCATGATCACCCCCATGAGCCGGGTGAGCAGGCGGATGCCGGTTTCTTTCAGGCAGGTCAACAGAAACTGGGCCCCCCGGAAGAAGGCGTAGGTTAAGAGAAAGACCAAGGCCAGAGACAGCAGAATATAGCCGTCCTCCAAATAATTTTCCGAACGGCTGGTGAGGATGAGCACGGTGGAAATGGCCCCGGGACCGCTGAGCAGGGGCACGGCCAAGGGGACCAGGGCCACGTCCCGGTAGTCGGCGGCGTCCAGGCTGGAAGAGGTGTCGATGCGGTTGAAGTGCCCCCGGGCCTCCAGCATGTCAATGGCGATGCGCAGAAGGACAAGTCCGCCGGCGATTTGAAAGGCCGGCAGGCTGATGCCGAAAAACTGTAGGACGAGGCGCCCCACCACCATGAACAGGGCCAGAATCAGAAAGGCGTAAAGGCAGGCCTGCCAGGCCAGGCCCCGGGCGGCGGCCGGGCAGGACCCCGCCGACAGCGCCAGATAGGCCCCAATGTTCCCCAGGGGGTCGATGATGATGAACAGGGAGACCAGGCTGGTGATGAAAAAGAGCCCGTCGGGCCCCAGCAAACCATAACCCATGAATGTGTCCGCCTCGCCGGAGAAGGATAACTTATGGCCAGCTTCCAGGTAAATAAAACCTATCAGGAGATTAATGAGAAAATCAAGCAGGGTCAAGCGGTGGTGGTCACCGCCGAAGAGATCATCGACCTGGTGCGCCGCAAAGGCGAGGTGGCCGCGGCCCGGACCGTGGACGTGGTGACTACCGGGACCTTTTCTCCCATGTGCTCTTCCGGCGCCTTCATCAACTTCGGTCATGCCAGGCCGCCCATCAAGGCCTCCCGGGTATGGCTGAATAATGTGCCGGCCTACGCCGGCATTGCCGCAGTAGATATTTATCTCGGGGCCACCGAGCCCTGCGTGGAAGACCCCCTGAACAAAGTTTATCCCGGGGAGTTCAAATACGGCGGTGGCCATGTCATCCAGGACCTGGTGGCCGGCAAGACCATTTACCTGGTGGCCGAGTCTTACGGCACCGACTGTTATCCCAACAAACGCCTGGAACGGGAAATCACCCTGAGCCAGATGACCAACGCCATCCTGTGCAACCCCCGGAACTGCTATCAGAATTACAACGTGGCGGTCAACCTGTCGAACCGGACCATCTATACCTATATGGGGGCCCTCCGGCCCCGGGCCGGCAACGCCAATTACTGCACCGCCGGCCAACTGAGCCCCCTGTTCAATGATCCCTATTATCGCACCATCGGCATCGGCACCCGCATCTTCCTGGGGGGCGGGGTGGGCTACGTGGTCTTTCCCGGCACCCAGCACAACCCGACGAAACCCCGGGCCGACAACGGCGTCCCCCTGGGCCCGGCCGGGACCCTGATGGTGGTGGGGGATATGAAGCACATGGACCCCCGCTACCTGGTGGGGGTGAGCTTTCTGGGTTACGGCTGTTCCCTGGCGGTGGGCCTGGGAATCCCCATCCCCATGTTGAATGAAGAGATGGCCCGCTTCTGTGGGGTCAGCGACGCCGAAATTCTGGCCCCTATCGTTGATTACGGCGGCGATTACCCCGCCGGCAAGGGAAAGGATTTGGGCCAGGTGAGCTACGCCCAACTCAAGGGCGGCGCCATCTTCCTGGAGGGCAAAGAAGTGCCCACCGTGCCTCTGTCCAGCACGGTCCGGGCCCGGGAAATCGCCCGGCACCTGAAAACCTGGATCAAATCCGGCCGTTTCCTCCTGGGGGAGCCGGTGGAGCCGTTGCCTTTCAATGATGAGGGCAACTGGGTCAGCACCGCGGGCTACGACAGCTGAGGGGAGATGCGGTTATCAATCCTTTAGATGAGTATCTCCGGCGCCGCCCCCGGGCGGCCCTGCTGTTTTCCGGGGGGCTGGATTCCAGCCTCCTGCTGGCCGCGGCGGCCAGAGTATTGGGGCCGGGGTTGACCGCCATCACCTTCACCGGCCCCCACAACGCCCCCGGGGAGGTGGCCGCGGCCTGGACCTTGGCCCGGCGCTTGCGGGTCCGCCACCTGGTCCGGGAGTTTGCTCCTCTGGACCTGCCGCAATTTCGCTACAACCGCCCGGAGCGCTGTTATGCCTGCAAAAGGGCTCTCATTACCCGGGCCTGGGAGATCGCCGCGGCCCGGAAAATCCCGGTTTTGTGGGACGGCACCAACCTGGACGACCTGGCCGATTTCCGTCCGGGGCTTCGGGCCCTCCGGGAACTGGGGGTCGAGAGCCCCCTCCTGAGGGCGGGACTGGGCAAGAAAGACATCCGGGCCCTGAGCCGGGCCCTGGGCCTCGATCCCCGGCGGCCGGCCCAGAGCTGCCTGGCCACCCGCTTCCCCTATAACACCGAATTGACCAGGGAGGGGCTGGCCCGGGTGGGTCGGGCCGAGGCCTGGCTGCGGCGGCGGGGCTTTTCCTGGGTGCGCCTGAGGGTCCGGGGGGACCGGGCCTGCCTGGAACTGCCTCCGGAAGAGTGGGCGGCCTTCCTGGCCCCGGCCCTGCGCCGCGGCTTCACCGCCCTGGTGACGGCCCTGGGTTTCACCGCTCTCTCCCTGGACGAAACCGGCTGAGAGCGGTTTTGAGAGCCGACTGCAGCGCCTGTAGGGGCGGGGTCTCCCCGCCCTGGGTTAAAGCGCGCCGGTTGCAGGGCGGGGAAACCCCGCCCATTTGCACAGAAATCATACATTATTAACTTGGGCACTGCCCAACAATTCCTTGGAACCGCTTAAATGAACCGTATTGGGGTTAAGCCCGGCCTTCCACCATCTTACCGCAACACCAGGGTGGCGACATGCTAAAGGTCCTCTTCCTGTGCACGGAAAACGCCTGCCGCAGCCAGATGGCGGAAGGTTTGGTGAACCACTATCTGGCCGGAAAGGTGGCGGCGTCCTCTGCCGGGGTATCCCCCAAGGAAGTCAATCCCCGAAGTATCCGGGTGATGGCGGAATTGGGCGTGGATATTAGCCGCCAGCGCCCCAAGTCGATCAGCGAGTTTGAGGGCCGCCAGTTCGACCTGGTCGTCACCGTGTGCGACTCGGCCAAGGAGCAGTGCCCGGTTTTCCCCGGCGCGGCCCGGATGCTCCATGTGAGTTTTCCTGATCCGGGGCGGGCCCAGGGGACGGATGAGGAGATCATGGCGGTCTTTCGCCGGGTCCGGGACGACCTGCGGCGGAAGCTGGCGCCCCTGCTGGAAAAAGAAGCGGCCGGGACCTGACCCCATCGCTGCAGGAGCAAATCGCTACCCGGCCTGAAACGTTCCGCTGGGGCGGCGGGCACGGAGGCCCGCCCCATCTGATGACGTTTCATTTTTTATAGCTGAGACACAGCCTCCTGAGCGACTGCCGTGAAGGCTTATTTGATTATTATAGGGCGGCCTGTGGCCGCCGGATCTGGCTGCTTTCATCATGACTAAACTTATCCGAGCCCTGGGGCTCTTTTCCGGAGGGCTGGACAGCATGCTGGCCGCCGCACTCTTGCGGGCCCAGGGCCTCGACGTCGGCCTCCTCTGTTTTGTGACCCCTTTTTTCGGGGCGGAGCGGGCCCGTGAGTCAGCCAATCACCTGAACCTGCCCCTCCGGGAGGTGGACCTCACCGACAAATTCCTGCCCCTTATCTACCACCCCCCCCATGGCTGGGGCCGGGGCCACAACCCCTGCATCGACTGTCATATCCTCATGGTCCGGGAGGCCGGGGCCTTGACGGCGGCCGCCGGGTTTGACTTTCTCTTCACCGGGGAAGTCCTGGGGCAGCGGCCCATGAGCCAGAACCGGGGCTCGTTAAACCTGATCGCCCGGGAATCGGGCTTTGCCGACCTGCTGCTCCGGCCTTTGAGCGCTAAATCCCTGAAGACCACCCAACCGGAGGAGTTGGGCTGGGTGGACCGGGACCGGCTGCTCAATCTCAGCGGGCGGGGACGGAAACGCCAGATGGCCCTGGCCCAGGAATACGGCATCACCCGGTATCCCGCCCCGGCCGGGGGGTGCCTGTTAACCGATCCGGGATACGCCGCCCGGCTCAAGGAGCTGCTGGGGCGCGTCGGCGAGGCCTCCCGACAGGACCTGGAACTGCTCAAGTGGGGCCGGCACTTCCGCCTGGCCAACGGGGCCAAGGCGGTGGTGGGCCGCACCCAGAGAGAGAATGAGGCGCTCCTGAACCTGAAATCTTCTGGGGATTTCCTGCTGAAAGTGGATCTCTACCCCGGCCCCCTGGTGCTGGGGCGCGGGACGGCATCCGATGAGGACTTGGAAGACGCAGCGGGGCTGGCCGCGGCTTACAGCGATGCGCCCCGGACAACCCCGGTGACCGTCACCGCCCGGCAGGGCGGCCCGGATCGGGTCTTTCACCTGATCACCCCCGGAAAAGACCGGTACAAGTCCTACCTGGTGTGACCGGAATGTCGGGGGCGACCTGAAGAACCGGGGTGGGAAGGAAGGGGGCGAGACGCCGCGAACCCCTCGCCCCCTCCCTCGGTCGGCAGTTAAGGCTAATGAGAGGTGACGGGCTTATAGAAAGCCAGGGCCCCGTCACGCCAGCTCAGACGGTAACGCATACCCTGCATGGTGAGGTTTCCGGTAACCATCAGCATAACCCGTTCCACCAGCCGCCCGTGGAGCGGGTGGGGCAAGACCGCGGTTATCAGGTCAGTCCCCCCGATGAAATGATCTTCGGGCACTGCAAAACCATGGCCATGTTCATCCAACATTGGGTCACTCCTATCAGCAAACCTTGGTTCAGGTCTACTCCGTCGCTGAGAGCATTCCCCGGCGCTCCAAAGCCCTGCCGGGAAAGATGCAGGTCGATTAGCTCTAATTTTATAAAATAATCATGAAGAAGCATAGATGCCAGGGGCGCGAGGTTTTTCCCTGATTGATTCGGGGAATTTTCATTCCTGGGCCTCTGGCTCAACGTTAAGGCATGAAAATATTGGTGGGACGGAGTTTTGGCCGGCGCACTCCTTCAGCCCGGCCGGGCCGATTATCGCAGGGGCGCACCATGGCCGCTGGTGCACAGGTTAAAAACCTGTGCCGCCGATTATAGGCCAATAGCCTGAAATGGGGCGCAGTGAACCCCTTGCACCTGCATTAACTTTGAACTTCCGGGATCGAGACGCCTCACGCCAGCCTTCCTCCTCCCAAGGCTTCACAGAGGCGGGGCGCCAGGTGGTTGAAGTCGCCGTTGGACATCACCAGGACCAGGTCGCCGGGGCGCACTTCCCAAAGGAGGTCCGCCAGGAGGGCGTCGGTGTCGGGGAAATAGCGGGCCTCCTGGCCGGCGGCCCTCAGGTCAGCCACCAATTGCCGGGAGGAAAACTGTTCCTCGGGTTCCACTTTCCACAGGTCCGGGGGTTCCCGCACCAGGATCAGGTCTGCGTCCTGAAAGGCCTGGGCGTAAGGCGCCTGAAAAATCTTGCGCCGGGAGGTGTTGGTGCGGGGCTCAAACGCGGCCACCAGGCGCCGGTCCCGGTAAGCCTGGCGCACCGCCGCCAGGGTCACCGCCACCGCGGTGGGATGGTGGGCAAAGTCCTCCATGACCAGGACCCCCTGAAATTCTCCGAGCACGTCCTGGCGTTTTTTGACCCCCTGAAACCCGGCCAGGGCTTTTTTTAAGGCGTCCGGCGCCGCGCCCACCTCGGCCAGCGCGGCCAGCGCCGCCACGGCGTTCAGCACGTTGTGCTCCCCCACCAGGGGCAGGAAGAATTCCCCCCACCGGGCCCCCTGGCGCCGGACCGTAAAGTTCATGCCGCCGGCCCCGGGAGTGATGGCTGTCGCCAGCCAGTCCACGCCCCCGTTTAACCCATAAAAGGACACCGGCGCACTCTGGCGGCGGCAGACCTCCCGGACCAGGGGGGCGTCGCCCCAGGCCAGGACCCGGCCCCCGGGAGCCACCGTCTCCAGGTAGGACTCGAAGGCCTGGATGATGACGCTCAGGTCCGGGTAAATATCGGCGTGGTCGAACTCGATGGAAGTGAGCACCGCCGCCCGGGGCCGGAAGTGGACGAACTTGGGGCGCTTGTCAAAAAAGGCGGTGTCGTACTCATCCCCTTCCAGGGCCACGTAAGGGCCGCGACCCACCCGGTAATTGGTCTGGAAATTTTTGGCGATGCCCCCCACCATGAAGCCCGGGTCCAGCCCCAGGGCGAAGAGGAGCCAACTGATAAGCGCAGTGGTGGTGGTCTTGCCGTGGGTGCCGGCCACCACCAGGGACTGGCGCTCCCCCACCAGAAAGCGGTTCAGGGCCTCGGGCAGGGAGAGGCGGGGGAGGTTTTTCTCCAGCACCGCCTGGGCCTCGGGGTTATCCCGCCGGATGACATTCCCCACCACCACCAGGTCCGGGGTCGGGGTCAGGTTTTCCGGGCGGTAGCCGTTCTGGAGGGGGATTCCCAGGCCTTCCAGCAAGGTGCTCATGGGGGGATAGACCTGCTCGTCGGAGCCGGTCACCCGAAAGCCCTGCTCCTTCAGGATGCCGGCCAGGGCGGCCATGCCGGCGCCGCAGATGCCCAAAAGGTGGATGTGGGTCGCCTCATTGGTTGTCATGTTGAACCTGATGAATTCATACGCAGTCGCAGTCAAATGGATACTATTTTATATTGTAAGGGGGGCACCTGGGTGCCCCCTTTTGGGGGCGGACACGCAGGTCCGCCCCTACGATAGAATTGTCCATTGTATGCAACTCAGTCTCAGAAGTTTCGGGTGCGCCCGGCGATCATATCTTATGAAATCTTACCCCCGGCGTTCAATAGGAGCGGCTAAATCCCATGGCCCGGGAGGCCGCTTCGTGGAAGCGGGGCCGAAAGGCCTGAATCTTGGTCTTGTCGTCCCGACCCAGGTGCACCCGGTTCGTCAGTAAGACTACCATTTGGCCGGAGTCCAGGTCCAGCCAAAAAGAGGCGCCGGTGAAGCCCAGGTGGCCGACGCTCCGGGGGGAGAAACCGCGGCCCGCGGCCCGGGCCCCCGGGTCCCTGCTGGGGGTATCGAAGCCCAGACCCCGCTGCGCCCCATGGGGGACGGTCAGGAAAAGTCTCACCGTCCCCGGGGTGAAGGGATCGACTTTCTCCCCGACATAGGCCCGATACAGACCGGCCGCCAGCCGAAAAACCTCCCGGCCGGTCCCGAACAGACCGGCATGGCCCGCCACCCCGCCCGCGGCCCAGGCGTTTTCGTCGTGGACTTCGCCGGCCAGCGGGCGTCCCGGAATGAGGCCCGGTTCGGTGGCGGCATAGAGGCGATGGTCGGTTTTCGCATCCACCTGGGCCGGTTTGGGCAACGGCATGAAGCCCAAGATATTCAGTCCCAGGGGCCGGTAGATTTCCTCCCGGCAAAACTGGTCCAGGTTTTTGCCGCTCAGGCGCTCCACTACCGCTTTAAGCAGCATGAAGCCCAGATCGCTGTAAAGGGTGACGGTGTCCGGCGGGTGTTCCAGGGGCGCGGCCGCAGCCAGGCGTTCCAGCAGGGTAGGGCGGCTATTCGGGGGGGCCGCCAGCACTTCCTGATAGAAGGGGCGCCAGGCCGGCAGCCCGGCCCGGTGGGTCAGGAGGCTCGCCAGGGTCAGGGGCTGTTTGTCCGGGGGGAGCCACCGGGACGGGAGAACCTCTCCCAGGGTGGCGGCAAGCTGGACCCCGCCCCGGTCCATCAGCACCATGAGGGCCAGGCTGGTGGCCAGGGGTTTGGTCAGGGAGGCCAGGTCGAAGACCGTGTCCGGGTTTACGGCCGGGGCGCCTGGGTGCCGGGAGGCCGCGCCCGCCGCGCCCTCCCAGAGAAGCTCCCCCTTCAGCCCCACCAGGGCTACCGCGGCGGTGAAGACCTGTTGCCTGACGCCGGCTTCCAGAAGTTGTTGCACAAGGGTCCAGCTAAACGGCAAAGAAAGGCCTCGGTTTTTCGGAAGATATCCTGCCGGCCAAGAGCGCAGCCGGGTTACTAACCCCTGACCCCTGACCCCTAATCTCTGACCCCTGACCCCTGATCACTGATTACTGATTACTGATTACTGATTTCTATCCTTTCTCCAGGGCCAGGTTGATCAAAGTGTCCAGGAGGTCCGGGAACTCGATCCCCGCGGCCTTGGCCCCCTGGGGAAAGAGGCTGGTGGCGGTCATGCCGGGGATGGTGTTGGTTTCCAGGACATAGATTTCCCCATCCCTGACCATCATGTCGGTGCGGGAATACCCCCGGCAGCCCAGGGCCTTATGCGCGGTGAGGGCGCACTCCTGGGCCCGGCGGGTCAACTCCGGGTCGAGTCGGGCCGGGCAGATTTCCTGGCTGGCCCCGGGCAAATACTTGGCTTCATAATCAAAAAAGGCGTAGGTGCTGGCCGGGATGATCTGCACCAGGGGGAGGGCCTGGAGCCGGGCGTTGCCCAGGACGCCCCCGGTGACCTCGGTGCCCTGGATGAATTCCTCCACCAGCACCCGGCTGTCCAGGGCGAAGGCGGCGGCCAGGCCGGTTTGCAGGGCCTCCTGGGTGGCGGCCTTGGTGACCCCGATGCTGGAGCCTTCGTTGACCGGCTTGATGACCACCGGCAATCCCAGGGCCGTTTCAATCTCCTGAGGGGAGGGGGCCCCGGCCCGGTCAAAGATGAGGGTCCGGGGCGTCCGGAGCCCGGCCTGCCGGTAGACGATCTTGCTCAGCTCTTTGTTCATGGCCAGGGCGGAGGCCAGGACCCCGGAGCCTTGGTAGGGGATTTCCAGGAGGTCCAGGAGCCCCTGCATGGAGCCGTCTTCCCCGCCCCGGCCGTGCATGATGATCAAGGCTGCGTCCAACTCGCCGGCCTCCCGCACCAGGGATTCCAGGTCCGTCAAGGGATCATAGCGCCGGATGTCGTATTTGTCTTGATTGAGGGCCTGATAGACCTGGGCGCTGCTTTTTAGCGAGACTTCCCGCTCCGAGGACTTGCCCCCGGCAATGAGGGCCAGCCGTAATTTTCCCATGAATCCCTCCGGCAGTGGTTAAGGTGTAAGAGCTTGTCAGGCTCCAGGGCCAGGAAGGAAAAGATTTTTTCCTCCAGGGCCAGGGCCCTGATTTTGGTGGCCTGGATGCGGACCAGGGCCTCGGGAGTCCGTCCGTAGCGCACCTTGAGGTCGGCAAAACGGGCCTCCAGCGTGACCACCTCTTCGTGGAGCACCCGCTTGTCGGCGTAATTGACCAGCTCGGCTTCCCGCAGGGGGCGGGGGTCAACGATGTTGGGGGCCAGATGGACGTGCTCCCGCACCACCTGAGCTACCTGGGGGTAGCCCAACTCTTCCATGACGGCGGCCCCCCATTCGGCGTGATTGTTCAGGGTCCCCAGGCATGGGGTTTTGCCCAGGTCGTGCAACAGGGCGCCCGTTTCCACCAGGGGCAGAAACAGGTCAAAGCCCGCGTCCGTCAACGCCTCCCCCAAAAACCGGGCCACCTGCATCACCGCAAAGCTGTGCTCCCGGATGTTGGGCAACATGCCGTGGGCGTCCAGTAATTCCAGGCATTGAGGATAAGAAGGCAGAAGTATTGAGTCGGGTTTCTCCATGATGTTATTTTACGGTGAAAAGGGGAAAAGGGTAAGAGGCGAAAAGGTGAAGCAACCTCCCCATTTTTTTCCATTTCGCCTTGTTGCCATTTCTGCCGGTTCTCGGGAGTTTCTTGTCGGGTGTACACTACGCCCCATTACCTCTTTTCCCCCTAAGAAGATCCCGCCGGTAAGATAAATCAGGTTTTTCTGACCAACACCACCGCATAGGCCGCCAGGCCCTCCCCCCGGCCGGTGAACCCCAGGTGCTCGGTGGTGGTGGCCTTGAGGTTGACGTCCGCCGGCGTCAGGCCCAGGATGGGGGCCAGATTCGCCTGTATAGCCGGGAAGTGGGGGGCCAGGCGGGGCTGCTGGGCCACGATGGTGGCGTCCACATTTACCGGGGCGAAACCCCGGTCCCGGACGATCTCCATGATCCGGGCCAGCAGGATGAGGCTGGAAATGTCTTTGTAGGCCGGGTCCTTATCGGGGAAATGGGTCCCCAGGTCCCCGGCCCCCACCGCGCCCAGGAGGGCGTCGCCGATGGCGTGGGTCAGGACGTCGGCGTCGGAATGGCCCAACAGGCCCTTCTCATAAGGGATTTTCACCCCCCCTAATATCAGGGGCCGTCCCGCCGTCAGACGATGGGCGTCATACCCCAGGCCGACGCGCATTTTTCTTCCTCCGGCGCAGGGAAAAGATGGCCTCGGCCAGCAGCAGGTCTTCCGGAGTGGTGATCTTTAAATTCAAGGGCGACCCGGGAATCACCGCCACCGGCTGCTGGAGTTCCTCCAGCAGGGAGGCCTCATCAGTGCCATAGAAGTCACGGCTGTAGGCCTCCGTGAAGGCGCGCCACAACAGGGGCGCCTGGAAGGCCTGGGGTGTCTGGATCTGCCAGATATCGGTGCGCTCCAGGGTATGGTGCACCTTGGCGTCCTCAGTCACTCTTTTCAGGGTGTCCTGGGCCGGCAGCCCCAGGACCGCGGCGCCATGCCGCCGGGCCGCGTCGATGACCTGACGGATCTGCTCCGGGGTCACAAAGGGCCGGACCCCGTCGTGGACCAGGATGATTTCCAGTTCTTCCTCGTTTTTCAAAGCCTTCAGGGCGTGATAGACGCTGTCCTGTCGTTCTTTGCCCCCAGGCACCAGCCGCAGCACTTTCTTGAGGCCGAAGGGGCCGATGACGGTATCCTGGCAGAAATCCAGATCCTGGGGATGGACCACCACCGTCACTTCCCGGATTTCGGGCATGGCCTCGAAGATTTTCAGGGTGTGGGCCAGAATGGGTTTCCCGGCCAGGAGCAGATAAGGTTTAGGGGTGTACTGCCCCATGCGCTTTCCGACGCCGGCGGCGGCGATAATCGCGGCAATCATGAGGCCGACCCCTCTAATGATCCCTGGCAGGAGACCCGACCGGCCCGTCCGGGCAGGCGTTGTAAGGTGACCGGGGCGGCCGGGATGGCCTCCGGCGCCTGTAACAATTCCCGGGCCCAATCCTCCAGGCGGAAAAATTCCACCCCCCGCTCCCGAGCCCGGGCCAGCAACCGGGCAAATTCGCCCAGGAAGGGGCCACCCTCCACTTCGGCATGAATGGTGAGAATTTGGGGCCGCCCGTTTTCCAGGCGGGCCAGGACCAGGCTGGTAAAATCCTGGGGCCGGCAGCCGTGGAAACCCAGAAGCTCATCCAGGGTCGGCAGGGTGGTGGGGATTTCCAGGACCGGAGTCAGCCGCTTCCCAAAGGCGGGAAAGTAGGGAGCAGCCCCCCGGGTGTCGCTGCCGTACAAGAAATTCCCCGCCGCCAGGGCGGCGCGGCTGCTGAAGCTGCACTGCCATCCCGGCGCGGCGAAGGCCGTGGCTGGCCGGTCCATGAGCTCCGTGTAGGTCTTTTGCGCCTGGGTGATCTCCCAGGACACTTTCTCCGGCGGGAGATGAAAGAGGTGATCGTGCCAGCGGACATGGTCGTAGCCATGTAAACCCACTTCGTGGCCCGCGGCCGCCAGTTGGGGCGCCAGGTGCGGGGCTGCCGCGCCGATCCGGGGACCCGGCAGCAGGGTGCCGTAACACATGGTCTTCAAACCGTAAAGGGCCGGGGCCCGGGTGCGCCACATCTTTTCCAAAAAGCCGCGCTGCCGGAAGATCCGGAAAATGGCCCGGCCGGAATGGTCCGGACCCAAGGCCAGGAAGAAGCTGGCCTTGACCCGGTGGGCCTCCAGCACCTTCAGGAGGGCGGGCACCCCTTTACAAAAACCCTCCAGGGTGTCCACGTCGATTTTGATGCCTAACCGTCCCGCCAATTGTACTCCCATCGAAAGTGAGCTGTGAGCAGTGAGCAGCCGCCGTCATAAGGTGATGGCGCTCAGGGCGCAAGTGCGCATCCTACATTGACTGCCCCCCGCCGCCCGGCAGCTGTTTGCCTTCCTCCAGGAAGGCGTCCAGGGTGATCTTCAGCGACGTGGTCAGGTCGGTCACCGGCTCCCAGCCCAGGAGCTCCCGGGCCTTGGCGATGGACGGCTTGCGGCTGGTGATGTCCTGGTAGCCCTTGCCGTAGTAATCCTCGTGGGGGGTCTCCACGATCTCGGAAAAGACCTCGTCATCCTGGTGGTCCGGGTGCGCCTTAAAGAGGTCCCGCAAGAGATGGGCCAACTCTTTGACGGAGGCTTCATTGTTGGGGTTGCCGATGTTGAAAATCTGGCCGTCGGCCACCCCTCCGGGATTTTCGATGATCCGCATCAGGCAGTCAATGCCGTCTTCCACATAGGTGAAGCAGCGCTTCTGATAGCCGCCGTCCACCAGTCTAATGGCCTCCCGTTGCAGCAGATTGAGGATGAATTGGGTCACCACCCGGGAACTCCCTTCCTTGGCGGCGTACAGGTCATCCAGCTTGGGCCCGATCCAATTGAACGGCCGGATCATGGAGAATTGGAGGCGGCCTTCCTGGCCATAAGCCCAGATGACCCGGTCCAGGAGTTGCTTGGAACAGCTGTAGATCCAGCGCTGCTTGTGGATGGGCCCCAGCACCAGGGTGGAGTCGTCCTCGGAAAACTCCTTATCCGGGCACATGCCGTATACTTCGGAGGTGGAGGGAAAAATGATCCGGGTGCCGTACTTGACGCACTGGCGGACGATCCGCAGGTTTTCCTCAAAATCCAGTTCGAAGACCCGCAGGGGCTGCTTGACGTAGGTCATGGGGGTGGCGATGGCCACCAGGGGCAGCGCCACCTCGCACTTCTTGATATGGTATTCGATCCATTCCTTGTTGATGCCGATGTCGCCCTCCAGGAAATGGAAACGGGGCAGTCCCAGGACCTCCTCCAGCTTGTTGGAGTGGAGGTCCATGCCGTATACTTCCCATTCCCGGGTGGCCAGGATGCGCCGGGTCAGGGCGTTGCCGATGAAGCCGTTGACGCCTAAGATCAGGATTTTCATGGGATAGCCGTTGTGGTTTTATGTCCTGAAAAATTCACGGGTTAAAGTTAACCTAGGGCGGCCAATGGCCGCCATAACCGACGTATAAGAAGCGCCCTTAACGCTTTATGGTAGCGAACCCAGCAGGGTGGGCGCTGCCCACCTGCCTCATTTTGATATCATTTTATGGTGGGCCATTCCCACCCTACACGTTCCATGGTAAGGGGCGGACCCAGGTGTCCGCCCTCAGCAGGTCGCACCCGGCGGCCTGCCTTTAGGAAAATTTTTCCTCTACCAGGTGCTCCCAGCCGGCCAGCACCGGCCCCAAAAATTCCGGCTCCCCCTCCCACTGGGCCTGGGTGATGAGAAAATGGCCGTGTCCCGCGGCCACCACCAGGCCCTCCCCCGGCAGGCGGGCGACGATGAGCCCCGGGGCGTCCGGGGCCGCGGCCGGGGCCGCCAGGGGCCGGCCGCTCCAGATGAAGAGCTTCCGGCCGGCCAGATGGGTAAAAGCGCCGGGATAAGGATGGGTGACGGCCCGCACCAGGTTATGGACGTCCAGGGCGGACCGGCCCCAATCAATCCGCCCGTCTTCGGGCCGGCGGCCTCCGAAGTAAGAGGCCTGGGCGTGGTCCTGGGGGCGCCGGGGGGCCCGGCCGCTCCGGAGGAGCGGGTAAGTTTCCCGGAAGAGTTCCCCCGCCTGGGCGGTCATCCGGGCGAACAGGGTCAGGGCGGTGTCCTCCGGGGTGATGGGAATGACCTTCTGGGCCACGAGGTCGCCCCGGTCGGCCTTTTCCTCCATGTAGTGGAGGGTGACGCCGGTTTCGGCCTCACCTTGGACCAGCACCCAGTTTAGGGGACAGCGGCCCCGGTAGCGGGGCAGCAGGCTGCCGTGGAGATTCAGGGCCCCCAGGCGGGGAAGGTTGAGCAGGGGCTGTTTCAGCACACTGCGATAATAACACGAAAAGAGTAAATCCGGTTGCAAAGCCTGCATGGCGGCCACGAAGGCCGGCTCATTGGGGTCGGCCGGCTGATACACCGGCAGGTAGTGGTCGAAGGCCAACTGCCGCACCGAGGCGAACCAGAGATTTTCATCAGGGTCGTCGGCATGGGTGACCACCGCCCCGATCTCGTCGCCCAATTCCCGGCAGAGACCGATGAGGGTCTCTAGGCAGACGTAACCCATATTGTGGTAGCCCATGAAGATGATGCGCATATGGCTTCTTATCCAGAAATATTAGAGGGGGAGAATCTTGTCAGAGTATCGCACGTCCCTGGATTTTCCCCTATAGGAAAAGTTGAAAAAGCCCCATCCCCTGAAGCCTGTTAATCGAACTTTACATTCCCTAAGACGTTTCTCGCAAAACATTCATAGATTTTTTTATAGCCCGAGGCGTTGGGGTGGCCGTCATCCCGGAAAAAATCTTCCTGGTTCAGCTTGCAGAGCGCCAGACCATCGATATAAGGAATATGCCTGGATACAATAAAATCTTTAATTTTTGTTCCTAGCTCGCTGTATCTTCCCTGCATGACCTCGTCTTTTTGCGGGAGGTGCAAAACAGTAATATTGTCAGCCCCATAGGCGGAGATAATCTGGTCAAAAGAATTCTTATTGTGCGAGAAAGCTAGGTTATCATAGCCGGTAAAAAATGAATTATATTTAAAAAATACCTGGTGCATAATTCGGGGGATAAAATAGTTATTGATTACTTTATCATTATCGGAATAATCACTAATAAATTTGGCTTTCTCTAATATTGCATGATGGTCTAAATCTTTTCCAATAAAATAAATTATCGGTTTTTTATGATTTTTCTTAAAATTATTTTCACGTGATTGATTGAACACCAGAGCCTTTTGCTCCGAACTTTCACAGATATACCAACGTGGTCTGGTCCAATCATCCGAAATGCAGCACATAACAATTTTATTGATTTCCGCCATCTTCGAAAACCATTGCAGTGCATCTTTCCATTGTGCTATTCCAGTTCCAATGAGACCAAGATTAATTAATTGGTATTCATTGTCTTTCCAATCATCTTCCAATTGGTAAAACCATGGAGTAACCCCTTGGCCCTGTGTAAAGCTGTCCCCGATTATCACTAAAGATTTCTTCTTTGGGTCAAAAGGATTTTTCTGCACCAATCCGATATTATTCGTTATAAATGATGTATCATATTCAATATAAAATTGCCTATTATGTGCATAAACGACTACTTCTCGAATATGTGTGTTTTCATTATATCCAAATGAGTTATACTGGTCCAGTAATGACGGATTGGTAATAAAATGGAAACGCTTTTTGGGAAATTTCTCACTAAAAAATAATTGATAGCAAATTTCAATACATGATAGGGCAATAATAAAAGAGCCTATTATGATTAATATATTAGTCCTGAACCCTCTCAGATGTATCATCGATGTCTTCTTATCACATCACCTTCATAGGGCTACTTCTAAATCCGGAAGGAATTGATCAGGATGGTTATTTTTCATCGCTGAACGAAGATGAATCGTTGTTTCCCAAGGTCTGGCGGATGACGAAGCGGGGACGGCCCCGGACCTCCCGGTAGATGCGGCCCACATATTCGCCGATGAGGGCCAGGCCCAGGGTGTTCAGGCCCACGAACACGAAGAGAATGGCGAACAGGGTGAACACCCCTTCCACTTCCGGCCCCACGAAAATCCGCCGGATGAACAGGAAGAGCCCGAACAACAGACCCAGGAGGGCGATGCCCACCCCCATGAACCCCACCAGGTGAATGGGCAGGTTGGAAAACCCGGTCATCAGGTCGAAGTTGAGGCGCAGGAGCTTGACGAGGCTATACTTGGAGGCGCCGCGCTCCCGCTCGGCGTGCCCCACCGGGATTTCCGCCACCCGCTGGGAGAACAGGTTGGCCAGGGCGGGGATGAAACTGGAAGATTCCTGGCACTGGTTGATGCTGTCCACCACTTCCCGGCGATAAGCCCGGAGCATGCAGCCGTAGTCCCGGAGTTTGACCCCGGTGACCCTGGACATGACGTAATTCACCACCTGGGAGGGAAGCTTCCGGAACAGGGAATCCCGGCGGTTTTCCCGCCAGCCCCCCACGGTGTCGTAGCCTTCTGCCAGCTTGGCCACCAGGCGGGGGATCTCTTCGGGGGGATTTTGCAGGTCCGCGTCCAGGGTGACCATCACCTGGCCCCGGGCCGCCTGGAAACCGGCAAAAATGGCCTGGTGCTGCCCGAAGTTGCGATGGAATTGCAGGGCCCGGATATGGCCGGGATCCCCCCGGTTCAGATCGCACAAGACCTCCCAGGAGCCGTCGGTGGAGCCGTCGTCTACGAAGATAATCTCAAAGGCGCGGCCCATGCCGGTGAGAGTCCGGGTTAACCTCTCCCCCAACTCCCGGAGATTGTCCTCTTCGTTATATACCGGAATCACCACGGAAATCTCCGGGGCGGGGGTTGGCTCGCTCAAGGGGAGAACCTGGTTGGACATGTGTTTTGCCTTATGTTTCTTTCCCTAAAGCGGTTAGCTCAAGTCCAATAAGTGAAGGGAAGGGGGTAATATCGAGCATTGCCGGAAAGATAATGTTCTAATTTGATTTATACGCCTACCAACTCCTTAACTATATCGTTCCAGGCGACCTTGACTGAGGCGGGAACATCTCGGCTATCGAATAGGGTGAGAATTTCCTGAGTAAAGATCATCCTGCACTTTGCGCCCATGGTACCCAAGTTGTTCACGATCCAGTCAGAAACCTGTAGGAAATTGATTTCGTGGCCTTGATTAAAGTAGGTTCGGGCTGCCTGGCGTGCATCTTCCGTGGGAATTGAGCTAGAGTAGATAAATAGATAGTCCGCAATTCCAGCCATGACGATTTTGGTATTGAAGGTAGAAACAACCCGTGACTTCTCTATCGCACGTTCGGTTACTTCTATTGCAAGGAGCACATCACCGTTTCGGGTTACGCTTATGTCACCCACTGCACCTGACGCCTTGTCGGCCACATTAATAGCTTGCCACTCGATTTCCCATTGAAGCCTGAAGCAGGCCTTGATGGTATTAAGCATGGCAACGCATAGGAGTACGGGAATTAGTCCGCCGCTTTTCACCTGTAAAAGCCGGTCCACAAGGGCCTGATATTGTTCCAAGCTTAACCGGCTAATGCGGGAAAGTGGGATGTTGGCTGCGTCCCGCAGAACTGCGAGGCGGTAGAGCAGATTGAAAACGAGGGACCGGGCCTCACTTTCGTCAGCCGCTTCAAGGAAAGTTATGTAGTCCAGGAGGGCTTTATACCCCTCCTTGTCCCTCAAGCCGCTTGCGGTTTCTGGGGTGAATTTGACGCTGCGGCGAAAGGTCGCAATATACGGTCCTTTTGAACATGGAATCATTCGATCGTGCAAGAACGGATTGATAATACGCTCATCGAGAGTGCGTCCATTGAAGGCGTCGGATCCTTGTTTGATATAGGGGTGGCGAAGGTTAATCGACCGGTCTAAAATCCGTGCCAATCCACACCCTAACAAAGCTTCTCGGTATGATTGGGTGGCGGAAGCAAAAAGTAGGTCGGCAGCATCTTGTATGGCAGCATTTACGGTGGGCGGGGTATTCTCTTGAAAGGCTGCTTCTGCTTCTGAAAATAGCTCCTTAATGACCTTGCCTGCTTGTTCGTAGTCCAGCGCGGCCATCTTAATAATTCATCCAAAGGCATTCTTGTCGAAGTTTCTTAATAGAATGACACTGCTTAATAGGTGCATCGAAGCGTCGCCACACCTTATACCAATCATCCATAGCGTCGCAACGATATCCAGAAAGGGCGACTTTCCCTTTACACTTTTTTAGAACTTGGGATAATTCTTGATGTTGCTCTAAGTCCATCTCAAAGCCGTAGGCTTTTCTGTCGCCCCGCGTCTCGTGGAGGTAGGGGGGATCGCAGTAAAAGAGAGTTTCGGCACTGTCATACAGTGGAATAACTTCAATGGCGGGCCGATTTTCAATCTGCACCCTTAAGAGCCTTTCGGCAATTTCTGCCAAAGCTTCTACACCGCCCAGCCAGCGCGAAACCACCCCGGACATTCCGCCCCGGCTGGTGTTTTTGCAGTTGGCCCAGCGACCAAGGGTGGCGGTCTGAGCTAAACCGGTTCGCGCCTGACGCGCTCGGATATAAAAACGCCTGGCCCTTTCTAATTCGCTAATACCTTGCTTGCTGCCATTGATAGCTAGATGAAATTCCTCACGGGAGAAAGGGGTAAGGGCAATGGCGCGAATCAAATCCTCCGGACGATTCCGAAGCATGCGGAAAAAGTTTACCACATCACCATCAATGTCATTGTAAGTTTCAACGGGAGAAGGATTGCGATTCAAGAGAACGGCGGCGGAACCTGAGAAGGGTTCGCAATAGCAATGGGTTTGCGGCAAGAGAGGAATAAGCCAATCTAAATGACTGAACTTGCCGCCATACCAGCCGAAAACAATGCGTCGGCGGCGTGTTGGGCGTCTTAGAACAAGGACGTTTTCACGAATTGGGGGGCTGTCCAGATAAATTGGTGAAAGCCCTCGCTTCCCCCCTTGGCTCGGGGACTTATTCTCTAAAGAATCCATTCCCTTTTCCTCTTTTATGCTCATAAACAATGGAAGCTCTACCTGCTTTTTCCACGGAGGCAATGGTGGTAATTTGGAGGATGACATAATATTTTCGTTTCGTTCTCCTTTTTACAGGTGATGACCAGGCAGAACATTTATCGGCCTGGTGATGGCCTTTAATTAGGAAAACAGAAACTGCACCGTTTAAAACGAGGTGTTCTCCAAATTTCCCCACCTTGGCTCCATCTAAAAAAGATGCTTTTAAGTGATTTCAATGCAGGTTTTAAATAAATAATTCAAAAAGTCCACCGGCGTCATGAACCGATGGCCCCAAAGGAGCCGCGCAGCAGGCCGTAAGCCGAGTTCTGTCCCGGGTCGCCCCGGTGATGATCATTCCTCTAGGACCCCGGTTGCCCGGGGCCTCCAGCGACCTACCCGGGAGCTTCGGACGGGCCGCCCTCCAACGCTCCCCTATTTGGTCTTGCTCCAGGTGGGGTTTTCCAAGCCGGCGGCGTCGCCACCGCCGCTGGTGAGCTCTTACCTCACCCTTTCACCCTTACCGTGGACGTACCACGGCGGTCTGGTCTCTGAGGCACTTTCCCTGGGGTCGCCCCCGCTGGGGATTACCCAGCACCC
>Ga0172371_10003316_pt1 | contig 25042 bp, 17 predicted proteins | sample Lak12m_FD_114543 | JGI IMG/M metagenome (GOLD analysis project Ga0172371, IMG submission 114543) | Freshwater microbial communities from Kabuno Bay, South-Kivu, Congo - kab_022012_12m | ecosystem: Environmental > Aquatic > Freshwater > Lake | place: Democratic Republic of the Congo: South-Kivu... | reverse complement strand
CGTTGACGACGTGGCGGTCACCGCTACCTCTGCGACCGCAGACCTGGAGTCGGACCACCTGGTCGACGCGACCCACACCTACGCGACCGCCGGGGCCCACTCGGCGAGCCTGACGGTCACGGACAACGACGGCGCCACGACGGCGGCCTTGGTCGGCATCACCGTCCTGTCCAACGAGCAACCGACGGCGACGGCGACCGCCAACCCGACGGCTGGCGACACGCCGCTGACCGTGCAGTTCACCGGCACCGGCGTCGATCCCAACGGGACCATCGTCACGTACGAGTGGGACCTCGACGGCAATGGCAGTATCGATTCGCAGGAGCAGAATCCGACTCACACCTACTCCACGGCAGGCTCCTATGCCGCCCGGCTGCAGGTCACGGACAACGACGGGCAGACCGCCACTGACACAGTGACCCTCATGGCCGGAGTGCCGCCGCAGGCACTGCCCCGGGCCTACCCCACCCAGGGCAATGCCCCGCTGAACGTCACCTTCGAGGCCGGCGGCGTCGACGGTGACGGCACGATCGAGTACTACTACTGGGACTTCGACGGCGATGGCACCGCCGACTACACCCTCCGCGTCTCGGACGCCACCACGCACCAGTTCAGCACCCCGGGCGTCTACCGTGCCAGCCTGCGGGTGGTCGACAACGACGGCCTGACCGGCGACGGCTGGGTGACCATCACCGTGACGACGCCCGGTGACTTTGCCGTCGAGGCCGACGCTACCCCGGCATCGGGTGTGGCGCCGCTGCCGGTGACGCTGTCGTCCCGCGTGGTCTCGTCGCTGGCCCCGCTGACCCGCTTTGAATGGGACTTTGACGGCGATGGGACGTGGGACTGGGAGTCCGGCACGACGGCGACCACAGACCACACGTACGGGGCTGACGGACTGTACCTGGCCCGCCTGCGCGTCACGGATGCCAGTGGGGCTACGGCCACGGACGAGGTCGTGGTCCAGGTCCGGCCGGCGGACGCGCCGGTAGTGACCGCCACGGCGACGCCGACCGCAGGGGAGGCGGCCTTCAACGTGCAGTTCAACGGCACGGCCAGTGACCCGGACGGCAGCGTGGTCCGGTACGAGTGGGACTTCGACGGCGATGGGCAGTATGACTGGTCTTCGCCGACGACCGCGGCGGCGGTCTACACGTACAGCGCCGCGGGGTCTTTCACCGCCGTGCTCCGCGCCACCGACAGCGCCGGGCTGAGGAGTACGGCGGCCGTGGGCATCCAGGTCTCGCCCGGGGTGACCGTCGAGATCGACCCGATCCAGTTCGATCCGCTGCTGGGGCAGTCCGCCGCAGTCCAGACCGTGGTGACGGCGCCGACGAACATGACCGTGTCCATCTTCGACCGGGGCAACACCCTGATGCGGTCGCTGGTCACGGACGAGTGGCGCACGGCCGGTCTGTACCAGGACCTCTGGGATGGGACTGGAGTTGATCGTGGCGTCGCCGCCGACGGCGCGTATTACGTCGTGGTGAGTTGCCGCAATGGGACCCACGTCTCGACCTACGATCCGAGGGTGGGTTGGACGCCAGGGGCCACGACGCCGCCAGTCTCCTACCCGGCGTCTTTCTCGCCACTCGACAACCGGCCGCTGTGGGCGCAGTACACGCTGAGCAGTGTGTCCGAGGTCACCTGCTACATATCGCACTGGAACTATGGTGGATACTGGGGTGCCGGGGAGCGGGTGAAGACGCTCCTCTCCCGGGAGCCGATGCCGCCGGGCCGGTACGTGACCGTGTGGGATGGGACGGATGACCAGGGGGCCTCGGTCGTGGTGGGCGAATACCTGATCGCGGTGTTCGCGTGGGCCCTGGCTCCCAACGCGGTCATTGTCCGCAGCAAGCCACTGATCTCCGACGTCGCGGCCACGCCGATTTTCTTCCGGCCGGCAGCGAACCCGTATGCCTCCGGCGAGACGGGTCTCGAGCTCTCCGTACGGCTGTCCAAGCCGGCCGCGGTCTCGATCGCCATCCACGATGCGACGAACCGGCAGGTGGCGCTCCTGGAGACCGCCGAGCTCCCGGGCGGCATGCAGACCGTCGTGTGGGACGGACGCGACCGGGACGGGGTGCTGGTCCACGAGGGCGACTACCGCGCGGTCATCAACGCCCGCGACAGCGCTGGCAACCAGGCGAGGCCCTTTGCGGCGCAGTTCCGGGTGTACTACTAATGGGTACGAGTCCAGGCCTGGGCCACGCCGGGGGCGCTGACCGGCGGACCGGGGCCCCAGAGGCAGGGGGTTCGATATGATGGTAGGAGTCACACGAGACGGGGTGGCATGGCTGCGGCTGATGGTGCTGGTCTGGGCCGTCCTGGCCTGGGCTCAGGCGCCCTGGACGTACGCCTACGACCAGGCCTGGGACAGCGGGCACAACTCCTCGGACCGGGACCCTGACGACGAGGAGGACGACGACGAGGACGAGTGCGACGAGTGCAAGAAGACGTGCGCGAAATGCAACACCTCCCCGGTGGACGTCAACTCCGGCGGCCTGAGCCTGGACGTCCGTGATTTCGAGGTCCCCGGCCAGGGCCTGGGCCTGTCGCTGGTGCGCGCCTACAACAGCCAGGACCACTACAACGGCCCGTTCGGCTACGGCTGGGTGACGAACTGCACCATGCAGCTCTCCGAGACCGAGGACGGGCAGGGCCGCTACCTGGTCATCCGCCGGGCCAATGGCAAGGTGGCGGTGTTCACACGGCAGGCTGACGGCAGCTACCTGGGCACCCGGGTGCTGCGCTACGACCGCATCGAGAAGCACCCGGATGGCTCGTTCACGCTGAATGCCAACTGTGCGGGCTGCTCGCCCTCGAACACGCCGGAGGAGAACTACGGTGCCGCCGGCTTCCTGACCTACGTGGCGGACCCGAACGGCAACCTGCTGACCTTCGCCTACGACGGGCAGGGCCGGCTGGCGACCGTGTCGCACTCCGGCGGCGGGCGGGCGTCACTGTCCTTCGGCTATGGCGAGAACCGCAAGGTCAGCGCCGTGACCGCGCCGAACGGAGACGTGTACCGGTACGGTTACGACGCGGCGGACAACCTGGTGCGCTTCACCGACCCCGCGGGGAACACCACCCAGTACAGCTACGACGCGGAGCACAACCTGGTGGCCATCACCGACGCCAACGGCAACCTGGCCTTCCAGGCCACCTATGACAGCGTGGACCGGGTGGCCAGCTACCAGGAGCCCAGGGAGGGCGGCACCTACACCTACGACCCCGAAAACCGGCGCACGACCAAGACCGACATCTCCGGCAAGACGGTGGTCTACACCTACAACGACGGCGGGTTCATCCTCAGCGCCACGCCGGCGGGCCGCGCGGGCGGCGAGACGTACACGCTGGACGCAATGAACAACATCACGTCCCTCACGGACGCCAACGGCCACACCACCACCTACACGTATGATGCCAACGGCAACGTGTTGAGCAAGACGGACGCCCTGGGCAGCACCTGGACCTACACGTACGGTCCCCGCAGCGTGAGACTGACGGAGACCGACCCGCTGGGCCACACCACGACCTACGCCTATGACGGCAATGGCAACCGCATCCGCCTGCGGGATGCGCTGGGCCATGAGTGGCTCTACGAGTACGACGCCAACGGCCAGAAGACCCGCGAGACCGACCCGCTCGGCCGCGTCACCCGCTACGACTACGATGCCGCCGGCAACCTCACGAAGAGGACGGACCCCGCCGGCGGGGAGTGGAGTGCCACCTACGACGAGTACGGCCGGGCCCTGAGCGGGACCGACGCCAACGGGCATACCACCACCCGCCAGTACGATGCCGCCGGCCACCCGATCCGGGTCACCGACGCCTTGGGAGGCGAGACCGCCTACACCTACGACGCGGTCGGCAACCGCCTCTCCGAGACGGACGCCAACGGGCACACCCGCCGTTTCCAGTACAACTCCATGGACCTGCTGGCGAAGGCCACCGACGCGCTGGGGAACTGGACGATGTACACCTATGACGCCGCCGGCCGGCTGCTGACCACCACCGACGCGCTGGGCCACACCACCACCAACGCCTATGATCAGGACGGCAACCTGGTCTCGCTCGGAGACCCGCTGGGGAACGCCATCACCTACACCCACGACGCGGTGGGCAACCAGCTCACGCGAAACGACGCCCTGGGCCACACGTGGACCACAACCTACGACGCGCTGGACCGGGTCGCTGCCGAGACGGACCCGCTGGGCAACGTCACCCGGTACTCCTATGACCAGGTCGGCAGGAGCGTTGCCCAGACCCTTCCCAACGGCGGTTCGACCGCCGAGGAGCACGATGCGGTTGGGAACGTGGTCCGGAGTACCGACGCGCTCGGGGACCCGACGACCTTCACCTACGACGCCGTGGGCAACCGCCTGACAGAAGGCCTGCCCAACGGCGGCCAGACCACCTATACCTATGACAGCCTGAACCGCATTGCCCTCATCCGGTACAAGGTCACAAACGGCCTGGAGTACCAGCAGGCCTTCACGTACGACGCCGTGGGCAACCGCCTGACCCAGGTCTCTCCCAACGGGGCTGTCTCGTCGTGGACCTACGATGCCCTCAATCGCATGCTCACCGAGACGCTGCCCCTGGATGCCCCGCGCTCATTCGCCTACGACGGCGTGGGCAACCGCCTGACCGAGACCCGCGGCGGCAAGACCACGACCAGCCTCTACGACGCCGCCAACCGCCTGGTTCGCGCGGCCAACCCCGTGGGCGACGCGACGCTCTACGCCTACAACGCCGTAGGCAACCTCATCATCGAGACCGACCCGCTGGGACACGCCAGGGGCCTCACCTGGGATGCTGCCGGACGTCTCACGGCAGAGACGAACGCCAGGGGGAGTACCGTCCAGTATGAGTACGACGCCGCGGGGAACCGGACCGTGACCCGCGACGCCAACGGGAACGCGACCACGACCGCCTACGATGCGGCCAACCGGGTCAGGGCCGTGACCGATGCCAGGGGCTTCATTACACGCTTCACCTACGACGCCATGGGGAACCGGGCCTCGATCACAAAGGCCAGTGGCGGCGTGGTCGCCTTCGCCTACGATCTGAACAGCCGCCTGACGCGGCGCACCGACGAGCTCGGACGAAGCACGGTCTACACGTACGACAGCGGTGGACACCTCGCCACTCGCACGGACCCGCGAGGCGTCACCCTCACCTACAGCTACGACCTGATGGGGCGCAGGACGCAGGTCCTCTACCCCGACGCCAGCACGACCGCCTGGACTTACGACCCCCTGGACAACCCCTTGACGACTCAGAGCGCCGGCACCGACTATGCCTACCAGTACGATGCCCAGGGCCGCCCGACGCGCGTCGAGGACAGGAACCTGGGCGCGAGCCTTGGCTATACCTACGACGCGGCCGGTCGGCTGGCGTCGCTGACCTACCCCGAGGGAACTGTGCTGACCTACCAGTACGACGATGCCGGCCGCCTCAGCCGCATCGAGAGGGGCGGCGCTCTGGTCACCGCGTATGAGTGGGACGCCGCGAGCCGCCGCACCCGGCGCACCGACGGCAATGGCGCCTACACCATCTATACCTACAACGAGGCCAACCAGCTCCTCTCATCGGCGACGCGCCTGGCCGCCGGCACGACCATCGCCGGGGTCACCCACACACTGGACGCCACCGGCAACCGCCTCACCGCACAGGATGCCGCCGGCGATCACGTCGCCTACAGCTACGATGCGGCCTGCCAGCTCTCCGGCGCCGTGCGGACAGGGCTGCACCCGTACTCCCTCAGCTACGCCTATGACGGCATGGGTAACCGCCTCGGCGATGGACGCGCCTACGACCTGGCCAACGCCCTGCTCAGCGACCGCGACGCCACCTATGCCTACGATGCCGGGGGCAACCTGCTGGCCCGGACCGCGGCGGCGGGCGGCGGGGTGACGCAGTACGAGTGGAACCGCGACGGCTATCTCGCTGCCGTGTCCCTCCCGTCAGGGCTGCTGCGCTGCGAGTACGGGTACGACCCGCTTGGCCGGCGTACGTCGCGTACGCTGTACAGCCGGAATGCGCCCGAAGCCCCTTGGCAGGTGCAGGAGAGCCAGCGCTACCTCTACCACGGTCGCCTGGTGGCGGCTGCGTTCTCCGCGGGTGGTGCGGTCAGCGACGTATACGGATGGGGCCTCGACGTGCTGGGCACCAGGCAGGACGGCGGCGGCATCGGTGCCCTGGTGTGGCGCCGAAACCTGGCAGGAGGCACACCCACCGACGTCTACTACGGTTACGAGGACCAGCGCAATGTGGCCTTCGTGCTCGACGGCGGCGCCGCAACCCGGGCCAGCCTCGGTTACGGGCCGTTCGGCGCACCGCTCTTCACCGAGGGCACCCTGCCCTTCGACATCGGGATGCAGCACGCGACGAAGCCCCGTGACCCGCAGACCGGGCTCTACGACTACGGCTACCGCTCCTATGACCCCGGCCTGCAGCGCTGGCTCTCGCCCGACCCGTTGGCCGAGGATGGCGGCATGAACCTCTATGCCTTCTCGGGCAATGACCCCATCGGCAAGTGGGATGCCTTCGGTCTGAAGATGACGCTGACCTCCTCCGAGGACCTCAGCGCCGCCCAGACCCAGGGAGACACTCGGGGATGGGTGAGCAGGGACTACCTGGCTACGGTGACCTGCGAGGACAGGAAACTCAAGGTCACGGGACACTTCACGCTAACCAAGAACGTCCTCCCGCCCACGCACGTACTGTTCGCGCTGCGCTATGACAGGTACGACGCCAAGTTTGGGACCCCGCGCACCAACCAGAGGGAATGGCAGGCTACAAACGCGCATGAGGGCGACCATTTCAAGAGCGGTCTGGCCTTCATCGCCATCCTGAAGACGCTCAACGCCAAGGAGGGCTCCTGCTGCACGGCCGCTCGAGCCGCCACGTTGCAGGCGAACATCGACGCCATCCACGGCGAGTACGTCACCCACACACGGAGCTTCGACGAGGAGGCGTGGTGGACGGGCTGGAACTACGGAGACCACAAGTTCGTCCCCGCGACCAAGCTGGAGTAGGACCGGCATGAAAAGGGTAGCCACAATGGCATCCATGGTGGTGTGCATGGCCCTTGCCGCCGTGCGGGGTCAGGAGGAGCTGCCGGAGGCAACGGCGGTCCCGGGCGCGAATGGGGTGCACGGGACGGAGGTCTCCGTCTTCTCGGTCCCGTCGCCATCCCATCCCTCCCCGGGGGTCCGCGGGGTCCTGGTGCGTGTGGGCCCGGTCCCGGCGGGTACCACCGTGACGCTGCCGACGTCGGCCCACCTGGAGCTCTGGCATGCGGGCGCCTGCGTGGCGGCTTTGAAACTGGGTCCGGCGGACCGGTCGGGGATCCCGGACTCACTCCTCCGGCAGGCCGTGCCTGGCGCCGCCCTGTTCTACTTCAACCTGGACTTGGCTTATGCCGACGGGTCCTGGGTAGCCGTCCGCCTGGGCGAGACCGTGGTCACCATCCCGCTGGCGAAGTGGGTCGAGGCCCGGAAAGGCCCAGGAAAGAAGGGTGACCGGTGATGGCGGTCGGGCGCACCATCCACCTCCTGCTGCTGGCCGCGGTCCTGGTCGGTACCGCGACGCAGACGGCGCCGGCCACGGACGCCCCGGCACCGCTGCATGACCTGGGCGAGGTGTGGATCGGCGCTGAGTACCCACACACGTTCGCGCTGACGAGCCCGGCGGACGACAGGGCCCTGGGCCTGCGCAAGGTACGGTCGAGTTGCGGCTGCGTCCGGGTGGATGGGTACCCGGACCGGATCGAACCCGGCACGACCGGCGAGATCCGGACGACGCTGCTGACGCAAGGGCTGGACGAAGGGCACTTCAGTGCCGCGGGGTTCGCCGAGACGGACGACCCCGCGCGGCAACCGACCCTCGAGGTACCGGTTCGCGCCGTGGCGGAACCCTGGCAACGGACTCGTGGAGAGTAAGGAGACCCATGCGGCTTCCCGGCAGACTGGCTCCGGTCATGGTTCTGGCGCTGATCTCGGGCTGCGGGCGCCCCCCTGCCCCGCCGCCGGAGGTGGTGGTCTATGTCGCCCATGACCAGATCTACTCGGAGCCGATCCTCAAGGCCTTCGAAGCCGAGACCGGGACCCGGGCCAAGGTCGCCTACGACACCGAAGCCAGCAAGACGGTAGGCCTGGTGCAGCGCCTGATCGCGGAGGCCGCGCACCCACGGGCTGATGTGTTCTGGAACAACGAGCAGGCGCAGACCCTCGTGCTGGCGCAGAAGGGCCTCCTCGCCCCGTACGCGTCGCCCAACGCCGCGACCATCCCCGGGCAGTTCAGAGACCCGGGGGACCTCTGGTGCGGTTTCGCGGCGCGCGCGCGGGTGATCATCTACAACACCAACCGGGTCAAGGAGCCGCCGCAGTCGGTCTTCGACCTGACCCAGCCGCAGTGGAAAGGGAAGGCCACCATCGCGCTGCCGCTGCTCGGCACGACGGCGACGCACGCCGCGGCCCTGTTCGCACTTCTGGGTCCCGACAAGGCCAAGCAGTACCTGCGCGACCTGCGGGCCAATGGCGTCATCGTCGCCTCGGGCAACGGGCATGTGCGCGACCTGGTGGCCGCCGGCGAGGCGGCGGTCGGCCTCACCGATACCGATGACGCCAATGGCGGGGTCCTCGACGGCAAGCCGGTGAAGTGGCTGCTGCCCGACCAGGGCGAGGGCCAGATCGGGACCCTGGTTATCCCCAACACCGTCATGATGCTGCGAGGCGGGCCCAACCCGGAGAGTGCCAAACGCCTGGTCGACTACCTGTTGCGGCCCGACGTCGAGGCGGAGCTGGCCCGCAGCCGGGCCCTGCAGATGCCCTTGCATCCGGGGGTCGCGGTGCCGCCGGAGGTCCCCTCGCTGGACAAGATCAAGGCGATGGCGGTGGACTTCGCCGTGGTGGCCCGCCACATGGATGAGGCCGCGGCGTTCGTCCGCGACGAGTTCGCACGATGAGCAACAGCCCGGAGCCCAAACCAGCCCGATGGCCTGACCGGGGGCACCCGGACCGGGGCGACCTGGCCGTGGGATTCGCCGGCTGGGCCGCCGTGGCTGGGGTGCTGGTGCTGGCGCTGCTGCCGGTGGTCTGGGTGTTCGCGGCGGCTCTGGGCCACCCGGGTGGCCAGACGGCCGCTGTCTGGGCCGACGTCTTGGCCTCGAGACGGTGCTGGCGGCTCCTCGGCCGCACGATCGGGCTGGCGGCCCTGGCGGCGCTGGGCGGGACCGCCGTCGGCGCAGCCGTCGGCGGCAGCCTCGCCCGGACCGCCATGCCGGCGCGGCGCTTGCTGCTGCCCCTCCTGTTCCTTCCCGTCGCCGTCCCGCCTTACATACAGGCCATGGCCTGGCTCGATCTCCTGGGGCGGAACGGCTGGCTGAACCGCACTCTGATGCGGCTGCTGGGACTGGAGCGGGCGCCCCTGGACCTGTGTACGCTCCCTGGCTGTGCGTTTGTCCTGGCCTGTTGCCTGTTCCCGATCGTCGCCTTGACCACGGCCCACGCTCTCGCCACCGCAGACCGACAGGCCGAAGCGGCGGCCGAGTTGTTCGTCGGCAAGGCCCGGGCCTTCTGGGGCGTGACCCTGCGCTCCGTGCTGCCCGCTCTGGCCGTGGGGGCCCTGATGGTGTTCGCGGTGGTCCTGGGTGAGTTCGGCGTGGCCTCCCTGCTCCAGGTCAACGTCTACACCCTCGAGATCTACTCGCGCTTCAATGCCTTCCATGACATCGCCGGCGCGACGGCGGCCAGCGTGCCGTTGGCCGTCGCGGGCCTCGCGCCCCTGCTCCTGGCGGGCCTGTTCCTGGGCCGGCGTGTCGAGGGTCGGGTTGCCCCCTGCACCAGCCCGGCCCAGACCGGCGCGCTGCCTTGGCTCGGATTCGCCTTCTGCCTGGGCACGGTGGCGGTGACGCTCGTGCTGCCCCTGGGGACCCTGGTGGCGCAGGCGGGGCACCCAAGCTCCTACTGGCGAGCGGCACTCTCGGCCAGCGAGCAGATCGGACATAGCCTGGCGGCCAGCGCCGGCACGGCCACTCTCGCCGTGGCGCTGGTGTTCATCGGCCTGGCCGTGGTGCGCCGCCAGGCCACGTGGGTCCCACCCGCCGTGGGCGGGGCGACGCTGGTGCCGTTCGTGCTGCCGGGCACGGTCCTCGCGATCGGCCTCATCCAGCTCTGCAACCGGCCAGGCCCTCTGGGCTGGGTCTACGGCTCCGCCGGGATCGTGGTGGTTGCCTGCGCGGGCAAGCTTCTGGCGGTTGCCTTCTGGCCGTTGGCGTCGGCCCTCTCCCGGGTCGGCTCGGACCTGGAGGACGCGGGGGCCGTGCATGGTCTCTCGCGCCCGCGGGTCCTGGCCGGCATCACCGCCCGGCTCTGCCTTCCGGTCCTGGTCGCCGTCTGGCTCCTGGTCTTCGCCCTCTCGGTGGCCGAGCTGCATGCCTGCGTTCTGGTCTGCCCGCCGGGGTTCGCAACGCTGGGCGTGCGCCTGTTCACGTTGCTGCACTACGGTATGAACCAGCTTGTGGCGGCGCTGGCCGTGCTGCTGCTGGGGTTGGTGCTGGTGCCTGCGTTGGCGGCCTATGCGGTTCTGCGGCCCGGTGTCGAGGAGTGGTATGCCCGCGGTCAAGGCTGACAAACTGCGCCGGGTCTTCAAAGGGGTCGTGGCGTTGGACGATGTGACCTTCGAGCTCAGGGATCGTGAGGCGCTGCTCGTGCACGGGCCTTCCGGGTCCGGCAAGAGCACGCTGTTGCGCCTGTTGGCGGGCCTGGATCGGCCGGACGGCGGCAGCATCGCCTTTGACGGGCAGACGGTGAGCACGCCCCAACGGAGCCGGCCGGCCAACGAGCGCGGTGTCGGGATGGTCTTCCAGGGGCTGGCGCTCTGGCCTCACCTGAGTGCCGAAGGGCACCTCGACTTCGTGCTGCGGCCCAGGATCCGAGACCGCGAGGAACGACGCGGTGTGGTCCGGCAATGGCTGCAGACCGTGGGTCTGGCACACCGGCCACAGGCAAGGCCCTCGGAACTGTCCGGCGGCGAGTGCCAGAGAGTCGCCCTGGCCCGGGCGCTCTGCATCCAACCTGAAGTGCTGCTTCTGGATGAGCCCTTCACCGGCCTGGACAAGGCCCTTCGGCAGTCCATCACGGAGCTGCTCCGGCGGCTGAAGGAGGAGGCCCGCTTCACGATGATCTGCGTGACGCACTATCCGGAGGAGGTGGCAGAGTGGTCAGACCAGGTCCTCCGCTTGGAGCACGGCCGTAGCGGTGCCGTGCAGGCCCTGGGCTGAAGGCGGAAGGAAGGCGATGCGGGCGGACGCTTACAGAGGCTGGTCCCGATGGGTGGCATGGGTGGCGCTGGCTGCCGTGGCGAGTGCCTGCTCGAAACCGCCGCCCGCGGCCGCGGTGGCGGCGCCTGGCCAAAGGGCCGGTCCGGCCGGATCGGGGACCCCGCCCGTGTTCAGCCTGTGGGCTGAGGAGCTTATCTGCACCGACACGGTCGTCGCCGCCTGGCTCATCCGGCGCTTTGCGGCGACCGAGGCGCACTTCAGGCTATACCCCAAGGGCACCCTCGAGATGGAGGGGACCCCCTTGGGCGTGCCGCAGGCCGAGCTCCGCCTGGACCGGGGCAGGACGTGCACGGAAGCCGTCGTCGAGCGCTTCGGCATCACGGACCCGACCTTGCCGCGGCTGGTGGCGATCGTCCGGGATATCGAGCTGAACAAGTGGACGCCGAAGAAGACCCCCGAAGCCGCTGGCCTCGACGCCATCGTGCGTGGCCTGGACAAGGGGCCGGCAGCGGCCGACAAGCAACTGGAGATGGCCTTCGCGGTCGTCGAGGCCCTCTACGCGGACCTCGCGAACCGGAGGCCCTGACGTGACCATGGCTGAACCGTACCCCAGGCCAACGCCGCTCCGCGCCAGGCCGCCCGAGAAGCCACGGGCCCTCTGGAACGCGGCATCTCCCTGTGCCGCCGCCGGGTTGCGGAGGACCCGGCTTCCAGGGGCCGCAGGCCCTGCGGTGAGCGGGGTCTACGCCTGCCGTCGTGGCCTGGTCGCGAGCGTCATGCTCTGGGCCGCCGTGGGCAGCGCTCTTGCCGGCCGCCCAGCCTGGGCCGAGCCGATTGCCGGCCGCCTTGTCTTCGCCTCGAGCCAGTCGGGCAACTGGGACCTGTGGATCATGGACGGCGACAGCCGCAATCTCCGCCAGCTCACGCGCACGGAGGCCGACGAGCGCTCTCCGGCCTGGTCGCCGGACGGCACCCAGATCGCCTACGCTGACAACCGCGGGCACCTATGGCTGACCGATACCGGAGGCAGCCAGCGACGCCAACTCGCGGCGACCGTGCCCGGGGCAGACCAGCCCGACTGGCACCCCACGGGCAGCCGGCTCGCCTTCGTCTCCTTCGTGGCCAAGCCGGCGGAGGACAGCGACCTGTGGGAGGTGTCGCTGAAGGACAGCGGCCCGCCCCGCAAGGTCGTCGCAAGCCCGAGAGTCGAGTCGCACCCCCGCTGGTCGCCGGATGGGCGGGCTCTCCTCTATTCGCTGTTCCACCGGGACCCCCAGAACCGGGTGGTGGAGGAACTGTGGCTCGCCTCCGTCGCCGACGGCGGTCGGGAGAGGCAGTTGACCGAGAACGGCAAGCAGAACTACCAGGCCCGCTGGTCGCCGGACGGGAAGACCATCGTGTTCACGTCCAACGCCGCCGGCTCGTATGACCTCTGGCTCCTCGGCGTCGAGACCGGCGCCCTGAAGCAACTCACGGTGTCACAGTCCATGGACACCGAGCCCTGCTGGTCTCCGAGAGGGGACCGTCTCGCCTTCGTCTCGACACGCACCGGCGCGGCGCAGCTATGGATCATGAACGCCGATGGCACAGACCAGCGGCCCCTAACGGTCGGAAAACACGACGTCCGGTCCCCGGACTGGTCCATCCCGCCTGAACCGTAGACGCCATGGGAAACACGCGACCAATGAATGCACACCTGGTGAACAGCAGCCGGCGCGATGCGGTCGCTGCCGGCGTGAAGGCAGCGTGCCTCGTAGCGGTCCTCGCAGGCAGCGCCGCGGTCGCACAACTCGAGGACGTCCGTTTCTCCGCTCACGAGTTCGCCGCCGCCACCGCGCCGGACACGGCGGTCGCCGCCCTTCCGGCCGGCGCCGTGGAGCGGACGGAACCAGGCACGCCCCAGGCCATCGCGGGAGAGCCGCTCCGCATCGTCTTCCGCCTCACCCGTCCCGCGAGCGTCACCGCTCTGGTGCTCGATGCCGACGACCTTGTCATCCGGCAGTTGCTGCGAGACTCCCCTCGCCCCGTTGGGACCAACACGCTGGCATGGGACGCGAAGGACGACGACGGCCTGACGGTGCCGGATGAGGCCTACCGGGTGGTCCTGCGCGCGACCGTGGCGGGAGCCACAACCCCTGCGGAGTATGACCCAGGGCTGAACTGGCAGCCCCAGGAAGTCCCTGTGGGCGCCCTGGCCTGCGACCCCGCCACGGACACCGTGCGCTTTGAGCTCCAGGCCATGGCGCGGGTACGCCTCCGGGCGGGTCGCCGTGGCGGGGCCCTGGCGGCGACCCTCCTGGACTGGGCACCGCGCCTGGCAGGCACACACACGCTGTCGTGGGACGGACGCGACGCGTCGGGGGTGCGTTGGGACCTGTCCGCCGCGGACTTCGCCATCCTGGGCGAAGCGACCTCACTGCCTGAGAACACCGTGGTCACGCGCGGCAACCCGATTCACCCGCTGGCTTACTGGAGCGCCAGAGCGGCGCGGCTCGGGGTATCGCTGCCCGAGCTCCGGCTGGCTCTGGTGCGCGGGTCTGTCGACGGCAAGGCAACTCCGGGGGCCGCGGCCAGCCGAGATGGCGCTGTCGTGCCGGGGTCCTCCTACCTGCTCGCCAGGGCCCCGGAGTTCACACTGGCCCTCGCCGCCGGGGCAAAGACCGACGAGGATGGGACGCCGATCGTGGCCGGCGAACTGGCTCTGCGCCTGCAACTGAGTGAGATCGGCCAGACGCTGCTGCGGAACCGGCGCTACGAGGTCGTCTTCTTCGTCGATGGTGCCCTGGTCTCCGAGGACGAGACTGGCTACACCCCCTACACCTGGGCCTTTGACACGAGAGGTCTCGCCAACGGCCGGCACGTCCTGACCGTCAACCTGGCGACCCTCGATGGTCAGGTCGGGTCTGCGAGCATCGCCGTGCGGGTAGCGAACTGACGGCCGGACGCCGGGTCGCTGTCGGCAGGAGGTCAGACGATGAACAGAGCCTACAACCGAGAGCGGGTGGCGGTGGGCCACACAGGCTCCCGCGGGGGCATGGTGCTGGGGTTCCTCCTCGCAGGGGCCCTGGCCATGGCCCTGTTGCCATCCCCGTGCTGGGGCGCGGCGGTGAGTATCCGCGCCAAGACCATCCTGGTGGGCGCGACGTTCACGGCAGACGTCTATGTCGGGGACGTCACGGACCTCTACGGTGCTGCCTTCGACCTCCTCTACCCCCCGGCGGGCCTGGAGGTCGTCGACAGCGACGCCGGCCAGCCGGGAGTCCAGCCGCAGGCCCTGGGGGCCGGGCTCCTCGAAGCCGGCGACCCCGGTGCCGCCACCCTGGCCTGCGCGCTGCAGAATGGCGAGCCGGGCCGCCTCGTGGTCGGCTACTCCCGGCGCGGGGACGCCCAAGGCATTGACGTGGCTGGCTCAGCCCTCCTGCTGCAGATCGGTTTCCGGGCCCTCCAGGAGGGGACCTACGCCCTGGACTTCGACCTCCAGGCACTGCTGGGCGCGGACGGCCAGGTCCTGCCCGCCACTTGGTCCCCCGGCGCCATCGAGGTCTCGCGCGACGACGATGGCGATGCCCTGCCGGACACCTGGGAGGTGCGGTACTTCGGTGACCTGGCCCAGGTCCCTGGCGGCGACTACGACGGCGATGGCGAGACCAACGGCGAGGAGCAGGTGAATGGCACCGACCCGGTCGATGCCCGGTCGGCCTTCGCCCCGGGCCGGGCCTACGCTGGCTTCCTCTTCCAGATCCGGCGCGAGGCCAGGCAGACGGCTGGCAAGGCCCTCGTCGAGGACCGCTGGGGGCTCCTGCTGGAATGCCGTATGCCTGGCGGGGGCGTGTTCCAGTCCGGCACCCTCACGAAGCCAGCCGGGAGCACCGGCACAAGCCCGGTCGCGCTGGCCGTCGGAGCGACGCCGGACATGGGTCGGTTCGAGCGGGCTGACTATGCTTCCCTCGCCGCCCTGACGACGGACGCGGCGCCTGGGCAATACCAGGTCGTCTGCTGGTTTGCGGTGGGCGGCGGCGCCCCACAGCGGTTGAGCTTCCGCCTGGACGTGTCGGCCTACAACGCGGCCGCGTTCCCGGCCTCAGTGCTGGTGGAACAACCCGCCCCGGGTGCGAGCAACGCATCCCTGGCGCCTCTCCTCGACTTCGACCGCCCGGACTGGCATGACCTGGCCATCCGGGCGGCCGGCGGAGGGGCCACGGTCTACACTCACCAGCGAACCGTGACCGAGACGGACACCCACCGGCCGGCGACGGCGGTGCTGACCGCTGGCACCCAGTACGAGCTGGTCGTGGCCGCCTACAACCCCGCCGCCAGTTGGCTGGCCACGTGGACCCGTTCGGCCTTCGCGACCGCGCCGATCCCTGTGGTCACGGCGTTCGCCATCAACAATGGCGCGGCCACCACCCGTCACCAGACGGTGACGCTGAACAACACCTGCACGGGCAGTCCGGTCTCCTACATGGCCAGCGAGCGGTCTGACTTCGCGGATGCCACGCTCACAGCCTATGCCACGGCCCCGTCCTTCCTGCTGTCGGACGGCGACGGCCCCAAGACGGTCCATTTCATGGTGTGGAATGCGGTCGGCGTCTCCGCGGCGGTGAGCGACACGATCACCCTTGACACCTCGGCGCCTGAGGTCGTCCCGCCCAACGGTCCGTTCATGGCCGTGACCGATGCCGCGGCGGTGGCCGCGGGCCGGGGCTTCTGGGATCTCACGGGGGCCTATGCCACGACGGCTGCCGGCCACCCCCTGGTGCTGAGCCTGGTGCACGACACCAAGGGCAAGCTCACCGGCAATGCCACGTACCGGCCGGCTGGGGCCCCGGTGGCGAACATCCCGGTGAAGGGCACCGCCAAGGGCGCGGCAGGGAACGTCCTGGTGAAGATCGCGCTCAAGGGCGCAGACCCGACCAAGGTGGTGTCCGTGTCGCTCACCATGAACCTGACCCTCAACGCGGCGGCCCGGCAGCTCTCCGGCCCGATGACCGGGAGCGTGACCATCGCCGGGGTGACGACCCCGGTGTCCGCCTCGATCGCCCTGCCGGTCGCCGCTCCGATGGACGGCACCTGGACCCTCCGGTTCGTCCTGGCGCAGGGCCTGAAGGGCATCACGGGCACGGCGAAGCTGACCCTCTCCAACGGCGTTGACTATGACTACGTGGTCAAGGGCAAAGCCGCCGGACAGACCGCCGTGCTGAGCCTTGCCGGCGCGCCGACTGACCCTGCCGCCAAGGGCATCAAGATCAAGACGACCATCACTCCCTACGAAGACGAGCTGGCCACGCTCAACGCCTTCGCAGGCAAAGGCTACGGACAAACCGTGGCCTGGTAGAAGGTGCGGCCGGCGGGGCCCGCCGGGGCTCCACGCCCGGGGCGGTCGCCTCCGGGCAGAGGGAACACGACACCCCAACCGCACCTCGGGCGTTCAGGGGGTCCGCCGCGGCGAGGCCTGACGGGCTGGCGGCGGACCGGAATGCTACCATAGTAATGGCCGTCAGCAGTGCCGGTGTGGCGCGGTGGTCCCAGGAGACGACATCATGCTGCCGATCGTAGATTTCTGCGGGCTGAAGGTGACGCGGTTGCTGATCGGGGCGAACCCCTTTGGCGGGTTCAGCCACCAGAACGCGGCGCGCGACACCGAGATGAAGACCTGGCATACGCCGGAGCGCATTCGGGAGACCTGGGCCCGGGCCGAGGCCGCCGGCATCAACACCATGGTCACCAACAACGAGACCCCGCACGTCATCCAGACCGTGGCGGCCTACCTCAAGGCCGGCGGGACGCTGCAGTGGATCGCCCAGCTCAGCAACCGCAACTTCCCGAGCATGGAGGCCACCATCGACAACGCCATCGAGATCGGCGCCAAGGCGGCCTACATCCATGGCGGTATCGTGGACGAGTTGTTCACCAAGCAGGACGGCAAGACGCTCCGGGCCTGGGTCGGACACGCCAAGGCGCGCGGTCTACCCATCGGGGTGGCCGGGCATGCGCCGGCAACCCACTACTGGGTGGACAGCCTGAACCTGGTGGCCTTCCACGTGGTCTGCTTCTTCAACTGCGGCAGCCTCCACAGCGGCAAGGGCCACAAGTTCAAACTGGCCGACGTCTTTCCGGCGGCGGAATGCTGCCGGCGCCTGCAGAAGCCCTGCATCGCCTACAAGATCATGGGCGCCGGCCGCATCGACGCCGCCATGGCCTTCGAGTTCGCCTTCGGGAACATCAAACCGGGCGACGTGGTGAACGTGGGCATGCACCGCGGCGACAAGGATGGCATGGTCGAGGAGAACGTCGCCCTGGTCAAGGGCTTGCTGGGGGCCTGATGCCACGCGTAAGCGAGCCGTAGAGCCATGCTGGAGCGGCTGCGGGACCGTCGGCGCGCAGGCGCCGGTGGAGCGCGGCATCTCCGTATGCCGCGGTGTCGGGATGCGGAGATCCCGGCCTCCAGGGACCGTCGGCGCGCAGGCCGCGGGCGTGGAGCTTACGTAGACACCAACGGGAGTGCTGCGGCGAAGCCGTAAGTCTCCCGTTCATCGGAGCTTCCGTCACTGGCAGACGACAGCAAGTGAAGGAAGATCCGCCAGGGCCCTGTCCTGCGGGCCATTGCAGTAGACCATGATCTCATCGACGATGCGCTCACGCACCCAGGTCTCCCAGTCCAGGTAGAGCCGGCCCGCAGGCGCCAGGTCGCGGGCAGCACACGGCCAGGGGGCTGGACAGTGGGTATCCTGGGGATCCAGGGCCACGCCGAGTTGCCGGCCGGCAGCGTGGAGGCGCCCACTCAGCTCGCGCAGGAAAGCCGTGACGTACTCTGCCCGCAGACGCTGCCAGGCAGCGCGGTCGAAGGGCTCCTGGCGCGGGTCCTGGCCATAGCGGCGCCGGAACTCCTCGACCACGATGTCGTTGTAGCCGAATTCCTCCTCGAAGCGGGTGGCGAAGTACTCGGCATAGGTGTAGAAGGCCACGCCATCGTAGCCGGAGCGGATGACGCGCTCGGCGATCTGCCGGGCCAGGGCCTGGCGGACCTCCGGGTAGGCCAGCTCGAGGGGGCCGGCCTGGCGCCGGATGACATAGCGGTCGACGGGGGCCCACTCAGGGTGCTCGACGCGGAGCCGCTCCTCGACGGGGGACGGCCCCTGCCCTTTGGTCGCGTCGGCCTCGGCCTGGCCGCCCTGATCGAAGAGGGCCGTTCAGCCCCAGATCGTCATGCCGCGGCGATGGGCCTCCTCGACCGCGAGGCGTGAGACCCCGACCTCGCGGGTCAGGTACCGTTCCCAGTCATAGAACTGGGCGAGCAGCAGGTTCTCGGGCCGCACCACCCAGGTATCGAGCACCAGCTCCGTCTGCAGGCCGCGCCAGTAGATCCGCTGGACACCGAAGACCCGCTGCAGGGAGTCGAACACCGCCTCGATGTCGGCCGCGGACTGCACCGGCGGGCTGTCCCACAGCCAGTCGTTGTCGCCCGTGCTGACGTAACAGCCCATGGCCTCGGGCGGGGCCGCGGCCAGAGCCACGCCCGCCGACAGGACCGTCGTCAGCAGCGCGGCGAGCCAGACGCAGCACAACCGGCGCGAGGGCGTTGCCGTGGCAGACCAGGATGGATGCGACCGGTACGACGGGGACAACCGAAGGGACCTATGGGGACAACAGGCCCCAGGGGGCCGACGCGCCCCCTGGGCCAAGTGACCACCGTGGCGGGAACCGCCGGATCGTCACTTCCAGACCTTCTCCGGGGTGTAGGGGTCTATGGCCGTGCTCTTCGAGCCCTGGCGGATCTCCTCGGCGGTCAACTCGCGACCCAGCCGCGTGGACATGAAGATGCCCTCGCTGATGAGGGCCGTGTTCAGGGCGTACTCGTTCGTCGGCAGCAGGTCCACCTCGCCGAGCAGGGCCCCGACCCAGTGGTGCTGCGAGGAGTCGTACCAGACGCTCTTGGGGAAACAAGCGTGCCAGCGGGTATCGGAGCCGCCGAGGTCGAAGGTGGAGCTCATGGGCATATCGGCCGCACTGGAGAAGAAGGTCAGGGGGTTGAGGCGGATGCCGCCCTTGCTGCCGAGGACCTTGCTGGACTCCTGGCCATCGTGGTGGACGGCCCAGGTCTCCTCGATGTCGAAGGAGATGCCGCCCTCGAGCCGGGCCCAGCCCAGGCCCATTTCCTCGACGCTGTAGTTGCTGAACTTCCGCCGGTCCTCGTACATATCCAGTTCCTGGTGCGTGGCGCCGGTGACCGTCAGCACCTTGGGGTTACCCACCAGGAAGAGCATGTTGGCGATGTGGTAGATGCCCATATCGAACAGGGCCCCGCCGGCGCAGATGGACTTGTCCACGAAGTTCGCCGTGCCGTAGCCATCCACGAAGGGGCGCCCCCGCCGCCGGTAGCCGAAGGAGCGCGTGTAGTAGATCCGGCCGAGTTGCCCATCGTCGATCAGCCGTTTTGCCGCCCGGCTCTCGACCGAGAACACGGTCGCCATCTGGATGCTGAGCTTGCGGTGGTGCTTCCGGGCCGCGTTGTACATATCCTCCGCGTCGCGGTAGGTCCCCGCCATGGGCTTCTCGCAGTAGACGTGCTTGCCGGCTTCGAGAGCGGCGATGGTGATGGGCGCATGCTTGTTGTTGTGCACGCAGACGTCGACCGCGTCGATGTCGTCACGCTTGAGCAGTTCCCTGAAGTCGCCGTAGGTATCGGGGATGCCGAAGCGCTCCTGGGCGGTCTTGAGCTTCTCCGGGAACAGGTCCGACACGGCCACCATCTTGACCTGGGGCATCCCCTTGTAGGTGTTCATGTGGTGTGTCGCGATCTGCCCGGCGCCGATGATGCCGACCCGAATCACGTCAGCCATGTCCATCTCCCGTTACGACTCACCCGCGTCCGGGACCACTGGCACGGCCCGCCGTGGCGACGGGGCAGGATCCCGGACCACCATACGACCGGCCGCAACATAGCGCACCGACACGCCCCGGGCACGCCCGCGGCGCGGTCAGGCGACCTGGACGACCTGCACCGAGCCCACCGGCCGCCAGATCGCCGGGTCCGTCGTGCGGAACACCGCGGTCACGGGGATTCCCAGGGCAGCCGCCAGGTGGGTCACCCCGGTATCCGGTCCGATGAACGCCGCCGCGTCCCGTTCCAGGTACCGCCGGAGCTCGCCCAGGCTGGGGCAGACGACGGCGTCGAACCGCAGCCCCGCCCCGGCCAGGGCTGCGCCGACGGGCTCCTGGAGTGCCAGGTCCGCCTCTCCGAACGAGACGATGAGCCGCCCGGAATGGGCCCCTGCCTCCCGCGCCGCGAGGCGGACCAGCTCGGCTGGGGGAATGCTCTTCGCCGGACTACCGCTGCCGGGGTGGAGCCAGAGGGCCCTGGCCGTGCCTGCCGGCCTGGGCATGACGGGCGTCTCCAGGAGCCCCGGGGGCAACTCGATACCCGCTTCGGCGAAGGACCGGGCGACGAGGTGGGGCGGCGAGGTCGGCCGCGGAGGATGCCAGACGATCCGGCGGGCCCCAGCCTTGCGGCAACGTCTCTCGAGAACTGGGTCTGAGCGCACAAAGGCGTGCACCTCGGCGCCGCTCAGGAGCGCATCCAAAGGTGGCGGTAGCGGCGCCCCGGCCGTAAACAGCATGGCCCCGGCAGGACCCTCCGTATCGACGAATGGCAGGTCGGCCAGGGCCGCAGGAAGCAAGACCCGGTAACCGCCGCGCGTGCACAGGGCCACCGGACCACGCTGCCGCAGGGCGCAGAGCAGCGGCAACGTCAGGACGAAGTCCCCGAGCGCACCGAGGACGATGGCCGTGCAGACCTCGCGGACTCTAGGGCTGAGATCAGGTCCCATGACGCTCCTTGCCGGGAGGCACGCGCTGGTCACGGACGGGACGGCCCCCCGCCGAGAGCGGCCAGGATATCCACCGCCGCCGGCGGGCACCTCGGCGCGGGACGATGGAAGCCGCGGGTGCAGTCCCCTACCCCAATCCCGCCCCACGGCGGCCGCGGAAGCCCTGGCCCTGGTTACCGTAGATGACGGCGATGTCGGGAGGAGCGCCCATGGCTGGGCAATATAGCCCACGAGCGGCTCGTGTCCGGCGGCGAGCCGGGCAACCAGGCCCGGGGAACAGGACCGCCCTGGAACCGCTGGCCCACATTGACAGGGGCCGCTGCGGCGATGATCGTATCCGGGTATCCCCAGAGACCCTTCGGACTGCGGCAACCCATAGGACAGCCCATGCCTCACCGCGTTGAGGACTTCGTCGCCAAGATGCAGGCAGCCGGGTGCAGCCAGCCTGCCATCGCGTGTTTTCGCCGTTACTACCTGCGCTACCGGGCGGACACGTCGCTGGGCGTCCTGACGGAGGACGACATCCAGCCGCCGCCGGCAGAGGACCTGCTGCATCCGGACCGCGAGTCCCTGGCCGGCGAGCAGACGCTCCACCACACGGTCGTGATCAAGCTCAATGGCGGCCTGGGCACCAGCATGGGCCTCACCCGGGCCAAGAGCCTGCTACCGGTCAGGCCTGGCCTCACCTTCCTCGACATCGCGGCCCGCCAGGCGATGGACCTGGGGCTGCGGCTCCTGTTCATGAACAGCTACAACACCCGCCGTGATACCCTGGAGTTCCTCGCCCGGTACCCGGGCCTGGCGCGCGACGGGTTGCCGCTGGACTTCCTCCAGAACCAGTTCCCACGCATCCGCACCGACACGGGCGGCCCCCTGGATTTCGGCGACGGTCGGGACTGGAACCCGCCAGGCCACGGGGACCTGCACCTGGCGATCCAGGAGGATGGACTCCTGGACCGGCTCATCGAACTCGGCACCCGCTACGCCTTCGTCTCCAACTCCGACAACCTGGGCGCGGTCCCTATCGGGAGCATCCCCGCCTACATGGAGGCGGCGGGGGTGCCGTTCGTCATGGAGGTCTGCCAGCGCCAGCCCATGGACTGCAAAGGCGGACACCTGGCGGTGCGCCGTGACAGCGGCGAGCTCTGCCTACGGGAGGCGGCCCAGCGACCCAAGGACGCCGACCGCTTCGAGGATATCGCCTTCTACTCGTGGTTCAACACCAACAACCTCTGGATCGACCTCAGGGCCCTGCGCGACGCCATCGCCTGGCACGGCGGCGTCTTGCCCCTGCCGCTCCTGGTGAACCCGAAGAAGGCGGATGGGGTCCCTGTGGTGCAGTTGGAGACCGCCCTGGGGGCTGCCATCCAGCTCTTCCATGGCGCCCGAGCCATGGTCGTGCCGCGCGAGCGTTTCGCCCCGGTGAAGAAGACTCGTGATCTGCTGGTCCTGCGGTCGGATGTCTACACGCTGAACGAGGTCTCGGGCCGCCTGTCACAGGTCTGCGGGACAACGCTGCCACGGGTGCACCTCGACGAGGCGCACTACGGCACCATCACCCAGTTCGAGGCCCGTTTCCCGGAGGGCGCTCCGTCGTTGCGCGAGTGCCGGTCGTTGACCGTGCATGGCCCGGTCGTCTTCGCCGGCCAGGTGAGGCTGCGTGGAACCGTCAGCATCACGGCTGACCGTCCGAGCCGGCTGCCGCCGGGCACCTACGAGGGGACCGTGCGGCTGTAGCCGCGGCACGGTGGGCAGGCAGGGCGGTGCGGGCCACACCGCAGCTCCGCCAGACCGGCGGCGCGCCGGGCTGGCTCACGCCGTCCCTCTGCTTGCCCTCCAGACCCCTGTCCCACGCCCGGACGCCTGGAGGGCAAGAGCCGTCCCGCGGTCAGGGGCCGCATCGCCACCGGGCCACCGGCCCGGCAACGTGGGAGGCGCGCTCCGACGCGGCGACTCTGCCGGCGGCAGCCCCCGCATCGCCAGCCAGGTAGCCGCTGCGCGACCTGGCTGGCACGAGCTCACCCTTTGCCCGCACAGCCCCCGGTGCAGCCGTCCCAGCAGTACGTGCACAGCTTGCACTTGGGCAGGCCGACCGCGCCGACCAGGTCGTCCAGGCGCTGGTAGCGCAGGGTCGTGAGCTTCAGCCGCCGGCGGATGCTGTCGACCATGGCCCCATAGCGCTCGGAGTCGGGGTTGGCGTATTCGGCCAGGTTGCGGTCGTCGGCGCCATCGAGCTCCTTGATGGCCTTCCGACCGGCCAGGTCCAGCACCGAGCGCGACCGCGAGAAGTTCAGGTAGCGGCAACCATGCAGCAACGGCGGACAGGCCGGCCGCATGTGGACCTCCGTGGCACCGTAGTCATAGAGACGCTGGACGATGTCCTTGAGCTGCGTCCCGCGCACGATCGAGTCCTCGCAGAAGAGAATGCGCTGGCCACGCACCATGGAACGGATGGGGATGAGCTTCATGCGTGCGACCAGATCACGCACGGACTGGTCCTGGGGCATGAAACTGCGCGGCCACGTCGGCGTGTACTTCACGAAGGGGCGTTTGTGGGGCAGTCCAGCGGCGTTGGCGTAGCCGATGGCATGGGCGGTCCCGGAGTCGGGGATGCCGGCGACCATGTCGACCGTGACCTGGTCGCGCCGGGCCAGGGCGGCGCCGCAGCGGTAGCGTGCTTCCTCGGTGTTGATGCCCTCGTAGTCCGAGGCGGGATAGCCGTAGTAGACCCAAAGGAAGGTACAGATCTGCATCGTCTCCCCCGGGGCCTGGACCTGCTCGATCCCGTCCGGCGTCAGACGCACGATCTCACCGGGCCCGAGGAAACGGTCGACCTCGTAGTCGAGGTTGGGGAAGGCACTCGATTCCATGGTCACCGCAAAGGCCCCCTCCCGCCGACCGGTGACCACAGGCGTGCGGCCATAGCGGTCCCGCGCCGCGTAGACGCAGGAGTCGGTCAGGACCAGCAGCGAGCAGGACCCGTCAACGAGGCCCTGGACCTTGCGGATGCCGGCCACGAAGGAGTCCTCCTGGCCGATGATGGCCGCCACGACCTCGGTGGGGTTATACATCCCGCCGCCCATCTCCGAGAAGTGGTGGCGCCCATTGCGGAAAGCGCTCTCCACCAATTCCTTGAGGTTCTGGATCACGCCCACGGTGATGACGGCGAAGGTCCCCAGGTGCGAGCCCACCAGCACGGGCTGGTCATCAAAGTCGCTGATGACGCCGATCCCCAGTTGACCATGGAACCGCGGCAGGTCGACCTCGAACTTGGTGCGGAACGGCGAGTTGGTGATGTCGTGGATGGCCCGGCTGATGCGGTCGGCGTTGCGCACGGCCATGCCGCCGCGCTGCGTGCCGAGGTGCGAGTGGTAGTCGGTGCCGAAGAACAGGTCGCTGGCACAGTTGTGACGGGACGCAACCGCGAAGAAACCACCCATGGCAGGGTCTCCTGGTGTCGCACGGACCGCGCGCTCTTGGGGATGCCCGTCAGGACTCAGGGGAGCGCTCATGCCGCCCAACCGACCCCGACGCGGGCGGCCTCTGGCCGCGAGACGCTCCGACGCGGCGCGCCCCGGCACTCCTGACTCGCCGTAGAATAGCTCGGCGAGACGCCGGCCACAACCCGGCAGCGTGCGATGGGGCCGAGGACGTCGCCGCCAGCGTCCTGAGCCGGACACGCGACAGAAGCGGCGCAGAGGGCCAGGAAAACGGTTGGCCGGAGGCAGCGGGCGAGCATCAGTCGCTCCGGATGCGGCGAGCGGAGTCGCGGGCTGCCTTCTCCGGTCGCGAACGGAGCCGCGACCTACCGCAGTACGACGGTGGCCGTGGCCCCTTCCCTGGGCAGCGTCAGGGCGGCTTCGGCGCTACGGCCATCCTTGGTGCACGTGACCCGGTAGTCGCCGAGGAAACCGCGTCCGGT
>Ga0172371_10003313_pt1 | contig 25047 bp, 15 predicted proteins | sample Lak12m_FD_114543 | JGI IMG/M metagenome (GOLD analysis project Ga0172371, IMG submission 114543) | Freshwater microbial communities from Kabuno Bay, South-Kivu, Congo - kab_022012_12m | ecosystem: Environmental > Aquatic > Freshwater > Lake | place: Democratic Republic of the Congo: South-Kivu... | reverse complement strand
GGTTGCGGCGCCTGCCGCAGGGCTGTTTCAGGATCGCGGTTCGCGGGGTGGCGTACCCGCGCTTCGGCGGGCCGGGCGAGTAGGCGATCCTGCTGTACTGCAGAACCTTCTGGAGTCGCGTCTCGCCCGCACGCGGGCGGATGGCAGCCGCGACCTACCGGGGGCCCCAGCGCAAGGCTGCCGACGGTTTCCTGAGACAGCCCTGCGCCTGCCGGCCGGACGCTTGACCCACGCGGAGGACATGGCATAGTAGAGAGTGAGAACCCGGGTTGGACCGCGCCCCGGAGAGTCACGGAAGCGAGCGTAGAACGGAGAGACGTCCATGAAGAAGCTGATGGTGCTGCTGGTGGCCGGTTCGATGGTCTTCGTCATGAGTGCCTGCGGCAAGCGCGCCGCGGACGCTGGGGCCAAGCCTGGCTCTGCCGTGCCGAAGGACGCCGGGGCGGCGGTCGAGGCGGCCAAGGGCGAGGCCAAGGCAGCCGTCGGCGAGGCCAAGAAGACCGTCGAAGAGGCCAAGAAGACCGTCGAAGAGGCCAAGAAGGCCGTCGAAGAGAAGAAGTAGGCAGACCGCCGCGCGCTGCTGCGCAGGGGTCCTCGCTGGATGGCCCCTGCCCGAAAGCCCTCCGGCTGTGGGTCGACCGTTTCCGCGAAGGCCCCGGCGGAGGGCTTTTCCATGACCGGACCGGGATCGTGGGCGCAGTCCTCCGCGTGAGGAAGTGCAGCGGCGTCTGACCAGTGCCTCGGCAGGAGATACCCGCCATGGTCAAGGTAGCCTTCATCGGCCTGCACCACTGGCATGCGCCCTTCTACCTGTCGGCCCTCAAGGCCATGGGACATCCCGTGGCAGCGGTGGCAGACCGTGACGCGGGCATGTGTGAGTTCAGGGCCCGAGCCGCCGGCTGCGACGCGCCGCGGTACACGGACTATGAACAGCTCCTTCGGGAAGTGCGGCCGGACCTCGTCTTCGCCCACGCGCCCCACGATGAGATGACCGACCTGGCGGACTGGCTGGTGGAACGGGGAGTGCCTTTCCACATGGAGAAGCCCATGGGCATCTCCTGGCGGCGCCTGGCCACGGTGGCGGAGAAAGCCCGCCGCAAGGGGCTCTGGAACGGCGTGGCCCTGGTCAGCCGCCACTACGGCCTGGTGCGGCGCCTGCGGGAACTGGGCGAGGGGCTGGGCAGGCTGCAGCGTTACTACTATGGTCTGTTCGCGGGCCCGCCGGTGCGCTACCCGGAGTGGCGCTGCGAGTGGATGCTCGACCCGGGGCGGGCTGGTGCCGGTCCCCTGTGGAACTTCGGTGCCCACGTGATCGACCTGTTCATCCTCTTCGGCAGGGCGCCCGTGGTGGAGGTCACCGCCAACTGGACCCATGACATCCACCACCTGGCGGTGGAGGACCTGTGTACCCTGCGCCTGCGAAACCGGAACGGCATCGTGGGCGTGGGCGAGGTAAGCTACACCACGCCCACGGGCTACGAGCGCTTCCTGTCGCTATCGACGGATCGGCTCCAGGTGCACACGGCCACCCCGGGCAAGGGCACCATCAAGAGGTTCGGGGCCCCCGCGGAGGACGTGGATGGCCCGGAGTTCGCCGACGTCTACCCGGTCCAGACCCGGGATCTGCTCGAGTGCTTTGCCGCAGGCCGGCCCCCAGTGGCCGACATCCACGACATGGTGGCGACCCTGCGCGTGATGGAAGCGGCCCGGGATTCGGCCCTCGCCGGCGGCACGCCGGTACCCCTGCCCGAGGGCTAGCGAAGGTCCGCCTCAAACCGCCAAGAGCTCCCAGCGGTCTGGAGGCCGGGATCTCCGCATCCCGGCGGCGGGTGACGCAGAACCCGCCCTCCAGGCGTTCCCGGCTTGGCCGGGAGCTTGCCTCAACGGTGCAGAGGCTGCCTCATCAAGCGCAGCGAGGCCGCAGAGGCGACCCCGGCCGCTGCCGGTCAGCGTGGACTCCCGGCCGTCGTCTCGAGGCTGACGTGCTTGTAGGGGTGGTGGTCGAGGAGGGTCGGATACCATCCCCGGACACAGGGCTGGATGAGCATCGTGCGCACGTAGAAGTAGACCGGGGCGATGGGCATCTCCGCCATCAGGATGCTCTCGGCCTGGCCGAACAGCCCCAGCCGCCGGGCTGGATCCGGCTCACCGGCGGCCGCTTCCACCAGACGGTCGTAGTCGGGATTGGCCCAGCCCGTGCGGTTGTTGCCGCCGCCGGAGACCCACATATCGAGGAAGGTGTTGGGGTCGTTGTAGTCCCCGATCCAGCTCCCGCGGGCGATCTGGTAGTCGCCGCGGCGCACAGTATCCAGGTAGACCTTCCACTCCTGATTGACCAGTTGCACGTCCACGCCGAGGCCCGTCTTCCACATCTGCTGGACCGCCTCGGCGATAATGCGGTGCTGCTCGCTGGTGTTGTAGAGCAGTTCCAGGGGCGGGAAGCCTTTGCCCTCGGGGAAGCCCGCGTCAGCCAGCAGCCGCCGGGCGGCGTCGAGGCTGTACTCGAAGGCGGCCGGTGACGAGTAGCCGCCGGTGTTGGGGGGAGTGAAGCAGAATGCCGGCTGCTGCCCGCCTTTGAGGATGAACTCCGTAAGCTGTCGCCGCTCGATGCTGAGGGCCAGAGCCCGGCGGACCCGGGGGTCCTGGAGCGGCCTGGCCCGGGTGTTGAAACGGAAGAAGTAGGTCCCCAGGTAGGGGTCAAAGCGGATCTGCTCCGGGTGTTCGCGGCGGTAGCTTTCGATCCGATGCAGGGGCACACTCTGAGTCACGTGGATGGCCCCATCCCGAAAGGCCCGCTCCTCGGTATCGGTACTCTCGATGGGCAGGAAGCGGATGCCGTCGAGATGCACGGAGGCGGCGTCCCAGTAGTGCGGGTTGGGCCGGACCGCCAGTTCCCGGTTGATCTCCCAGCGGTCCAGGACGAAGGGGCCATTGCCGACCCAGTTCTCCGGTCGGGTCCAGGGCGTATTGCGCTGGTCGATCTGGCCATGCTGCTCGATGGTCGGAGGGTGGACGGGGAGCCAGGCCGTGTGGCTGAGCAGTTGCAGGAGGTAGGGCGTCGGGTGTTCCAGCGTCAACACCAGCGTGCGGTCATCCGTGGCCACAGCGCCCACGGCCGCGAAGTCTGTCAGGGCGCCCTGGTTGAAGGCCTTGGCGTTCTTCAGCGGGTAAAGCATGTAGGCATATTCGGCCGCCAGCCCCGGTGACAGCATCCGGCGGAAGGAATAGACGAAGTCGCTCGCGCGCACAGGGTCGCCCTTCGACCAGCGGCCCTCGGCCCGCAGATGGAAGGTGTAGGTTAGGCCGTCGGCGGATACCTCCCAGCGCTCCGCGGCTCCAGGCACCGGCGCGAGAGTACGCGGGTCCTCGGCCGCCAGCCCCTCCAGTAGGGCGGAGAGGATGTTGTGTTCGGCGACTCCGGTGACCAGGTGCGGGTCGAGGCCCTTGGGTTCAGCCCCATTGCCCAGCACCAACACCCGGGAGGCCGGAGTGGCCGTCTCGGGGGCGACGGTCGCCGTCTGGCGGTGAGGTCTACCCTTGCCGCAGCCCGCCAGGCCGGCGCAGGCCAGGGCCACCATTACGGGCAGGCCGAGGCAAGCCTGGAGCAGGTAGCCCAGGCCTGCGGGGAGCATCCTGCAACCGGGCCTGGCACGCGAACGCATGAGCATGGCGGCCTTCCGAGTCAGCGATAGTCCAGCGCCCAGCCCCCATCCCCGCCGAGCCGCGGGTTGCGGCCCCACTGGACGACGGCCTCCTCCGGGGCCCCGTGCGAGAGGAGGTGATCGAGGAGCGCGCCGTGCATATCCCGCACGACACCCGGGTTGTCCTTGGCCACATCGGTGGCGGCCATCGGGTCCGTGAGCAGGCGAAACAGCTCCGGGCTGCCCGAGGCACCCACCGGCGTGTAACCCCACTCATAGGTCGTGACGAAGGGCGTGACGGTGCGAGCGGGGACCGTGCCCGGGGTACCGGTCACATGGCAACCGCTCACCACCACGTCCCGGAACCGGCCCCGCCCCCGCGACAGGATCGCGGCGAAGGAGCGGCCGTGGAACGGCTCCGGCGGTTCCACAGCGACGCCGGCGAGTTCCAGCACCGTCGGCAGGATATCCACCGGCTCGGCCAGGATGTTGAGGCCAGTCCCGGATTTGACGCCAGGCGCCGCCAGCAGCAACGGGATGTGGGAGAGCTCCGGGTACAGGGGCCAGTAGCGCGGGTCGTCGTCGGCGATGTTGGACTTGCCGGTGCGGTCATGCTCGCCCAGGCTCATGCCATGGTCGCTGGTGATGACCACAACCGAGTCCCGCCAGAGCCCCAGATCGTCGATCTTCTGCAGGACCCGCCCCAGCCAACGGTCAACCAACTCCGCCTCGGCCACGTAGTGGGCCCGCAGATTCCGCAACTCAGCGTCGGTGTAGGCATCGCTGCGGCCGTAGTTCGGATGCAGCATGGGCGGCCCGGTGTAGTCAGGATCATAGCGCCGGACCAGGTACTCGGGCGGGTCCCAGGGCTCATGCGGGTCGAAGAAGTCTGCCCACAGGAAGAACGGCCCGCCGCCGCTGTTCTCTTCCAGCCAGCGGCAGACCAGGCTGCCCGTACGGGCGGCGAACGTCTCCCCTTCGGTCTGGTAGCCACGGTTGGTCCAGCGGTGAACATCCACCAGATTGAAGCCACGGAACTGGGGCTTGGTACGCGTCTTCTCCGGGGCCATCGCCCGCTGGATGGGGTCGTTGAGGCGCAGCAGGGGCTTATCCCCCTCCTGGCCGCGGACTTGGTAGGCCGCCGTGAAGCCGGCGTCGAAGCGGGCCCGGAACAGGTGTGGGCAGTCGCAGATGAGCTGGGTCATGTAGCCCTTGGCACCGAGCAGTGCGGCCGCGTGGTTCTTGCTGCTCTGGTCAATGGGCTGCCAGCCGTAGAAAGGCCAGCCGATGCGGCCCGTGGCCAGGTCGGTGCGATGGGGGATCGTCGGGAAGCTGCCGACCACGAGGCCGTGCACCTCGGCGGCATGCTCGGACGCAAACCGGTTCAACTCGGGGGTCCGGCACCCCATGCCGGCACACCGCCCCCCCAGGTTGTCATACCGGAACGTGTCGGTGATCAGTAGGATGATGTTCTTCATAGCGTCTCGGCCCAGACCTGGCACAGACCCCCTTGCCGACCGGCTGCGGCGAACCCGGCAGCACGGCCCGAAGCCTGCCCGCCGGGCGCACGCGCAGGCCGGTCGGTACCGTAGCGCCTTGGCAGGGACTACACAACCCGCAGGGCGAGGTGGCCAGGGGAAAGACGAAGCCCCCCCCCGTCAACACCGCCGGTCGGGGCGCCTCCTGCCAGCCGGTTGCAAATCGCCGGTGCCTGGTTAGAGTGCGCCTGCAGAGTGCGTCCTGACATGCGCCCGTCGATCACGGGCGAACGGTCCGGGCCAAGGAGATCCCGTGCAGCGCTGGATCTGGCGACAACTGCGGGTCGAGCTCCCCGAAGACTGGGAGTTGTTGCAGTTCAGCCGCAGCCCGGAGACGGGCCGCTGTGCCTTCGCGGACCGGTACCAGTACCGCTTTGAGATAAGCTGGCTGCGCGTCCCTGGTCCCCCGGACTTCGAGCGGGTCCTGACCGACTATCGTGCCCGGCTCGAAGAGGACGGCCTCACCGGTACCCGGCGCCTCCAGACGGCCGGCTGGCACGGGGTCTCAGGCCTGCTCCCTGACCAGCGCACCACCTGCCGCTACGGGACGCACGTCCCGGCCCTGGGCTTCATGGTGGAGGCCGTCTTCCTCTGGCCCAAGGCCCGGCACGAGCCCACGGAGATGGAGGTCCTCCACTCGTTCCGCGCGGAGCCGCCCAGCGCCGCCGGCCAGGTCCGCTGGCAGGCCTTTGGACTGGACCTCCTGACCGGCGCGGGGGACGTGCTGGAAGCCTGCCGTGCCGACCCTGGATTCCATGAACTCCGTTTCAGTACTGCCCGCCGGCGGAACTGGGAGCGCTTCAGTCGTCGCGGGCTGCTCGCCGCCTGGATGCGGGAGCCGGTGGCCCAGTGGCAGCGCCGCCAGGCGCCGCGCGCCTACCGGGTGCTGGACGACCGCGAGGAGGAGCGCTGTGGCCATGCCGTGGCCATCCTGCGCTGCCAGCGCCGACACCCGCTCCTGGCGGACTTGCTCTACGGCCGCCGCCACGTCGCCGCGGCAGCCTGGATCTGCCCGCGCGATGGACGGCTGTACCAAGTGCTGCAGGAGGGCTACCCCCGTGCGGGTCGCCGGGGCCAGGCCAGGCCGGCGCCGGCCTTGCGCTGCTGCCCCGACCTGGAGGTGAGTCTGTGAGCCGGCGGCCGCCCAGCCAGGGCGATGCGGGCTGGACCGCCATGCTGCGGGCCAAACCCGTCCGAAATAGCGCGGTCCGAGTGGTGGAAAACGCTCCGCCCGGCGTCACTGTATACGTCAGGCGTCGGCGGCCTGCCTGGTTCGTGCCGCCCGTGTCGTGGATCGTGCCCTACAAGCCAGAGCAGCAGATCGTACTGGACGGTATCGGCCGGCGGCTCTGGCTGGACTGCGATGGGCGGCGTACGGTGGAGGAGATCGTAGATCGCTTCAAGGATGAGCAACGCCTGACCTTCCATGAGGCCAGGGCCGCGGTGACCGGCTACCTCGAAAAGCTCATCCAGCGCGGTGTGCTGGCCATCATGGTGCGGGACGGCGCATGAAACAGATCCATATCGCAGAACAGCCATGGCTGGGACTCGGACGCACGGTGCGAATCACGGCCGACGGCATCCGCTATCGGCTGTTCCGGGCCTCGGTGACGGTGGCCGTCATCGCCGTGGCGGTAGCCTTCCTGATGAACGTGCTGGGCGAGAGCCTGATCAAGCGCGCGGTGGCCAAGGACACGCGCGAACGGATCGCCCAGATCCGGCTGGTCTATGACTGGAGTGCCCGGCTGACCAACCCGGGCAGCGTCGAGTCTGTCCTCTCCGACCTGGCCGCCTGTCAGCCCGGGACCGAACGCTTCCGCGAGATGCAGGGCCTGGGCGGCTTCACCGACGCCCGTATGACCGCCTTCCACCAGGACGCCTGCCAGGGCCTCCGTTACATCGCCTTCTTCGGCGACCTCGACTACGCCAAACGCCGGTCCGCCATCCACACCGCCCGCGGCATCGGCATCTTCGAGCGCCTGCGCTCCGAGGCGGGCATGAAAGACTTCCGCACCGCCATGGCCCAGATCAAGTCGGTGCGCTTCGTGACGTCCTTCGAGGACCTGGAGCAGTTCCTGGGACGCACGCCGCAGCTCCTGGCCGAGGCCCAGACCGTCCTGGACGGACGCCGCGCCGCGATCGCCCAGATCGGGACGGTCCTGGCCGGCAGGCCGGTCCTGGAAGCCCTGGCGGATGTGGATGGCGCGTTCGGCGACGTGGCCCGCAAGGCGGGCTTCATCCTCGATACCGCCACCGAGGCGGGGATCGTCGCCGACCAGGCCAAACGGCTCCTGGACGTGATCCGCCTGGAGAAAACAATGGACAGCGAGAAGTGCCGCCAGCTCCTGGCCCAACAGGGCAACGTCATGCCGGCCGACGTCAATGTCATGATGATGTGGAAGTACCTGGACAGCTCCCGCTTCTCGACCCGCTACCTGGACCGCATGCAGGAGAGCGGCCTGGCCACCGACGGCCTCTCGCCCGAGCGCCTGGTCAGCCTGGCCGAGGCCCGCAAGGAGAACACGGACCTGCTCAGGGCCGAGATGCTGACGCTGGACGCCGGCCGTGGTTTCATGGGGCTGGGGGAACGCCTGGCCTGGCTGCTGTTCGTGTCCATGCTGGTCTGCGGCATCGGCATCTGCAACGCCATGCTGATGACCGTGACCGAGCGCTTTACGGAGATCGCCACGCTCAAGTGCCTGGGCGCCCTGGACGGCTTCATCATGCTGATGTTCGTGCTGGAGAGCTCCATCCTGGGCATCGTCGGCGGCTGCATCGGGGCCGTGCTCGGGGCCCTGATTGCCCTGGGGCGGATGCTGGTGGCCTTCGGCATCCACTTCATCGGGGCCATGCCCGCGACCGAGATCCTGATCGGTATGGCCGCCAGCGTCGCCATGGGCATGCTGCTGGCCGCCGTGGCCGCCGTGCTGCCCTCGTACCAGGCCGCCCGCCTGGCCCCGATGGAAGCCATGCGTATCGAGTGATCCGACCTGGACGGATGAGCGCAGACAACACCATGGACGCCAACCGCGAACCTACAGGCACCGCCCCCGCCGCCGCCGCCGCCGCCGCGGAGAGCCCCGCTGCCACCACCGGTAAGGGCGGGCGTGTCATCATCCGGACCGTGGGGCTCAAGAAGAGCTACCTGATGAAGGACGTCGTCACCGAGGCCCTGCGCGGCGTCGACGTCGAGGTCATCACCGGCGAGTTCATCTCGGTCATGGGACCCTCCGGCTCGGGCAAGAGCACGTTCTTCAACATGATCGGCGCCCTCGACAGCCCCACCACCGGCCGCGTCTTCATCGACGAGGTGGACGTGGCCCAGCTCACGGCCGAGGAGTTGGCCTACCTGCGCTGCCATAAGATCGGCTACATCTTCCAGAGCTATAACCTGATCAAGTACATGACCGCCCTGGAGAACGTTACCACCCCCATGGCCTTCGGCGGGGTCATGCCCGACGAGGCCCGCGAGCGCGGCATGGAACTGCTGGACATCGTCGGACTGAAAGACCGCTGGCACCACCGCCCCATCGAGATGAGCGGCGGCCAGCAGCAACGCGTGGCCATCGCCCGCAGCCTCGCCAACCGCCCCAGTGTCCTGCTCTGCGACGAACCCACGGCCAACCTCGACCTGCGCACGGGCCAGGAGATCCTCGACATCCTCCAGCGCCTGAACACCAACCAGAACGTCACCATCATCTGCGCCACCCACGACCACCGCATGATGGATATCTGCCACCGCCTGATGTGGATCCGGGATGGCCAGATCGAGCGCCTGGCCCGACGCGACCAGGTGCAGATCGAGGTGGGCAGCATCGGCGGCGAGACGGAATGATGACCGACCTGATGACCAACCGTAAGGCGCCAACGACCATGACTTCGAGACGCCCCGGCCGCTGGCCCCTAGGGCTCGGCGTGCTGGTCCTGGCGGCTGGACTGGGCGCACCGCGCTGCTGCCCTGCGGCCGACCCCTTCGGCAGCGACTGCGAGGCCTTGAGCGCCACCCCGCACCGCCTCAGCGGGACGGCGGAAGCTGCCGCTGCCGCCGACTACGTCCTGAAACGACTCCGGCAGATGGGGGCCGACGAGGTCATCGAGCAGCCCTTCCCGGTAACCCAGACCGTGGTGAAGCGCTGCGACATCGAGGTCCCCGGCCAGACCAAGCCTCTGGCCCTGGAGCCCATGCGGCCCAATGGCATCATCCCGTCGGTGACGCCCAGCCTCGGTATCCGCGCGCCCATCGTCCACGTGGGCCTGGCCACCGCCAGCGACTTCGCGCGCACCTCGGTCCGTGGCGCCATCGCCATCATGGACTACAACACCGGCGACAGTTGGCTGCGCGCCTTCCGGCTCGGGGCCCAGGCCGTCATCTTCACCCACGACCGCCAGGCCGAGAGCCGCCACAGCCACTACGTCGAGTGCAGCACCAGCCTGCCCAGGTTCTACTACAACGGCCCGGCTACCGACTTCCCCGAGGGCCAGGAGGGCCTCCTGCGCAGCGAGGTCGTCTGGCAGGGCGCCACCGGCCGCAACCTGTTTGCCTACTTCCGTGGGTCAGACCCCATCTTCGACCAGGAGAAGGAGGAGCTGATCATCCTGGCGGCCAACCTCGATACCTTCGGCGAGGTGCCCAACCTCACGCCGGGGGCCCGCGGGGCCGCCAACTGCGCGGCCATGCTGCAGATCGCGGACGATGTCCGGCAGCATCGCCCCAAACGCCATATCCTATTCGCCTTCTTCGACAACCAGGCGCGCGGCCACGCAGGGGTCAGCGCCTTCTACCGGGCCCTCGAGACCGAGAAGACGGACCACACGGTCAAGACCCGCCGGAAATCCTGGGAGGACGAGCAACTCTTCCTGGGCAAGCTGATGACCGTGGCCAACAGCAGCGAACCGCTCTCCGCCGAGTCCGATGTCCGATCCCGCCTGATCGTGACCAAGTTCGTCCGCCGCCACAAGGGCGAAGCGGCCTTCCTGGCCGGCGAGACCTTCACCTCGCTGGAGAAGAAGGGCACCGTCGAGGACCTGCCCGGGGTCCGGGAGACCGTCACCCAGGCCCTCGCCCGCAAGGCCACCGACGGCAGCGCCTCGCTGCAGAAACTCGCCGATGAACTCAAGGTCCAGGCCGACAAGGAAGCCGCCAGCGAGACCACGGCGGCCCTGGCCGCGTTCCGGCGCGACCTCGCCGCCCGCTGCCTGCAGGTCAAGACCGTCTTCGACCAGGGCGGCGAGGTCATCGCCCCCGTCGTGGCGGGGCAGAAGACCCCCGGCGGCCTCGACAAGACCCACCGCGAGGCCTTCCGGACCGTGCGCGATGCCTTGCTGGCGGACTACGAGACCGAGCTGGAGGACATCCGCAAGGTCCGCCGGGAACTCCTGGACCGCCTCAGCGACAAGTCGAAGGCCCATGCCTACCTCCTCAAGGACAGCGCCTACAAACTGCGCGATGAAGCCAACCTGCTGCGCCGCAAGTACCGCGAGAGCGGCGAGGCGATCCCGGCCGACGCGCAGGATCGCCTGGAGGCCGTCCGCAAGGAGGTCGATGAGCGGATCGAGCCGGAGCGCGACGCCTGGAATGAGCTGCAGCGCATCCTGGGCCGCCTCAAACGCCACTTCGGCGGCACCGAGAAGCCGGAACTCAGTACCTTGGTCCGCGCCAAGCTCGGCATCGTCCTCGACTCCCTGCGCGAAGACATCCGACTCCGCCGCCTGGAAATGGACGAGGAAGGGGCCTCCCTGACGGCCGACGAGGCCATCCTGCAGCTCATCGGCAACGCCTGGATCGGCTTGCACGCCTCCCTGATGTTGGGCGACACGACCGAGACCTGGGGCCTGATCATCGGCGGCGAGTCGTCCCTGCGCTCCACCGAGGACCACTGGGGCCTCTATGGCAAGATCCAGTCGACCTTCCTCAAGGCCCACGAAGCCTATGCCGGCCCCAACGGCGACGGGACCCGCTTCCTGGCCGCTTCGGCCAACCAGAACCTGCCGCAGACGCGGGTGCTCTGGGGGCCGCCCTTCCTGGTCCACAGCGGCGAGATCGCCGGCCTGTCGGGTATCTACAACCTGGTCCTCGGCACCGCGCAGGAGGGCCTCACCCGGGAGGGGACTCCGGATGACACGCTCCCGGCCCTCAAGGTCGAGGCCATCGAGCGCCAGGCCGCGGACATCGCCCACCTGCTCTGCGGCAGCGGCTCTGACGACGAGAACGCCGTGGCCAACCAGGCGGGGCTCTCCCTCCGCCGCAACATCGTCGCCGCCAAGGAGTACATCACACCATCCTTCGAGGACAATGCCGTCCGCGGGCCGATGGTCATGGGCCTGCTGCCAGGCAGCTCCATCCCCAACACGCCGATGCCCAGTGCCGCCGTGCAACTCCAACTCCGCCCCAACTACTCCCTGGCCTATGCCCCCTCCAAGCCGTCGGCCTTCGATGACTTCCAGATCCTGCGCACCAACCGGAACGGCGTCTACGGCCTGGGCCCGGTCAAGGGCGGTTGGCCCATGTGGAGCCGCGCCGGCGGCTTTGCCGCCATCTTCAACGAACGCGGCCAGGTCACCCAGGTCTCCGACCAGGATTCGTTCGCCACCGTCCGTTGGCGCCTGAATGTGTTCCGCTGCAAGGAAGGCAAGGCCGCCCTGCCACCCCAACTGCGCACCGAGAAGCTCCCCGGCGAAGAGGTCAAGGTCCTGGGCGCCAGGGCCAATGCCGACCTCGACCGCAAGAAATCCTACACCCAGACCGCCGATGGCATGGTCGCCTGGTACAGCGAGGACCGCGAGCGCGGGGTCAAGCTCTTCAGCCTGCGCCAACTGGTGGGCCTGAACAATGGCCCCGAGGACTTCGACGAGAAGGAAGGCGTCAAAGACCCGGTCGGCGATGGTTTCGCGATGACCGGCGTGCCGCCAACCATCGACGTGCCGGCCCGCTCGGCGGCAGACCTGTGGCGGCTGAATGAGTCCCGCCTGGCCATCCTGCGCAGCAAGGGCATCCAGGACAGCAGCCTCGCCGAACTCCACGGCCGCTCCGAGGACATCCTCATCGAGTCGCGCGCCGAGCCCTCCCCACTGCGCCGGGAGTCCCTGGCCACCAGTTCGTTCTGGGCGTCGCAGCCGGTCTACCGCAAGGTCCGCGGCATGCTCGACGACCTGGTCTTCGCCGTGCTCATTCTCCTGGGGTTGTCGGTGCCCTTCGCCTTTGCGGTGGAGCGGGTGGTGGTAGGGGCCACCACCATCTACCGCCAGATCAGTTGGTTCGGGGCCTTCTTTGCCCTCACGTTCCTGATCCTCTACCTGAGCCATCCGGCCTTTGCCATCGCCAACACCCCGATCATCATCTTCCTGGGGTTCGCCATCCTCGTGATGAGCTCGATGGTCATCTTCATCATCATGCGCAAGTTCGAGTACGAGCTCAAGGCCCTGCAGGGGATGACCACGACCGTGCATGCTGCCGATGTCTCCGGCATCAGCACCTTCATGGCCGCCATGCAGATGGGCATCTCCACGATGCGGCGCCGGCCCCTGCGCACGGCCCTCACCGCCATCACCATCGTGCTGCTGACCTTCACGATCCTGTGCTTTGCCTCCTTCGGCACCCAGTCCGGCATCGTCACCCTGTTCAGCGCCCCCAACCCGGCTTACTCCGGGGTCTTTGTCCACAACGTCAACTGGCAGCCCCTCAGCGAGGACCTGCGTGACATCATCACCGGCCGCTGGTCGAGCCGACCCGTCGTCTGCCGCCGTCTCTGGATCTCCCCCAAGACCCAGAACGACCCCGGTCAGTTGGTCAGCCGCAGCGACGCCGGCAAGCCGGTCACCATCAAGGGCGTCCTCGGCGTCGACCCCACGGAACTCGAGCAGCGCCAGGACATGAAACAGCTCTTCGGCAACCTCGATGACCGGACCGTCCTGGTCACCAGCGCCGTCGCCAGCACCCTCGACGTCAAGCCGGGCGACAGGGTGCTGATGAAGGGCTGTTCCCTGATCGTGGGCCAGCTCCTCGACGCGGTGCGCGTCTCTGCCGCCAAGGACATGGATGCCTCCAGCATCCTGCCGGCCGACTTCACCGAGGCCAGCAGCACCCAACAGACGACCCAGACCGACGCGGAGGTCGACCTCATGACCCAGCGCAACTGGGCCAGCCTGCCGGTGGACCAGGTCGTGGTGGTCTCTGCCGATACCGCCAAGTCCCTCGGCGCCGGCCTCTATGGCCTCATGGTCTACACCCGCGATACGACCGAGGCCGTCGACCTGGCCGAAGACCTCGCCCGGGTGCTCCCCTTCCCCATCGCCGCCACGCGCGACAACGGGGTCTATCGACACCTGCTGGGGACGGTCCTGCGCGCCAGCGGGGCTAAGGACCTGTTCTTCCCCATCCTGCTGGGCGGCCTGGTGATCTTCGGCACCATGCTGGGCTCGGTGGCCGACCGCCAGAAGGAAATCTACACCTTCAGCGCCCTGGGCCTGGCCCCACGCCATGTGGCGACCCTGTTCTTTGCCGAGTCCATGGTCTACTCGCTCATCGGTGGCCTCGGCGGCTACCTGCTGGCCCAAGGCACGCTCAAGATCCTCGGCGTGCTCAGCGAGTACGGCATCGTCCGTGTGCCCGAGATGAACATGAGCTCCACCAATACCATCGCCACCATCCTCCTGGTGATGGCCACGGTGCTGGTCTCCGCCATCTACCCGGCCGTCAAGGCCTCCAGGAGCGCCAACCCCGGCCTGATGCGCATGTGGCGGCCCCCGGCGCCCCAGGGCGATATCCTCGATCTGGTCTTCCCCTTCACCGTCTCCGCCTATGACATCACCGGCGTCGTCAGCTTCCTGCGCGAGCACTTCGGCAACCATACCGACACCGGCCTCGGCCGCTTCATGACCAGCAACGTGAACCTGGTCAAGGAACAGGACGGCTCCCTGGGGCTGGATGCCACCCTGGCCCTGGCCCCCTTTGACCTGGGCGTCAGCCAGACCTTCGCCCTGCGCAGCTCCCCCAGCGAGATCGCCGGCATCGACGAGGTACGGGTCGTGCTCAACCGCGTCTCCGGCCAGCCCAAAGACTGGCGCCGCCTCAACAAGGTCTTCCTCGACGACCTCCGGCAACAGTTCCTCATCTGGCGCTCGATCCCCCACGAGACCATGGAGATCTACCGCGCCCGGACCCTTGCCGCACTCGGTGAGGGCGACGTCAAGACCGCAGCTCAATCACGCCAGCGCGAGGACGCATAGGCATGGCAACGCGGCCCATCGACAAGGAACTCGACGAGTTCAGGCGGATCATGGAGGTCCCCTCGACCTTCGAGGAGGGCTTCCGCTGGTCGGCCCTGCTGGGGGCGATCTTCGTTGCCCTGCTCATGGTGCCGGGGGCCATCTACATGGGCCTGCTGGCCGGCGTCGGCATCGGCGGCGCCGCCCAGTGGGTCACCGTGATCCTCTTCATCGAGGTCGCCCGCCGGGCCCACAAGCACCTCAACAAGAGCGAGATCTTCGTGCTCTTCTTCATGGCCGGCTCGATGATGGGTGGCCTGGGCCTGGCCGGCGGCCGGACCTCCGGACTCCTCTGGGACCAGTTCTTCGTCCAGTCCGACGCCGCCGCCGCCAATGGCATCGCCAACGAGATCCCGCGCTGGGTCGCCCCCAATCCCGTCGAACACCCGGAGTCCTACGGCCTGCGGACCTTCTTCCACGTGGACTGGGCCCCGGTGCTGATCCTGGCCGTGGTGGGCACCTTCTTCAGCCAGATCGCCAACACCGTCGTGGGCTATGGCCTCTTCCGTATCACCAGCGACATCGAGAAACTGCCCTTCCCGCTGGCCCCCGTCGGCGCCCAGGGCATCATGGCCATGGCCGAGGACATCGAGGCCAAGAACGCCAAGACGGCGGAGGACAACTGGCGCTGGCGGGTGTTCGCCATCGGCGGGGCCCTCGGACTGGCCTTCGGCGCGGTCTACCTGCTGCTGCCCGTGCTCTCCGGTGCCCTCACCGGCACCGCCATCCAGATATTCCCCATCCCCTTCTCGGACTTCACCGGCAAGACCGGCCGCTACCTCCCCGCCTTCGCCACCGGTATCGACTGGAACTTCGGCAACCTCATCTTCGGCATGGTCATGCCATTCTGGGGCATGGTCGGCAGCTTCATCGGCCTGATCATCACCGCCGTCGCCAACCCGGTGCTCTACAAGGTCGGACTCCTCTCCAACTGGAAATTCGGCGATGATACCATCGCGACGCTCTTCAAGACCAACGTCGACTTCTACTTCAGCTTCACCATCGGCATCTCCGTCGCCATCGCCATCGTCGGCTTCTGGCAAGTCGGCCGGCAGATGCTCGAGAGCCGACGGGAACGCCGGGAACCCGCCGGCGTGCCCGCCGGCCGCGGTGATATCCCCTGGTGGGCCATCGCCCTGTGCTACTTCGTGATCACCGGCATCTACATCGGCCTCGCCATGGGGCTCCTGCGCTGGTACCACGGGTTCTGGCACCCGCATATCTTCCGCGTGCTCTGGATTCTCCTCTTCCTGGGTGTCATCTATACCCCCCTGATCAGCTACGTGACCGCCCGCCTGGAAGGCATGGTCGGCCAGGTCGTCGAGATCCCCATGATCCGCGAAGCGGCCCTGATCCTCTCCGGCTACAAGGGCATCGCCTGCTGGTTCGTGCCCATGCCCATGGCCAACTACGGCTCCATGACCGTGTTCTACCGCCAGTGCGAGCTGACCGGTACCAAGTTCACCAGCATCTGGAAAACCCAGATCATCCTCTACCCCATCATCCTCATCAGCTCGCTGTTCTTCATGAACTTCATCTGGGGCCTCAACCCGGTGCCCTCGTTCTCCTACCCGTACGCCCAACGCATGTGGGAACTCGACGCCGCGACCCGCTGTATCATGTACTCCGCCACCATGGGCGAATACTCCATGTTCGAGGAGGCCTGGAATCCCATCTACTTCTTCTGCGGGACCGGCTTCGGCGTCGGCCTCTTCAGCCTCCTGCAGTTCCTCAGCGCGCCCCTGCTGCTGACCTACGGGGTGGTCCGCGGCCTGGGACAGACCATCCCCCACGCCATCATCGGCCAGTTCATTGGCGCCCTCATCGGCCAGTTCTACTTCAAGAAGCGCCTGGGCCTGAAGTGGCGCCAGTATGTGCCCGTAGTGGGGGCCGGATTCGGCTGCGGCATGGGCCTCATCACGACCCTGGGCATCGGCATCACCTTCCTCAGCAAGTCCGCCATCAAACTGCCGTTCTAGGCGAGGATACCGGACCCATGAGCCAGGAAGTCCTCATCCGGGTGGAGAATGTCAACAAGCAGTTCGACCTCGGCAAGACCGTGGTCCACGCCCTGCGCAACATCAACCTGGAGATCTACCGCGGCGAGTACCTCTCCATCATGGGTCCCTCCGGCTCCGGCAAGAGCACCCTGTTCAACATGATCGGTGCCCTGGACCGGCCCACCAGCGGCGAGGTCGAGGTCGCCGGCGTGCACCTCAATCGTCTCAGCCCCCGGCAACTGGCCCACTTCCGCGGGAACCACATCGGCTACGTCTTCCAGTCCTATAACCTCCTCCCGGCCTACGACGCCGTGCAGAACGTCTGCCTGCCGCTGCAGTTCAGCGGCCGCAGTCCCGCCGACGCCGAAACCCGGGCCAAGGAGGTCCTCACCCGGGTCGGCCTCGGCCACCGCCTCACGCACCGCCCCGATGAGATGTCCGGCGGCCAGCAGCAACGCGTGGCCATCGCCCGGGCCCTGGCCAATGACCCGGCCATCATCCTGGCCGATGAGCCCACGGCCAACCTCGACCTGGTCACCGGCGAGGAGATCATCAACCTCCTCAGCGCCCTCTCCAAGGAGTACGGCGTCACCGTCATCACCGCCACCCACGACCACAAGATGCTGGCCACCTCCAACCGCATTCTCTGGGTCAAAGACGGAGCGGTGGACCGCCTGGAGCGCCGCGAAGACCTCGATATCCGCATCGGCAAGGTGAGCTGACCCGCGCGGCGCCGGCCTCCGGCCTTGAACTGACCCCGGACTGGGCTACAGTCGCCATGCTTGTCTGTGCACGCTCTGGTCTGCCTGCCTTCAGCCCCGCCTGGGGACGACCCCAAGCACAGAGCCCAGAGACTATCCGGCCGGAGAAACGACTCGATGAACAGGACAGGATATGCGGCCCCCGGCATCCGCGCCGGGGCCATCTCCATGGCAGTGCTGGTGTGGCTCTCCGCGGCGCCGGCCTGGGCCGCGGACCGGGCCAAGGACACGCCGGCAGTGACCGAGTTCGCCGGATACTCGTGGGGCGAGAACGGCAGCGGCCAACTGGGCCGGCCTGAGGGATCCATACCGCTGCACCAGGCGCAGGAGTGGACCGACGTCCTGCACCTCTCGGCGGGCGCCTACCACAGCCTCATCGTGCGCGCGGACGGCTCGCTGTGGAGCGCCGGCCTCAACGACTCCGGCCGCCTCGGCGACGGGACCACCACGGAGCGCCGGGCCCCGGTACAGGTCATGCCCGAACACGTGGCCGCTGCCGCCGCGGGCGGGGCCCATAGCCTGATCGTCATGGTCGACGGATCCCTCTGGGCCTGCGGCAGCAATGCCGAAGGCCAGCTCGGCGATGGCACCACCGAGGATCGGCACGCGCCGGTGCAGATCCTGCCCGACGGCGTGGCGACCGTGGCCGCGGGAGGTACCCACAGCCTCATCCTCAGGACCGATGGCTCCCTCTGGGCCTGCGGCAACAACGAGCGCGGCCAGCTCGGGGACGGCACCACCACCAGCCGGCTAACCCCCGTGGAGGTCCTCCCCGATAGCGTCGCCGCCGTCGCCGCCGGCCTCGACTACAGCCTCATCCTCAAGACGGACGGGGCCCTCTGGGCCTGCGGCAGCAACGCCTACGGCCAGCTCGGCGATGGCTCGGCCACCACCCGCCGCACGCCCGTGCAGATCCTGCCAGACGGGGTCAGGGCCATCGCCGCCGGCGGCGGTCACAGCCTGATCCTCAAGACCGATGGCTCCCTCTGGGCCTGCGGCAACAACTCCGCCGGGCAACTCGGCGACGGCACCACCACCAGCCGCAGGTCGCCGGTGCAGAACCCGGCGACCGAGGTCGCAGCCATCGCCGCCGGCCTCAACCACACCCTGATCGTGAAGACGGACGGGGCCCTCTGGGCCTGCGGAGACAACACCGACGGCGTCCTCGGCAACGGCGGCACCAGCGACCGCTCGAGCCCCGTCAGCATCGTCTCCAGCGGCGTGAGCGCAGTCGCCGCCGGCGGCTACCACAGCCTGGTGCGCAAGACGGATGCCTCATTCTGGAGCTGCGGCAACAACGACTACGGCCAGCGGGCCGATGGCGCCAACAGCAACCAGGTCACCCCCGTGCGGGTCCTGACCAACGGCGTCATTGGCCTGGCCGCTGGCCTCAAGCACACCCTGGTGGTGAGGAAGGACGGCTCGCTCTGGGCCTGCGGCGACAACGGCGCCGGACAGCTCGGTGACGGGACCACGGTGGACCGTGACACGCTCACCCCGATCTACGCCGCCGGCATCGCCAACGCCTCGGCCGGCGGCGCCCATAGCCTCATCGTCAAGACCAGTGGCGCCCTGCTGGTCTGCGGCAGCAATGCCTCCGGGCAGCTCGGTACCCGTACCCGCACAGACCGCCTCCTGCCGGCCCAGGTCTTCTCCAGCGGCGTGAAGAGCAGCGCGGCCGGCGGTAGCCACAGCCTCATCCTCAACCGCAACGGCTCCCTCTGGGCCTGCGGCGAGAACAGCTCCGGACAGCTCGGCGACGGCACCACCCAGGACCGCATCTTTGCCGTGCGCATCCTCGCCAGCGACGTGGCCTCGGTCGCGGCCGGCGCCAATCACTCCCTGATCGTGAAAACCGATGGCTCCCTCTGGGCCTGCGGCAACAACAGCACGGGCCAGCTCGGCGACGGCACCACCGCCAACCGGACACGCCCCGTCCAGATCATGGCGGCCGGCGTCGCCGCCGCCGCGGCCGGCCGGAGCCACAGCCTGATCGTCATGACCGATGGCTCCCTCTGGGCCTGCGGCGACAACAGCTTCGGACAACTCGGCGACGGCAGCAAGTCCGGCCACCTGGCCCCGACCATGGTCCTGCCCGAGGGCGTCACCGCCGCCGCCGCCGGCGGCAGCCACAGCCTGATCGCCAAGACCGATGGCTCCCTCTGGGCCTGCGGCAGAAACACCTCCGGACAACTCGGCGACGGCACCACGACGGACCGGCCGGTCTGGGTGCAGGTCCCGCAGGGCAACGCCGTGGCGGTCGCGGCGGGTGCTGAGCACAGCCTGGCAGCGACCATCCCGATGTATACCCTCACCTACCGCCCGGGCAGCGGCGGCACGCTGACCGGAAGCGCCCTGCAGACCGTCGCCCACGGCAGCGATGGTTCCGCCGTCACCGCGGTGCCCAACACCGGACGCCATTTCACCCAGTGGAGCGACGGGGTCACCGACAACCCCAGGGCTGACCACGGGGTCGTGGCCGATGTCAGTGTCTCGGCGCGCTTCGTGCTCAACGAGTATACCCTCACCTACCTGGCCGGTGAGAACGGCGCCATCGATGGCACCACCCCCCAGACCGTGGTCCACGGCGCCTCTGGAGCGCCGGTCACGGCAGTCCCCTCCCCCGGCTTCCATTTCACCCAGTGGAGCGATGGCTCGACCGCAAACCCCAGGTCCGACCGGAGCCTCACCGGCGACCTGACGGCAACCGCCTCGTTCGCGGCGGGGCTCTACACGCTCACCTACCTGGCCGGGGCTGATGGCGCCATCGCCGGGACCACACCCCAGGCCGTGGCGCACGGGACCGACGGCAACCCGGTCACGGCGGTCCCCTCTCCCAACCACCACTTCACCCAGTGGAGCGATGGCTCGACGGCCAACCCGCGCACCGACCTGGCCGTGGCCGTGGACATCGCCGTGACCGCCCAGTTCGGGACCGGGCTGTATACCCTCTTCTACATGGCCGGAAGCCATGGCGACGTGACCGGTCCGTCGCCTCAGCAAGTGGCCCATGGCCAGGACGGGGCCACGGTGACCGCGGTCGCCGATCCCGGCTACCACTTCACCCAGTGGAACGATGGCTCGATCACGAACCCGCGCACCGACCTGGCCGTCATGGCGAGCCTGACCGTCAGCGCCCAGTTCAGCGTGGATACCAGCACCGTCGTCTTCATCGCCGGCCCCAATGGGCACCTCACCGGCACCCTGACCCAACACGTGCCCATCGGCGGCAATGCCACCGCCGTCAGGGCCGTCCCGGACTATGGCTTCCTCTTCTCACAGTGGAGCGATGGGGCCACGGAGAACCCGCGCATACTCACCGGCGTGACCACGGACCAGACCCTCACCGCATCCTTCGTTCCCGCCGCGACCGTCGCCCCCAATGGGACCTTCCTGGCCCTGGCCGACGCGGCTGCCGTCGCCGCGGGCAGAGGCTGGTGGCACCTGACCGGGACCTACACCACCACCGTCGCCGGGTACCCCCTCTCTCTGAGCCTGACCCACGACGTCCTGGGCTACCTGGGCGGCACCGCGACCTGCACCCTGGACAGCACCAAGGCGAGCGTCCTGACACTGCCCATCACCGGGCGGGTTAGGGGCTCCGCCGGAGAGGTCCTGCTGACCGTCACCCTCAAGGGCGCTACCGAAGACCGCACCGCCAGCGCTACGCTCGGCCTCCGGCTGGCCCTGGACCCCGCCGCCAAGCAACTGGTCGGAACCATCAAGGGCAGTATCAAAGAGGATGGCGTCACCACCCCGGTGGACGGACCCCTGACACTTACTATCCCGACGTCCATGGACGGTACCTGGAAGCTCGGCGTCGACCTCGATCAGGATGGCGACACGGTGACCGGTACGGCTGAACTGGCCCTGGCCAACGGAGTGGACTTCCTCTACTCCGTCAAAGGCAAGATGTCGGGCACCAGCGTCGTGCTCGCCCTGGCGGCCGATCCCAATGACGTCGCCGCGGCCAGTGTCCGCATCCGCGCCACCATCCTGCCCCAGGAGGGCGGCTGGGCCGCCCTGCAGGCCTTCGCGGGCAAGGGCCTCGGGCAGAGCCTGTCCTGGTGACCGCGCGCGGCGACCCCCCAGCGCCCCCTCTCTCCCCTGCGTCCGGCGCCCCCGCCGGACCTCCCTGCGCGTCAACCGCGGCCGGTTGGCGCCCCGCAACCAGGCGGCTGGCCTCCGGCCCCCGGTGGCAGTACCTTGCCCCCGTGATCGCCTGGGTGTCAGAACTCCTCGACTGGTACCGGCAGAACCGCCGGGCCCTGCCCTGGCGCGATGCCCCCAGCCCCTACCGCGTCTGGGTAAGCGAGGTCATGCTCCAGCAGACCCAAGTCACGACGGTCACGCCGTACTTCGGGCGTTTCCTGAAACGCTTCCCGACCGTCGGTGACCTCGCCCGTGCCGACCTGCAGGACGTCCTCAAAGCCTGGGAAGGACTGGGGTACTACAGCCGCGCCCGCAACCTCCATCGCGCCGCTACGGTGGTCGTCCGCGACCTGGCCGGAGACATCCCCGGGGACGTCGATGCCCTGCGCCGCCTGCCCGGCATCGGCCGGTACACCGCAGCAGCCATCGCCAGTATCGCCTTCGGCCAGCCGCACCCAGTCCTCGACGGCAACGTGGCCCGCGTCTGCGCCCGGTTCTGGTGTATCGCCAGGGACCTGCGCGGCGCTCGGGTCGCCCAGGACGTCGAACGACGCCTGGCGGTCGCCATCGCCGACAGCGACGATCCCTCCTCCTTCAACCAGGCCATGATGGAACTCGGCGCCCTCGTCTGCCGGCCCCGTGAACCCGCCTGCGCCGAGTGCCCCCTGCGCTCCGCCTGCGCCGCCCTCGTAGCCGGCCGTACTGGCGACCTGCCGCTGCGCCGCAAACGGCCACCGGTACCCCATCACCGCATCGCCGTCGGCATCGTCGAACACGAGGGCCGAGTCCTCATCGCCCGCCGCGGCGAGGACCAGATGCTCGGCGGGCTGTGGGAGTTTCCCGGCGGCAAACGCGAAACGGGCGAGCGCCTCGAGCAGACCGTGCGGAGAGAGCTGCGCGAAGAGGTGAACCTGGACGTGCGCATCGTCCGACGCCTATGCACCATCCGCCATGCCTACAGCCACTTCCGCATCACCCTCACAGCCTTCCTCTGCACCCCTGCGGAGGCCCCCGCCGCGGCCCGCTGCGACCGCCCCATGGCCTGGGTCTCCTGGGAACGTCTCGCCGACTACCCCTTCCCCAAGGCCAACCACAAGGTCCTCCAAGCCCTGGACCGGCAGAGACGTCCGCTCGCCCCCAGGGAGGCCGCGGCACCGCGGTCGGCCGCCTGCTCCCACAGGGGAACGTGCCCCGGCTTGGCCACTGGGGCCACCCCTACGCTATGGACAACCGCCGCGGAGCCGACACGGTAACTGTCTATGGCGTAGGCGTGGCCCCCCGCCCGCCGACTGCCGTCATTCTACGGCCAGGGCGAAGCGCCACCGGCAATACAGGCCGGGGGGGTGCGCATCCGGCGGAGCGAAGAGGCACTCGACGCGGATGCGTGGGTCAATGGCCTGGGCGAAGCGGGTGAACTCACCGCGGTGCATCTCCTTGCACACGTATTCGCCGAGCCCGCGTTTCCTGCGCGCCTCCTGCGTGGGGCAGCACGGAACGGAGAGGATCACCTCGTCCGGGTGCTCCTCGATCTGGTAACCGACCAGGATGGCCCAGGGGAAAAGCCGCAGCGCCTGAACGAACCCGGCCAGCCCCTTGGCCGTGATGCCGAAGCGCTGCACCAGGTCGCGGGCGGCCATGCCGCCGACCTTGGCCCAGACCTGTTCATTGAGGCGTTCTGCCGTGGGCTGGTCGAAGCGCTCGGTCGCGTAGATGAACCAGAAGGCATCCACCACCCGGTAGTGCCAGAGCAGAAACTGGACATACTGCCGGAGCTCGCTTTCCGAGAGGGCATCGAGAGCCTGAGTATCCATCGAGGGGAGACCCCCTGTGGGAAGGGCCGAGGGCCGAGGGTCGAGGGGCGAGGGGCAAGGGACAACGCCCAACGCTCAAGGCCGAACACCGAACACCGAACACCGAACACCGAACACCGAACACCGAACGCCCTGGGACCAGGGCTCAGCGCTGGACGCGGGCGCCGCCGCCCTTGGCCAGGGCCTCGACCTCTCTCCTCGTGGCCATGGTCGTATCGCCGGGCGTGGTCATGGCCAGGGCACCATGGGCAGCGCCATACTCGACACACTCCTGCGGGCTGAGGCCAGCCAGGAATCCGTAGATTAGCCCCGAAGCGAAAGAGTCGCCACCGCCGACGCGGTCGAAGATCTCCAGGCCGGGACGGCGGGCGGACTCGTGGAACCGGCCGTCGTAGTGCAACACGGCGCCCCAGTCGTTGACCGTGGCGCTGCGGACCTCGCGCAGGGTCGTGGCCACGGCCTTGAAGTTCGGGAAGGCGGCCACGGCCTGAGCGATCATCCTTTGGAAGCTCGCGGGGTCCAGGCCACTGAGGTGCTCATCCACGCCCTCGACCCTGAAGCCCAGGGCGGCCGTGAAGTCCTCTTCGTTGCCGATCATGACGTCGACCAGGCCGGCGATCCGGCGGTTGACCTCGGCGGCGCGCTGGGTCCCGCCGATGGTCTTCCACAGGCTCGGGCGGTAGTTGAGGTCATAGCTGACGATGGTCCCATTCGCCCGGGCACACTCCATCGCCTCGATGGCGACATCGGGGGTATGCTGGCCCAGGGCTGCGAAGATGCCGCCGCAATGGAACCAGCGCGCGCCCTCGTCCCGGAAGAGGCGCTGCCAGTCGATATCGCCGGGCTTGAGCTTGCTGACGGCGGTGTGGCCGCGGTCGCTGCAGCCGACGGCGCCCCGGACCCCGAAGCCCTTCTCGGTGAAGTTCAGGCCGTTGCGGCACTCGCGGCCGACCCCGTCGAAGGGCAGCCACCGCACGTGGCTCATGTCGACACCGCCCTGGAGGATCAGGTCCTCCAGCAGCCGACCCACGGGGTTGTCCACGATGGCGGTGACCACAGCGGTGCGCAGGCCGAAGCAACGCCGCAGGCCCCGGGCGACGTTGTACTCGCCACCGCCCTCCCAGACCTGGAACGTGCGGGTGGTGTGGATACGGCCGTCGCCGGGGTCCAGACGAATCATGACCTCCCCAAGGGAGACCTGGTCCCACCGGCAGGCCCTCGCTGGCTTGATCGTCAGAGCGGCCATGTCGTCGTCTCCTATGCCCCCTCGCCTCCACGTCGTGCCGGTGCCCGTGCGCACGCTCATGCTCGTGCCGGTTCCCCTGCCCGTCCCGCCGACAACAGTATACCGCCCGCCTCCCGCGGCTCAAGGCCGAGATGCGCGCCGGGGCACTGCCCGGCGAGACCCAGCCGTGCCTATCGCGCCCCTTCGGGGCTTAATGGTGGGGGGGGCGCCGGGACCCAGCCCGCTGGGCTGGGCTGAGGGACTACCGCACCTTCGGCGCTCTGTGAAACTCGACCGTTCCGCGGTCGCGTCCCCTGCCCGCCATGGTCGGGCGGCCAGGGCGCCCGTCGGAGGCTGAAGGCGTCACTACGAACCCCACGCCGCGGGGGGGGGCGCCCGGCCGGGCGGCCCCATAGCGGCGGTCACGGCGTGTGCGCATCCAGGCCGTGGTCGGTACGGTCTGGGGGGCTGGGCCTACGGAGGGGACGTATACCCTCCGCGCGCCCTCATCCCGTTGGCAGTCAGCATCTGGGGCCCTACCGTACAGCGGGTGGACAAGGCCTGACCCGGCGGAGGCGCCAGGGTCGCAGGACCGGAGCGCAGACGTCTCGCACTGCCTGACTGCGGAGGTGAGTGCATGGGTCCAGACCTAGCC
>Ga0172371_10003312_pt1 | contig 25049 bp, 14 predicted proteins | sample Lak12m_FD_114543 | JGI IMG/M metagenome (GOLD analysis project Ga0172371, IMG submission 114543) | Freshwater microbial communities from Kabuno Bay, South-Kivu, Congo - kab_022012_12m | ecosystem: Environmental > Aquatic > Freshwater > Lake | place: Democratic Republic of the Congo: South-Kivu... | reverse complement strand
TTCGGACCCGTCGGCCACCGACTACGAGCCGTCGAAGTACGGCCCGCCCGTGGGCTCACCTGTCTATACGTCGCCTGAGCAGGCCGGCCGCATACGTGCGACTGTCCGCTCGGACATCTACTCTTTCGGTGCGACCCTCTACCACCTTCTTGCCGGCACCTGGCCGTTCCACGACATTCTCTCCCGCGACCCCTCCTTCATCGCCGCCAAAATCGCTGCCGCGCACAAAACTGCTAAAAACGCTGCCCTGCACAAGGCTGCGAAAGATGCTGCCCCGCACAACACTGCGAAAGATGATGCCCCGCACAAGACTGCGAAGAATGCTGCCCCGCACAAGACTGCGAAGAATGCTGGCGCGAACGAGACACCGAAGCTGGCACCTTCCCCCCCCCTCCCGAAGCCTGGCGACGTCGTGCTTCGCACGAAGCGCCAGTACGAATCCCCTGCGCTCCTCCGCAAGTACCGCTCCGACCTGTCCGGCACCCTCATCGAATCCCTGGTCGCGGACATGCTCCGCCTCAACCCCGACGACCGCCCCAAGTCCATGCCCGAAGTCGCTGCCAGGCTGCGGGAAGCGATGAGAATCAGATGAAGAGCAGGGAATTCGGCGGCCGTTTCTCTCCCGGCTTCATCTGGTTGGAACGGATGCTCGTGGCCTCGGTGTGGCAAGCTTCCCATGCCGTTGGTAGCGGAGTTTTCGGTAATTGGAAAATTGTTGTTGTAGAGAGCATTTGATGGTAATAAGATATTCACCTTGATGGTGGACGTCGATGAAGGCTGAGCTGGTTCCATATGTTCTTGCCCTGTACGACATGAGGGGAAGGGTTTCCCTTCTACAAGGCCAGGTACACAGCGTTGGCCGGTGCGCAAGGTACATGGGCAGGCTTTCCGGGCGGAATGAGACGATCCTCGATGGTATGGAAGGCATCGCCGCGGGCTTGGAAGATCGCATCAGGGTGCGGCTGCGGCCTCGTGTGAGGGGGGCTGGGGCGGCGCTGGCCAACGCAGCAGCAGTCGAAGAGACAAAGGCATTCCTGGGCTCCCTGGAAACCGCCACCAACGTGATGGCCCTCGCTCACGAGGAGTTCAATCTTATTGTGGAGCAGGCGCGTGTTCTTGCCCTGGCGCTGGGGCAGGAGCGCCACGCCATGGCACCCGACCAACCCCGGGCGGGGTTCCAATGGGGTGCGGACCAATGGGGTGCTTCTCGGGCTGCTGCTCAGTACGTCGACGACTGCAAGCGGGTCCTGCTGTCTTTGGCACGGGATCGTCTCGGATGTGACGACCTGCATGAAGACCCATCGCATCATGCCTTGGTTCTCGCACACGAGCTGATGTTCCTACCTGAGCAGCATTCCAGTTTCCGGGAGGATGCTGCTTCAGGGAAGTTGGAGTTGTTGGCCACCCTCTCCACTACGTGGTGGCAAGCGTACATTCCCCGGTACTTCTCCAACCTGGCCCACGAGGCTGCGCATCCGTTCGTCCAGCTCTGGATCGAGAGACTAGGCGATGGTAAAGGCGTGTCCGTGGAAGCAGGGAAGACGTACGTCACGCTCGAACAAGAAGTGAAGGCGATCCTGGAGAGGAACCTCGGGAGTGTGGTCAGGTACTTCGCAGGATACGAACGCGTCGTTTGTGCGGAGATTCTCACCGACATAGCTGCATTGTGGGCGACAGGACCCGCATTTGCGGCCAGTCTGAGCACTTCCATGCTCGGCACGTCACATATCCGGGCCTCGCAACGGTTGGGCCAGGTGCCCACCGTCGTCAGACTGGAGGTACTTCGCTCAGCTTGTGAATCGGTGGGCATCGCGGATGCCCATTGGGCACGAACGATGCTTGACGTGGCAGACTTGGCTCGAGATTCCAAAGTGAAGCTGCTTGAGTATCGTGGCGCAGGGGCCAAGCTGGAGTTCTGGAAGGAACTTGGAGATGCCGGGCGTAAGCTGACGGACTTCTTCTTCGACCAGACCAAGGTCGCTGGGATCGCATGCAACGAGGCAACACCCGTCCCCGACGGTCCCCAATCCGCGACGCTGTTCGATAAGGCAGGAAAGGAGTTTCGCCGGTTCCTGGGACAGCTCCCGTCGTCCTCTCCCCCCAACATGAGTTGGCTCGACATCAAGGTGGAGGAGCTGCCGGGCATCCAGCCCGGGATGGAGAACTTTCGCCCGGTGAATCTTCCCAACCTCTTGTGGAAGATGATCCTCGACAATGCTCCTACCCTTGGGGACAAGCTCCTTTCGCAGGTCGGTGAGGATGAAGAGGAAGGCAAGGAGTCGCGTTCCGTGGTTTTCCCCGAGTTGCGCGCGACGTACCGATGGCACGATACCTGCCAGCTGGTTTCCAATGCCATCAAGGGTGCGGGCTGGCCTACGACGCCGCATTCCGGAGGCAAGGCCGGCAAAGAAGTGGCGAATGGAAGCTTTTCCTGGGGCGGGTGCTACCAGCTTACGTTCTTTGATTTCGTCTATGGCAAGGAGGTGTCTGAGAACGCTTTTCAGACGGTAAAGGAATTCAAGCAACACTTGCTTGACGCGGTGAGCAGCGTGTCCAGAAGGGAGGGAGGGGCCAGCCTCTGCGGGGTAATTTTCGGTCCGTGGGACGCACTGGCGCTTACGCCCGGCTTCGGATGGCGAGAGCCCGACAGATGGGCCACGCTGTTGGACGCTACCGATAGTACTTGGGACAGGCATTCCCTTCACGCGATCCAGGAGTACTCCGGAGACTGCGGGAAGTACCGGCTGCAATTGGACGGGCTGGCTGACTCTCAGAACCGTGATGCGCCGCTGATTCTGACGCAGATGCGGTTCGCCCAAGGCGGAGGCACCCACGTCTGCGAGCCCCTGGCGGAGCTGTGCCGGCTGACGGATCACCCTGAGGGCCGGTTGCATAAGAAGGTGAGCTTGCTGGCAGCGTTCGCATCGGCCGGATGGGAGGAATTCGTTGCGGTCTTCCGGCTCGATGCGGGTCTTGGGGCACTGGTGGATCTGCATCGAGACTATCTTGCAATGCCCGAGTCGCGCGTGAAGTACCTTCGTACCGTCAGCCAGCCATTGATTGATGCTTGGTCCGTCGGAGCGGATGGCGCATCTCATCCGCTATATGATCGGACAGCGCTCAGCCGTGGCCGTACCGGAGTTCCGAAAGGGTGGCGACTTGCCATTTCCACTCGAGTCAGGGTCGCCGAATCCCGTCGCATTCGGGAAGTGGCATCCTTGGCTGAGAAGTGCAAACCGTGCGAGGCGGTTTTCGTCTTCGGCGAGCCCGACCTTATTGTTCGGAAGGGCTTGGTGCCTGAAGCACCGGATTTCGGCCTTGTCAGTTACTGGAACGTGCTGCGGGAAATGGTGGAGGGCGGAGCAGTCCTGTCATGCGACTCGAGCATGACGGTGATAGAGGAGGGGGAGAACAAGAATGCCTGAGAGTGAAAAGAAGCAGGGTGAGACGGGCCTCATGGTAGAGGCCCTGGTCCCAGACTATCACGGAGGCCTTTGCTGGGGCACCATGACGGGCAGACGAACCTCAGTTGTGGTGCGCCAGACTCTCACCCAGAGTGCTCCCCAGACGGATCCGGTGCTGTTGTCGCCCGGAAGCGCCTCCATAATCGAGGGGCGCGTGCCCACCGAATGCGAGTCGAAGATGCCGGTTGGGCTCGCGGCCGAAGCATCCGTCATCGGTGCATCTTCCGCTCCCTCAGTCGTCCGGGGACCGATGGACGACGAAGCGGAATTGGAGTTTCCCACGTTCCCCCGGGCAGCAGCATCGTCCGTCGGAGCGACGGTCCCCGATCGGCTCCCGCTCGAGGCATACACGATTGAGGATCGGGATCGGGACGCCGTATTGGAATTCCTGGGGCGGGATCCCGAGTTGAGCCCCTTGCTCGACCGTGCGGCGGAGAAGATCACCAAGTTCTTCGGTGCTGTGGAGATTTCATTGTCATTGGCGTCGGATCCCGAGAGCTCGTGGCATTACCTGTCGGTTCTGATTCGTTGGAAACCGCACATGACGCTGGCTTCGGCCCGAGAGAGACTGAGCAAGTTCGACCGGGAATGGTGGGTGGGGGCAGGAAGATCGGCTGGCGATCAAGTGTGCATCGACTTGGGGTTCTAACCATGTTCGGCGGCGAGTTCTTCCTGGGTCTGGCGCGGTTGCTGGCCGAGTCTCCCAGCCAGCCTCCAGATGTGAGAGATGCCGCTCTTCGAACGGCCGTGAGCAGGGCTTACTACGCTGCGTTCCTGTGTACGCGTGACCAGGTGGACAGCATGTCGCTGATCCCATTCAGGCCCTATCGCAAGTGTGGCGCAGCGAATTGCGAGCCGGAGCGGAACGGGCGCTTGCCGGATGGCGGACGTGCCCACAGGTGCGTGCAATGTGTCTTGCGCAGCCGGGGGGACGATGCGTTGGCGCTTGCCGGAAATGCCCTTCATCGCATGCACAAGCGGCGGACCTGGGCGGACTACGACCGGTTGGGGAAGAAAGGCGAGAATGAGAAGGATCGGCCATCGGATTGGCCTGCCGCGGTCGAGAGCACGCTCGCCGACGCGGATGTCGTGCTGAGTGCCTTGCGTTCCTCAGTGCCGTTGAATCCTCGAAGCGCTTGACATCTTAATCGCAGAGCATCATCTTGCGGTCAGGGCATAGGTCAGTTGCAGATGATAGGGGGTGACCATGGGGCAGTGGCGGCGCATCGACAACTTGACTTTCCGGTTCGAGCCGATGGGCAGCGTACTGGAACCGGAACCGGGCGTGTTTGCGGTGGACGTGGGAGCACCGCGGACGTGATCGACTTGGTGGACAAGACAGAGGACTGGATTCAGTACGGCAAGACGCCCCGTCAGAAATGGTGTCCGAAGGGCCATCTGGTAAACGAACCGGAGGACGGCCGGTACTGCTCCGAGCACGGGCTGTATCTCGTTCCCAGTGTCGTCGCCGGGAAGTACATTGTGAACCGCCCCGTCGGCAAGGGGGCCATGGGAGGCGTCTACGCGGTGACACTCGTTGGCTCGACGGACCAGTACGCGTTGAAAGTGATCTCGCCGCTGCTGAAGGCGATGGCCCCAGAGGAGGCCAAGGCCCACGTGGACATGTTGCACAAGCGCTTCATCAGGGAAGCTGGGGCGTTGGCCCGGCTCGACCATCCCCACATCGTCAAATTCCACGATTTCGCCACCGATCCCTCTCTCGGCTTGTTCATTGTATCGGAGTTGGTCGAAGGGAAAGACCTCAGTTGGGAGATCGGCAAACGGAAGGAGAGCGGGAAGATCTGTCCGCCTGCCAGAGCCATCGAGATCGGGATTCAGATCTGCCACGCCATGTCGTACGCGCATCAAATGGGGATCCTCCATCGAGACATCAAGCCCTCGAACATCAAGCTGGCGGGCGATCCGAAGGCGGTCCTTGACACCCATCCGAACGTCAAGGTACTGGACTTCGGTCTGGCGAAGCTCAGGGAGCCGAAAGGTGTCGATGATCTCTCCAGGTACGGCCCACCGCCTGCTGCGGCTCTCTACTGCTCACCGGAACAAGTCTGTGCGGACCCGACGACGGAAAGATCTGACGTGTATTCGCTTGGCGCTACACTCTACCATCTGGTCTGTGGTGTTGGGCTGTTCAAGGACAAGCTCGCGTGGGCATCCAGCCTGTCTCCCGAGGAGCAGGGAGTGGCGATTCGCAGGACCAAACTTCAGTTCGAGTCGCCAGCGAAGATAGGTGTCTATCGTCCGGATCTCGCAGGGTCGCACCTGGAGCGTCTGCTTGCTGACATGCTTCACCGCCTTCCCGACGACCGTCCGAAATCCATGGACGTCGTGGCGAGTCGTTTGCGCGAGAGCCGGCGAGTGTCGTTGGTCGCTCCCCCGCCTACGACTGTGCCGGGGCCGCCTCTGCAACGGCGATCGTCCTTGAGTGCTTTGGGCACAGGGAGGCTGAACGGTTCAGTGCACCTGGAGTGAGGTGGGAGAGCAGGCAGCGAGGCGCTTGATGGACGAGCAGTACCAGCGAGACATAATGACCAGGTTCCCATACCCGGTGGCGCGGGTGTTCAGGAAGCTGCGCACGGACGAGTACTTGGACCCTGGGCCGCAGCGACGTGACCAGATCCTTGCAACTGCCGAAGCGGTGACTCGGTTCGTCGCTTTCGTCGTGTTATGCGAGTGCCGCGACTTGTTGGAGCGCGACGGGTCTTCGCAGGTGAAGACGTTCCTCCCATTCATCGAGAAGACGTTCGAGAAGCCGTCCTGGGGCGTGTGGCATGGCACCGTCCGCGAAGGGCTCAAGCTCATTGCTCAAGCGGGAGCAGAGCCGATCCTGAAGGAGTTGCACGGATACTGGTTTGCCAAAGGGAATCGGCAATCGGAGGCCGCAGACGCGCTGGAGAAGCTGAGCGCGTGCAGGAACGGCCTGGAGCATGGCAGCATTCCCAAGGACACCGCTACAGCGAAAAGGCTATGCGAAGAGAACTACCCGCTCCTCTGCGCGGCTCTCTTGCCGCTGGCCTTCCTGTTGAACTACCGGTTTGTTTCTTGCAGTGCGATCGAAGTCACCAAGAGACGTCGCTTCGACCCGCGGTTTCACCATCGCATCGCGGACGCTGTCGGGACGACGGAAGACTTCATGAGCCAACGGGATGAGCGCAGCGTCCCGCTTGATGCGCCTGCGTTGTTGCTCTTGGAGCCGCGGGGACGCAGATGCCTGAATCTCGATCCGTTGCTGGTGCACGAGAGCAAGGCTGGGAGGGCACCCGACATCTTCTGCTTCGCCGGCGGGTCTCGCTCGGGCGCTGCCTCCTTCGTTGCATGCAACCACGGAGGCGAATTCAACACCGCGGGCTCTCGGCGCCAGGAGATACTGGAGGAGGAGGTCAAACATCTCTTCGACCTCTTCGTTGCCCGGACTGGCGAGGTGTCTCATGGGTGAGGGAAGAACGCCCCGAAGGAATCCCTTCAAGTTCCTTGACCCATACGGCCCGGAGGACCGCGACATCTTCTTCGGACGTGAGTTCGAGACTGCGGAGATCTTGTCCCGGTTCTATCGTTCGCGTCTGCTGCTGGTCTACGGCGAATCCGGCTCTGGCAAGACGTCCATGGTCCAATGCGGCTTGAGGTCGCAGGTAGCATCTGCAGATGCGTTGTTCCTGACCATTCGCTGTGCCGGGAACCCCTTCGACTCGCTGCGCCGCGAAATAGAGAAGCATGTCCGGTTCGACCTCCCGCCCCCAAGCGAGCCAGCCGAGCTGCTCAAGGCAGCGTTTTTTGCGAAGAGCAAGACGCTCGTGCTGGTCTTTGACCAGTTCGAGGAGCTGTTCATCTTCCACCCGGAGGTGGTTCGGACAAGCCTGTTTGACCAGATCGCACAGTGGCTGACGCTTGGAATCGACATCCGTGTGATCTTCGTCATCCGCGAGGAGCACCTCGCTCACATGGGAGAAGCTGAGCGGGCGCTCCCTGACGTCATGAGGAATCGGCTCTGGGTACGCCGAATGGCGCCGGAGCAGGCACGGGAAGTCATTTGCAGACCGTGCGCAAGCTGCAACGTGGACGTTGAACCCCAGATTCCACATCTGGTCACCGAGGATCTGTCGACTGAGGGCAAGGGCGTTGAGCTTCCGATGCTCCAGATCGTGATGGACACGTTGTATGCCCGAGCCGTCGCTGTCTCGTCCGATGCGCCGCGGCTTTCGGTGGAAACGTACGAATCACTGGGAAAGGCAAGGGGTATCCTGGGGCGATTCCTGGAAGACCGGGTTGCGACGGACGAAGCAGGGCCAAAGATCCGCCAGGTGCTGAAGTGCATGATAACTTCGGAAGGAACCAAGCGCCAAGTATCGCCTGAGGACGTCTCTGAACGTTCGGGCCAATTCGGAGAGACCGCGCTTACCCGCGAGCAACTCGCACCTCTCCTGAGCGACCTGATCGATGCCCGCATCCTCCGTGAAGACCCGGAGACCAAGAAGTTGGAGCTGCGCCACGACACGTTGGCTGCTGCGGTGCACAACTGGCTCACCCCAATGGAGGAGGAACGGCTCAAGACCCGCAGCATCATCGAGCACCAGTACGCTGTCTTCAAGTCCACCGGCGCCCTTATCGAGAACGAGGAGTTGCTTCGACAATTGGAGCCCCATGTGCCCCACCTCGGCTTGACTGGAGATGTTCTGGCTTTTGTCCAGCAGTCGAGAGCCGTGCTGGACCGCACGCGCCAGAGTCGACGCCGCCGCGGTCTTCTAGTACGGCTGGTCGTGGTCGCTCTAGTTGTGGTGACGGTGCTGACTGTGTGGGCTCTCTGGGCCATGTCCCAGGCCGAACAGGAGAGGAAGAAGGCCGTACGGGCCAGACAAGAACAAGAGGTGGCCAGGACCCTGGCCCAGACGGAGGCTGCTCGGGCTGATGTTGCCCGCACCGAGGCGAAGCGGCAAATGGAAGAGGCGCTTGCGGCCGAGGCCGCAGCCGAAGCTGCTAAGGCAAATGAAGAGTTGGCCCGCGCTGCTGCCGAAGGAGCGCGCAAATCGGCACAAGTGCAACGTACCCGAGCCGAGACCCGCAGCCTGGTGGCAGAGGCGGGGCGGCTCAGCGCGCTTGGCAGATGGAGCGAAGACTGCTTCCCTCTTCTGCGCGCTGCTGGCCGACCTCAAGCGGGCGAAGACGGTAGAGCCCTGGCGTTGCGCTCCGGGATCGCAGTCCAGTGCGCGGGATTCGCCGAGCACGTTCTCGAACACTGGGGCGATGTGACAGCACTGGACTTCTCTCCTGACGGGCGGCTGTTGGCCACTGGCTCGGATGACAACTTGGGGAGGCTATGGGATGTGCAAGCCGGGGCGCTGATGAGCAAGCTGGATGGTCATGGTAACCGTGTTGTGACGGTCGCATTCTCGCCAGACGGCAGGGTGGTGGCTACAGGGTCATTGGACCACACTGCGCGCCTGTGGAACGTAGCGTCGGGCAAGCCCCTGGTCAGGCTGGAGGATCATTCGGCTTCCGTGCAGACGCTCGCGTTCTCTCCGGACGGGAAGCTGCTGGCAACCGGCACGGAGGATGGCACAGCGCGCATATGGAGTGTCCCGTCGGGCGAGGTGCTCCACCGACTGGAAGGTCATACTCGCCCTATCTGGACAGCGGCGTTCTCTCCAGACGGAAAGATCCTGGCAACCGGATCGGGAGACAGGTCTGTGAGGCTTTGGGATACTTCGTCGGGTGAGCGACTTTTCTCCCTTGAAGGGCACTCGCTTCAGGTATGGGCGATTGCCTTCTCTCCTGACGGGAGAGTCCTGGCGACCGGCTCGGGAGACAGCTCAGTGAGATTGTGGGATGCGACCACCGGGACCTCGCTGCGCAGGCTTGTTGGCCACTCCGGGAAAGTGGCGACTCTGGCCTTCTCTCCCGATGGCGGTTTGTTGGCAACTGGAGCGGGAGATCGCACCGTGCGACTGTGGGACCCGTCATCCGGCAAGCTACTGAGACGATTGGAAGGTTACACCGGGTACGTGGCGACGTTGGCCTTCTCTCCCGACGGGAGGTATCTGGCCACCGGCGCTTGGGGAAGGAGCGCAATACTGTGGGATGTATCCTCTGGCCGACAAGTGGCCAAGCTGGAGGGCCATTCCGGGGAAGTGCTGAGAGTGGCATTTTCGCCAGACGGGCAAGTGCTGGCCAGCGGGGCGATGGACGGAACGGCGCGGCTCTGGGACGTTTCGGCCAAGGGACTGCTGCATAGACTGCAAGAGCATCGCGGCGAAGTGAAGAAGATCGCATTCTCCTCGGACGGGAAACTTCTGGCAACTGGTTCAGTGGATGGAGTGGCATGCACTTGGGATGTATCGTCTGGAGCCATGCTGCACAAGACCGAAGGGCATTCTGGGGCGGTCTGGACCCTTGCTTTCTCTCCCTCCGGGGATCTCCTTGCGACAGGGGCCGTGGACGGCAAGGCGCGACTGTGGGACGTCGCATCTGGCGAATTGCGGCAGACGATGGACGGACACTCGGGTGGCGTGAGGACATTGGCGTTTTCACCCGATGGAAAGGTGCTGGTTACCGGTTCCATGGACGGAACGGCGCAATTGTGGGATCTGGCATCGGGTGCTCGGATTCGCAGATTGGTGGGACACTCCGACGCTGTAGAGGTGGTTTCCATGTCGGGAGATGGACATTTGCTCGCGACCGGTTCGGTTGACGGCACGGCAAGACTCTGGAGCATGGAATCGGGCGTGCCCTTGATCGAGCTGAACGGAATGGCGGGCAGGGTGGCTGCGCTGGGGTTCTTGGCCGATGACAAGCAACTGGCGACGGGAACGTGGGATGGCTCTGTAAGGCTATGGGACGTCGGTACCGGCAGTCTACGGAACAAGCCAGAAGCCAGATCTGACGACGTCCTGACATTGGAGTTCTCGCATGACCGCAGGTTACTTGCTACCGGTGCACGCGACGACACTATCCGGGTCTGGGATGTTTCGTCGGGCTCGCAGGTGTGGAAACTGGAAGGGCATACGGGAGACGTGCTGGCATTAGCTTTCTCGCCAGACGGGCAACTGCTGGCTTCTGGGGCAAGTGACGAAACGGTGCGACTCTGGAACGTGGCTTCTGGAGCCCCGCTGCGCGTGCTGAGGGGACACTCAGACAAGGTGGTAGCGGTGATGTTTTCCTCGGATCGCCACGTGCTGGCCACGGGAGCTGCGGACGGGTCAGTTCTGCTTTGGGACACCACACTCCAGCCGTACGATGACATGTGGTTGGAGTGCGGGAAGAAGACGAATCGCCGGGTGTGCAGAAACACGCTGGAAGTTGTGCCGGTGAACCCGATGCCGGCAGCGAATACTGTGTGGGCGCCGGAAAAGTTGTGCAGGGGGCACGCCGAGGACGCGGAAGTCGAGGTCGGCAGATGATCAGGGCAACGGACGAGGTTGCGGCGCCCATCAAGGAACAAATCGCGGCGTTGGTGCATGTGTCGCGCGAGGTAGAGGAACTCGCCACAGGGATGGACCCCGCTGGGCAAGGGCGCCTGGCCAAGGCGCTGCGCGGCGAATGGTGTGGCGACGAGGCAGCGCAGGAGATCGCGAAAAGGGCAAGAGAACGATTGGCAGAGGTGCTGGCGGAGTTGGCGGAGCCACGAGATCCAACGCCACTGGCGAAAGATGCAGAGGCAGGAGCGGTCGGACCGGATGACCGGAGGAATGGCGCCGTCCGAGCCAGGCAGACTCAGGACCCATCCGGCAACATCGCCGCGGAGCTGGCGACGCTGGACAGCAAGAGTGCGCAGGCGATCGCTGGGTACGTAGAGAATCTTGCACGTAGCGACGAATGGCTGCTCTCGGTCCCGTTAGCAAGGCTCGTGGCCGCAACCGGGGAGAAGGGCGGAGAGAAGAGAACGCGGGCGCTGTCCAGGCTGATGGCCAGCCCGGTTGACTTGGTTGCGGTGGAAGCTCTGAGAGCCCTTGCGAAGGACGAAAAGATCCCGTGGCAAGATGCGAAAGCAGTGCTCAGGCTCGATCTGCTCATCGCTCACGGGGCCATCCGTGAGGCCAATGGGCGGGAGATCGGAGATGCCATACTGAGGATGATCAAGCAAGGCGCTGGGGGGAAACTCGCTTCCTTCGTGAAAGGAAGTCCCTACTCCGTGAGGCGAAAGGTCGCCCTCGCTCTGATGTGCACGCGCGGGGCCCCTGTCGAGATGCTCCACAACGCGGCAGCGCTGCGGGACCTGGCCATGGCCCTGCTGCATGATCCCGCCATGGAGATCTGGGTGCTCGCGGCAAAGGCCCTGGGACATATGTCCGGCATCGGCGGCACCGCAGGCAGGGGCGCAGGGTCGAGCCTGTTCTCATCGCTCGTCAACGGGGAGGCAGGGTCCGTCGTGCTCCAGCGGCGTGCCCTGGCCGGAATCGGCATCTGGGCCCGCACCCAGCCGGATCAAGCATTCGACATCTTCGAACGGATCATGTCGCGGGCAAAGCCTTTCGTCGATGGATACCAAGCGGCAAACGCCGCTCACGCCGTGGGCGACTTGGCCCTTCTGGACATCGCGGGCACGCACACAAGAATCGAACGCTACCTGGCCGACCAGATGAAGACCGTAGACACGACCCTCTTCTTCCTGTCCAACGCTGCCTTGGCGCTGGCCGCGGTTCGGGGCGATGCCGAGGACGTGGAAGGGTTCAGGGGAATCGTCCGGGTCCTGCAGGTGACCCTGGATCGGCTCAAGCCCGCGGCCAGCCCCGCGATCAACCTGCTCTTCTTCAAGGCAAAGGCGGACGTCCTGGCCGCCACCGAACTGTACACTCCAGGCGGCATGCGCTCGGTCCTGTGGGGAGAGTTCTACCATCAACCATCGACCAGCCTCATTCGCCAAGGCTCCGTTGGGCAAGCCGACCATCGACCATCGACCATCGAGCACTCTCGGACGGGTCAAGCGTGGCGGTGGCTCGAAGCAGCGAAGCTGCACTGTGAACAGGCGCCGCTTCGCACCGTCGCCGACGGAATGGAGACGGAGTTCGACGAGCAGGCGCATCCGGACGGCGCCAAGCTCTTCAATATCTGGGACACAACTGCAAGAGTGGTGCTGGACCGCGAAGCCGAAGGGCTGGCAACGTTTGTTCTTGCTTCCCGCGGACAGAGACGGAAAGACGCTGTCGCCGTCGGCGAAGAGGGACAGACAGAAGCTGTCGCCCTTGCAGGGAAGAAGCAGGACGGCGAGTTAGTTGTAAGCTGCAGAGGAAACAGCGACGCAGACACGTCCAACGGTGGACAATCTGGCGCTCTGCGTGCTGCAAGAGAACTGGAGCAGCGCTGCCGGAATCTCTGGGGAAAGCCGGGACAGGGCGCCAAGCCGGAGAAGATCCTTCCGCTCGTTCTGGCGACGAGACGAAAGATCCACGATGCCTGCCCGGAACCCCGCGACCGCCTGGCGGTGTGGGCCGACGTGACCGCGTTTTGCAGCTCGTCGGACCACAATGTGGCGACCGAGTCAGCACACGCCCTTGGCGTCGTGCTGTCCGCAGCGGGAGGGTTCGGTCCTCCGGTCCCGCCGGACGCGGTGGTCGCACCGCTCGTGCGTTACAAGTGCTCCGACCGGTTCCTCAAAGCTCTCAAGAGCGCGGGGAGAGAAGGAACTGGATGCGTGCTTCCCACCCGCATGAGCCGCGTGCTTGCAGAAGCAGCTCAGGAGGCAGAACCCCCTGGGGTACCCGATGGCGTGTCGCAGGAAGCGCAGTGCGGAAGCAGCGGTACCCCCGACGCTCAACAGCCAGCAGATCATCGAACCGATGCGGCAAGCCTGGAGCCTGTGACATGGATACTGGCACATCTCGGAGCGTTTTCCTTCGAGCATGGAGAATGGCCGCTCAAGGCGGCATTGGCAAAGGTGGGGGGCATCGCACACTGCCTGTCCCGACTGCCCGGATGCGCTGAGATCACCGCACGGACCGGGTGTGCGCTGAGTGCAGAGGCGGGCTGGACTCCCGCTGAGGCACCGTGCGTGGCCAAGCCGGGAGAAGGTGAGCCGGCGGAGCGCAGATCAGCAGACCACCACGCATCTCGGAACAACCCGTTCAGCAGCACAGATCGGGAAGCCGCAGTTGGCTGGAGCGCTCGGGAGGATCCCTTCGGCCCGCACCTGCGCACCCTTCGTCAGCTCGCGGCCGAGTATGCCGAGAGGCCGTTTCACGATCTTCCAAAGCGCATCGATCTCCTTCACTCGATCGGCTCAGCTATCTGCTCCCTCGCTCCTGTCGTAGATCGAGAAGTGCCAGAGGAGTGCGGCAACCCACTGCCGAAGATCCTGCGCTCGTGGAGCGAAACTCTGGCAGGCGAAAGGCGGAGACTGGACGAGGCAGCGACCAGGCGACGGAACGCTGATCAGCATTGGGCACTGGAGCAGCAGAAGGACCTGGAGGCTGCCCGCGAAAACCCGCCGGCCGCGAAACGTGAGGTAAGTCAGGGGAGAGCAAGGCTGCCATCCTCGTCGAGTGCCGCCGGAAACGCTGAACAGGCTTCGAGCGGTCGTGCAAAGACCGGTACGAGGACTCCCTCTGCTTCGGATTGGCAAAGGGGCGCTGCCGCCTTCGATGAACGCATTCGGGACGAGAAGAGGAAATGGCTCGCACAGTGGGCGGGAACGATCGCGGTTCAGCGGCCCGAGATGAATCGGAACGTGGTCCGGATCTCGCAAGTCGGCAACTGCTGGACGTGCGACGCATCCGACGAATCGGGCGGGCTGGCTCCGGTCCGGCTGGGCGAAGCCGCTTTCGCGAGCTGGGGAGCGCTGGAGGACGCAGCGGGAGATCTGAGGCAAGCCGTGCGACCGGGCGAGCCGTTCTCGGAAGCAAGCGCATTTGCTGGCTTGGCCTGGAAGCTGAGAGAACAATGCCCGGCCAACCTGCAGGATCTGTTGGCCACGCGACCGGGCTCATGCTGGGTGCTGGATCTGCAGTCGCAAGCAAACGACATCCCGTGGGAGCTCCTTCCCGCAGGAAAGGACAAGCTCGGGCAATACAGGCCCTTGGCGCTTTCTGCCACCGTGGCCAGAAGCCTGCGGGTTGCGGCGCCGGGAGCCAGGAAAGACAGATGCAAATCGCCGGCCATGGGGATCCTGGTCGGGGCCGGGTCGGACTTCGCTGCTGCGGAGGTAGACGCCATTTGCAGGAGGCTGTGCGATGCTGGGCTTCCGGCCCCGCATGTGCTGTGGAGTTGCGGCAGCGTGGAAGAGCTGGAGCGTTTTCTGGCACAAGGGTTCGGGATGCTCCACGTCATAGCACACAAGACCCCGGACCCTGGAAGCGTCGAGATTCAGCTTGCCGGAGGACTGAGAATTGGAGGAGCGCGGTTGGATGGATGCCTGCCCTCGTCCGCTCCATGGCTCGTCTTCCTGAACTCGTGCAGCTCGGCCAGGACACCGGAGGCGACCGCACATGGTGCGTTTGGTTGGGGTAGCCGGCAGGAAGGCATCGACCTCCCCGCTGCAGCGCTGATGAAGCGGGGAAGCATGGTGATAAGCACGTTGTTCGCACAGGAGTCGGGGGCAGCATGCTTGGCAGCGGACCGATTCTACCTGGAGATGTTGAGCGGCCTCCCGGTGGGACCGTCTCTGCTCGCGGCCCGGTGTGCGGTTGCTGCAAGCGGGGACAAATTCTCCGCCATGTGCTATATTCTATACGGTGATCCTGGGCACAAGGCCCAATGGATTGCCGCAAGCCGAACCAAGTCTGAAACCTGAAGGAGCCGATGTGATGGAGCACTTGGATACTAGAAGCGTCACGGACGCTCTCCGCGTTCTCTCCAAGAGTCTATGTGGCTCTGGCGAGGAGCCGCTGTCGTCAGAACGGTGGAAGAGCCTCACCCGAGAGGATGCAGTGGCACTGGCGAATCGGGCGTCGCTACGGTTCGATTCGAAAGTGCAGCCAGCGACGGCAGGGGTACTGCTGGTGGAGCTCTTCGTCCGAGCAGGCATGTTGGAGCACGCAGTGAGCCTTCTCTCGCAGGTCGGAATGGAGCCAGGCAGTATCCCCGAGGAAGGCATCTGGGGGCTGCCCCTCTTCAACGTGGGATGGGCTCTGCACAAGGCCGGAAGCAAGGTGGACGGTCGGCAGATGCTCGCTGCTGCGGCGCTGACCGACGCAGGGCTTGGCCTTCTGGCGCTTCGGCTGCTGGACGGGGCCGACCGCGAGGCGCTGAGCAGCGTGATGTCCAGGTGTGAGGGTTCTCCCGCGTACGGGAAGAATTCCGCGGCGGCAGCGGCCGCGTTCCTCTCGCCGCTGTCTTCGCAGAGCCTCGAAGTGCTGTTGCACGGGAAGTCCCGGGATCACAATGACACCAGGCTTGCTGCCGCGCTGCACGTGATCAGGATCGTGGAGACAGAGCAAGCAAAGACTCGTTCCGGTAAGCCGGTGGACGTGGAGAGCCTGCGCCTGGCAGCGAGAGCCGCAACGCTGCTGCCTCCTGCCCGTTGGGTCAGGAGACTTCCGTACCGGGCATTCGTGCTCTGCGCTATAGCAGACCTCCTGCCCACGCACCGGGAGGGTACGAACGCCTCAGCGCTTGCCCGCAAGCTTCTGGCGGAGTGGCCGCTTCGCGGCGCTCTCACAGTCGAGACGCTCTCTGCCCAGATGGCAGCCGGTGCGTCGCTTCTGGATCTCTACGTGCGGCTGGTCCTGGCGCCCGAGCTGGGCATCGTCGACTGGCTGGAGGACAGGACGTGGAAGCGGCCGCTGCTGGTGGCTCTCGGGGCGCTCCAGCTCCTGGCCTCTGTGCCTGCTCTGGCGGACGGCATGCCGGGGTACCCTCCGGGGACCGCCGCTGACAAGTACGGCGATCCGGCGAACATCTGGTGGGGCGGGCCTCCTCCTCAGGCGGAGGACAAGGCGGTGCCCCGGGTGTTCAGCGTGGACCCCATGGTCAAGCCTGCGGGTGACCGGCAATGGGTCGATCTCAAACTTGTGGACCGCCCCGACATAGAGAGGATCGTCACAGCTCTCACGGTGCTTCGTGCAAAGGAAGCGGCCATCACATGCGGGGATAACCCTGCGCTGAAGGAGGCGTGCAGCGCGACAGCGGAAGCCTTGGCGGAAGAGGCAGGCCAGATCCTTCGGGAAACTACCTGGGCTTTGGACCCGTTTCAGAGGGGCCTGCTGCGGCTGGCCGTCCCGGCGCATGTGACAGGGTCTGGCAAAGAGCTTGCGTCGCTGGTCGACGTGCTTCCGAAGCTGGCAGCCGCGCCCCGGCGTTCGCAGGAAGATCTCGAACGGAGCCTGGCGCTGGCGGAAGAGCTGCACCGGCGGTTCAAGCAGGGCGACACAGCATTCGAATCGTGGCGCGGCGTCTACGGTGACCTGGAGCCGTTGTTCCTTTTCATAGAGGCTGAGCTCAAGTTCGGCCTGGGCGACGTTCCGGTGGCAAGGGAGTTGTTTGTTGCCGCTGCGACCCGGATATCGATCGCGCAGAAGGCGGGAAACGGGTCAGCGACTCCTGATTCGAGCGCGCTGTGGGACCGGATCGTCGTCGCTCATTCCGCTGCCTGGGGCACCTCCATGGACACGGTCCCATGCTCCGGAGAAGCGGGATTCCTGGTGGCTGTCATTTCCGTAGTCGGTCGTTCTCCCGGGCTCTTCCCCGCTCGCTCACCCGACGAGGTCGTGGGTGCTATCGACGAAGCCTTGCGGTATGCGCCCACTGTGGATGCGCCATGAATTCCTTTGCACGTTCGATCAGCTCCTTTCTGGCCCTCGCTGCGCTGTTCTGTGCTGCGCCCGCGCATGCTGAGTGGGACGATCCTGATCCCATGTCGCAGCCGCGGCCCGGCCTGGGTGTTCGCGGATTCGTGAAGCTGGCCGGGCTCGCTCCGACAACTTCCCTTGCTCAGTGGTTCGACACTGTCCGGTCTCATCTGGGAGATGTGCCCACGAGATCTGCGTCGCCGTCCGAAGCTCTGTCGGCATCCGTCTTGGCCATCGAGGATTACGGATTTCGATATAGAGCCGCTGCGGCGCTGGAGCCGTGGCAGCGAAGGGACATCTCGAAGAATGTCCCGAGAGCGGACCTCCTGCTGGAAACCAGGAAGGGCGAGTGCAGGCAGACGTCTCTCCTGGTTGCTTCCACTTGGCGGTCTCTGGGTTGGGATGCTGCGTTGATAATCACCCGGGTCCACGTAGTGCCTGCGTTGGTGACTGACGGGCCGTGTCCGCCCGACGAGCAGGCCGTCGAGGTGTCGGCATGGGACGAAGGCCCGGAGTCCAGGAAATGCATTTGGCCCCTGGAGGTGACCTTCACGGAAGGGGACCCGTATTCCGTCGCAAAGGCACGCCAAGACGGGACGCAGTTTGCCGAAGATGCGATGCAGCTTCACGGATCCCTCATGGTGAACCTGGCCGGGGATGTTGTGTGGAGAAGCCCGGTGAAGCCTCTGTTCATGGCCAAAGGGGGGAAGTGAGGTTCCATGAGGAAGGGGATGCTGCGGGCGTTTGTGGTGGCGTTTGCGTTCGTGGGTGCGGCAGGTTGCGCGACATCAGGGCCCGACCGAATCGATCGGCTGGCCGCCCCGCCCGCGTCTTCTGACGAAACAGCGGCACTACCCTTAGATCCTTTAAAGGGAGTACCCGACAACGTTACTCCTTTCCTGCTGTCCATAGCTTTGGACGGGGCCATGGCGCTGCCGCCCCAATGCTGGAAGGTCCCGTCACTGCTTGCGGACCCGGAACGAGCGATGTTCTGCAATCAGCTCAAAGCCGGGCTGCGGGCCGCAACGAGTGGTGCAGATGCGGGGATTCGATTCCACGGGTTCGAGAAGGAGCGGCTGGCATTCGCTGAGGCACTACTGGTCCGGTTGGCGATTCGCTCAGAGCCGAAGGCCGTGTCGCAAGCAACCAGGTTTGTCGAGAAGCTGCGGGAGGGACTATGTCCCGGAGGAGGCAACGCGGACGCGTGCGAGCGGATTTCAGAGTTGGAGCTCCACTTGCAGAGCGACTCCCTGTGGCAAGTCGATTACGCTGCAAGGTGCGAGTCGGTGTTGGTGCCGCCCGCTGTGGCCCTCCAGTGTGACAACGAGGCAAGTGAGTACCTCAGGGAATGCCTCGACATGTCCGAAACCGAGATGTCCCCGGCAGAAGTGCTGCGCTGGCTTCGAAAGGCGTACATCTGCCTGAGCTCAGCGTGGCCGAGACTGGATCCTGTGGACGTAGCGAACTGGCGGCAGGCTCTCTTCGAGATGTTCGAGAATCACGCGGGTCCCGCTGCGCTCGATCCGTCCAAGTCCGCGCCGGAGATGATGGAGATCCGGCCGAGGATGGCCAGGCTGGCTTTGGTGGCGGACCCGCTGTCGGATGCGGCCATTTCGTGGCTTGCGTACGAGGCCGGAAACCCGTACGTGACGGCAAGGCAGAGGCTTCTGCGGCATTTCGTGAAGCGGGAGAGGACGGTCTCTTCGTCTGCGCTCGACGAGATCCTGGACGATCTTGATCTTCGGCGTGTCGGTCTCGTCTCCATCCTGTTATCGATGGAGATGGGGATTGCGACGGACGATCTTCTGACCACCTCCGTGTTGGTGGCGGGTAGCTGGCTCGGATCATTGCCCCGTGAGACGTCGTCGCGCCTGGCAGAGCACATGCTGAGGCCAGCGGGAGGCGACGATGCGACGGCCTGCTCCCTGAGCGCCGCTGCGGTGCTGGAGCGTCTATCCCTTACCGAAGTGGCGGAACGGGCTTGGCAGGGTCTTGCCGAAGCATGCCCCACCCCGTTCAACCTGTACCAGTTGGGCATGTTCTACTACCGCACCGGACGGACGGACGAGGCGTTCCGGCTCTTCTCGATCGTGGCACAGGACGATCGGTTCGCCCGCCTGTCCGGGGCGGAAGAACGGGCAGCGGAACGTGCGGAGATCTGCGCCCCTGCTCCCCCTGCCGATGCAGCACCAGTTCCGAATCGCCAGGCGCAGTGCTTCCCCTATGCCAGCTTGCGCCTGATCGAGCGTTGGGGCACTGGAGAATTCTCCGAGCTTGAGAGGGTCGCGAGCGGGATGCAGTGGTCGGAGAACAAGGGCACTGACCTGTTGAGTGCCGTGGCCTTTCTGACGGTCAACGGCTGGACGACGTACTTCCTCAAAGACCCGGAGGCTTCCGTGCCTTCGGCCAACGCGGCTAGCCGTGTGGACCAGGTGAAAGCGTTGCTGCGAGCGGGCCTTCCGTTGTTCGGGCTGATGGTTGGCGGCGACTGTCGTCTCTCCTCGGAGCCGACCGGACTCGCGGGGCACGCCACGCTGCTTGTCGGTTTCGACGATGTTCTCCAGGCGTTTCTCCTGGATGACATGAACTGGGTCGAAGGGGTTACGCAGCTTCCCTACGCTCCTGTCGAACAGGACAGTGTGCGGTTCCTCCTCATGCTTCCCCCCGGACGCCGTCCCCCCGACGGTGTCGCATCCTTCCTCTCCGAAACTCCTTTCGAAGATCTCCGCTCCGCTTACGACAACCTCCCGGCGCCCACCAGCGCTGTGTGCCTGGAGTAGACGTCGTGGCCCGTTCCTGGTGCCGTGAGTGCATTCTTCATCCTCCCTTCCCGGGGTCTTTCTTTTTTTCTTGACATGCATTTCGGCCAAGCATACGCGCAGAAATTAAGGATATGAGATTTCTGGGAGGCGGGAAGAATGCTACAGCAACCAGCCCTGCCGCACACTCTTTGTCGCCTGTTGGGCGAGTATGACGCTCTCGGCCCGGTCAGGAATCGCCCGGAGAAGATTTCTCACACGATTCGCTTTTTCGAGACGCTCTGGGCGTGGCATCTCTATCCCCTTCTGATGGAACGGATCGATAAGAACGTGCCGCTGGAGGGCAACCTGAGGTTGGAGCGCCTCGAACGCCCCACGGATGGAGACTACCTGGGCTTACTCCGAAGCTGCTTGTCGCGAGTCGAAGGGCTGAGCTTCGCGAGCGCGATGCGTAGCGTCATGCTGGATCGCCGCTACCGAGCGACCGACGAATTCCCGGCGGTAGCATTCGCCCGAGAGCTGAAGGAACTTCTCCAGACGTCAGAATGGCGAGAAGATCGGATTAGCCTCCTGGATCTCTTTGACTTCATCTTTCACGTGCGGCAAGGGATTCGCATGACCCGGATCCCTGACGAAACGGCGGTGCGCATAATCGAGAAAATGGAGAGCCGCAAGATCGTGGAGAAGTTGGTGGACGAGTTGGCACCACTTTCCCGATACCAACTGGCACTGATGGATGGAGTGGCCGGATCTGAGCCGCAGGAAATCACGCTGCTCACCGGAGACAAGCCTCTCGGCGCAACAAGGTTGCCACTGGTCGTTGACCGACCGATGCCGTCGGGCAGGGTCTGCCTCCTTGAGCTCGGAGACAACGGCAGTGCTCGGTTCGTGGCCGACGGCGGCCTCTTCTTCCTGGTTCGAAGCTGCACAAGCTGTCTCGGCGGAACGAGGCACCTTTACTTCTTCCGGTCTACACAGAAGACAGACAAGGCGTACCGTTTGGTCTATCAGTCGTTCCTTTGCAAGCAGGAAGTCCTCGTAGAAGGCAAGATCGACGAGAATCCGTTGACGGCTGCGGTGGCCACGCTGCTTCGTGCCCGCGAATCCGGCCCCGCTGTCGATAACGAACGGAAGCTGCCGGGTGCTGTTCCAGGGGAAGTCGCGATTTCAGCAGGAACTCCTCCGACTGATTTCGGGCCCGGGGATCGACATCTCACGGTTCGGGCGATCCCCCCTCTGTCTGCCGTTCAGATGTCAGTCCGCAGCTCGCAAAACGGCAGCCCAGGCCCAGTTCTTGTTTCGGACTCGACCGTTTCCGACAGAGGCCGGGAGGGAGTAACGCGTGGGGTTCTCTCGTTCAGGGACGAAGTTGTCCACGTAGTCGCAAGTCACCTGAGCACGGTGGACGAGATGAAAGTCAACGTCACCGTGACATCCCCCCCGATACGTGTCCAGAAAGATGAACACCTCACTGTGGTAATACCCTTGCCGTACTCGTTGGCCTACAGCTCGACACACTTGAAACTGGTCCAGGGACTCTACGACTTCCTGCGCTTCTGCCGAAAGCGCTGTCTTGTTCTGACCGCCGCCATCCTCGTCGTAATGTTACTGCTTGTTGGGGCTGGCCCTCTCTATCAGCATTTTTTTGTGCCTGCCGAGCAGGGCATGGTCTATCTCCCGAAGGGGCACTATTCCCCATTCGCTGCCTTGGATAAGGCGGTCGGTAGCTCGCGAGGAAGGAAGATACTCGAAAAACTGTCGCGCAATATTCGCCGGCTGGGGGTCAGCGAGGAAGCCGCGTTCGAAGCCGCCTTCTCTAATGAGCCGCACAGGCGAGAAGTTGCTTCCTTCAGCCTGGACCGCTACGAAGTGACGGTGGAGAGGTATGACGAGTACCTTCTGGATGTCTTCCGGCGGGAAATGCCGCCATGGGCGCTGAAGAGAGTTGGCAAGACGTGCGAGAGGATGGCGAATTGGGCGGACGGCGAGGACGAGAAGAACGCTTATTTGGGAAAGGCCAAGATGGCGCACGAGGCAGCGAAGAGCGGCCAGTTCGCCAAACAGCGCGAAGCGGCCGCCGAGCTTCTCCCCCTCCTTCTCGACTTTGAGGTTGTTGATGAGGACGAATACGAGGCTCTCAAGTTCGTGCTCCTGGACAGCCGCTCCTCCGCTGGTTCGCCAGAGGCCGAGGTTGATGTGCACGCTGAGAGGCTGGCCACATTGTACGAGAGGGCCATGGCGGCGAGGCAAGGTATTGATGACAAGCCCGCGGAGTCTAACTCGGCCCTGCCCGAGAACTGGTTGGATCAAAGGAAGCGGGACAAGGAGGGAGGCAGATGGAACCACCTGCCCATGCGGTGGATCAGTTGGGAACAGGCAGATCTCTTCTGTCGGTGGGCCGGGGGTTACCTGCCGCGTCCTGATCAATGGGAGGTCGCGGCGCGCAACCTCAGCCTGGTAGGTGGAATGAAGGACACGTTGTATCCATGGGGTGACGACTTCGAAGCAGGGAAGACCAACACCGACGAGTCCATGGTGCACGGGCCTGCACCGGTCGGGTCATTCGCTGATGTCACCAAGGACAGGGTTTACGATCTCGGAGGCAATCTTAGGGAATGGATCGACCTGGGCTCGTGGCAGTCGAGTGCCTGGGTCCGGGGGTCATGCTTTGGCGACAACGGGGAGCTGGGTTCCTTCGGTCACATCCAATACATCTCCCAGCCTAAGGACGCGAAGAAGGACGACATTGGATTCCGCTGTGCCTATGACAAGCTGCCGACAGACTCGACGAGGCAGGATGACACAGCTAGGTTTTCCGAAATGGGGACCTGTCAGCTCGGGCGCCCGGAAGATGTTGCCTTCGGCCTTCTTGCAAGCTTGGAAGATGCAACCTTCTGGGTCCATGAGGGCGAAGTGAAGGTAGGTGACTTCTTCGTCCAGGAACGGAAGGTGACCGTGTCGGAATACGAGGCGCTTCTTGAGAACGACCGCGGCGTCGGGCCCTGGTGTGAGCAAGTGGACGAACCCTCTCGATACGCCGACCACCGTCCGGGAAGTCTTGGCGCACGGCCCTCCGACCCAGTGGCCGGAGTATCATGGTACGATGCTCACGCATACTGCTCGTCACGCGGCATGCGCCTGCCCACGGCTGACGAGTGGGAATATGTGGTCACGAACTACGGCGGCGGATTGTTTCCCTGGCGAATCGAGGCTGGAAACAGCCTGGGCGATTACCTCGACATGTCAAGGCTGGAGCAATTCCTTGATGCAGACAAGACTCAAGCGCCCGCTCTTGTCCGGAGCATGTGGACAGACGGGCCGGAATGGACGAGCAGTCCCGGTCCACCCGAGAAGGACGAAGCGACTTTCATCGTAAAGGGCCTCTTGCTCGGTCCAGACCATCGATGGGTGCCGCTTCACTACCTGGTCACAGGGAGGTTCCCGGTTTCCGCGGGCAAGAAGCTGGAGAATGCCGGGTTCCGCTGCGTTGTCGATCGGACGCCGACATTTCTGGAGCGATTCAGTCAGTCGCTTCGGATGGAGACCGAACCCTAGACTGGTGCGAACATCTGAGTCGAAGGGGGGCTGAGCTAGTGGGAGGGAACATGATCGCTTCTGCCAACAGGGTGGATGGAGTTGAACGCATCTTTGCAGCTCCACTGTCGAGCCTGGTGAGGAGGTTCCCAACAGAGCCGTCGTTTGTCTGGCCTCTTCTTCTGGGGTTCGTCGTGGTCGGTATTCCGCTCTTCTTGTGCTACGGGTATCTACCGCAGAGCTACGATTCACCGGTTCTCGCCGCGACCGTGCGCATCGTCGTTGGCAACTGGATCAGCCCACTGATCTTCTGTTCCTTCGCTGCATCGCTGGCCTACCTGGTGCTCAAACGCAGGAGTCTGACCAGGGAATACAGAACCTCCGCCATCGTGGCGGAGAAGCTGCTTCCCCAGATCTTGGAGAGAGAAGGGGGGCGGATTCCGCCCGGTGACTTGATGGTACGCCTGAGGGATGAGCTGCTGCACACTTGTCCCTTCCCCGGTGAAGCGAACCTGCTTTTCGGACGGTGTCATGCGGCACTTGCCCGGCTCTCTCGGCAGGGGTCTACTGGCGGGGGCGAGGAGGTCCTCGACGAGGAGTCCGCAGCGGACACTGAGCGCAGGCGCATGCAGGCGTCTTATCTGCTTCCCAGATTCTGGGTATGGGCCATTCCGATTCTGGGTTTCATCGGCACGGTCTGGGGCATCAGCCGGGCCATCGAAGGTTTTGCCGGGTCGATGGATGCCGTCGGGGACCAGGGGCTGAATATTCAACAGGCTCTTGCGCGGAACCTCCCGGACGTGACCGCGAATCTGGCAACCGCGTTCGACACCACGTTCCTTGCATTGGTGCTGAGCGTTCCCCTCATGTTGCTCATGACCTGGGCTGAGAAGAAAGAGGAAAACTACCTGAGCATGCTCGAGGAGATCTGGTCTACCCGGATTCTGCGGCTGCTCCTGGCGAGGACGGCGCGTGCTTTCCCAGGCGCAAACACGGCGCTGAATGAGACGGGCTCCGCAGCCGCCGGGACAGAATCGCCGGGAGGAGCGGCCAACCTGGCTGCCGAAGTGGAAGTGCTCGCCAGGCAGGTGAGGGCTTTGACCGGCGTCATGGAGGACATCTACGAGGTCGAAGTCGCGTCACGCATCCGGAATGACCAGGGCTCCGGAACATGAGGATTCGAGGCAAGAAGGGCCGTTCCAAGCCGACGGTTGGCGCTGACCGGGCGGAGCATCCGGTGGATCTCTTCCCCTTTCTCAGCATCTTCGTCTGTCTCCTCGGAGTGCTCTCCTTTCTCGACCTCCTGCTGACCATCATGGGCGGCACGAACGTGCAGTTGGCTTCAGCAGCATCAGCCCAAGGTTACAAGTTTGCCTACCGAGTGCTTTGCTACGAGAATGGTACAGTGCTCGTGCCTCCCCCAGGCAGGACCCTTGACGCTCTGTTAAGCAAGGCGGCCGAGCTCGACTTGCAGGCGGCCGAGCTGCGGGCTATCCAGGCGAAACGTGACGCGGTCCGCGAGCAGTTGAGCCGTCAGCAGAGCGACCTCGCGGGGTCGGCAG
>Ga0172371_10003311_pt1 | contig 25059 bp, 26 predicted proteins | sample Lak12m_FD_114543 | JGI IMG/M metagenome (GOLD analysis project Ga0172371, IMG submission 114543) | Freshwater microbial communities from Kabuno Bay, South-Kivu, Congo - kab_022012_12m | ecosystem: Environmental > Aquatic > Freshwater > Lake | place: Democratic Republic of the Congo: South-Kivu... | reverse complement strand
TTGAGTATAGCCCGAATCCGAGGGATCTCCTCAACCAATTCCGAGATTCTTTCACTGGTCCGTAGGCAATTTCCCATTTAGCTACTCTTTGGTATCTCATGCGCCTGGAGTATATGCCTAATTGCTTGCGATAGCAACATAGATCGTTTATACTAGGCGGAATTTATTTGTAAGATCATATGGCTCCGTTCACAGCAAATATTTTCCATTCAAGAAAAAGGGGTGTTATTGATACACAAGGAGTGTACAAGCCAAGATCCAAAGAAAGTGGAACCCTGCTATTTTGTGTAATATGTAATATAACATTTTTTGAAGGTAATCCTCAAAGTCGACTAGATCGGCTACGGTATATTGCTGCATCCCAAATTGCTGCCGAGCATTCGCGTAAACTTGGACATGTCATTCACAGTGCAGATCCGGAACGGATCCTCTAAGGCCGTGTATGGATGAAAAGTAAGAGCGTAGTTATCTAGGTTTGAGGTGTTTGGTCATATGGCCGTTTGTTCCGTGCATTCCCATTTTTTTGAAAAACCGGTCCGTGCCTCTTTCAGCATAAGGAGCGATATCAAGCGATAAACAAGACGCGCCCAGTTGTCGTGCTTGATATTGGAATGTGTTAAATAACTGGCTGCCGTGTCCTTTTCTATGTACCCACGTTTCGATATTAAGTAGATACGCTTGTTGATTTTTGATCCAGCCTGTTGCATTTCCGTGTTGACTATTGATTTCGATAGTTTTTTTTGTCATATATGCCCAAAAGATACGCATTATAGCATTGCTGTATATTGATTTCATAATCTACCTCTGGTACATTCGCGCTGTAGAAAAGATAAGTAACCTGCCTTCAATATGAGTACCGCTGGAGCAGAAGTGAAGCAGGGCATATACAAGCAATGGCAGGATCATGCTGTAGCCGCGTGGGTTATCGGCCAGTTTCCTCTTTTGCATGGTCCATCGTATGCGGATGTCCCCATATTTAAGCTTCGTTTGACGGAAGGCTTACAGCAGATAAATAGCGCGCAGTTTCGTTTCCTGGATTTTCGGTCTACCCCAAAATTTATGATATCAGGCGGATGCGAAGGATCATCCGGCACTGTGCAAACGGTTCGTGAAATGAGTGAAATACGTGCGCTGACATCTTCGCATGATGAAAGCGCGCTTGCTATGCTTTTAGAGCCGGATAATTATATTTTACGAACTAAACAAAGGCGGCCTGTCGTAGACCTTCGTCATAGAATGCTCTTATGGTCGCAATCCGGTCTTGTCGATGCAGTCGTCGTTTTGCCTGCAAGACGAAAAAACACTGCACCAGAAAAGCATTACCGGAGAGTACACGGATGGATCAGTCCGGCACAATGGGTATCGAATCCGGAAAATCCGGCGGCGATGAATATCGTAAGAAGAGGAAGTCAGGGTGCATTCGAGTTGATTTTGCTTACGAAGCACAAACCGCCGTTGCATACTTCCTTTCTGGCCGGCACGAAAACTTTGACTACGAAGGAAACACGGAAAGCATTATTTACCTACCTGCTTTCTATAGTTCAGAATCCGGACCAATATACATTACCGCCAAGGGAGATATCTAACCCAATGGAACATGCGTGGGTTTTGTTCCGTGTATATTCACAAGGATTGTGATGCATGTGGTGTCGGGAACGGGTATTTGGTATACTTGCAATAATTGCGTTTGACTCCGCATATCAGCGGAGGAGCAGGGAAAAGAACGGCATATGCCAAGTAGATTTCTCCGGGTACGCCCGTAACAGCAGCAATAAGTCCGCCCAGGGCGGAGAAGTAAGGTGGTACCCCCGCAGAATCAGCGGGCCTTATAAAACGGTACCTTTTTTTGTGGGATAATAGCGTATATGAATAATTTGAATATTGACGATTACCAAAAAAAGCTGGATATCCCCAAGGCTGAGCATGACGTGCTTGCATATTGGGATACAGAGAAAATATTTGAGCGTTCTGTCTCAGAGCGCCCGGCGGATAAGCCATATGTATTTTATGACGGGCCGCCTTTTGCTACAGGCTTGCCGCATTACGGACACATCCTCGCTTCTACGGTGAAGGACGTTATTCCCCGGTATTGGACAATGAAAGGATATCGCGTGGAGCGGGTATGGGGATGGGATTGCCATGGGATTCCTATCGAAAACATGATCGAAAAGGAGTTGGGGCTGAAAGGCGGGAAAAAAGGTATTGAAAAAATGGGAGTCGCAAGATTCAACGATGCATGCCGGGCGGCCATATTGCGTTTTGATACGGAATGGAAAAAAGTGATACGCCGTATTGGCAGATGGGTGGACTTCAAGCATTCGTATAAGACGATGGACAAGACATATATGGAATCCGTCTGGTGGGCATTTAAGTCGTTGTATGACAAAGGGGTGGTATATGAAGGAAAACGCGTTATTCTATATTGCCCGAGATGCGCTACCCCGTTATCCAATTTCGAAATTGCCATGGACAACAGCTACAAAGATAAACCCGGTCCGAGTACTGTATACAAATTTAAAGTGAAAGAGCAAACAGATACCTACCTGCTTGCATGGTCAACGACACCCTGGAACAAACTCGCAACTCCTGCTTTGGCTGTGAATCCAGATCTTACCTACGTTAAGGTAACGCAGGGGGGCGAAAAGTATATATTAGCAGAACGTACGCTCAAAATATTGAAAAAAGACCCTGTGTATACGATTGAAGAATACTACAAAGGCAAGGATTTGGAACAGTACGGCTTTGAACTGCATTATGATTTTTATCCGGACCGGAAACCGGGAGAGAAAACGGGAGTCGTGATAGCGGATTCGTATGTGACCGCCGATGAAGGAACCGGCATCGTGACGCTTGCCGTATATGGTGAAGAAGATTTTCGTGTGATGACAAAACACCGCGTACAGCTTGTGTATCATATTGATGATGAAGGGAAGCTAAAACCGGAAGTTACTCCCTGGGCGGGCATGTATATTCTTCAGGCTGATCCGCTGGTGAATGAAGACCTGAAAAAACGCGGGCTTATTTACCACGACGAAGAGCGTATGCACAGTGTTCCTGTGTGCTACCGGTGTGAAACACGCCTGTATCATGCGCCGGTACCGGCATGGTTTATTGACGTAACGAAATTAAAAGACAGTCTGATTGGTCAAAATGAGCATATTCATTGGTATCCGTCTCACCTTAAGCACGGCAGGTTCAAAAAAGGTTTAGAGACAGCGCCGGATTGGAACATATCGCGTTCACGTTATTGGGGTACGCCTATGCCGGTTTGGGTAGACGAAATCACAGGTAAAAAGCGGGTTATCGGTTCTTTAGAAGAGCTGAAAAAATGGGCCGTAGATCCGGAAAAAGTAGACAAACTGACCGATATTCACAGAGAGCACATCGATGATCTTCTGGTGTGGGTGGATGATGAAAAGACAGTGAAAGGACAAAGAATCCCCGAAGTGTTTGACTGTTGGGTAGAATCCGGCAGCATGCCGTATGCTTCTATCCATTATCCGTTTGAAAATAAGCATACATTTGAAAGTACGCATCCGGCACAGTTTATCGCAGAATACATAGCCCAAACCCGTGCATGGTTTTATACATTGCATGTTATGTCTGTCGGGCTTTTTGGGACGCACACGTTTGAGAATGCCGTGACAACCGGTACTATTCTTGCCCAAGACGGGTCCAAAATGAGCAAGTCCAAAAAGAATTACCCGGACCCGTCATTATTGTTTGAGCAATACGGTGTTGATGCACTGCGGTTTTATCTGATGAGCTCAGTTGTTATGAAAGGTGAAAACCTTAATTTTTCTGAAGACGGGGTAAAGGAAGTATACCAAAAGGTCATATCGACACTATGGAATGTGTTCAGCTTTTATAAACTCTATGTACATGAGAATCCGCCAGATACAATACTAAGCCCGACACATGTTTTAGACAGGTGGATTATAAGTAAAACACATCGGTTAGTTAGGGATGTGACCGGAGCAATGGATGCTTACGATACAGTGAAAAGCTGCCGGTATATTTTAGCCTTCATCGGAGATCTGTCTGCCTGGTATGTACGGAGAAGTCGTGTGCGGATACAACAGGATGGTATGGCTCAAAGCGTGATTGGGCACGTATTTGACATGCTTCTTCGGGTCATAGCCCCGGTAATACCGTTTATTGCTGAACGTATGTACCAGAATTTTAAACCGGGGGAATCTGTCCATTTGGCTCGTTGGCCAGTAGCGGATTCGTCCCTGATAGACAATATGCTGGAAGATGCGATGGTGTTGGTGCGTTTAGCAGCAGAACACGGGCATGCGAAAAGAAAAGAGCTTGGTATTGCTGTCCGTCAACCGCTGCAGCGTATAACAGTGTATATTCCCGATGATGCCGGCGTAGTTCTTACTACGGAATTGCTCGAAATACTTATTGAGGAACTGAATATTAAGGAAGGGACGGTAAAGTCCACAGACAGCAAAATGTATGTGGAGTTGGATACACAATTGACGCCGGAACTACTAGCAGAGGGTGAAACCCGTAAACTTATACGCACGATTCAGCTTCTACGTAAAGAAAAAGGGTGTACAATAGATACGCGCATAGCGCTTGTACTTCCGGAATCATGTAAAGAAACATTGCAGGAAAAACATCTCGATATAATCCGGAAAGTTACGGCGGCGCATACCATTTCATGGGGAAAACAGATTTCAGTATCTACGGTGATCACCACCGGCAGGTAAATTGGATCATTTTATTGTGCCTGTTCCTTCTCGGGCTTGTGGGATTGTTCATCCTTTTGACGACAAATCTTGTGTTATTTTGGCAGCAGCTTGGTTTTCTTATTGTCGGGATGCTTCTCATGCTTGTTTTTTCACGGGTAGACCCTGCTGTATTGTGGTGGATAGCGCCGTATGGATATATATTGTCATTGGTGCTTCTTGCTGTTTCATATGTTTTTGATCCGATCCGTGGCGCTTCCCGTTGGATTGTTATCGGCGGCATGCAATTACAGCCGTCCGAAGTGATGAAGCCGTTTTTGATATTGGCATTTTCACGCTCTATTGCATCATTTTCTCCCCGCAGGCTCATGCATTCTTGGATTCACGGGATAGTGTTTGCAATTCCCTTTGTAATGGTATTCCGTCAGCCGGACCTCGGATCCTCTATTGTCTATGCAGTAGCCTGGGTCAGCATGATGATTGCCGGAGGTTTCCCCATAAGTATCTTGGTATTGGGAAGCATGATATCAGTCGCAGGTTTTCCGGTATTTTGGAATACGTTAGCAGAATACCAAAAAGCACGCCTTCTCACATTTATCCAACCCAATACGGATCCATACGGTGCCGGGTACAATGCACTGCAGGCTATGATAGCCGTCGGTAGCGGCCAGATATTCGGCCGGGGTTTGGGCATGGGCACACAAAGCCATTTACGGTTTCTGCCGGAATACCATACGGATTTTATCTTTGCAACGCTTGTTGAAGAGCTTGGGTTTGTCGGCGGCCTGATGCTGCTGTTGTTATACGGAACACTGCTTTGGCAGTTAATTTCACCGTATCTGAGAGGCGCAATCGGCAACACGTTCGTATTTTTTTATACCGTTGGATTGTTCGGAATACTCATGGCACAGGTGTGCATCAATACCGGAATGAATATGGGAATTATCCCGGTTACGGGTATAACGTTGCCGTTTGTATCGTATGGCGGAAGTTCGATTTTGTCTTTATGCATCGCGTTCGGGATGCTTATTTCCTTGCGGAAGCATCGTGCTCGTACCGACATCATTGCATTCACCGGTTCAGGCGCGTTATAATACTACCTTATGTTTGTTATCGTACGAATAGGGAATACACAGTATAAAGTAGCTGAAAAGGATACGATCACCGTCGATAAAGTCGAAGGAAACGAAGGCGATGTATTGTCTTTTGATCAAGTATTGCTTGTCAGCGACGGGAAAAAGACGAAGCTTGGCAAGCCGTACGTGAAAGGGTATTCTGTGAAAGTAAAAATTATTGCACAGATACAAGGGGAAAAAATATCCGTACGCAGGTTCAAGTCTAAGGTCCGATACCGCCGCCATACCGGTTTCCGTGCTGATCTCACCAGGCTGGAAATTACCGGTATTGCTTCATGAAGAACGAAATACTGTTTGTATACGGCAGGACACCGCGTCTTGCGCATGAGGAGCTTGCTTCCTTTTTCCCTGACGTTCATACAATATCCGATACGATTGCATTGGTAAAATCCCCAATTTCGGATATCCGTATTCATTCTCTGGGCGGGACAGTAAAAATAGTACGCGTAATACAATACTCCGATGTGTTCACCCCGGATATTGCATCGAGCGTATTGCGGGAATATGCATATTCAGGCAGGCTGACGTTCGGTATAAGCGTATACGGGAAAAACGGTGTCTCATCCTCATTTTTTCAGGCTGTTAAGACGCAATTGACACATGCGTTGATACAAACGAGATTCGTGGAGCCGAAACAAGGAGCTATTCTTTCCAGTGTTGCAGTAGAGAAGCACCATGTAACAGAGCTGGTTGCCGTGTTTGTGAAATCGAATTGGATCATTGGCGTTACACAGGAGGTTCAGCCATTTGAAGAATGGAGCACGCGGGATTACGGCAGGCCGGCAAGTGACCCGCACCGGGGCATGCTGCCCCCGAAAGTATCCCGGATGATTGTGAATATTGCCTTAGCAAATTACAGGAAAAAAACACATACGGGTTTCCCGACGTTATTAGACCCATTTTGCGGTGTCGGTACGGTGTTGGTTGAGGCGTTATTGTCGGGTGCTGTACCGATCGGATGCGACATTTCAAAACAAGCGGTACAAAAAGCAGAAAAAAATCTGGCATGGGCTGCTGCACAATACGGTTTGATACAAACGTCCGGATACAGGGTGTTTGTCCAAGATGCAACGCACATAGGAAGCGTTTTAGAACCGGAATCAATCGATGCCATTGCCACAGAACCGTTTTTAGGCGAACCAGTTTCTATGGCAAAAGGTGATGCATTTTCCGAGCACACGGCAAAAAATATTTTAAAAGGGCTGGAAAAACTGTATACCGGTAGTCTGAAATCGTGGAAAAAAATATTAGTCCCGAACGGACGGGTTGTCATGGCAATGCCTGTGTATATGACAAAACGGGGAGAAATGCGCGTGAAAAATATAGTTGACAGATGTGAAAACCTTGGGTATACTCTGTGCATTGGTCCTATAGAGTATTCTAGGCCTCAAGCGACAGTAAAAAGAGAGTTTGTCGTATTTGAAAAAACGTAATTATTTTGGTATCTTGTAGTATTTATATGGCACATGTAAAGGCAGGCGGTACAGCAAAAGGAAATAAAGACTCCGTTTCCAAACGTCTCGGGGTAAAGATTTACGGTGGGCAAGTGGCCGAAGCAGGGAATATTATTGTCCGGCAAAAAGGGACAAAATTCCATCCGGGTAACGGAGTAGGGATGGGTAATGATCATACTTTGTTTGCGACGATTTCCGGTAGTGTCTCATTTATTACCAAACGCGGTAAACGGTACGTGTCGGTCTTGCCCACGCACGGTTAACACATGGCAGATACGCAACAGGTATTACATTTGGATCTGGAATTGCTTCAGCCAAATCCGCTGCAGCCGCGCGGAATGATTTCTCCGGATGCACTCTCTGATCTTGTTGATTCAATAAAAGAGCATGGGATTATTGAACCGCTTGTTGTCGCAAAAACTCCAGCCGGGTATCAAATCATTGCAGGAGAGCGCAGATGGCGCGCATCTAAGCTGGCAGGTTTGTCGACTGTCCCGGTAATCATCAAAGAGACAAGCGCAAAAGGCATGCTTGAGATGGCTTTGGTAGAAAATGTGCAGCGGGTTGATCTTAATCCGATTGACCGTGCACTCGCATTCCAAAGGCTTATCGAGGAATTCGGGCTCGGTGTCACTTTGATTGCAAAAAGGATCGGGAAAAGCGAATCGTACGTATCAAATACCATGAGGCTTCTGGCACTTCCGGATGCCATTAAAGACGGGTTGGTATCCGGCGCTATCAGCGAAGGGCATGCACGGGCAATAGCCGGGCTGAATGACATAAAACTCATGGTTGATGCGTATAAGACAATTCTTGCGGAGAATGCTTCCGTACGCCGTGCAGAAGATCTTGCACGCAGACTTAAGGCAAAAAGCGAGCAGAGACCCGCGCATAAGATTGAACGGATTCATAGCGATGAATTGGACTCGATAGCAAAAGATATGGCACAAATGGTGAACGGGTTGGTAAAAATCACACAATCAAAAGTGGAAGCGCGTATTGTTTTTGTAATCCGCGGAAATCTGGAAACGACAAGCAAGACCCTCAAGCTTGTTCACGGAAAATTATCCGGGCAAGGTGCAGTCAAGGAACAGTGATCTGCTTACAGTGTGTATGCCGGTTTTGGGATTATCCCGATTGAAGTTGTCGGCCAATAGCGAAGGATTGCTTTTCCAATAAAATCCTCAACCGGTATGCATCCGAATTCCCGTGAGTCAGAACTTCCCGGCCTGTTATCACCGGAAACAAAATACATGCCATCCGGTACAGTTATCGGGACTCCTTCCTGAAGGAAAGAACCGCCATAGACGGGTTTGTTGTATTCATACGGTTCATCTAAGAGCTGGTCGTTGATGTAAAAATGTTGTTCCCTGAGTTCTACGGATTCACCGGGCAAACCGATAACACGTTTGATATAGTCAATGTCTTTATTTGCCGGTGACTTAAATATTACAATGTCGCCTCGTTCCGGTTCGGAGAGTTTATATACAATTTTATTTGTCAGGATATAATCCCCGTTTTGGAAGTTTGGTTCCATAGAGTGTCCGCTTACTTCCTGCGGAGACATAATGAACAGATAGATCATGACTAATACCGCTGCAATAGCGACGATACCCTGTAAAAAATCAAAAACCGCGGCAATCGCGCGTTGGATATATTTCATAATTCTTTCTAAAGTGTAATTGACGCGCTTTAAGTGGTCAAGGTGCGGAAAAGACGATATAATATGGTTTACTTCAGGGTTAACCCTGAAGAGCGCAGTGATAAAGGGCGGTTAGCTCAGTTGGCTAGAGCGTTTCATTGACATTGAAAAGGTCATAGGTTCGACTCCTATACCGCCCACATACAAATTTCAAGAATTTGATATATGAAATGCCCCGTCTGCGGATCAAAGCAATCAAGCGACTTCTGCAATGTTTCAGGTTATATGATCCGTGCATGCGCAATCTGTACTGTTTTGTACACTGATACCCAAGGAATGTCCTGCCAGCATGTGAACACGCTGATATATGGCAATGGGTATATGCAAAACATGATGACCAAAGCTGCGCGGTTTGACTCACGATTCCGCATGCTTATACGGATAGTTGAAAAATATGCGAAAGGAGACAGGCTTGTAGATGTTGGATGCGGTTTGGGTTTTTTCTTACGATACGCGCGTCAGCATCTTGGTTCCCGTTGGTCGCTTGCCGGCGTTGAACCAAATAGTGCGCTTAAAAAAGCGGCATCGGGTATCAGCAAGGTAAAAGTAGTACAAGGTGTGTTGGGAAAACTACCCTTTGCGGATAATTCCATGGATGTGGTTACATGCCTGGATGTCCTTGAACATGACCTACATATAAACAGGAATGTCGCGGAGCTGAAGCGCGTGCTTACGCCGGGAGGAATTCTGATTATTCAGGCGCCTAATTATAAAAGTCTCATGGCAAAGTTAGCCGGATCTCGCTGGGACTGGTGGTCTCCGCCGGATCATGTATTCCATTTTAGTTATTTGTTTCTGAATAAATATTTGATTACGCAGGGTTTCAATGTTTTGCACGCCTTTACCTATGAATCATCAGAAGATTTCTTAAATAATATCCGTGGTGTATGGGCAAAACATTTTTTTTCGAAATTACTTTTTTTGATTATCACGCCTATATTGCTTATTGCAGAGCGTATAGCATGGAAATTCAAGTACGGAGGGCTTCTTGTAATCGTGTGCAGCAAAGAAGTGGCGTGAGAAAAAAACCTACGCGTTTCCCCTTGTTACTATCAGTTTTCTTCGATCATGCTTTTAGCATGTTTTTTTCCGAATCGGATTTTGAACAATGCCTTTATTCTTTCATGACGTTTGTCATATTTCTTCCATGAGTGTGTTCCGTCTTCATACATTTGAATGACATATATGGTGTATGTTGATTTCCGCCGTGTATTCCTTTCTTGTTTTATGCGTAATGTGTATTCTTCCTGATAGGGATTAAGAATAGTAATTTGCCCATCGGAATCACCATATGTATTTCCGTCTTTATCGGTAAGCGTAGCAGTTGCACCATCCACAATAACGACAAGTGCGGTAATATCTTTTTCTGGAAAAACTGGCAGATTTTCCGGCCTATGCAGCAAAGACGTAGGCGGTTGGGCTATGTATGTACCGTTTAGGAATTCAAGAATCGCATCCGTACCTTGTACATCAGTTATAAGTCCGGAATGGCTTAATGGCAAAGTTTTTTGATATGCACCGTGCAGGAAACTGCTTTCTGTCAATACTGTTCCGTCACCATCGGCATATGTGTTGCTGCCATTTGGCTTTCCGTCACGCCAATTTCCGAACAGTCTATCAACAATGCGAACATTTTTTTGTACTTGAATGGATTTGAGCGTCTGATAGCCGTTTCCGGCAAACGACGCAACTGCCACATCGAAGAATGGAGGGGTCAAACGAGACGGAAGCCAGTTATTTTGCGCATGCATTGTAGATACGGGGATATATGAACCGTTTTTATTCATAAGGTAATCATGTATTGGTAGAAGATTCTGGATTGATGGTGCTAATTGCTGTATTGTTTGTTTTGGGCTCCATCCGCGTTTAATGCCGCACATGACGTTCATGACAGTAAAGCCGATTCGTATCCGGGGGTCTTCCAGCCATATTTCGCCGCCTGACCATGCGGGATATGCAAAGACAGACCCTGCATGGGGAGTACCGACCGTAACCATTTTATCTAGGGAATGGTTTTCCTTTTTTTGTTCAATATATGCAGTGCTCACTAGTCCGCCGAGGCTGTGTCCGACAATATCCACTGTTTCATCTTCTCGTATACGTTCAGAAATATACGAATCTAATGCCCTGGCAGTTTTATTTACATGCCATCGCCAGTCATAGTACATAATGCTTGGTTGGTATCCGTCCTGAATCAGCCGTTCATACAAGGGTTCATAAATATTCCATTCAGCAACGGCCCAGTCCGACCATGATCCTTCGTAGTTATCCGATTTACATCCGGTAAGTGCATCCTTATTCCAGCTCCCGCCCAATCCAGGCACAATAATAACTTTTTTAGGCACTGATGGGGTAGGTGAAACTGTGGTGCAAATATTCTCATCACATATTTCAAAATCTGAAAATTCTGAATCTGTACCAAATATTCCAAAATGAATTTGATTAATAGAAAAATCAAGAGCACTATCCCATTCTAATAATAAATTATTATCTTCTACCAATTGTATGAAGCTATTAGCTTCTCCTGATATATACAGTTCAAATGTATGTATACCTATTGACTCGTTCCAAGTCCCACGAATATATTTCGATGGATCTGACCAAATTGATGAATCTCTAAGAATCGCGCTATGAGGTTCGCCTCCGTTACCTATTCCAAACAAAAATGCATTTTTCCATTCATTAGTATTTGTATTTTTAATAAATATTCCCATATCTGACGGTTCATTAGAATGAATTTTCATTTTTACCCGAATTAGCAATGATTTTGGTAGTTCTTTTGAAAGTAATAAAGAAGCATAATATGAAGAATAGTCTGGATTTACCTTAATTCCAAAATCTGAAATAATAGGTGCTTGTTGTCCAGGTTCAATAACCCATAATTCTTGATTATATCCGTTGGAAAATGAATCATATACAATTGTATTAGCAAATACGTTAGAAGGAAATAAAATTAAAATAATTGTCAATAATAAGAGAATAGTAATTTTTTTATAATCCATAGTGGATATTTTATTATTAGCTAATCAGAAATTAATAATCAGTTAGCTAGAATACAATAATTACTAAGGTAATATATTTACTAATTATGATATATTTTCAATCGATTTTAAATAAAATTGATAATAGAATAACTGGAAAGTGTTATAGCAGGCCACAATATCAAGCTCAATTAATTATTGATAAGCTTTTCAAAATAAGTAGGAACAAATTAGATGTTGCTGTAGATATTGGTGGTGGATTTAATCCTCAGTACAAACAATTAATACAAACAATTTCGAATAGGTATTTAAACGTCGAGATTAAAAATGGGCCTGGCGTGGATATTGTTGGTGAGGCATCCAAAATTCCACTTAGAAATTGTAGCGTTGATCTGGTAAGCATGTTTATGGTTTTAGAGCATCTTAGTGAACCTTACATAGCTTTATCAGAATGCTCGAGAATACTAAAGAATAAATCTTTTTTAACTTTAACTACTGTACAGTATTGGCATAAGCATGATCACCCAAATGATTATTACCGATATACTAAGAACGGATTGATTTATTTATTAAAGAAATCTGGATTCCAGATTAAAAAGATATGGTCAATAGGAGGGCCGTTTTTAGTATTATTTCATGTAATTGAGTTAAATTTACCAAACACGATGCGTACAATATTCAGTATATTTTTTTATCGAATATTTGATTGGCTAGATGATCAAATATTTTTACATAATGATAAACGAAGCACCTCTGATTCTGTTGGATGGTCTGTAATAGCACAAAAAATATGAGTAGTAGTTTTGTGATAGTCACATATAAACCTAATCTTAAGTATATTAATGATTTGTTAACTGTTCTTCCTTCATTTTCAATAATAATAGACAATTCAAGTGAACTAAAACAAAATGAAGTTAGCGGCGCAACTTTGCTATCCCCGCAGAGCAATACCGGGTATGCAGGCGGGGCGAATGTCGGGATACGGCATGCGCTGGCGCATAATGCGCAGTGGATTGTCGTGCTTAATCAGGATACGGTAATGACAAAAAAGGCTGTCATGAGCCTTGTTAAATATCTTTCAAAATCAAAACCCGGAATATATGGTCCGTATGCAGGAGGCCTTGATCCGCAGCGATGGACTACGATTATGCCATCAATGAAGACGGAGTATATCAGCGGCTGCTGTATAGCAATACACAGGGATGTCATCGCAAAAATCGGATATTTTTTTGAACCTTACTTTATGTACTATGAAGAAGTGGATTATTGCATCAGAGCGCAAAGAGCAAATTTTCCGGTGAAATTGGCGCTTATTGAAGGCATATCGCACGAGGAAAGTGTTTCTCTTGGCAGGGGTTCATTATTGCATCAGTATTATCTTGCCCGGAATCATTTACTATTCGTATCACGTTTAGCACCTCCCCGGGTTCGTCGGCGGGAATACCTGCGTTTGCCGTTTACCATGATGGAACATATCATGCGGCATGAATACGGCGCCTTTTTAGGAGTATGTGACTTTTTGTTTCATCGTTTTGGTCGGCGAGGGAGGGATGTATGATTATCGGAATAGACGGCGGTCCTCTTTCTATACAAGATAATCGGCTCAAAGCTGGAGTTTGGCGCGTTGCTAGTAATCTTATAAAAGAATTTTCCGCTAATACCGTGAAAGATTTATATAGGTTATATATGTTTAAAAGGGGAGGGGATTGCCGAAAAAAAACACTAGGCGGGAAAGTTCAATGTATATTTCTGCCGCAAATCGGATTTCGTAAAGTTTGGCAGCCAATGCATATCATGACACATCCCATACAGGCATATATTGGATTAGCCCAGACGTTTCCCCCGCTGCCTTGTATATTGTGCGACGTTATGAAAATAGGGATAATTTACGATACCGGTTTTCTGGATTATCCGCATTTTTACAGCAGCAGCGTATCGAACCTTATGCAAAACACTGCACGCCTGGCGTCTGTGTCAGACCGGATTATTACTATTTCCGAAGCATCAAAGAACGCGATAGTGAATGCGTATGGGATCAGTCCGGAACGCATTGATGTGGCATATTTAGGTGTTGATGATATATTCAGAAAACCTATACCGGCGTATACACATACACGTCCGTATTTTTTATTCGTTGGAGCACTGAAAGCCGGGAAAAACGTACCGGCCATGATCCGTGCGTTCGCAGAAGTGCTAAAGAATAGCAGGCGGCTATACGATTTTTTCCTTGTCGGTTCTGACTACTGGCTAGATCCGGAGATAGAAAATACAATACGCGCATTGAAGCTTTCAGCACGTGTTCATAAAGTCGGATTTGTTGCGGATGATGTATTGGCATCATATTACCGCGGTGCCAGAGCATTACTTTCGGTATCCCTTATTGAAGGGTTCGGGTTGCCTGTAGCAGAGGCGATGGCATCTGGATGTCCGGTAATTGCATCAACTATCGGTTCGTATCCTGAAGTCGTAGGAAATGCAGGTTTATTAGTGGACCCTCACGACAGCAGTGCTATAACGCAGGCCATGTTGCGCCTTGAAAAAAATGCATCATTTAGAAACAATTGTATTCATACAGGCCGTACGCTGTCCGAAAAGTACCGCTGGAATTATTTTGCCGGTATTGTACGCAACAGTATTCATTAAAACGGAAAGTACGTGCACATGAGAAGCATGAAGGTATTGCATAGCATTTGGTTTACGGTTTTTATTATTGGCATAAGCATCAGTCTTTGCGGTATCAATACTCCCTATACCGGCCTGTATAATGCGAATAATAATTATGCCGCGCTTGCGTCAAAGAATTTTTTGAAATTCGGATTTATCAAGCTGAATTTTTTACCAACATACTATGTTGGTCAGATGCTTCCGGATCCTATTCCCTATTATTTGCACCATCCCACCCTAATGTTTTTGTTTGAAGCGTTGCCGTATAAGCTATTCGGATCGTCTCATTGGGTAGTACACGTTGCCCCGTTTGTTTTTGTTCTCGGATCGCTTGCTGCGTTGTTTTTACTTGTCCGGGAGCTGACGGATGAACGCATCGCAAAATGGACAGTTGTCTTTGCTCTTTTATTCCCGATGATGTCGTTTTTCTGGAAATATATTCTGTTTGAACAGGCGAGTTTGTTTGTTTCCCTCATGGTTATATGGCTTTGCGTTCGGTATTGGAAAAAAGGACATCCGCAGTTGCTTTTGTATATTACTGCAGCATCATTTTTCGGCGGCGCTATCGATTGGTATGGAGCATATATTTTTTTCGGGTTATTGTATGTGCTGTGTATACGCCGAAATGCGCGCGTTGTCAGGTCGTTTGCAGCATATGCAATTGGTGCGTTATTAGGGCTTGGAACATATGGCGCGGCATTGTATTTGACAGGAAATCTGCATGCTGCCTGGGAGGGATATTCCGCACGGGGGCTGACCAGTGAGTTGACAAGGTTAAGCTTTTGGCCGGCTCGGCTCATGGTAATCACCATCTTGAGAATTTTTTTATACGGCTCCCCGCTTGTGTTTTTCGGGATTTGGCATTGGTATCGTACAATAAAAAAATCCGGTGTATGCGTACGCGCCGTACAATCGATATTGCTGATCATTGGCACGGTAAGCATTTTTGTACTTCCTTCAACCGTGTGGGGACACAGTTACTTTTTGTATTATCTGGTACCGTTCCTTGCGTTTGTAACTTCTGTATGGTTTGTGCGTGTTTGGAATACGTCACCCAGGCTTGCCGTCGTATGTTTACTTATTCAAATCATTTGGAGCATGGGAGTCCAATGTGGAAAGTTGTACCAAGTACAGAAACATACCTGGAAATATGCATTCGGCGCAGATATTGCCGGACTGATACCGGCATACAGTACCATCGGTGTTGTGGAATATCCGGGAGATGTGCTGCAGAATTATTATTCCATACAGACAGAATCCTTTAATAGCTCGTTTGTCGATGCGTGGAGCAAAGATGCGTCGCACAGTTCAATACGATATATAGCCGTTACCTGCAGCAATACTGCCTGCAATACGAATGAAACGCAGTTTCTCGAGCGGATAAAACGTCGTGTATATGTACATACGTTCCATTATCAGGACAATACTGGCTGGGTATTGGATGCGGGCATGCGACCAGATATGCCGGAAGCAGGGCATATGCAGGAACTGCCGTATAAGCCGTACCGGAGGCCCCAGGGCGTATTATCGCCGGCAGAGTGGCTGTATCGCAAAATTCGGGATTTCCTTGGCAGTACGCAGATATGAAAAAAGTTGCCGTAGTCAGGGGGAAATTTTTAAATCGGTATGAAATGCAATTCTTTGAACCGTTGGTAAAGAAATTCAGCATTACGGCATTCGGGTCACTGTTTCCCTACCATACATCATTTTCGTTTCCGGTTGTGAAATTGCTATCCCCGATGGATTTGCCGGATTTTCCATACAAAATGTCCGTTATCAACCGCTTGTGTATCGATGCGCATCTGCTTTTCGGATTAGAAAAAAAACTTAGAGGTTTTGACCTTGTGCATACCGCAGAAACGTATTTCCGGTATACCCAGCAGTGCCTGGATGCAAAAAAACACGGATATGTCAAAAAAGTAATTGCTACTGTTCTGGAGAATATTCCGTTCAACAACGAGGGTATCCGCGGCAGGGTAGAATTCAAGGCTCGTGCACGGCGTGAGCTTGATCATATCATTGCCTTGACAGAAAAAACGAAATTGTCTCTGATTGCCGAAGGAACAGACCCGGGGAAAATTACGGTCATTCACCATTATGTCGATACAAGACGATTTACTCCTGATTTGAAAAAGAACAGTAAAGCGCCGATTACGGTATTATTTGCAGGGAGATTTGAGAGTTACAAAGGGGTATTTGATATTCTGCAGGCGGCGCGCATGCTGTATAACGGCGGCCGGTCGATCGGGCGTCGTTCTGTGCGTTGGTTGTTTATCGGAGACGGGACAAGAAAAAGAGAACTGCAACGGCAGGCTTCATCCGTGCTGCCTGCCGGATCTTATGAATTTTCTCACGCAGCGTATGAACAAATGCCGGGTATTTACAGCAGGGCTGATATTCTTATCGCTCCGAGTAAACCGCGGGTTTTGATACGAGCCGGCCAAACAGTTACGACATGGGAAGAGCAATATTGTACCGTGTTGTTGGAAGCACAAGCCGCCGGGCTTGCAATTATTTCGACCCGATCAGGCGGCATTCCGGAAAATGTCGGGAATGCTGCTGTCCTGGTACAGCCGGGTGATGCACGTAGTCTCGCGGTGAGCCTGAAGCAACTGATAGATTCTCCTGACATGCGCAGATCCTTCGGTAGGAAAGCACGAGAGCGTGCCGTATCCCACCACGACATCCGTATCGGAGCCCGTGCGCTGACTGCACTGTATGATAGCATGCTTAATGGGAACGAAGATACAAAAACATAAGCATCAGATTCAGAAAACACAATGCAAAAGAAAGATACCACAGGCTGCGGCGGGAATACGCAGGTAAATGTATCTGTTTTAATAGGGTGGATATACCGATGGCAATTAGCGGTAAAGTGCTTACGAACATGCGTCCGCTATAGCTTGCTCCCTGCCACCACGTGCTCCAGCTGGAAACGATAAGCAGCTGGATGACGCACACAAGGATATGCGGTTTGTATATATTCCGTTTGAAAACGAGGCCGATAAACCCGATGGCTATAATCGGTGTCCAGAGAATAAGTCCGTTTTCAGCATGAAACAATACACCAAAAATATTCATAGAGAATAGATGAAACCCTTCCCCGCCTGTCAGGTATGGGTTAACTATTGATCCGTACATCCGATGCCAGACAACAAGCTGCATAGTGAATGCAAGCGCAAAGCCGGCCATGATATGCAAAAAATTCCTACGCCGAATAACAGGGAACAGAAGCAGTGCATAGACAATATCCTGCATTCTGACAGTTGCCAATAGCCCGAGCATGACTCCTGCAAAAAAAGAAGAAAACCTGCGGGATGAGATAATAGCGACAAATACAGAGGCATAAAAAAACGAAACCGCATGTGAATTCAATGGGTCTAATGATCCGTAAAAAGCCAGGTTTGTCGCACCGGCTATAAGTAAAAGCGTGAGGGAAGTAACGTATGCGGATGCATGAAGATACCAAAGCATACATACGAGCCCGGCGATAGCGGCAAACACTGATGTCAAGCCGATGATGCTCTGAAATTGGAATGATGTCCAGCTGGAGCCTGGAAACGCGGAATGGATAAATACATACATAGGTATCCAAAAGATACCCGTACCGATGCTGTATTTATTTGCAGGAATCCCCGCGGCTGTTTTGGGTTCGTTGATAGACAATTCCCGGTATTCATTAGAAAAGTCCAGGTCCTGGTCAGATGCGAGCGTATGCATCCAGGCATAATAGTACCTGCCGTCACCGTATACGACCTTTCCCACAGCCAAAGCATGGGCAAAAAAACCAAGAACATACGCAGTTAGAATGGCAAGTATGACGGTCCGTAGTGTCATGTGCTTGTGATATACTGATCCGGACTCATGGTCCGTTTTGAGTCAGTAGTATGATATCCGTAATTATTCTTACGCACAACAGCGCCCGGACGCTTGATGCCGCATTACAAAGCGTTTCATGGTGTGATGAGCGAATCATTATTGACGATTTGTCAGATGATGACACGGTACATATCGCCCGAAAACACGACGCTGTGTGTATTCAAAGACCAATGCAGGGCGATTTTTCCGCACAAAGGAATTTCGGAATAGAGCAGGCAAAAGGCGACTGGATTTTATTTGTCGATGCAGACGAAATTATTACCACACAACTGGCAGCGGAAATCAAGCAGGCGGTTAGACAGAATGTGATTGACGGATACTATGTAAAACGGCGTGACACGATGTGGGGCAGGACTATTTCGTATGGAGAAACAAATGCCGTCCGGCTGATGCGTTTGGCCCGTAAAGGAGCAGGGAAATGGGAGCGTCCCGTACATGAAGTGTGGAACGTACACGGATATACGCAGACACTGAAGCATCCGGTACTGCATTACCCTCATCCTGACGTACGCAGTTTTCTATCAAGCATTAATGAATACTCATCAACAAATGCTGAATACCTGTATGAGCGGAATGTACGCGTGTCGTGGATAGAGCTTATCCTGTATCCTGTAATGAAATTCCTCCAGAATTATCTGTTTCGTCAGGGATGGAGAGACGGGACAGCCGGAATGGTTATTGCGCTTATCATGAGTTTCCATTCGTTTTTAACCAGGGCAAAACTATGGCTTTTGTGGCAAAAGGGAGCGTAATACTCGTGTATGCTGTGGAACGGCTTATTTATCCTTAGTTATACTTTTGGCAGACTTTCTACGGTGGTATGGCCATACAGCAGATGGTCGCTTCTGGATATATGGGCAACCGGAGTATTTGGGTACGTGCTGTATCAATCAGTACGTAAAAAAAGATTTCCGGAAGGTAAAATGATTGTCCCGATGACCTTGTTTGCGATCATATGTATTGCTGTTACAGTACTGCGTATGCCCGGTTGGGCGGAGGCTGGGGAATTTTTATATATCGGACGATGGTTTGTATATGCCGGGACGTACATATTCATATTGCAGACAAAGAAAAGCCAGGCGGCACATTGGTTGATTGTGTTGTTCGTATCCGGCGTTTGTTTAGCGGGTGGCGGCCTAGTTCAGCGGTTATGGTATCCGGATTTGAGGAATATCACGTATGCAGGCTGGGATCCCCATTATCTGCGGGTTTTTTCCAGTCTGTTGGATCCGAATTTCTCCGGCAGCATATTCGCGTTGACAATAGTGCTTGGGCTTTCACTGCGGACGCTATTGTTTGCCAAACATATATGGATAGATATAGGCATGATGTTATCGTGCGGGGCATTGGCACTGACTTACTCACGGAGCAGTCTACTTGGGTTAGTTTCAGGAATTATTGTCTGGTGTGTTGTTAGAAAAATGTATCGGAGTGTCGTAATAGGGATGATGATTTTATTTGTCGTTTTATTGATTTTACCGCGCGGTTGGGAAGGACAGAATTTATTACGGATTACCTCGTCGGTCGCACGCATTGGCAGTTTTCATCTGGGTGTTCAGAAATTTCTTTCTGCACCGGTATTCGGTCAGGGGTTTCTGCCAAAACAGGAAATAGTACCCGAATATGGAACGCCTATACAACGGACCGGATCCGTTGATTCAAGCTTCCTGTATGTACTTGCTGCATCCGGATTGATTGGTTTTTTTGCATATATATACCTTTGGTGGAACATACTACAATTTGCCCGAGAGCCTAAACACAATAATGTCTTCGGGCCGTTAGTGTCTGCATCTGTTGCGGTAGTCCTTATGCATAGTGTTTTCACAAATAGCGCTTTATATCCTTGGGTCATGATGTGGATGTGGATAGTGGTCGGTGCAACAGAGCGGTATTCTATGGCACGTACGTAATCTTTCGTTCAATTTCGATGCTGTTTCCCGCGGGATCTGTAGAAACAAATCTCAATGTATTTTCACCGTCCTGGACCGGTAATGTGTAATTGAATGAGCCGTCAGAGCGGATGATGATGATACGGTCATTGACAGTAACTTTGGCATCCGGATCTGTTTTGCCTTCCACAACGGCACGGTTTGTTCCGTCGTTAATCGTGTCGTTATCCTGCGGTTTCGTAATGATGATTTCCGGTGGTGTGCGGTCGATTATTGTGGTAATCGTATTAGATATATCGCTGACTGATCCGTCTGAATGTGTGCTTCGCGCGCTGATTGTGACGGTTCCGGCAGGAAGAGAAATAGCATCGACAGAAAACGTTCCACTCGTATCGATATCAATCCGCTTATATTCGTCACCATTAAGGAAAAGAAGCAGTGTTGTGTCCGGTTGTGCCGTACCGTGAATTGCAATAGTAGCGCTGTTGGTTGCCTGTGGTATCGGCTCAAGAATAGGAGCAAGTAAGACAGTCTTACCAGTCTGCGTAAGGTCTTTCGTATTACCGCGGATGCGTTCGACAAAGACGCTGAATGCTATAAGAAGCCTGAGGCCGAAAACGAAAAGAAACACACATATTGCGATGATTCCGATTATCCCCACCGCAATTCTTCTGCGTGCCTGTTTTTCCTCCTGCCGTCTGATTCGTGAAGAAATCATGGAGCCCCCAGTCAGAATCGAACTGACATCGACGGTTTACGATACCGCTGCTCTGCCATTGAGCTATGGAGGCGGTTGATACGTACTATATCAACTATTCCGCCATCGTGCAAAGATGCCAGAAGGTAAAAGACGACCGCTTGTCGAATCTTTGAGTGCAAGTTCGCCGTATTCTAGAGAGCCCGGTAGTTTGATCAGGTCATGGGCAATATGGCCAAGAGTGATAGCGGAGAGATCGACGGTGTACGCATTAAGAAGAAAGAATGCCGGTTGATCGGATAGTATGGATTTGCAGGCGGTAACGAGCTTGACAAGATCGTCTGTCAGTTTCCAGACTTCACCTTTTGATCCCCGACCAAAAAGCGGCGGGTCCATAATTATTCCGTCGTAGGTATTTCCGCGCCGGCCTTCTCGAAGAACAAATTTATACGCATCATCTAGTATCCATCGAACCGGTTTGCCGTCCAGGCCTGATGCTGCAGCATTTTCTGTTGCCCAGGAGAGTGACGGCTTACTTGCGTCTACATGTGTTACAGAGGCTCCGGCAGCAAGGCAGGCCAGCGTTGCTCCGCCGGTGTATGCAAACAAGTTGAGAATTTTTAGGGGTTTTTCCCCAATAGTATCCATAAGGAAATCCCAATTGACTGCCTGTTCGGGGAAAACTCCAATATGCTTAAATGCAGTCGATTTAAGAACAAACGACAGATTGCCGTACCGAAGTATCCACGGGCTTGGCGGGCGGGTACGGATATGCCAATTTCCTGATTGGTCAGACATTCGGATAAATTCTGCATCTGCTTTTGCCCAAATATCAGAAGATGCCTGTCGTTTCCACAATGCCCTTGGATCAGGGCGCGACATAACATATGTGCCATACCGTTCCAGTTTCGCGCCGTTGCCCGAATCGATGAGTTCATAATCAGCGAAATCCTGCGGTATATGTACCGGTATGGAACCAATCATGCACCATATTGTATCATGGCTTGTACCTAGAGCATTATGAAACATCTTGCATATTTTGCCATAGCATTTATTTCCGTATTTACAGCAGCAGCTATCGGTATGTGGATATTGTTTGCTCCTCCGGGCAATGCCGCACAGACGATTTTTATCGTACCTCAGCAATCAGCTGATTTTGACGTACCTGCCCGTTTAGCAAAACAGGGGCTTATCAAGCATGAATCCGCATTCCGTTGGCTGTATATGATGACTGTAGCAGGTAGTACTACCGCACCCGGCGGATACCGGCTGGACGGATCCATGCATGCGTGGCGGATTATTAAAAAACTTACGGCATCACCGGATCTCGTGTGGGTAAAAGTGCGTGAAGGCTTGCGGAAGGAACAAATCGGATTACTGTTGCAGGAAAAATTAGGTTGGACGGATGAACAGGTAGACCAGTGGAACAGTACGTATGCTGACAGCAAGGAATACCGTGAGGGAGTGTATTATCCCGATACGTATTTATTCCCGAAAGATGAAGCGCCAATGCAGATTGCCGAAAGATTTATCGTACATTTTAACGAAACAATTGCACCCTATCTTCCGGATTATGAACGCCAAAATATTCTCTGGACGACTGCGGTAACGATTGCATCACTAATTGAGCGGGAAACAAATAACAGGGCTGATATGCCGATTATTGCCGCTGTAATCTGGAATCGGCTTGATCAGGGTATGCGATTGCAGATCGATGCGACAGTCCAATATGCCATGGGAAATGAAAAAGACGGTTGGTGGCCGATTGTGAAAGGATCCGACACCCGTACGACTGATTCTCCATATAACACGTACATGATAGACGGCTTGCCGCCCGGTCCGATTGCGAATCCAGGTAAAGCAGCTCTTGAGGCAGTTGCTAATCCATCCGAAACTGCATGCATGTTTTACTTACACAGTAATGCTGTCATGCATTGTGCAGAAACGTACGAAGAGCACGTACAAAATATCAAAAAGTACTTATATTAGTACGTTTATTGCACTATTGCGGCAAACGAATGGTTGCAATGTGGGCGTAGTTTAGGATTAATAACTACGGTAAGTGAATAAGAAATTCCGTGGTAAAAAAAAGGATATAGAGCATGAGAAGGACAGCAGACTCCATCCGCGAAATTGTATGTTTGCTTTTTGCAAATATATAAAACAGGATAAGTCCTGCAATAAGAAACAGAAGGCTTAGAAGATAGCTGTTGGTCAGAACGATCGGTTTTCCGTGCCACAACGACAATAGCCCAAACAGGAATGCGTTGAATAAGGCAGAGCCTACATAATCACCGAATGCGACCTGGTTGGAACGAAGGAACATCGATCGCACTACAAACGACAATTCCGGTAGGTTTGTACCGATGGCAATAACCAACAGGCTCAGCAGGAATTCAGATAGTCCCAACATGGAAGAGAAGTATTCAGTCTGCGCTACCACAATCCTGCTGGAGCCAAAGATTAAGAGTGCCCCGAATGTTATTTTTGCCAGTTCTGTCCGTACCGATGTCTTTTTAAGTTTTGTGAGGGTTTTCATATTATCTGTCGGTCGTCTGCCTTGCTCAAGGATAAGCGAGGAAATGACGTACAAAAGTACGACAATGACGCCGTCAAGCTTGCTGATCGTTCCGTCCAAGGAAACAAGTACGGGCATGCCGATGACGATAAGCGGATATATGAGACGGTACCCCCGCAGTTCCTTGCTTATGTGTATGGCTTTCCCGGTAAGAGCAAGCAGCGGGATAATAAGAAGAAAAAGTACGATGGATGCACCTATCAGGTTGCCGACGAATATTTCAGGATCGTTGTTCAGCACGGCATTGACGCCGACGGAAAGCTCACTGATAGAGGTGAAAAATCCAAGAATAAGAAAAGATACGAGAAAAGCAGAAAGCCTGAGCATGTGTGATAGCCGTTCAACAGAAGATATTGCAAATCCTGCTCCGACCCAGATGCCGACAAACGCTAAAAAATACAATTGCAGATGCTGCAGCATATATATAGTGTAGCAATTTTATTTTATTGCGCAATGCGGTCTGAAAAGAGTACAATCCGTATTGATATGGACAGGCAAAAAAATACCGTGGCGTTAAGCGTTTTAGCTGGAGCAGGTATCATTGCAGTTGCATTGTATGCAGGGTTAACAAATAGACAGACTGCTTCCTCTGTTCCCCTGAGTGTTCCATCCCAAACAAACGAAGCACCGCAACCGTCCGATGTATCTAACGCCGTAGAAAGCACAACTGCGGTTGCTACGATATCACCGTCACCTGTTGAAATTACCTGGACGAAATCAGATATCGTCGCTGCCTTAAGCGCAAAAACAGGAATACCGCAAGCAGAAATCGTTTTCAGTACCGGTGAGACCGTTGATAACGGAAATACCAAATTGATCCGAGGCACGGTACAGCGTCAGGGAGATATGGGTGGCGCCGGGTTTTTTGCGGTTGCAGATGCAGATGGAGTAACAGTCACCTACGCAGGCCAAGGCGTGCCGGAATGTTCAGAAGTGAACCCATATGGATATCCTCTTTCCTGGGCAGATTATTGCATGGATGCAGGAAATACGGTAAGAAGGTAAATAGCAGCCTCACGCCGCCCCGCCAACTCGGGGATTGGGGCCATTGTACCAAACGGCTCGAACATATTTTAGCAAAAATTACTGAAAGTCGCCAGCTCCGGCGGCTGCAAGGAAAAGGGGCTAAAGGGGAAAAGGAATTGCCGCCGCCTCCGCATTGCATTAGCTCGTCGCGCCTTCGGCGCTCCTCGCTATCGCATTGTGTCGCTCAGGCCTCGCTTCGCTCGGCCTTCGCTTGCCTGCCGGAAAAATTTTCGTTAAAAGGAAAGGGGAAATTTTTAGTTTTCCTTGCCCCGCCCACCCGTGCGCGGAAAAAATTTTTTCTCCCTTAAATTAAACTTGGCCAATTTCCACCATTTTGGCCAAGTTCAAGCTGG
>Ga0172371_10003309_pt1 | contig 25066 bp, 17 predicted proteins | sample Lak12m_FD_114543 | JGI IMG/M metagenome (GOLD analysis project Ga0172371, IMG submission 114543) | Freshwater microbial communities from Kabuno Bay, South-Kivu, Congo - kab_022012_12m | ecosystem: Environmental > Aquatic > Freshwater > Lake | place: Democratic Republic of the Congo: South-Kivu... | reverse complement strand
GCTCGTGGTCGGCGATCAGGTCCATGTCGACCGCATCCGGGGCGGACCGCTCCCAGCGCAACGGGCTGGCGTTCTCGAAAAAGGTGTCGATGAAGAGGTCCATGGTGAGTCGGGGACCCAGTAACAGAGAGCCGTTCCGCAGACAGGGACGGGCACGCCGGTCGTTCGCATGGTAGCGTACGGAACCTACCCGCACGTAGGTCTTCTGGCAAGGGCGCAAACGGGGGTCCTGGCCATGATGAGACGGAACGTGCAGCGAGTCTGGCGGACCGGGGTGCTCGTCGGCGCGGTGTGCCTGGCATCCGCCTGGAGCCAGGACGGGGAGGCGCCCGTCCGGTGGGACCAGTGGCACGGCGGCACCTGGGCCGGCAGTAACCTCCACGTCGAGGCGGCTGGCGACCTCCTGACCTTGCACGACACGGTGGGGCCGGGAGCGGACGAGTGGCCCAATGCCCATCTGTCGTTTCCCCAGCCCGTGGACCTGAGTGTCCCGGCCCGGCTTGCCTTTGGGGTCAGGGTCACGGCCGAGAGCGACCGTCTGCAAGCAGGCCGAACCGCGCCTGCCGCGCTTCATCACGGTGGCTCCTCACCCCGATCTCTATGGCGCCATCGACTGGTGGTGCCCCGGGACCCCGTCGTACCGCCTGGACGTGGCCCGTGAGCGTCGGGCTCTGGGCGAGAAGGTGTGGTGGTACACCTGCGTCACCTGGTCGCCGGGCCTGCTGCTGGATGCCCCGGGGAGCGAACACCGGGCCCTGCTCTGGCTCACCTTCACCCAGGAGGCGGACGGACTGCTCTTCTGGTGCATCGACTACTGGCCCAGCAACCCCTGGGAGACGACGACCATGGGCTCCGGCACGGCCGGCAACGGCAATGGCTACCTGCTCTATCCCCGCCGGCCGCAGGACCCTCCCGACCGGATCTACGAGACCGTCCGCCTCGAGGTCCTGCGCGACAGTATTGAGGACTATGACTACCTGGTCCTGCTGAAAGCGCGCCTGGCGGCCGCTGCAGCCTCGGGCAAGGCGCCCCCGGAGGCCCTGGCCGCAGGCCGCGCTGCGCTGGCGACCGCGGCCAGGATCGCCACCCACGCCACCGAGTACAGCCTCGATCCGGCAGACTACGACCACGTGCGCCGCCTCGTCGCCGCTGCCATCGAGGCACTGCCCCCGGCCCCGTGAAGAGGGTGCATGACCGCCTTGCCGCTCTATGTTAGCCTGGCGTGCAGCGACGGCCCGGGCCGTGGCGGGGCTCAACAGCCGCGCATCGGGGTCGAGTCCCTGGCCAGGACGGGAACGCCTGGAGGGCGGTTTCCCCGCAAGCCGCCGCGCGGATACGGGGACCCGCGCCTCCAGAGCCCTGGGGGCCGCCGCGCGGGTACGGAGATCCGCGCCTCCCTGCCGATGGGAGACCGCAGCGGTTTGGGGCGGCGCGTCGCTAGCCACTGAAAGGCCGGGAGGGCCTGAGCCGTGAAAGACTGCTTCCATGGCGGGATGTGCGTCCTGGCGCTAGGGCTGGTGTTGGCCGGGGCTGGCTGCCGGACCCGCCCGCCCGCCGCCGGGTCCGCCACACCCACCGAAACGCCGGCGGACTACTACGTGGCCGCCGATGGCAACGACGCCTGGTCGGGCGCCCTGCCCAAGCCGAACGCGGCCGGGACGGATGGCCCCTTCGCCACCCTCGAGCGGGCCCGCGATGAGGTCCGCCGACGCAAGGCGGTCGGGGCTCTCCCTACGGGCGGCGTCGCGGTCGGCATTCTCACCGGCGGCTACGGCCTGGAACACTCCGTCGAGTTCGGACCCCAGGACTCGGGCACTGCCGAGGCCCCGATCACCTACCGCGCCGCCGGGGCACAGGTCCGCTTCATGGGTGGCAAGGCCATCACCGGCTGGACGCGCATCACGGACCCGGCCATCCTCGAGCGGCTTGACGCGGCGGTGCGCGGGGGGGTCTTGCAGGCGGACCTCAAAGCGGCTGGGGTGAAGGACCTCGGAGCCGTGGCGGCCGGCGGTGGCAAGGCCCGCGCGGAACTGGTCTGCCAAGGCCAATACATGACCCTCTCCCGCTACCCGAACCCAGGCGAGTGGCTGCGCATCGCCGACGTGCCTCAGACCGGCGAAAAGGCCTACGAGCATGAAAAGAACGTGCACTATGGCCGCTTCACCTACGAGAGTGACCGGCCGGCCCGCTGGAAGGATACCGGCGACCTCTGGGTCCACGGCTACTGGGTCCACGACTGGAGTGACCAGTACCATCGCATCCGAAAACTGGACCTCGAGAAGCGCGAGATCTGGCCTGAGCCGCCCTACCACGGCTACGGCTACAAGAAGGGCCAGCGCTTCTACGTCCTCAATGCACTCGAGGAGCTCGATCAACCCGGCGAGTGGTACCTCGACCGCGGCAGTGGCATCATCTACTTCCTGCCGCCGCAGGAGAGCCCCCCTTCCGGGGTCTTCTTCCCCGAGCTTGAGAAGCCGATGCTGGCACTGAACGACGCGGAGCACATCCGCTTCTGCGGCCTGACCTTCGAGTGCTCCCGGGCCGGGGCCATCGTGGTGAAGGGCGGCACGGGGGTCGAGATCGCCGGGTGTACCGTGCGCAATACCGGCAGCACCGCTATCGACATCCAGGGCGGGACACGGCACCTCGTGCGGAGCTGCGACATCTACGAGGTGGCCGCCACCGGCATCAGCCTCAGCGGCGGCGACCGCAAGGCCCTGGCGCGCGGGGACCATGCCATCGAGAACTGCCACATCCACCACTTTGCCCGCATCCAGAAGACCTACCGGCCGGCGGTGCAGCTCAACGGCGTCGGCCACCGCATCACCCACTGCTACATCCACGACGGCCCCCACGAGGGCATCGGCTACGGCGGCAATGACCACCTCATCGAGTATACCGAGTTTACCCGCATCGCCCAGGAGACCGGCGACGTCGGCGTCACCTATACCGCCATGGACTGGACCAGCCTCGGCCACGAGTTCCGCTACAACTACTTCCATGGCATCCATGGGCCCGGCAGCCTGGGTTGCTTCACCATCTACCCAGACCTGCCGTGTGGTGGTATCTACCTGCACGGCAATGTCTTCTATGACGTTGACCAGGTCTTCCACACCAACAGCGGCCGCGGCATGGTGGTGGAGAACAACCTCTTCCTCAAGTGCCGGGGCCTGAGCTTCAGCGCCTGGCACGACCCCAAGAAGTTCCAGGAGGGCGGCGACTGGCGCATGGTCGAGAACCTCGAGGCGGTGAACTACGACCAGCCGCCCTACAGCACCCGCTACCCCCTCCTGCAGCGCCTGGCGGAAGACTTCCGCAACGACGCCGACGACCTGCTGCAGCGCCGCCTGCCCAAGGATAACCTGCTGCGCCGCAACGTGAGCCAGGGCGAGTTCTTCCTGCGGCTCGACCCCAAGGCCAGCCTGGACCATTGCCGGGTCGAGGGGAACGTCATCGCGGACGAGGTCGTCTTCCAGGGCGCCTTCGACGGCAACGGCAAGTCCGTGGCCTACCGCAATGGGGACGTGCTGGCCGCTGCGGAACTGAGCCGCCGTGGGAACGTCATCGTCCGGGGCGATCCGGGCTTCGGCGGTCTGCGGACCCAGGATTTCGCCCTGGTCCCGGGCTCGCCGGCAACGCGCCTCGGCTTCGAGCCCATCCCCTTCGAGCAGATCGGGCTGAGGACCGATGAGTTCCGCCGGACGCTCCCCGGCGAGGTCTGTCCTCCGACGCTCAGCCAGGCGTCGCGGACCTTCCTCCCACCGCTGCAGGTCACGCTGACCCCGACGCCCCGGCCGGGGGTCCCCAAGTGCGTCATCCACTACACCCTGGACGGCAGCGAGCCCACGCGCAGTTCGCCGGTGTACCGTCGTCCCCTGACCCTCAAGGACTCCGTCACTCTCAAGGCCGCCGCGTTCAGGGCCTGCAGCCCCGGCCCCGGCTGGTGGGTCTCGGAGACGGTCAGCGCCACCTACACCGCCATGAGCCTGGACCGGGGAGGCCTCTTCCTGAGCGACCTCCCCGACCAAGACCTTGTGGCCTATCTCCCCTGCTGGAAGAAGGATACGAACCACCTTGGCAAGCCAATCCGGATCGCGGGGGCGGAGTACTCCAAAGGGCTCCTCCTGCATCCGGCGGAGACCGCCGACGGGAACCGCGGCAGCGTGACGTACCGACTGACCGGGGAGCTCCGCAAAGCCAGGCGCTTCACGGCCGTGATCGGCATCGACGATGCCATGCAGGTGTATGGAAAGGGCTCCGCAACCTTCGCCGTGGAAGTTCAGCGTGACGGGGCCTGGAAACGGGTCTTCGAGAGCGGTCTGTTGCGGCTGGGAGACCCGTCGCAGACGGTCAGCGTCGACACCGCGGGGGCTGAGGCCCTGAGGCTGGTGACCGGCGATGGCGGCGATGGCATCGCCTGCGACCACGCGGAGTGGGCCGTGCCGCGGCTGGAGTAAGGAGCTGGCGATGGAGACGGGCACCATGCGGATCGTACTGGCTCTCGGCGCGGTGGTGGGGAGTGCTCTCGGTGGTGCCGAGGGGCCCCCTCCGCCCAAGCCGGCGCGTGTCTTCCACGTCGCGCCGACGGGCAGCGACGCCGGCGCGGGCACCGTCGAGGCGCCCTTCGCCACGGTGGCGCGGGCCCGGGATGCGATCCGCGCCCTGAGGCAAGAGGGCCAGGCATTGCCGGGACCGGTGACCGTGCTTCTCCGGGAGGGCGCGTTCCGTCTGACCGAGACACTGCAGTTCACCCCGGAAGACTCGGGTACCGCCGCGGCGCCGATCACCTACGAAGCCTACCCGGGCGAACGGCCTGTCGTCAGCGGCGGCCGCCTGGTCACCGGTTGGCGGCAGCACGATGACCGCCTCTGGGTGGCAGAGGCGCCCTGGACCAGTGACCTGGCGGGGCCCCTCTGCCAGCTCTTCGTCAACGGCCTGCGCCGCCCGCGGGCACGGACGCCCAACGAGGGGGCCTACTTCTACTCACGGCGCTTGCTTCTGACGCCGGACGAGTACCCGCAGTGCCTGGGGCTGGTATCGGAGCCCGACGACCTGAAGCCCTGGGACCCCGCGGAGGACGCCGTCATCTGTCTGTTCCACAACTGGGTGAACTCCTACAACCGCGTGCGCACCGCCGACTGGGACCGGCATCGTCTCACCTTTGCCCGACCGGCGGGGATCTTCTTCCTGGGCCCCAACGTACGCTACTATGTGGAGAACACCTTCGCGGCCCTCGATGCGCCCGGCGAATGGTACCTGGACCGTAAGCAGGCCCGGCTCTTCTACTACCCCATCCCGGGAGAGGACCTGGCCCAGGCCGAGGTGGTGGCGCCATGCCTGCGGCAGACCCTGGTGAGCCTATGCGGCGACCCGGTCGCGGGCCTGTACCTCGAGCATCTCGCCTTCCGCGGGATCTCGTTCCAGCACACCGACGCGGACCTGTCGCCAGGATACCGGCACAGCGTCCAGGGGGCCAACACGCAACGCGGGGCCATCGTGGCCAAGGGCCTGCGGGACACGGTCATCGAAGGGTGTGAGTTCACCCGGCTCGGCGAACACGCGGTGTCCCTGCTGGAAGGGTGCGCTGACAACGCGATCCGCCAGTGCCACGTGGTCGATACGGGCGGTGGCGGCATCTACCTCTCCGAAGGCGCCCCGCTCCGGAGCGGCGACGCCGGCCTGACGCTGCGCACGACCGTCGAGAGTAACTTCATCCACGATGGCGGTCTCATCTTCCGCGCGGCCTGCGGGGTCTTCCTGGGCGGCTCCGCCAGCTACAACCGCATCCTCCACAACGAGATCTGCGACCTGAGCTGGATGGGGGTCCACGTGGGCTGGAGCTGGACGGGCAAGGAGCCGGCGTACACCCACCACAACGAGGTGGCCTACAACCATATCCACCACATCGGCAACGGGGTCCTGAACGACATCGGGGGGATCTACACCCTTGGTGTCTCGCCGGGGACTGTGCTGCACCACAATCACATCCACGACATCACCCGCTTCGAGCAAGGCCACCTGGGTTACGGCGGCTGGGGGATCTACCTCGATGCGGGCAGTTCCGAGATCCGGGTAGAGGACAACCTCGTCCATGACACGCGCGACGGCGGCCTGCACGTCCATAACTACGGCTACCCGTATGGCAACCAGATCGTCAACAACATCTTCGCCTATGGCCAGGACGAGCAACTCATCCGCAACGCCAACCACGAGCCGGACACGAACCACGTCCACCTGGAGCACAACATCGCCTATGGGACTAAACCGCAGATGCTCGGCGGCAACAACTGGAAACCCGAGAGCAAGTTCACCAGTGACCGGAACTCCTTCTGGAGCGAGACCGGCATCCCGGAGTTCGCCGGCATGCCTCTGAGCGAGTGGCAGAAGACGGGGCGGGACACGCATTCCATCGTGGCGGACCCAGGCTTCGTGGACGCCGCCGGGCGCGACTTCCATCTGAAGCCTGGCTCGCCGGCCCTGGCCCTCGGCTGCCGCCCCATCGATCTGGGGACTGTCGGCCTGCAGGGCCCCGAGGCCTGGCGCCGGCTGCCCCTCGGCGTCCGCCACCGCCCGTTTGAGGTGGCGGCCAAGCCGGAGCCTGCTGCCTGGCCCATCCGGGAGGGCTTCGAGGACTATGGGGTGGACGAACGGCCCTCCGGGGCCGTCCCGGACGAAGGCCCTGCTCGAGTGGTCGTCACCGACGCTCTGGCCGCCTCCGGGCGCCAGTGTGCGCGCTTCGAGGACGGGCCCGGCGTGACCCCCTGGAAGCCACACTGGTGCCTCTGGTTCGACGCTCCCGACGGGGTGCTGCGGATGGGCTGCAGCGTGCGCAACGATCCGCTTCACCCCGCCACCATCGAACTGGAGTGCCGGGACTGGCCTCCCGGCGCGGGCGTGAAATACGCGAGCGGCCCCTACCTGCGCCTGCTCCCGGACGGCAGTGTGCAGGTCCCGGACGCGGACGGCGGTTGGGCCGCGGTCGGCAGCTATCCCGTGGATCAGTGGGTACGGGTCGAAGTCGAGTTCCAGCATGGCAAGGGCCGCCCCGGCACCTGGTCGCTCAAGCTCCGGGCTGCCGACCAAGTCCTCGTGGCCCGGGAAGGGCTGCCCTTCCGCACGGCGGAGTTCACCCGCTGCACCTGGCTCGGGATCATCGGCGCAGACACCGTGACGGCCACCTTCCACGTGGATGACGTCGAGATCGGGGTCGGGCAGTAATCCGACCCCGGCGGACTCCAGAGGCAACCGCGGTCGGTTGCCGTACTGCCTTCCCGTACGCCCGCCGACCCCGGCGGACGAGGGAATGGGCTGCTGCTCTTGCACGCGGGCTCGAGGACCGGTAGGGTGTAGGTCGGCGCCGTTGCTGGGGAAGGACATAGTATGCCGGTGTCCAAGGCCCAACTTGCAGTCTATGCCGGCGAGATTGGCCTGGATCTCGTGGGGATCACCACGCCGGAGCCATTCCCGCGCTTCCTCGCTGAACTGGAGGCACGCGAACCGCACTACCTGGGCCGCTACGCCCACCGCCTGGAGACCTGGCGACGCTACGGCCGGCCGCGGGATGTGCTGCCTGAGGTGCGCGCCCTGGTCGTCGTCGGTTTCTACTACCAGACCGCAGAGAAGCCGCCTCAGCAGCCCTGCGGACGGCTCGGACGCATCGTCGCCTATGGCCACCTCGGCGTCTTCCAGCGGGCCAGGAAGGTCTGCTCGTTCCTGAGAGCCCACGGACACAAGGCGGTCATGGGCCTGCACCGCAAGGAGGCCGCGGTCCGGGCAGGGCTGGGCATGGTGGGCAAGAACGGCCTGGTTCTAAACCCCCGCTACGGCGCCTGGGTGGCCTACCAGACCCTCGCCACCGACGCGCCTCTTGAGCCCGATGCCCCATTCGCCCAGGATCTCTGCGGCGACTGCGACGCCTGCCTCAGAGCCTGCCCCACGCAGGCCCTCTACGAGCCCCGTCGCCTGGACCCGCGGCGCTGCGTCACGGCGCTGCTGACAGGCCCCGCCGTGGACGAGGCGCTGCGACCTGCCCTCAAGGACTACCTCCTCGGCTGCGACGAATGCCTCGACGTCTGCCCGCGCAACCGAGGCCTGGCACCGAAGCAGACTATCGACTCCATCCTCCCGGGCGCCGATGGCATCTACCTGCCGCTGGCCCGCCTGCTGAGGATGTCGGAGGCCGCCTTCCACCAGGAGGTCGTCCGGCCGATCCAGGAACGCATGATGGGCCGGGGCCCCCTGGCGTGGGCGCTGCGGAGCCGCTGGCTCCAGGCCCTGATCGGGGCCCTGGCCAAACGGTGCATGAAGGGACGGGAAGCCCTGCCGGAGACCTTTGTCCACGCCAGCGACCGGCTGAGGATCTACCAGCGCAACGCCCTGATCGCTGCCGCCAACCGGGGAGAGCGGTCCCTGCTTCCCGAGGTGCAGACGCTGCGGAACGACCCTTACCTGGGGCCGTATGCCCGCTGGGCCGAGGAGAGGCTGTCGTCATGAGTGCCGACCTGGCCATCCTCAAGACGACCCTGGTCATCTTCGGTTGCGTGTTCGGGGCCGCCATCGTCCTGACCCTGGCCTGTCGCGGCACCGGGTGGGGACGCGACATGACCATGGCCATCCTGGTCTGGGCGATTATCGCCGGCGTCTTCCTCCTGGCCCCGCTTGCCGGGCCGCTGGTCTTCCCCATCGTCCTCCTCCTGATCGCCTACGGGGCCGTGCGGGAGTACTTCATCCTGAATGGGGTCTACAACGTGCCGGCTCTCATCGGCGCCGGGCTCCTGCTCCTCGGCATGGCCTTCGGCGCTGCCGGCGGCGACCTGCGCCTGTTCCGCCTGCTGCCACTGTTCTCCGTCCTGGTGTTCTACCCCCTGCACGCGCTGACGCACTCCTACGAGAACATCAACCGGACCGCGGCCCTGCGGGTGGCAGGCCTGGTCTACTGGGGCTGGCTGCCGCTGCACTTCCTGCTGCTCCGGCGGCTGGCGGGCGGCTATGGCGTCGTGGTCCTGCTCGGGACCATGATCGCCCTGAACGACAACACTGCCTTCTACGTCGGCCGACTGCTGGGGAAGAAGAGCCCCAAACTGGCCCCCAGGATCAGCCCCAACAAGACCTGGGTCGGCTTCGCGGGCGGATTCGCGGCCACGGTCCTCGTCTCCCTCGCGTTCGGCTATGCGGTGCCGCACCTGTCGTGGCTCCAGCGTCTGGGGCTGGGCGTGGTAGTGGGCGTGGCCGTCCCCGCCGGCGGACTGGTCGAGTCTGCCATGAAGCGCGACCTGGGTGTCAAGGACTCCGGCTTCCTGATCCCCGGGCATGGCGGGGTCATGGACCGGTTCGACTCCTTCGCCTTCTGTGCCCCGATCGTCTACTACCTGCTGCGGCTGGGAGCTGAACCGGGCTGATCCGCCGGCACTGCGCCTCGATGGGGCTTGTCCTCGTCGGGCGAGGAGCGGTTAGCGGAGCTCTGCCCCGAACCGCCGGGATCTCCCAGCGGTCTGGAGGCGCCGATCTCCGTATCCGCGCGGCGGCTGGCGGAGAAGCCGCCCTCCAGGCCTTCCCGGCGGGGCCGGGGACGTGTCTCAGAGGTGCACATGTGGCGTCATCAAGCGCGGACCGGGGCCGGGAGCCGTCCCCCACCACTGTCTTCCCCCAAGCGCCACAGGGACGGTCGCGGCGGGAACTGCACGCGTCGTGGATAGGCCAGGTCAGTGCCTGAGATGAGCCGGGCACAAGGGACGCGGCCATTCCGGGCGAAACCGGGGAAACGCCATGCCGGAGGTGAAGGAGGTCACGCGACGGCCGGTGCAGGCCCGGGGAGCCGCCTGGGCTGCCCAGGTGGCGGCAGCGCTGGCGCGCGCCGGGGTCAGCCCCAACGCGATCTCGCTGACGGGAGTCGCCTGCGCCGCAGCAGGCTGCGTCGCCATGGTGGCCTCCCCGTCGGCCGGCCCCGGCGCCAGGGCGGCCCTCTATCTCGCGGCGGCCCTGACCATCGGGGCGCGCTCACTCTGCAACCTGTTCGACGGCATGGTGGCTGTCGAGCATGGCCGCAAGACGCCGTCCGGGGTGATCTTCAACGAGTTGCCGGACCGGGTCTCGGATGTGCTGATGCTGGCCGGGGCGGGTTACGCCATCCCCTCGGTGCCCTTCGGCACGGCACTGGGCTGGTTCGCCGCGGTGGTGGCCGTGACGACGGCCTACGTGCGGATGCTGGGTGGAGCTGCGGGCACCCGGCAACCGTTCCATGGCCCCATGGCCAAACCGCGGCGTATGGCCATCATGGCCGCGGGGTTAGTGCTGGCGGCGGCGCTGAGCGCCACGGCGCATCGTGAAACCGTGCTCGCCGGCGTCCTGGCTCTGGTGGCCGTAGGCAGCGTGGCCACGGTCGCTCGCCGCACCCTGGCCATCGCTCGGGAGCTGGAGTCCCGATGAGCCCGACGGACAGGTCACTCGGCTGGCTCCTGCGCGTGGCGGTGCGCCTTGCCACCGGCGCTTCGGCGCGCTGGATCGACTGCACCCCGTCCCCGCGACAACGCCTCTATTTCGCCAACCACAGCAGCCACCTGGACATCCTGGTGCTGTGGTCGGCACTGCCCGCCGAGGTCCGCCGCCTCACCCGCCCAGTGGCAGCCCGGGACTACTGGGACTGCTCTGCCCTGCGCCGTTATCTGGCGCTGCGTGTGTTCAACGCCATCATGATCCAGCGTCCTGACCACGGGGGGACCCTGGCGGACGCGGCCCGGGCCATCACCGACACCCTGGCCGGCATCGGCGACACCTACTCGCTCATCATCTTCCCGGAGGGCACCCGAGGCGCAGGCGAGGAGATGGGGACCTTCAAGAGCGGCCTCTATCACCTGGCCAAGCGCAAGCCCGGGATCGAGCTGGTCCCGGTCTACATGGAGAACCTGAGCCGGATCCTGCCCAAGGGTGAGTACCTGCCCATCCCCCTGGCCAGCAGCATCAGCTTCGGCAAGCCGCTGGTGCTCGGCGAGCAGGAGTCCAAGCCCGAGTTCCTGACCCGGGCCCGGCAGGCCATCCTGGCTCTGTCCGAGGAGTGATGCGGGGAAAGGACGAAGCGCGATCCATGCCACCGCTCCTGACCTGGCTTCCCGAGTCGCTGACCGGCCGTTTTCTGCTGGCCGTGCTCGGACTGCTGGCCGCCGCGACGCTGGCCGCTGCCATCGCCCGGCGCCTGGCGGCTGGCGAGCCGACGCGGGCCGCCGTCTCGGCCTTCGCGGCGCGCCTGCGTGGCTGGTGGCTGATGACCGGGGTGTTTGCCCTGGCCATGCTCAGCGGTGGCGTGGGCTCGGTGCTGGTCTTCTTCTGCGCTTCCTTCCTCCTCCTCCGCGAGTTCGTCACCATCACCCCGACGCGCCCTGGTGATCACCACACGCTGTTCTGGATGTTCTTCGTGATCCTGCCACTGCAGTACGTCCTGGTGTGGCTCGGCTGGTATGGCCTGTTCGCCGTCATGATCCCGGTCTACGCCTTCCTGCTGGTTCCCATCCGCAGTGCGGTGGCGGGTGATCCGCGGCGCTTCATGGAGCGGGTGGCGAAGCTGCAGTGGGCTCTGATGACCGGGGTCTACGGCGTCAGCCACGCGCCAGCCCTGCTCAAGATGGAGCTCGCGGCTGGGGGCGCCGCGGGGCCTCGGCTCCTGCTCTACCTCTGTACAGTGGTCCAGGCAGGCGATGCCGCCCATGACATCGTGGACCTGGCGCTGCATGGGGCCCCCGTGGTTCCGGGGCTCAGCACCCGGCGGAGTTGGGCCGGCTTCGCTGCCAGCAGCGCGGCGGCGGCACTTCTCGGGATGGCCTTGTACTGGGCGACGCCCTTCTCGCCATGGCAGTCCGCGGGCATGGGCCTGCTCTGCGGGGTGCTGGGGTCGGCGGGCGACCTCTGCCTGGCGGCGATCCGGCGGGACCGGGGTCGGGAAGGTGTCGTGGTGGTCCGTACGCGGGCAAGCATGCTGGACCGGACCATTTCCCTCTGTTTTGCCGCCCCCGTGTTCTTCCACGTGCTGCGCTTCTTCTGGGGGGCCGGAGAACTGGCGGTGTTCTAGGGCCGACGAGCGGGAGCCGTTCCTCCTCTACCGCTGAGCGGCGGCGGGCAGCAGGCTGAAGGCGAAGAGGTCGCCGCCGGTCACCTCGAACTGGAGGCAGACGGTCTGCCCGACGAGGCGACCCAGGTCCGCCTTCTGCCAGCGGACCGGGAGGCGGATGCCATCGGCGGCGATCGGCTCGCAGGCGGCCAGCTCATAACCTGGCACGGCCGCCTGGCCGCCGGCATCGCAGACCTGGACCCGCAGACCCCCGCCGGCCGCGTTGGCGTTCGCCTGGAGCGCGAGCGCGGGGCGTTCCGGCAGCCGTAACGGTACGGTGGTGAGCCTCCCAGGCACGCCGGCCTCGGCCCGGCGCGCCACATACCGGTCCAGCGGCATCGTCACCAGCCCGATCTGGCGCTCGGAGAAACGGTTCACCTTGTGGCCCTGCTTGTAGCCGCCGTAGTAGAGGTAGACACGGTCGCCAACCAGGACCTGCTCATCGATCCAGGCATGGGCATGGTCCCATGCCGCGGGGTCGTCGTCGGGCTCGAAGAAGCGCTCCCGGTCGCGCACCCAGGACCGGCCATCCCAGCTCCAGGCCAGGGAGGTATGGGCCCTGCCAAAGCTCCCCGGCTCTGTCCCCACGGCAACCAGGTCGTCGCGCAGGACCTTGACCATGCCGAGGCGCAGACGCCCGCGCGTGAGATAGCCGTCCATGGCGTAGAACTGGGTCTGGCCCTCGTCCAGCCGGTCGCTGGCAGTGAGCACGAACCAGGGCCGTTCCCAGTGCAGCAGGTCGCGGCTGAAGCTCATCAGGGTGGTGCGCCGCTGACCGCTCCACGCGGCGCCCGTGATATAGGTGGAGACGGTGGCGACGTAGACCTGGCGGAGGGGGTCCCAGTCGATGCCGGCGATATCGTGGTCGTGGGGCAGAACCACGCCCTCCACCAGCGGAGTCCAGGCGAACCCGTCGGGTGACTTCAGCAGCCGCATGCCGCCATCAAGCCAGTAGCTGTAGACGAAGCGGGAGGCCGGCTCGGGGTGCTCCGGTCCACGGTCGATCACCTCGGAGCCGAACTGGATCTCAGGGGTCTCGCAGAGGCGGTGCGGCCGCACGAAGTGGATGCCGTCCGGCGAGGCCATCGTGGCCAGACGTGAACGCCCGGCGTTCCGGTCGCTCTGCCAGGCGCCGTACCAGAGGCGGCTGGCGCCGGTCCGCGGGTCCCGCAGCACGGTCAGGTAGGGCTGGAAGCAGTGGTCCTCGGGACCCGTGACGATCGGGTTCGGGATCGAGGGGTCCCGCTGAGGCTGGATGACCACGCGACGCAGGCCCTGAGCCGCGCCGACGAGATAGTCGTCCAGCAGCAGAAATGGCTCCCCCGGCATCACGGCGATGGGCCTGGCCTCCTCGGGGGCCCGTCCGGGGATGCCGGCGGCAGGCTGGAAGATGACCGAATGGTCCTCATGCATGGTGACGCTCTCCTTTCCGGCATACACCCCCTGGGCATAGTCCCGGTCCGTGGCCTGGTGCGAGAAGGCCGCCGATGGGACGAGTTCACGGGCTTTCCCGGCCCACTGCCAGGAGAGCCGTAGATGGCCGGTACCGCCGTTCTGGAAGTACTCGATGCGAAGGGGGATACGGGTCCCCTGAGGGGCCTGGCAGGTGCCTTCCCGGGAAGTCCCTGCGGCCCACCCCTCGATCACGGTCTGCTGACCGAGGATCAGGCGCACACCGTCGTCGGCATCGGCGCTGAACCTCACCAAGGCGTCGGTGGGCACCTCGATCTGGCCGACCCAGAGCTGGGAGTAGTCGTTGAACGACGTGCCGGTGTCGACGTCGATGCGGTCGGCAACGCCCGTATCGCGAGGCCGAGTGAAGCTGGCCGAGTCGAATCGTACCCAGGCCAGGCCTGGAGCCGTGCCACCCTCCGGAGCCGCCTGGGTCGGCAACGCCATCACGACCCCGCCGGCGACGGCCCACAGGGCCCGCCGTAGGGCATCGGCAGAGCTCCTCATCGCCATCGCTACAGCCTCCTGCATCTCGTGCGCACGACGCTCCTGCTGAGCTGCGCAACGGTTCAGAGACCGTTGCGGTACCCCAGACGAACCGAGCCCGCACACGACCGGGCCCCATCAGCCCGGGTCGAGGTTCTCGGGCGTGTAGCGGCCCCGTTCGCAGCGGCCACCCAGGCCGGCAGGCCAGCCCTCGCGCTCGGTCATGGCCCCGAAGTAGGGATAGGTGTCATAGACGGAGCCGAGGCCCTGAAGCCGGGGGTCGCCCTGATGGCGCAGGGCCGTCTCAAGCCTCTCACGCAGGCGGGCCAGGGCCTCGGCGCAGGACGGCTCAGCCGCCTGGTTCCTCAGGCAGCCGTAGCCATCGCGCATGGCGTAGAGCTCCTCGTCCGGGCGCTTGCCGAAGGCCAGCTCGAAAAGCTCTCGGACACCCGCCTCGCTACGGTGAGCCATCATGTAGGCCTTGGTGGGCGAAGCGTCGATGTCGCCGTAGAACTCCGGGTCGCCGACCGGCCAGCGCTCCGGACGGTAGTTGCGGATGTAGACCCAGTCGTCCGTATGCAGGCAACGGCATGGGTACCCCAGATTGTCGGGTCGGCTGTAGGCGTGCCGTTCGAGGCCGCTGAGCACGTGGTCGCGGCTGGGGTCGACCCGTCCGGCGGACGCGCTGCACAGCACCGGCATCAGGCTGCGCCCGGCCAGGTGGGGCATGCGTCCCACTCCAGCGGCCTCCAGGAAGGTCGGCGCCAGGTCAACGAAGCTGACGAAGTCGGTCACGGTGCGCCCGCCCGGGATCGCCTTGCCCCAGCAGACAGCCAGCGGCACGTGCAGGCCATGCGCGTAGAGGTTGGCCTTGGCCCGTGGAAATGGCAGGCCATTGTCGCCGGTGACGACCACCAGCGTGTTGGCCAACTCGCCGCGCTCCTCGAGCAGGTCGAGCATGCGGCCCAGGTGGGTGTCAGACCACTCGATCTCGAGGGCGTAGTCCAGCAGGTCGCTGCGCACCGCCTCGCAGTCCGGCAGATAGGGCGGCACGATCACGTCCTCCAGCCGCTTGCCGGCGCGCAGGCCGGAGCCCTGCTCGTAGACCCGGTGCGGTTCCTTGCTGCCGTACCAGAAGCAGAAGGGCTGTCCAGGCTGCCGCGCCTCGAGGAACTCGCGGAAATTGGCGGCGTAGTCGTTCTTGCTCATGGCCGCGGTGGGTGGGGTCGTGCGGCAGCGGTTATAGCCTGGTCCGGCGGGATTGCGGGTCCGGCCGCTGGCGGCGAGGTCCCCCGGCCCCCAGCCCTTGTTGGTGTGGCCGATGTGGTAGCCCTGTCCCTCGAGGGTGTCCGGGTAGACCGGGTACTTGGCCGGCAGCGTGCTCCAGAGGACGCCGCCCTCCTCCATCTGCCACTGGTTGAGCCCGGTGAGCAGTCCGGCACGCGAAGGACTGCAGGATGGCGACGTGCAGTAGGCACTGGTGAAGAGCACCCCGGTGCGCGCCACCCGGTCGAAGGCCGGCGTGCGTACGAACGGGCAGCCGTAGGCACTGGCATGCGGCCAGGCCTGATCGTCCGAGATGGCCACCAGGAGGTTGGGGCGCGATGAGCTCACGGGACTCTCCAGGTTCAACGCGACGGCGACAACGGTCCGCCGGCTGCTCTGCCCTCCGCCAGCCCGTGCGTCGCCGCCAGCAGGGCCTCGAACTCCTTCAGCGTGGCGGCGTACTCCGCCTCGTGGTCGCCCGGAAAGGAGTCGTGGCCCGCATCGGGCAGCCACAGGCAACGCTTCGGTTCGGGAGCCCGGGCATAGAGCTTCATGCCATGGGAGAACGAGACGACCCCGTCGCGGCCGCCGTGCATCACCAGCACCGGGCAGCGAACCCGCGCTATCAGAGCCAGGTTGCGGAAGCGGTCGAAAGGCAGGATAGGGACCCTGGTCATCACCACGAAGGCGCTGGTGAAGGTGCTCTGCACGATCAGCCCGCCCACCGGCTGCGTGGCCGCCAGGTGCACCGCGGGCCCGCCGCCGACGCTGCGGCCATATGGGACGATGCGCTCAGGGGAGAGCTCCAGTGCCTCACGGAGGTAGCGATAGGCCGTCTCGGCATCGCTGCAAACACCCTTGGTAGATGGCCTTCCGGAGCTGAATCCGTAGCCGCGGTAGTCATAGCTGAACACCGCGTATCCCAGGTCACGCAGGCGCTCCAGGTCCGGCATGGCATCGCCGAGGTCCTCGGCATTGCCATGGCTGTAGAGGAGGGTGAAGCGGGCGGCCGGGTTGGGCAGGTAGACGGCATAGAGCGTCGCCCCATCCGGGGTGGTGAGGCGCAGCATGTCGTCGGTGGGGCCGTAGGACGAGGGCCGCGGCAGAAAGATGAGGCGGTCCGCCAGCAGCCACGCATAGACCGCAAGCGAAACATAGACGACCAGCGGCAGCAGCCAGAGGTCCAGCATCAGTCGCTTCCAGGTGAAGCGGCCCACCACCACGCGCTTCCAGTTCATCGTTCGGCAGGGCCCAGTGTGCACCGCAGGAATCCGCTGTGCCTAATGTAACGCGAGTCCCGGCAGGCGGAAGTGAGGCCCCCGCGCGCGGCGGCGAGATGCCAGCCCTGCGCCTGGCGCCGGGCGACCCGGCAGGCGACGGGGAGCCGATCCGACAGATCCGACGGATCGGGCAGATCCGACGGATCCGGCGGATCGGGCGGATCTCCCCGGTACCGGGGGTGGCCCGGCCGGTGTTGGCCCCCTTGACAGCCCCGGCGGAGAGGCCAGATTGCAGTCCGGTCCGATCTCGCGGGTCGACGGTACGGCGGGGATAGCCCCTATGGACGAGCTCGACAAGGCCCTGGCGGTCGCGTTGAAGGGCGGCGCTGCCGCGGCGGCGGTGCGGACACTTCGTGAGCAGGTTGTCGCCTGGGGGCTGGAACTGCCTCCGGCTACGCCCTTTGCCTGCGATTTCGGCCTGGGAAGATTCGATGAGATCGGCGAGGTGGAGGTCTGGATCGCCAACGAGACGGCCGCGGGCTACTGCGGCAAGTTCCTCTTCGTCAAGGATGGCCAGACCTGCCCCCTGCATTGCCACCGGACCAAGCACGAGACGTTCTACATCGTCAAGGGCCGCGTCCGCATGGCCTGCGGCGGCGAGGTACGGACCATGGCGCCTGGCGAGGTGCTGCCGGTGCCGCCGGGAGTTCGCCATGCCTTCACGGGCCTCGGCCCGGCCCTGCTGCTGGAAGTCTCCATGCCATGCGTGGTGGACGACAACGTCTTCGCTGACGACCGTATCCCCATTGGCGCGAACTGGCGGGCACGGGATCATGCAACTCACACGGGAAGCCTTTGAGACCTGCCGGGAACGGGCCCTGGGGTTGCTCGACCGCCGAGCTCACAGTCTGGGAGAGATCCGCACCAAGCTGCGGGCCCGGGGTTTCGACGAGCCCCTGGTACAGCTCGTTGCCGACGACCTCCAGCGCAGCGGCCTCGTCAACGACCTGGACTTCGCGGTAGCCTTCTGCGAGGAACGCCTGCGCGGGTCGCGGCCATCAGGACCGGCCCGGCTCAAAGCAGACCTCCTCCGGCGACACGTCGCCGCGGACGTCGCCGGGGAGGCCGTCAGGACGGTCCTGGAACAGTCCGGCAGCGACAGCGAGTATGACTCCGCCCTCGCCGCGGGCCGGCGCAAATGGCAGGCTCTCCGGGCGCGCCCCGGGCAGGACCTGCGCAAGGACCGGGAGCGGCTGTTGCGTTTCCTCGCCGGGCGTGGTTTCTGCAGTGCCGTCTGCCGGCGGGTTCTGGATGGGCTTGGGCCCAGCTCGCGCTGAGGGCCGTCGTCGCCGGGCCATTGGCCGGGCTTCGTCAGGGCGCCGGCGGCTCCACCGGTGTCACCTCGCGCAGCCAGAGGATGCCGGGACGGTGCGGCGGGCCGCCGTGAGGCTCCTGTTCGAGGCGGATGCCGGTGGCTTCCGCCGGCGCCCAGGTGAGGCGGTCACAACTCCGGGCGCGGTCGTCGTCCACGACCGCTACCGCGCGCGGGCCCTGGGCGGTCTGCAGCAACACGCGGTAGCGTCGGGAGGCATAGGTCTGGCCCTCCTCGACATTCCAGTAGACCAGCAGGCCGGAGAGGCGGCGTGGTGCGGGCAGGGCCAAGCCCACCCAATGCGGGTCGGGGCTGTCGGCCGAAGCCCAGGCGCGGCGCGTCCAGTGCAGGCCCTCGGTGGCGGTCACTCCGTCGGTGAGAACGTCGGGGCTGTAGCCGCTGTAGCTGGAGTCGGTCTGCACGGCGAGCCCCGGGCCCCGGCCCGCGGCAGGTAGCTCCGGTTCGTCAAGGTAGGTGGCCGAGGCGGCGGCCAGGACTGTCCCCTGCCCGTCCAGCACCTCGGCCTCCAGGCGGCCCAGGAGCCCATCGAGGGCCGCGGGGAGGGTCAGGTCGAGAGCGCGCCGGTCTGCCGCCAGCGGCATGAGCACGGGGGCATCGGCCACAGCCGGCTCGACCCGGACCCTGAGCGTCAGGGGCCCGGGGACGGCCTCCGACACCTCGGCGAGAAACCGGTGCCCAGCCGCGGTCTGGCCCAGGGCGCTGAGCTTGAGGGCGGCCCCCGGCAAGACCTGCTGACTGGTCACGCGCTCGAAGCGGAACGGAGCCATCTCGGGCAGAGCCGCCTCGAAGACCGCCCGGACCGTGAAGGTCCCAGGGCCGGGGGCGCGGAAGGCATCGGACCCGCCGGTGGCGGGGACGGCCGGCTCGAGGTCGGGGACGACCGGCCGGCCATCTGCCCGCAACAGTCCTAGACACCGCACGCCCGTCAGCCCCGCCGGCAGCGCCGGCCGCAGCCTCATCTCGACCCCGGCGTGGGCCGCCCGGTCACCCTCGAAGCCGACCGTGCCGGCTCCGGCCAGGAAGAGAGCCAGAGCCTGCAGGGCCTGGCGCGCCTGCAGCAGCTCGCGGCGCTGACTGAGAGCCCAGAGGTCGCCCGGGGCGGCAGCGCCTGGGCTGACCGCGATCGCCTTCCCGATCGCCTGGCAGGCCCGCTCCAGACACCCCAGCGTCACCTCGGCCCCGGTCACTTCGCCTAGAATGTCGCTGGCAGCCTCGATCTCCGGCAGCGCCGAGGCCTTGCCGCGGACCCGACCCGCGGCCTCGAGGTGTTCTCGAGCGCGCCCCTGCAGCCATCCGGGTACCGCCTCACGTGCCGCGATGCGTACCACGGCCAGATCGGGTGGCGCATCGGCCAGATCGACGTCGTACCCGGAGGCCGTCTGCCGTAGGGGGCGTTGCGTCAGCCACACCGGGTCCATGGCCACGGGATCGGCCCCCACGTCACCCAGAACGCTTCTGTCCAAGGTCAGAACGGCTCCGTCACCGGACTGCCGCCGCACGGTGAACAGGACCTCCTTGCCACCGCCGAAGCGCTCCGCCCGCAGGCCCGAGCAGCGCGGCACGGGCTGCCAGCCGGCGGCTGCCAGCTCGCGGAGGGTCGGCATGATGGCATGGGTCACATCGCCGTAGTCCTGGTAGGCCCGCTGCACGAACCGTCCTGTCGACGGCAGCTCACCCCAGAAGGCGGCGTTGAGATGGAAGTCCTCAGCAAGGCCCCTCTGATCCAGGCCATGCAGGTTGATGAAGTTCATCAGCAGCACGGGCTTGCGGTACGAGCAGGCACGGTAGAAGAAAAGGTCGTCCTGGCTGCGGTACTGGCTGCTCTCGATACCGGGGACATCGGACACAAGGTAGAGCGGGAACGCCTCGTGGCTGCAGTGGATGTTGGTGAAAACGAGCTTCCCCGCCGGGTGGTAGCGCCGCTGCAGGGCCGCGAGGTAGTCACGGGTGCCGAAAAGCCCCGCCGCCGCTACCCGGCGCGTACCGGGGTCGTAGGTGAAGGGGACGTCGGTGTTGGCGAGCCACTGGTCGCGGCGCGTGTTCAGCACGGTGGAGTACCAGGCCGAGACCGAGTCGATGTAGGCACCCTCCATCGAGGGGTAGTCCCGGAACAGCGTGTCGAAGTAGCGGAACTCGGTGCCGGCCACGGTAGGGTGTCCGGCGGCCTCGGGCAGGTCAGGGTCCAGGTTCAGCGTGAAACGCAGAAGGTCCATCGGCACGGCCGGGCCGACGTCGGCGCTCAGGTTATCGGTGATGGCGACGACCATCTGGTCCTGGGCATCGCGGCAGACGTTGTCGCGGAGGTAACCGAGTTCCGCGCGGGACGAGAGTTGCTCGAAGCCGGGGTTCACAAGCCAGTTGACCGCCGGGGTGGCGGCCGGGCCGATGCTCAGGTCGTCGAACCAGGCGGTCCCGGTGTGCCCCGCGCGGAAAAGGGCATACACGCGCAGTTCGGCCACGGGCTTGGTCGGGGTCACCGGCAGCTCGGCCAGGGCCCAGTCGTGCGTCCCTGGCGCGAAGCGGGCGCACTGGCCGAAGAGATAGGACCCATCGGCGTAACAGACGTCGACGTAGATCGAGTAGTCATTGTCCTGGGCCCCGGTCACCCCTTCGGCACGGCTCCAGCCGCGGATGACGAAGGGTCCTGTGACGGGCGGGTCGAGGGGCTGTGCCTGGCGCGCCCCGAGCCACTGCCCAGCGGTCCCGGCGCGGACCCGGAGCGAGCGGTCGCCGCGGCGGCGGATCTCCGCATCGAGGTCGGCATGCTGCATGGGCTCCCAGCGCGTGGGGACCTGTTCGCGCTCCAGGCCGTCGAGACGCGCCATGGCCTCCGCGTAGCTCTTGGGGAGCGTGCTGCCTGGCAGGGTCACGGTGAAGGACGAGGACTCGCGGTAGGGGAACGTCCCCAGGCCCCGCTCGTCGTCCTCCTGGAAACCGCCCGGCCCACCCTCGTGAAAGTAGAAATGCTGCGGGTTCGGCAGGTCGGTGGTGGGTGCCGCGAAAAACCAACCGCCCAGGGCCCGGGCATGCACCTCGAACGGGGCTGGAAAGAGGTCGTAGTAGGCCTCCAAGGCCGAGCGGAAGTGCCAGGCCGGGTCCGTACGGTACAGGACCACCGCAAACGGGGCCCGCAGGCGCAGCGCCTCGGGCCCGGCCGCGGTGAAGCCGAAGGGAAAACGCAGCTCGACGCCGCCGCGAGCCTCGCGCACGTCGAAGACCGCCAGGGCCTCCGGCGGCACAGCCAGGGCCAGACAGTCCTGATCCCCCGTGCGCAGACTCACCAGCGGCAGCTTGCCCGCCAGGGCCTGCGGCAGGAGCAGGGGTTGCTCACCCATGCGGCCCAGCGGCAGCGAGCACCCCTCCACGCGAATGACCAGGTCACGGGCGGAGTCCACGTCGCCGGCAGCCGTCACCTCCCCGCGCAGTTCGAGGCAACGCGCCTTGGCCGTCCAGGCGCCCTTCACGGTCACCCCCGCGGCATCGGGGGTGTCTTGCCGGGGTGCCCGCAGGTCCAGTTCCAGGGCCACCCCCGGCAGAGCGGCCCCATCCACAGCGAGCCGGTCCAGGGCCCACGGCGCCTGGTCCCGCGTGACCGCCACGAGTCCGTCCCCGGTGCGCAGGTCAGCGCCACGCACCCCGGTCACGAGGGCCAGCAGACCGGTGCTGAGGCCGCGTTCAAGGGCCCGGCGCCGTAGGGACCGCGGCCGTGAGCTGGACATGGGCAAGGGGCCTCCCGATGGGGTGCACACCGGACACGAGCCTACCATGGCCCCGGAGGGGTAGACGCGCAACGGCGGCCGGCATCGTGGCAGGACTTCGAGAAACCGTCACAGGCCTGGGCGCTGTGGCGCCGAAGCCCGTTCGGCCCAGGCGCCCCAGTCGGAGCCGGGACCCACGGATGCAGGCACGGACCCGCCGCCCCGCAGGCCGTTGTCTCGAAACAGCCCCAGTCTCTTGGAGGACGAACCGCGCCCGGCGCCAACGCGCCGGCCGGCGCACTACCGGCGGGCCCCACGGCGCCATCACCGGGCTCCGCGGCCGGGGCTGGCGGCCTGTCGGCATGCGGATGCTCACGTCCGCCCGCCGGTACTATTCGCGCCGTTCGACACGGTACTGCGTGAACCGGATCGTCACGGGGTTGGCTTCGTCGCGCCGGTGGAGGAGGTGGCCTTCCTTGTCGACGGCCTTGCTGCTGACGCGCGTAGGCAGGTAGATGCCATTCTGGCGGGAGTAGGAGATGGCGACGACCTGCCGCTGGAAAAGCCGCTCCTGCTCGTCATAGTCGGCGATATCCAGGCCCGAGATGAGCCACTGGCTACCGGCCGTCTCGCAGGTCACCTTCGTCTCCTGGACGCCCTTGGCGGTCTGCTTGCGGATGGACTGGACGCGGTCGTTCTTGTCCAGGGTGAGGGTAACCCGCTCTTTGGGTTGGTCGCCCTCCGTACCCTCTCTGCGTGCCTCCCGCCGTTGCCGCAACGGCACCCGCTTCCCGTCGGCGTCGCCGGTGGCCTTGGAGGTCAGCACGATGCGCCACTCGCCCGGCCGGCCGGCGAGCTCGACGTCGTAGATGGCCGTCACCCTTTCGGGGGCGAGCAGATCAGGAATGGCGTCGAGGGCGCCGAAGACGACATCGAGGACCAGAGTCGCTCCCAGGCAGTATGCGGCGACACCCTTGCGTGCTTCGGGGCCATAGTTGGCGGGCAGGTCTCTGACCTTGACCGTAACCGGCTTGCCGGGCACCAAGATCGCCTCGAAGTCAGGCTTCCTCAGCAGGGCCTTGGCGGTGTCGTCGAGTTGGTCGAGGATCTCCCGGCTCTCCACGAAGCAGGAGGCCCTGGACAGGCCGGCTCGGTCCAGGTCGTAGTACTGCTCGGACAGGCGCCTGAGCAGGTCACTCGGGGCGGGCTCCTCGGCGGCCCGAACCCAGGGCATGCAGCACAGACCGAGAACCAGGAGGGACCGCGTGAACGGCTGAATGAGGCTTCCCATCGCCTGGACCTCCGTGACTGACGGGCGGCTGTCGGCCTGTCGGCCTCGCTGGGGCCGAGGCCCAGGCCGAGGCAGCCGTTCTGCCGGCATATACGCTGCCAGGGGGCCGCAGGTTACCACCACAGGCGGTCCGCCGAGGACGGGCACCGCCCGCGGGGGCCGTCAGCCTCCGGCGACAAGGCGGCGGTCGATGAGCATCCCCTGGCGCCGGAGGTGCTCCTGGAGGGTGCTGACGTCCAGGCGCGACAGGCGGCCGTCGGTGGTGCGGGCCGCCAGGGCGGCGGCGGTACCGGCGGCCTCGCCGGTGACGGCGCAGGTCGGGATGACCCGGGTCACGTCCCAGGCCGAGCCGTCCGCCGAGATGCAGCGGCCGGCGGTCGCCAGGTTGTCGTTGGCCACCCCCGCCAGACAGCCCAGCGGCAGGCAGTAGACTGGGCCCGCCGAGCGCCAGTCGCCGGTCAGACCCAGGCTATCGTCGAACCAGCGCCGGTTGTGCTCCTCGAGCAGCACAACGCGGCCCTCCAGCCGGCGGGTCATGCGGAACCCGGCGACCAGGGGCAGCACCGCCGCAAACACCGGTTTGCCCTGGGCGGCCTCGCGGAGCTTCGCCAGCTTCTCGCGGATCATCTCCCGGGTCGCCAGGATCTGGGCCGTGACCTCCTCAGCGTCGTCGCCAGCAAAGCCGCGCACTCCCTTGGGGGCCTGGCGTGGGTCACGGGGAAACTCCTCACTATTGGTCACCAGACGGACCTGCTGGCGGTCGTGCGTGTAGAACCAGCCGGCGGCCACATTCGTCCGCAGCGACACGGTCTTCTCACCGGCGCGGGCACAGACGTCCGCATCGCCGCTGGCGTCGACCACGGTGCGGACCCGGATGGCCGAACGGCCCGACTTGTTCTCCACCAGCACCGCCACGATCCGGTCGCCATCGCGGAGCACGTCGCAGAAGCGGGTATCGTAGAGCAACCGAACGCGCGAGCGCACGACCAGCTCCTCGAGGTCGAGGATATACGAGGCCGGGTTGAAGGTCACCCGGTAGCGCGTCTTGCGGCGCTGTTCGGGGTCTCCGCCCGGCAGCCAGCAGGGGGGCACCGGGTTGAACCCGTCGTGCACGGAGAGCTTGAGCAACTCCTCGCCGAGGCCGGCGATGACCTGGTTGCCCAGGCCGTCGCACAGCGGCAGGTAGACAACCACGTTCCCCAGGGTCGCAAGACCGCCGAGGCCCTGTTCCCTCTCGATGAGGCAGGTCGCTGCCCCATTGCGGGCGGCCGCCACCGCCGCCGCCACGCCGGCGATCCCGCCTCCCACCACCAGCACATCGCAGGAGAAGCTCACGGGGAGGTCGTGCGCCGGCTCCCGCACCGTGGTCTGAGCCCCGGCCGGGGGTGCCTCGGGCGCGGGCTGCGCCCGGACCCCGGTCGCCACCGCGGCCCCCAGCATGGCCCCGCCGGCGGCGGAGACGTGGAGGAACTCGCGGCGTTGCATCGTCCTGCTCATGCGGCCTCTCCTGACCCATGGCCTCGCGGGTCTCCGCCCCGAGCCTGCGGAGCGGCCACGACAGCCTGGATGCGTGGGTCCCCGCATCCGGGCGGCGGGTCCGGCAGGCCCGCCCTTCAGATTCCCGGGCGCGTCGGGAACATGACCCAGCCCTGCAGAGGGACACTGGCGGAGCGCGGCGCGTGCCGCCAGGCAAGCCGCTGCAGCCCGCAGCGACGCCCCCGTGCATGGCTCCAGAATGTCGGGGCGCGGTGCCAGAAGTCAAGGGCCGAGAGAGGCATTCCAGGGCTCCAGGATCGCGGTCTGCGGGGCGGCGGACCCGCGCTTGCGGTTGTAGGTCCCAGCTCCGACTGGGACCCTTGGGGCCGAACGGACTTCGGTCCCGCGGCCGCGGGACTGCCGACGGTCTCTCGAGACTGCCCTGGAGGCCTTCCGGGACGACGAGGACAAGGCGGAGCCGGGCGAGGGCGGCACGGCCTCTTGAAGAGCGGCTGAAAAGGGGCGGGTGAGGCAGGCGGCCAAAGCCAAGGACGCGTATAGTGTCTGATTCAAAGTCGCGTTCAAGTTGATCGTAATACGGCCATGATCCAAGGCCACCCAGCCAGCGACCGGACGGCCGCGGTTTCCTGCTTGAGGTGGTCCAGGGCCGTCACTGCCTGAGCGATG
>Ga0172371_10003308_pt1 | contig 25070 bp, 25 predicted proteins | sample Lak12m_FD_114543 | JGI IMG/M metagenome (GOLD analysis project Ga0172371, IMG submission 114543) | Freshwater microbial communities from Kabuno Bay, South-Kivu, Congo - kab_022012_12m | ecosystem: Environmental > Aquatic > Freshwater > Lake | place: Democratic Republic of the Congo: South-Kivu... | reverse complement strand
TGGATACGGCATGAACCGAATGACGCCGAGAGAAAGGATAGCCAGGACCATGCTTTTGTCCCTTTCAAATATTTACCAGCTAACCCAGCCTCAAAAGGTAACCCTAACTCTGCAACAGCACAGGTATTGACAGGATTTTATATATGAATATAGTAATAGGTTCACTATTGGAAGTCATTTTTGGCTAGTTCATTCCAAAATCGTTGTTCGAACTTTCAGCAATAATCACTCAAACTCATATTAAGATTGACTAGGAGGTCAGAAATGAACCAAGAAGAAGTTGATAAAGATCAGGTTTTTGCAGACAAAGCCTTGGCTGTCAGTTGCCACATCGCCGGGCTCCTGGGGAATATGTGTATCCCTTTTGTAGGAAGCATCCTTATTCCCCTGATAATTACAGAGGCAGCTAGCGACCCCAAAAAGCCGCTCTTGGGAAAACATGGTCGTGAAGCGACAAATTTTCAAATGAGCATAACTCTTTACGTGTTGATTGGGACGATTGGCTGGACAGCAGCACTTTTCTTCTGCATTGATAACCGCGTCCCTGAAAGTTTGTTCGTTACGGTCTCTCTGGCAGTCGCATTCCTACTGGCTTCGCTTTTATTCACATTGGAGATTAGCTGCGTTATTATAGCAGCGGTAAAAGCCTGCCAGGGAAAAGATTTCAAATATCCCCTGCGAATCCGTTTCCTCAAGGAGAAATAATTTGAGCGTTTCGCGAGCATTATCCCTTTACAGCGCCAATCCTACTCACAGGATTGGCGCTTTTATTTTCTGATTTATTTATCTATATTCACATATTCATTGAGATGCTAGTTTAAAGGAATCTTTCCATTTAAAACATAGTTCCAACCGCTTAATTCGGATATTACCCGTCTCAAAATTTGTCCCCTTTCGGTTTTACGAAGCCAAGTCGAGCTTGGTAAAGCGGGCTGAAGCTACGGCGAGGCGAGCGAGACAGGGGAAATATATGTTTCCCCGTGGAGGAAATAGCCCCAAAGGGGCGTTTGGAAACCGTGGGTTTCTAAAGAGGAGCGTAGCCCTGAACCGTATGGTGCAGGGCGCAGCGACGACGTGAGATGCCCCCTCAGGTCCACAAATTATTTTCCATCACCGAAACCCGTTATCTTCTTGGGTTTTTGTTCTTCTTGGATTAGCAGCTTTATTACTCTAAAAACTTCCCTGAATTGCTTATCATGCTTTCGTTCTATTTTTTCGATTTCTTCCTCGAGATCTTTATAATTAGCCAAAAAGTATCTCATTCTCGTAAAGATTCTAATAATCTGAATATTTACTTGGATCGCTCTTTCGCTATTTAGAACACTCGATAACATGGCAACCCCCTGTTCGGTAAAAGCATGGGGAGCTTTTCTGAGTCCCTTAACATCACCTTTGGATATCACAATTTGTGATATCCAAAAATTCATTTCGCCTTTTGTTAATTGAAACATAAAATCTTCTGGAAAACGTTTGATATTTCTTTTAACTGCTTGATTGAGTACCATCGTTTTCACACCGTAGAGATTTGCTAGATCTCTGTCTAATATTATCTTCCTTCTCCTAATTAGGAAGATTCTGCTAATTATTCGCTCGCTGGGAATTAATGAATTTTCTTTCATTGGTTTTTGACTATCAAAAATTATATAGACTTGAAGTCACAATTTGTGACCTCAAAATTATTCCATTATATCAAACAAAGATAAAATCCAGATAAAAAAATTATTAAACGAAGCTCAGGAAATTTTTAACATCCTCAAAATTACACAGCAACTCCAACTTATTTTGGATTTTTTAGATAGGAGTCGGGAAATATCAGGATAATAAATACCAACCGGAAGTTCTAAAAAGCTTGGGTAAGGAAGACTTTCTTAAACAAACACCTGATGAATTACAAGGTACTGGGAACTTTTAAAAAATATTCGAATCTTGCTAATAATTCCGCCTGACTCTTGAGTTCTTCAATAATTCGGTTTAGAATCAGTCCGATACAATCCACCAATTCATGCCTAAAAAAATTATAAAGGAAATGACCTCACATAAGCGTTGGAAGTTAGCGATTAAGACAATTCCCTTCGTTGCCGTGATTATTCTGCTAAAATTGACAGCCCATTATTTGGGCTGGGAATTTCTAACGCTCAACTCGCTTTTTACCGCGATAATCTCCGCTAATATTTTTTTGATTGGGTTCCTAATCTCCGGGGTCTTGGTAGATTATAAAGAAAGCGAGAAACTGCCAGGCGATTTGGCTTCCAGTCTGGAAACAATGGCGGACGAAGGTTTTATTCTTTATAAAAACAAAAAAAGCAGGGAAGCTCTAAGATACTTGGAGAACATAGTTCGATTCAATAAAAGTTTAATTGATTGGTTTTACAAAAAAGAAAAAACCGAGAGCTTGTTGGAAAAGTTATCTTTGTTCAATGATTTTTTTCTTGCTTTTGAAAGTCAGACACAAGCAAACTTTATAGCTCGTTTAAAGCAGGAACAAAACCTGATTAGAAAGATGATCAATAGAATCCACACGATCAGAGAAACCTCTTTTCTGGGAACTGGCTATGCTATCGTTGAGATTATTACCTTTATCTTGGTGGTAGGATTGGTTTTCATTAAAATCGACCCTTTCTATGAAAGTTTCTTCTTTGTGTCGTTTGTTAGTTTTATCTTGATTTACATGATTTACTTTATTAAGGATCTAGACAACCCATTCGGCTATAACCTCAAAGACAGTTTAGTGGAAGAGGTTTCGTTAAAGCCGATAATAGACAGCCAGAAAAGGATCGAAAAAAACATTAACGAACATACCGTTCGGTAGTTTTATGCGAATAAACAACTTTCTTCAGAGCAACCCCAAAATAAAGAAGTTAATCGGGATATTCCTGATTGTTTTGGGTTTGTTAATTCACTTGGTGCCTTTTGTACCCGCTGGCTGGATCATTGTCGTTGGATTAGAAATTTTGGGCGTCCGTATGTTGTTGCAAAAGAGAATTAAAAATTGGTTAAGTGGCCTAAAACTTGCCAAATAAAAAAGCTCGGGATTACTGGACAAAGTTCAATTTGATAAATAAACTTTAGTTAATTACGATTAGGCTAAAAATTTGAGAATAAAAAACAATAAAAATATATAAGGAGGCGTAAATTAGACACAAGCGTGAGCTTGTGTTTTTTGGTCTTTAAAAACTTAGAAAAAGAGAGGAGGATCGAGCAATGCTTTCAATTTTGGATCCCTGGAAGTTTGGATGCGAGTTTTTTTACCTAAGCCATCTTAAATACGGCAAGGGCCCCCGGTGGAAAACCCCCAACAAAATCATTCTCGAAACAGAGGCCTTTCAGTTACGCAGATTTTCTGAATCGTCAGAGGGGAACCCGATTTTAATTCTGCCACCCCAGGCCGGACACAGTCCCCATATCGTGGATTACAAAGTCCCGGGGCAATCACTCGTCGCGGTTTGCTTGGAAAACTCGCTGGGACCCGTCTACGTGATCGACTGGAAAAGCGCGGATTGGAGCAGAAGAAACGAAGAGATCGACGATCTGGTAAAGCAAGTGGGGCAGTGCGCGGAAAAGATAGACGAAAGGCTAATCCTGATCGGAATTTGTCAGGGCGGATGGCTGGGTACGATTTTCACTTCGCTCTTTCCGGAAAAAGTTGAATCCCTTATCCTGGGCGGCGCCCCCATTGACTTCGCGGCCGGAGGCGGGAAACTGCAAGAGATGGTCCGGAGTCTTCCGATGAGTTTTTATGAAGGATTGGTCGCGGCGGGTGGCGGCCTGTTGCGCGGAGAGCTTATGGTTCTTGGTTTTAAGAGCCTAAACATCTACGCGCATTACGTCAAAAAATATGCGGATCTCTTTGAAAACATCGGCAACACCGCGTATCTGGAGAGATTAGAGGAATTCGAAGGTTGGTACGAGTATCCTTACAACATCGCTGGTGCTTGGTATCTGCAAGCGGTCGAGGAACTGTTCAAGAAAAATCAACTGGTCAAAAACAGTCTGAGGATCTTAGGCCGCCCGGTAAACCTGCTTGAGATCGATTGTCCCGTGACACTTATTGCCGGCGAAAAAGACGACATTACCCTTTCGGTTCAACTTTTCAACATAGCTGATCATATCAGAACAGAAAAAGTCGAGAAGATTAAAATTCCCGATTGCGGGCACATTGGCCTATTTATGGGAGCAAAAGCTCTCTCTCGATACTGGCCGGCCGCCATCAGGAGACACACTGGCTACCGCGTAGCCGCCTAATTAGTTCCTTCCTGAATTAAACAAAAAGGCGGAGAATAAAATGAAATTACAAAAATCAAGAGGTTTCGAAAATTAATCGGAACCTCTTTTTCCTTTATGCGGCTATTCAAAAATATAAATTTTCATACTATCTTAAATATTAAGAATCGTTAACCCTATAGCCAGACGCTAAAATCATAAAAAACCTTTAGTGGTTAATATAAAACCAAAAATAAAATACTTCGCGATAATATTTACGATAGCAATTTTGTTTATAAAAACAAAGGGCCAGGCCTGGGCCGAACCGCTTTCTTTAAGCAACTTTGCCTGGATCGGAAATAACTCACAACCAAGCGGGGAAGCCGGAGATCCAACCATTGGGATGATAGCGATGTCGGGCGGTAGTTTTCAAGCTTTTTTGGAAGACGGTTCCGGGACTCGCTTGTTAAGGGGAAAAGCTTGGATTGGTATCGGAACTCAGGACGATAAAACGAGTGATTTCTCAAACCAAAACGACAGTCCCTCCATCGGCTGGGTTGTTTTTGATCAAGGAGTTCCGGTAGCGGATTGTTTCGGGGCGGGAGACTGCTACCCCGTGCGGTGGAACCAGAAGAAAGGATCAAGCAATATTGAAGGGTATTTGAGTGGCTGGGCGATACTGGAGCTGGGAAAGGATGGGTCGGGATCGGATTACCCCGCCGTTTGGATTCACTTCAAGGCCCCCGCCGATCCGGAAAACTACACTTGTAACGACGGCAGCACCACAAGAAATAAGGACTACTTTGTTTGCATAGATGGTGAAAGTAAGTTGCACGGTTACGCTTGGAGCTCCGGATTGCAAGCTTCGAGCGTCAGCGATAACCCTGGCTTGGGATGGATCGGGTTTTCCAGAGTTACCAGTTCAAATTATAATGGTAATCTTAATAATAATAGCGTCTCTCCGGGACAATCCTGTGCGACCGCGCTGATCAGCAAAAACAGCAATGAAAACGGCAATTTGGTTTGCGGTGCCTCGGGAAGCGCGGTTTTCAAGGCGGAATGCTCCGGCAATGTCGACCCTGAGAGCTACCGCTGGAAATGCAGCAGCTCGGGCGAATATGGCGACCCCCAGCCCGATGAGATCACTCACGAATGCAATTATTTCAGTACCGGAATTTTTTATCCCAGCGCGATAGTAAAAGACAGAACAACCGGCAACGAGATCCCGACTAACCCAGTCGCTAGCATTCAAATAACCGATAAAAAGAGTTGCCAGGTGGAAATAAAGAGACTCAACAGCAATGACAACACTTACTCAACCCAAATGGATTCTTACACCCAGGAAGAGGTTGAAGCCAGAGTGGCCAACCAATGTTTGAGCAATGGTACCATTGATTGGAACGTAATCAACGGAACGGTTACCGAGGAAAACCAGGAACAAGGCATTTTCCGCGCCATCGTGCGCAAGGCCGGAGCGGGAACCGTGATCAAAGCTACCATTAACAATCCTGAGGACAACACAAGTGTCGAGTGCGGGGACGCAGTAATCGAGATCAGAGACAAGCTAAAGTGGGGACAATGAAATTTTATTTTTGATTTTCTAAAAATTAATTAACTAAAGTGGCTAAAATAATTCTCTCGGCGGCAGTAGCTTTTTTATGTACTCTTCCCGGGACGGCTTTCGCTTGGGTCGAACCTCAAGACAGCCAAAACATCGCCGCTCCCATCAACACCGGCAGCCAAGACCAAACCAAACAGGGAGGAATGACCCTCAATACCGCGGGAAACCCTAATGGACTGATAGTGGATAAAGGCAACGTGGGGATCGGTGTCCAAAACCCTTCCTGCAAGTTGGAAATCCCTCAAAATACCGCCCTAAAGGTTGGCCAGGCGTATTTAAGCTCTGGAGGAGATTATGTCCATATTGCCAACAACGAGTGGTTTGACGGAACTAAATGGAACGCTACCGGATCAGGGACGCTATTGCAGTTGGTTAATCAAGGTCTCAATATCTATAAACATGACGCGGTGGGAAATCACCAGTCGTTAATGTCAGTTGACGCCAATGGAGGCCTAATCGTCAACAACTATGCTTGTCTGAGAGGAGATTGTCGGGGCAATTGGCCAACGATTATCGAGATCGTCACAGGAGTTTACGGAGGAGATTGTTGGGCTACCACATATAGCTGGGGTGGATGCCCCGGCGGATACCAAATTATCAGCGCCTCTCTTAGAAGTACTGGAAATTACCCGTGGGAAACGCATACTTGTTTTGTTGGCTATAATGGCGTATATGCCGGAGTCGCCGGTTGCTCATGCTGGACGGAGTGCACAGGCATATGCATGCGTACAGCCTGGTAATAATTTTAGATTTAACCAAAGCAAAAATGGAAAAACAAAAACTCGTCCTCATACTACTGATAACCATTGTCCTTCTCTTGTTGTTCGCGTCCGTATCCTTGTTTTATTTTAATTTTAATCTGATCAAGCAAAACAAAATCTTGGGGGAAGCGATCGAACAAAAACCGGCCGAAGCCGGGTTGGTTACCAATCCCAACCCGCCCAAAACCGAACCTCAAAACCAGGCGATTTTTGTCAGCGACCAAAAAGCGATACCTCGGGGAATCAGCGGAATTATAGACTCAATCGAGAGCGATAAAATAACACTACAACAATTTTCAAGCATGGAAATTAAATACCAGATCGAAAAAAGCGAAGTGGGAAAAATCGTGCGAATAGAGAAAAATCCCCGGTTCGATAAAGCAAAACTTCAAGAGATTCAAAAAACGATGGGAGACCAACCCGGTTTAACCCCGCCCAAATCGAAGCAGGAGATCCTTTCCGATCCTCAAGTTCCGGAAAAAGTTAAGCAAGCCATCCGGGATTCTTCTTCAAGTCCAACATCAGAGAAGGAAATCGGTTGGAACGACCTTGAGAAAGGCATGCAGGTAAACGTCTCGACGGAGAATGACGGGAAGAAGAAAATCACCGTGCTGCCGAAGGACTTGATGCCCCCCATGCCCCAAAATTTAGTTCCGAGTCCAACTCCTACTCAAGAAAAGAAATAAAAAAGAGTGTTATATTAGTGAAAGCAAATGCCCCGCGAGAGCATACAATTAAATACCAGCTACAAACCCTGAACCCCTTACACATTACACGTTACACATTACACGTTACCTAGTAATAATGTTTATCAGCGATAAAAACCTCAAAAATTTTCTGCTGGAATCAGAGATAATCGCCCCTGAGATGCTTGATCAGGTGGAAAAAGAGGCTTTGGCCGTCAAACAAAAACTGGGCGAGCTACTGATAAATAAAGGTTTGTTGCAGGAAGAGCAATTACGCAAGGCTTATGCCTACATATTGGGCATTCCTTTCGTTAACCTGGAAAACCAATACGTCGGCAAAGAAATCTTAAATATAATTCCCGAGCCGATCGCCAGAAAGCACAACATTATCGCTTTCGAAAAAAGCGGCAGCAAAATCAAAGTGGCCATGCTCGACCCGGAAGATCTGCAAACCATAGATTTTATTCGCAAAAAAACCCAAAGCAGAATCCTGCCTTGCCTCACTTCGGAAAAATCAATCCGCCACGTCCTGACTCAATACCAAAAGTCTCTAAAGGCTGAATTCGGCGACCTGATCAGCGAAAATGTTAAATTCGCTTCCGCTTTGCAGGAAGCGAAATCACGAGGATCCGACGAAAAAGAAGAGGAAGCCCTCAAAAAGAGGGCGGAAGAACTGCCGGTAATTAAAATCGTAGACGTACTCCTCAAGCACGCGATCATCCAACAAGCAAGCGACATTCACATCGAACCGGTGGAAAGAGAAGTGATTGTCCGCTACCGCATCGACGGAATTTTGCACGACGTTATGTTCTTGCCCAAGGAGATCTTGTCGGCCATAGTGGCCAGAATAAAAGTACTGTCGAATCTTAAACTGGACGAACACCGTTTGCCTCAAGACGGCCGATTCAAGATTGAAACGCCGGATTACAAATTCTCTTTCCGCGTTTCTGTTCTACCAATAATGGACGGAGAAAAAGTGGTTATGAGGCTCCTTAATGAGTCTTCCAAGGGCCTTACTCTGGAGCAACTGGGTTTTCGCGAACGCAGTCTGGACGTGCTACAAAGAAACATTCGCAAGTCTCACGGAATGATTCTGGTTACCGGACCAACCGGATCGGGTAAAACTACGACTCTTTACACTATCATGGATATCCTTAACACTAACCAGGTAAATATCAGCACGGTCGAAGATCCTATCGAGTATCGAATGCCCCGCATAAACCAGACTCAAGTCAATCCTAAGATCGGTCTTACTTTCGCGGTGGGTTTGCGTTCTCTTCTGCGCCAAGATCCAGATATTATCATGGTCGGTGAGATTCGAGACGAAGAGACCATGCATATAGCGATTAACGCTTCTATGACGGGACATTTAGTACTTTCCACTTTACACACCAACTCGGCAGCCGCGACCATTCCCCGAATGCTAGACATGGGAGCCGAGCCGTTTTTGCTCGCCTCAACTCTAAACGTGGCGATTGCTCAAAGGCTGGTCAGAAAAGTTTGCGCTAATTGCCAAAAAGAGTATAAACTGGGAAAAGACAAAATAGCCGAACTTGAAAAAAAGGTTAATTTGACCAAGCTTCTTCCTGTCATGGTGCGGGAAAAAGTAGTTCCCCCCACCACTAAAAGTTGGGAAGACATTGTCTTTACCAAGGGAGAAGGGTGCGCGAGATGCAATAAGACGGGGTTTAAGGGAAGAATTGGGGTTTATGAAGTAATCGAGGTTGACGACGATGTCCGCGCCCTAATTTCACAGCGCGCGGAGGAAAAATCCATAGCGAAAAAATCCACCGAAAAAGGCATAATCAATATGATCCATGACGGCTTCATAAAGGCCATTCAAGGGATCACCACCATCGAAGAGGTGCTGAGAGTAACACAGGAGTAGGAAGTTAAAGATCAAAGAAGCAAAGTACAAAGTAAAGATAAAGTACAAAGAAGCAAAGTACAAAGAATCAAATAAATTCCAAGGGTAAAGGCTGAAAAAGCGAGTTATTTATTGGGTTTTCTGAAATTTGTACTCTGTATTTTATTTGAAACTTTGTACTTTGCCCCTTTGTGCTTTGACTCTTTGTACTTTATCTTTACTTTGTACTTTGTCACTTTGTATTTTTTCTCTCTATAACCTATCGCTATGTTTAATTTCTCTAACTTTAAAGCGTGGCTGGAAAGCCAGCACTGGATTATTTGGGCAACTGCCGGCATGATGATGTCTTTGAGCCTGAGCGCTCTTTATAGTTTGTTTTACTCCAGTCCTGAGATAAAGATTTTTTACCGGCAGGTTGTTTACGTAATCCTGGGCCTAGGCCTGGCCTTTTTGGTCAGCCGTTATGACTACCGAATATTGCGCAACAGTTTACTGCCCATGTCACTGGGAGCTTTGGCTATTCTGGCGTTGGTTTTATTTTATGGGGTAGAAATAAACGGCACGACTGGCTGGCTAAACTTCAAATTTTTTAGTTTTCAGCCGGTGGAAATAGCAAAACTCGTTACTGTTATAACTTTGGCCGCATTTTTGTCTCGCTATCACAACCTTCTCTACTCTTGGAAAGTACTGGTCATTTCCCTACTTATTCCTACTCCTTTCGCCATTTTGACTTTAATGCAGCCGGATCTCGGCTCCACGATAGTGCTGTTTGCCATCTGGATGGGGTTTGTTTTCGCCTCTTCGATAACGATGTCGCGAAAATTGGCCATCGTCTTCCTGGGACTGGTAATTGCTTCCTGCGGCTGGTTTTTCTTTTTGAAAGACTATCAAAAAGCCCGTATTAGTAATTTTTTGAACCCGGAAAAGGACCGCCTGGGAGTCGGTTACAACACCTTGCAATCAATCACGGCAATCGGATCGGGGGGTATATTGGGTAAAGGCTTGGGCTACGGATCACAGAGCCAGCTTCATTTCTTGCCTGAAGCCCACAGCGACTTCATTTTTGCGGTATTCGCGGAAGAAGCGGGGTGGTTGGGAGTAATAATTTTCTTCATAATCTCGGGTCTTTTCTTTTTTTCAATCATTACTACGGCCGAAAAAAGTCGGGATAACTTCGGGTACTTCCTCGCCATTGGAATTTTCTGGTTATTTTTTGTCCATTTCGTGCTTAACCTAGGCATGAACTTGGGAGTGTTGCCGGTTATTGGACTCCCACTGCCTTTTTTTAGCGCGGGAGGAACAAACTTGTTCATTTCGTTTTTATGCATCGGAATATTACAGAGCGTGGGAAGGCTGGGCGCTAAAGTTTAATTTTCAATTATCAATTTACAATTTTCATTTAAGGTGTCGCTTCGCGACGGCAATTTTTCTAATCCATCAGTTCAGTAAATTAATTTGTGAGCGCAGCGAACACCAAAATTTCAAATTTAAAACTTAAAATTAAAAATTGACCCCATGTCTGGTCACAGCCATTGGGCGGGCATTAAACGCAAAAAAGCCGTTCAGGATGCCAAAAGAGCCCGGATATTCACTAAATTAGGTAGGGCCATAACCATAGCGGCCCGTTTGGGAGGAAAGAACCCTAACTTCAACACGTCTTTACGGCTGGCCATCGAAAAAGCCAAGGAGTTTAACATGCCTAAAGATAAAATCGAAAACTCTGTCCAAAAAGGAAGCGGGGAAGGCGCGGATATCAGATTGGAGGAAATTCAATACGAAGCACTGGGTCCTTTCGGCATTATGCTAATTATTTTGGTCATAACTGACAACAGAAACCGCGCCGTATCGGATTTGAGGCGCATTTTGGAAAAACACGGGGGAAAAATGGCGGACGGCGGCGTCAGTTGGAATTTTAAAAGAGCCGGATCGATCACTATATCGCCGGATCATAAGTCAAAAGAAGAAGCCATGAATCTAGCTATTGAAAACGGAGCGGATGATATAATAGAAATAAAAAACGGGGCAATGACCGTTTATTCCGCTCCGGAAAACTATAACCACCTAAAAGAAAAACTGCTTTCCTTCAATATTCTCGAGAGCAGCACGGGATATTTTCCCCAAAATCCGATTTCCGTGGAACCGGCCAATCGGGAAAAATACGAAAGGCTGATTGAAGACCTAACCGACCATCCGGATGTGCAAGAAGTGTTTGACAACGTGCAAGACATGTGATCATGTAATCATGTGAGCATAAGATCATGTGAACATGTTATCAAAGTTACACATTCTTATATTCTCTTATTCCTTCTATGATTACATGTTTGCATGATCACATGATCAACATGTCTTATAACTTGTGAATTTCGCTGGAAAACCCTATCGTAGAACATTAAACATGGAACATGTAGCATAAAATACCAGAATTAATGCAGTTTTTAGCCATCCATCTATCTCTTTTTTTGTTTCATGTTTCATGTTGTGTGTTCTGTGAATTTGCCTTATTTGACATATTTTTAAGCTATGGTATTCGATAATAGTAGGATTAATGAGCATTTCATACACGGGAGCCCTGAGGAAAAAGATTATTTGATTGACGTTAGACAATTAAAAAGAAAATTGAAGTCAATTATGATTTTCAAAAAACAGAAAGGGGGTGAAAGTAATGAATAAAGAAGAACTCGTAGCCGCCGTGGCCAAAAAGGCCGGCCTTTCCAAAAAAGACTCGGAAGGAGCTATTAAAGCTGCTCTAGACGCCATTAAAGACACTCTTAAGAAAGGAAGTAAAATCACTTTGACCGGATTCGGAACTTTCATGGTTGCCAAAAGAGCTGCCAGAAAAGGAGTAAATCCTCAAACCGGAGCAGAAATCAGAATTCCCGCTCGCACCGTACCCCGATTCAAAGCAGGAAAGGGTCTTAAGGACGCCGTAAAATAGTTCCGTTTGCCATTTCGTTAAAGAACGAGATGGTTACTCGGAATAAATTAAATAAGCAAAAAAGAGACGAATTCGTCTCTTTTTTGTTTGCAAACACTCTTAAACAACTGAAAGCTACTAAAAAAGTAAGTTCGCGGTGGGGGTTTACAACTTCAAAAATTAGCGATTAGACTAATAAACCAGCCCAGGCTATACGCACTAATAATTTGGTATCCGACTCGGTAATTTATCTTGCGGCTTACAGCTTACCCCTTTATAGCTAAGAATATGCGCATTGGTATTGATATTCGTTCATTGTCCGCCGGTAAACATTCGGGAGTAGAGGAATATATTTGTAATCTGCTTCCCAATCTTTTTCGTCAGGGAAGTGATGATCAATTTATCCTATTGCACAATAGTTGGAAATTTGCTCTCCCCGAAGAAGTTTTGGATTGGGAAAAGTTCCCCAACGTTAGAATAATAAAGTACCGCTGGCCCAGTAAATTACTCAACGCCAGCATTTGGCTCTTTCGAAGACCCTGTCTGGATAAGTTACTGGGCAACGATATAGACGTAATGTTCTTGCCCAATATCACCTTTTTTTCCGTGTCGAAATCGATTCCTTATGTCGTTACTTTTCATGACCTTTCTTTCGAGCTTTTTCCGCATTTCTTCAATCTTTACCGAAGGATTTGGCATTTTTTGGTCAATCCTCCCAGAAAAGCGAGAGAATCTTCTAGAATAATCACGGTCTCAAATTCCACCGCCCAGGACATTAAAGAATTATATAAAACGGGAGACGAAAAAATTGCCCCTATTTATCTGGGCATCTCGCCAACGTTCCTCGAGAAGCAATCTGAGTTACGTTTACCTTACGATAAATTTTCCGCGGGAAAGAAGATTGAAGCTGACAAATTCGAGACTCAAGACCAATCAGCCGAAGAGTCTTTCCCACTCAATTCTTTTCACGAAACTGCCAAAGAATGGAAAGTTAGAAAACGTTACCGACTGCCCGAGAATCCTTTCTTGTTATTTTTGGGAACCATTGAACCCCGTAAAAACTTAACCTCGCTCATTAAAGCCTACAACGAATTCAGAAGCAAAAGTAACCTGGCTTACGACTTGGTAATAGCGGGTTCAAGAGGTTGGTCAGATGAAAAAATCTTCCGGGCGGCCGAGGTTTCTCCTTTCAGAAAAAGTATCTATTTCCCCGGACCAATCCTCAACGATGATCGCCCCGTCCTGTACAGCATGTCGAGTCTTTTTATTTTTCCTTCGTTTTTTGAAGGTTTTGGACTGCCGCCCCTAGAGTCTCTGGCCAGTGGGGTTCCAGTGATTTGTTCCAGCTCCACTTCGCTACTGGAAGTGTTTGGCAGCCACGCTTTAACCGTTAACCCTCACGACATCGGAGAAATTGCTTGGGCGATGGAAAGAGTCCTCACGGACAGCGCCTTGAGAGAATCTTTAATTTCCCAGGGTAAAAAGTACGCCCGGGAATTTAGCTGGGAGAAAACCGCTGCCAGAACACTGGAGGTACTGCACGAGGCAGCCGCATCATAAAGTACAAAGAGACAAAGTACAAAGTAAAGATAAAGTGCAAAGTACAAAAATACAAATAAACTGCAGGCTATAACGTGTAAAATAAAAGGTTGGTGTGTCTTAAAATCTTCTTTGATTCTTATTTTTTGTACTTTGTTCTTTGATATTTTTTTGAAACTTTGTACTTTGCCACTTTGTACTCTGACTAGTTAGTTTTCTCTGATCACGCATTCCTCCACTCTTTCCTTTCCGAACTTGTTGATGATCCTAAATTGCACCGTGTTTGCTCCTTCCTTAAGAAACACCGGGCAACGGAAATTGCCTTCCTTGCCAACCAAGGTCTCCTCGTTGTTTATCCAAATCTTCCCCTCCGGCTGGATAACGCCCTCCAAGTCAATTTTTTCCTGATAAGTCTGGAAAGGACAACTATTCGGACTAAGTAGTTTGAAAGAAGGCTGCGCGTACATAGGATAAATCACTTTGAACAAATAAGACACTGAGGTCATTACGGAAATAAAGACTATGAAAATAATTACGTTGCGATAAGAAAACATCTTCCGCAGCCGGGCGTGAGTGATTGTGGATCTAATAGGCTTATCCTTTTTGGGAATTAACTTACTCCTCTCAAAGAGATAGAGAGCTTTGCCACTGTCCAAGTCCACCAAATCACAGTAGCGACTAATAAACCCCCGCGTGTAAATTTCGGGAGGCAACCCGGAAAAATCATTCTTTTCCAAAGCTCGCAGGTAAGCGACGCTTATCGAAGTTTGGTCCGCTAATTTACCGAGAGACAATTTCAGTTTTTCTCTTCCGTTGCGAAGGTAACTGCCAAGACTCGGTTCCTCAAATTTCTTGATTAGAAAAATCGGCTGGTTCATTTCGTTTTATAAAGACTTGGCGAATCTCAGAAAAAGTCAATCCTCCCGTGCCGAAGAGCAAGGCAAGATAGGTCACTCCTCCGGCAAGACCCTTTATCAAAAGACTTGGCAAAAGCGGGTAGTCAAAAATACTGACGCAGTACAAAATCAATACCATCCCCAAAGCCGAAACAAAAAAAGACTTAAGGGGCAGAGGGGTCCACCCGGGACCCCAGCCCACACCCCACTTCCGACTGAGAAAATAGGCGATCAGGGTCACCAAAATTTCGGAGGCGGTTGAAATCACCGCCGCCGCCATATAAGAAAAATAAGGGATGAAAATCACATTGAGCACAATGCTCATAATCGCCGTCCCGCTCAAAATGTAAAGCAGCAACTTCTGACGGTTTACGGCGATCAGTATGCTGTTGAAGAAATGGGCCAGAAAAATCGCTCCCAGAGCCAGAGATAATATTTGCAAAACGGGTGCCGCCTCGGAAAATTCAGTTCCGGCAATAACCCGAATAGTTTCCTTGGAAAGGAATAAAAGGTAAATCACGAGAGGGATCGTAACCAGATAGATGGCTTTGATCGTTCGGCTGGCCACCCGTAAAAAATGTTTCGGCCGATGAAAAATGTTGTAAGAAAATATAGGCATAACCAAACCCATAAACATATAGGGGAAATAAATAAGACTCTCCAGAACTTTGTAGGCAGCCCCGTAGATTCCCACGTCGTGACTGCTCTGGAAGAGCGAAAGCAAAATGGCGTCCGCCTTAAAATACAAGAAATTCACAAAGGCGGCTATTCCCAACGGGGCTGACTCCACCAGAAAAAATTTCCAATATTTGCGATCAAATGAAAAGTGAAGATGGATGTATTGCAAAGCTAGTTGCCAAGAAGCGACCAGCACGAACAAGAAGCTGGCTACCATGGCTAGCAGAATGCCTAAAACGCCCCAATCGTATTTAACGGCCAAAAAGGTAACCACCAGTTGAACAAAACGGCCGATAAGTTCTCGCCAAGCCAAGCGGTTCATCACCAGCCGCTTTTGAAAAATACTGTTAAGGGTTTGTGAGAAAGAAGAAAACAATAGAGCCAGAAACATAACTCCGATGCCCTTTTTAACCTCTAGCTCGTAGGGAAGAAATAAAACTCCCAAGGCTCCTAAAAGTGTAATCAGGACAAGAGAAACCAGCCGCAAACCGAGAACGTTGGCTATGATTTCCTTCTCCTTCGCTTTGGGCCGGGAGATTTCTCTGGTCAGAATCTGGTTTATGCCAAAATCAGATACGGCCGTGATTAGAAAATAAAAAGCTATAACGGTGGTGTAGATTCCAAACCCGCTGGTTCCCAGATAGCGCGTTATGAGGCCAACCGTGACAAGCGCTAAAGCCAGGCTTATTACCCGACTAACGGCTGATATAATCGAGTTATGAGCAATTCGAGCAGCTAAATTCATACGATCCAAATTCTTATTTGTTAACAACTTTGTAATTCTACCTTATCATTTATAAAAAAGTAAATCTAACTCATGGACACTCCCATATCTCAAAAAAATAAGGCGGAGGAAAGCAACAACCAGCCAAAAGAGAAAGAAAGTCTGGCGAGCATCAAAAAACGATTAGAAACCGGGGAAGACATCACCACTAACAGCATCGAGGAGGTTAGAGCCAGGAACCTCTCTCAGACAAGAGATGCTTTTCAAAGCCCTTCCGACACGGTCATTAACGTCCGACAAGGCAAAGGAGTAATCAATATCAACACAGGAATGGTCCGCGACGCCGAGACCAAGAAAAACATCCCCACGGATTTTTTCTTGAAGCAGAGAGGGTTTTCTTCCTCAAATATTGCCCATAAGGGAGGAAGGCTGTGAAAAAATTCCAATGTCAAATACCAAATTTCAAATATCAAATAAAATCCAGGATTTAAAAAGCTAGATTGGAGTTTAGGGCTTGGGATTTTATTTGAGTAAGTTTGGATTTGGATTTTTGGATTTATGGTAAAAACGAATGGATAAACTAAAAAAAACCGCGCTTTTGTTTTCGGTTATCTTTCTCGCTTTCGAATTGCCCCTGTTCACGGCGGGCGGAAGCGGATTTAAGCTTTGGATGCCAGCCGCGGTGGCCGGAGTCGTTTTTACATTGTGGGATCTGCGACGAAAAGGTTTCTCCTGGCTTAAACAATCAAAAATATTCTGGCTGGGCGTGGGACTGTGGATTTTCTCGGTCTTGGGATTGATAAACTCGCCCCTGAAAACCTATTCCGCCAAGCAACTGCTTATATTGACCGCTTTAGTCGCTCTGGGAATTTTTTTCGAATTAAACATAAATAAATATCGAAAGGAAGTCTATCAGGGATTGGCCTGGGGTATTTTACTAAATTCGGTCTACGCAATTTACCAGAACATAGCCTTTGACAGAGGTTGGCTTAATTTGGAGATTATGGCCGCCCGGCCGAACGGATTTTTTCCCGAACCGGACTGGCTGGGAATTTATTTGGCGCTGGGATTGGTGCCATTTTTGGTTTGTTTATTATCCGTTGGTTCAAGGTATAACCTTGAACCAACATCCAGAGAGGGGATGGATCGTCCATCCGTTGGTTCAAGGTATAACCTTGAACCAACATCGTACATTCTGGTTTTAATCGCCATTACCGCTCTTACAATCACTGTCGCTCGTGCCAGCTGGCTAGCGCTGATAGCGGAAATGGGGATGATTGCGTTAGTGGTACCCATACTTGCTGTTGTTGTCATCCCCGCGAAAGCGGGGATCCAGATATCTAGAGCCAAGGGCTATAAGCACCTGGATTCCCCGGTCAAGCCGGGGAATGACAAAAGAGTTTGGAATAACATAGGTGGAATCTCAGGCACTTTCATTTTATTAGTGTTAGTGTCTTTACTTTTTATCAGCTTCTTCCATCTTTCCCGTTTCAATATACCCGACCGCTTCCGCAGTATCTTCTTTAAGGAACACATAATAACGGAGGCTTATAATCCTAAAACTGGAGAAAGGTTTAAAATAAATCTTGAGGATATTGATACCTATCGTGGCCAAGGCTACCTAATTGAAGAAGAATACACCGGTGATGAGAACGTGGCCAGCCGGAAAGAAAAATTCACCGGCGCTTGGGATATTATAAAACAACATCCGCTCCTAGGGAGCGGACTAGGCAGAACCTTAATTGCCACGGATTATCAACATAACGCCAACAACTTGTTTCTGGAATGGTGGGCCAGTGCCGGACTGGGAGGTCTATTGTTAATCGTAGGCGTGATAGCCCATATCACGATAAAGGGTTTCAGTTTGATAAAAAAGGATCCGGCAACAGCCCAAATGATTTTGGCGGGAACCGCCGGATTTATAATCGTTAATTTGTTTAACGCGTCTATCTTTTTGGCTTTCGCCTGGTTCTATTTGGCATGGCTGTTGGCACTTATGAAACGTAAAACTTGACCAATTATCTTTTCAGATTAAAATATTATAGCCGAGTAGCATCTTGCTAAATAAATATTAAAAAATAAAAACCATGACTAGAGAACTTGACCAAGAAAAGCGGGAACTTATCACCAATTGCCCGTCTTGTGGTTCGGAAAACGTTTACGCGATCACTCGAGTTACCGGCTACTTTTCCAAAACTTCCATGTGGAACAAGGGAAAAATCGCCGAACTCAGGGATCGAGACAGAAAGACCAACAAGAACTACTTCGCGCAGGAGTAGGCCGGAGGAAATAGGGGAATAGAGAGAAAATAGAGAGAGAATAGAAGGGGAATAGAAAGGGAATAGACGAATAGACAAGTGGATGGTATTCTATTCTTTGTCTATTCTTATTCTATTTCTTGTCTATTCTTATCTATTCACTAATAGAGCATGGCGCAAAGCAAAATCTTCGTTGTCACCGGAGCGGAGGGTTCTGGAAAAACTACCGTTCTAGGCAAACTGGAAAAGATTTTCCCTTTTTATTGGATGGAGTATTTGACTACCAAAGACACAGGGGAAAAGGGGACCCAGAAAATAGCTTGGGAGAAGTTTCAAGCGCTAGCGGAAAGCGACGGCTTTATCTTGTCTTTTAAAAAAAGAGACGCTTTGTTCGGCATGACTTACTCGGAAATCAACAAGGCACGCGAAAGCGGCAAACCGATAGTTTGGGAAGTCGATTTGAAATGGCTGGATACGGTAAAAAATGAATATCCGGAAGCTACCACGCTCCTTATTAACGGATTGGAAATAGAAGACCTTTACGAACATTTTGAGAGCAAGGGCCATGCCGTGCCCGCGGCGATAGCGATAATGGCCAAGAGATCCAACACGCTCAATAAATATTGGCACGAAAACGTTGATCAGATAGTTGAGAACAGGAGAAACGAGGCGGAAAAAGCGGCGGAAGGAATCAAGAAGATAATCGAAGGAAGAGCCTAAAAAGATAATTTTCAATACTTTTCCAATGATCAATTTTCGTTTAATTTTCAATAGTTTGATGTTCAAAGAGCTTCACGGATTTGTTCCGAAATTAATGATTGGAAGTTAATTGTAAATTGAAAAGTATTGATAAGTATTGAAAATTTAAACCGTGTCTCTCAAATCCGATCTCTCTTTCTGGCTCAGTAAATATAATATTCAACCCGACAAAAACCTCGGTCAGTGTTTTTTGGTATCTGAGTTGGCATTGAGTAAAATAATTGTTGCCGCTGATATCCAGCATGGAGACAGAGTGCTGGAAATAGGCGGGGGGACTGGCACACTCACTCAAAAGTTACTTGAGAAAGGAGCCGAGGTGCTGGCTATTGAAAAAGATAGCCGCTTAGCCCTGATATTGCACCAGCGATTTGAAAAAGAATTGCGGCTTGGGAAGCTAAAGCTTGTTCAAGCTGATTTTCTAAATCTGCCCTTCCCCGAAATCCTGGAAAAGCTCGGCTGGAAGAAGCAAGCCTACAAAGTGGTAGCCAATTTACCTTACCAGATAACGTCGCCGACAATAGAACGGCTTTTGGAAAGAAATTTTTTGCCGTCTCTTGTCGCACTGACTATTCAAAAAGAGGTGGCCGAAAGAATTTGCGCCGAGCCCGGCAATCTTGGTTCGCTGACGGTATTGGTACAAAGCTGCGCCCAGGAGTGCAACATAGCAGCTAAGTTTCCTTCGGCCTTTTTCCATCCCGCACCGGAAGTCGATTCGGTATTGTTATTATTAAAGGGGCTTCGTTATCCCGAACGCACAGACATAAAAAAACTGCGTCAAATTGTCCGTGTTGGTTTCAGTCAAAAGAGAAAAAAGCTTAGAAAAAACCTGCGGAACGCTTTCCCGGAAGAAATTATCACAGAAGTCTGGAAAAAACTGAGTTTGCCCGAGAACATTAGAGCGCAAGAGCTACCAGTGAAACAGTGGACAGAGATGGCCAGAATGCTAAATTTAAAATAGACACGGAATAGATAATAAATGCGGAATAGAAACAGAATAGAAAGAAATAGACACGGAATAGATGAGGTATATATCTGATTATCTATTTTTCTATTCTTCTTCTATTTTCTATTCCCTTTCTATTTTCCGTCTATTGTCTTTCTATTTATTTTTGGCACATGTTTGCTTCGAGATGTTCAGCAGGATCCCCATCGCTCCCATCGAAAAAATTAGGGCGGAACCGCCATAACTCACGAAGGGTAACGGAACCCCAGTTAAGGGAATCAAAGCCGAGATGGCGGCGATATTAATAAACGCCTGGAAGATAAACCATGAGGTGATGCCGGCCGCCAAAAGCCTCCCGAACGCGTCAGGAGCTTCTTTGGCAATCAAAAATCCCCTCCAAGCCAAAATAATAAACAGTGTCACCAAAAAAACACAACCGATCAGCCCTAACTCTTCTCCAAGAATAGCGAAAATAGAGTCTCCCACCGGTTCCGGAAGATAATTGAATTTTTGGCGGCCGTGACCCAAACCTACCCCATAAATTCCGCCCGACCCCAAAGCAATCAGCGCTTGATTGATTTGATAGCTCGTGCCTTGGGGATCGGAAGAAGGGTTAAGAAAGGACAATAAACGCTGCATGCGGTAGGGTTCAATCTTAACCAACATCCAGAAAGACGTCGCGCCTCCTCCCAATAAAGCCATCAGATAGACAAAACGCGCCCCACTAACAAAATACATAGAACAAGCAATAACTGTGATGATTCCCAGAGTGCCCATATCCGGCTGCTTCATTATCAATATTCCCAAGAGACCCAATATGAAAAGAAATCCCAAAAACCCATTGATTGACGAGTATACTTTTTGTCGACTGGAAGCCAGCCAAGCCGCCAGATAGATAATTAGGGAAAGCTTACAAAGCTCTGTGGGCTGAAACGAAAGTCCGCCCAGATTGATCCAGCGCTGGGCGCCCTTAAAAGTAGTTCCTACTCCGGGGATAAAAACAACAATTAGCAGGACAATAGTGACCAGAAAAAAAGGTAAGGCCCATTTTTCCCAGATGTGATAGTCTAATCTCTGAAACAAAAACCAAACTGCTATCCCCGGCAAAAAGCCATAAATAAATTGGTGGATAAAAAAATAATACGGTTCGTCATAGACTGCCATGGAACGAGCGATACCGGCCGAAGCGATCATCACCAAACCAAATACGACCAAGGCGAATGTGATAAGGATAAGAACGACATCCGAACGAGGTCGTTCTCTAGCCGTCATCATTTTTCGCGGCTGAACGTTTATTTTAACTTTGTGGGGCGGCATAATCTGTGATCTTTAATTTATTGTAAATTATCATTCCAGTATAGTGCAAAGTTAAAAATAATTAAAAAATGGCTTGGGAAAGTAGTTTTAAAATTTGACGTAACCTAAGAAAACGGTAAAAATAAATTCAATAATTTAAATTTCACTAACATGATTCTAGCCTGGATTATCCTGGCAGTATTAGTTGTAGCAATTGTGTTCGCCATTGCCGTCTACAACGGTCTTATTCGCCTGAAGAACAAAACTGAGGAGGCCTGGTCGGACATCGACGTTCAGCTGAAAAGGCGCTATGATTTAATTCCAAATCTAGTCGAAACGGTCAAAGGTTACGCTAAACACGAGAAAAAAACCTTCGAAAAAGTCGCTGAGCTACGCAGTCAAGCCATGCAAGCCAACACACCGGCCGATAAAGCCAAAGCGGATAACATGTTGACAGAGACCTTGAAAAGTTTATTCGCGGTGGCGGAAAATTATCCTGTGCTCCAAGCCAACCAAAATTTTCTCGATTTGCAAAACCAACTGTCACAAACAGAAGAGACTATTCAGCAAGCCAGACGCTACTATAACGGCAACGTACGCGACTTTAACATAAAAATAGAAACTTTTCCGAACAATCTGATAGCCGGATCACTGGGATTTAAAAAGTTTGAGTTTTTTGAAGTGGCGGAAGCGAAAGAAAAAGAGAATGTTAAAGTGGAATTCTAATAGTTAAGAGCGAAGATAATAATTTCATTATTTATCTTGACTCTTAACTCTTCTTTCTTAAATATTAACTATTACTATGCCTAAAGAAACAAACAAAGAGGAAACAAAAAAAAGTGAAAGTACGACCTCAAGCAATGTTCCGTCGCCTAAAGACGTTGAGGAAAACAAGGCGGTCGCGTTTTTAAGTTATATTTGGATTTTAGCCCTGGTGCCCTTACTTTCAAACAAAGACAGTAAATTCGCCCAATTTCATGCCAAACAAGGAATAGTACTGGCGGTAATATTCTTCGTGATACCTTGGATTCTCTGGTACATACCATTTTTAGGATGGTTCATGCTTATCCTTTGGCCAATCGCGGTTATAGTGGAGCTGGTCCTTTCCGTTATCGGCCTGATGAACGTGGCTAACGGAGAGATGAAAGAGTTGCCAGTGATTGGAGACATCGTAAAAAAACTAAAAATCTAGCTGGCCAGAAATTGTCGAATTTCGTGGACAGAAAAGATTATCTGTCCTACTCTAGAGAGCGATAAACACATCTATGGCTCAACAAAGACGTCGTGTTATTATTACTGTTGACTCAAATACCATATTTCGGGTATTGTTGATTTTGCTCGGACTGTTTTTCCTCTACTACGTTCGAGACGTCTTGGTAATCACTTTTGTCGCCTTTATCATTGTTTCCGCCATAACACCCGCCGTAGATTTCTTGGAAAAATTCTATTTGCCGCGAAGCCTCGTGGTACTTGTGATTTACGCGTTGGCCTTGGGAGGATTATTTTATTTTCTCTCCCTGCTTATTCCAGCCATAGGCGATCAGCTAAAGCAGCTTTCTCACAATCTTCCCTTTTACTCGGAAAGATTAAGCAAAATCCAGGAATGGCTTCAACATTATTTAGGCGCCGGAGGAAGCTTTATCCAGCAAGAAAGAAGTGACTTTATCTTGAAGTTGGGCAGCAGGCTTAACGAAAATTGGTGGGACATTTTTTCCCAAGCCGGTTCTTTTATCGCCGGCATAATTAACTTTATCGCGGTCTTTTCTCTCGCCTTTTTCCTCAGTATCCAGAAGAAAAGTGTGGGAAAGTTCTTGCAGGCTTTTATCCCCGCTCAGCACCGGGAATATGCCGTGCTGCTTACGGAACGCATCCAGCAAAAAATGGGGTATTGGCTTTTGGGGCAAATGGCTTTAAACATCATCGTGGGAGTACTAGTCTATATTGGCCTTTCGCTGTTGGGAGTACCTTACGCGCTGCTTCTGGCCATCGTGGCCGCGGCTTTCGAAGTGGTTCCTTATGTCGGTCCGGTTTTTTCGGCCGCTCTGGGAGTACTGATTGCTTTAAGCGTCAGCCCTTTCACCGGCCTTATCGCCCTAATACTGTATGTTGTTATTCAACAAACAGAAAATCACTTATTGGTACCTTTAGTGATGAAACAAGCGGTAGGGTTAAATCCGGTAGCGGTCATCGTGGCTCTTTTGATCGGCATAAAACTGGGCGGCCCGCTGGGTTTGATCCTGGCAATCCCGATTACCGCCGCCCTGAGCGTGTTCGTGTCGGACTTTATCACAGCGGAAGCCAATCTAAAAGCTAAAATGTGAAAACTGAAAATGCCTAGGTTTTAAGTTTTTAGTTGTAGTTTTAGATGGTTACAAAATTCTTTTTTGGTGGAGTAACTGTTTTTTGAAGCGAGGACTGTCGGGCCGCAGTCTCAAAAAACAGTTACTCCACCTGGCTTAGAATCATGGACCTTGGAGTTTTGTAACCATCTATTTGTACATTTGAGTTTTTACCTTTAAGTTCCAATAAAGTGCATACATCTTACTCCGCGTTAAACACCTTTCTCACCTGCCCGCTCAAGTACAAATATCAAGTAATCGACAAGATCAAGACTGCTCAAAGCGTTGATCAGGCTTTTGGATCGCTCATTCACCGAACACTTAGATACGCGGAAACCCCCACGCCCCAAGGCTTTCCTTCAAAAGAAGCGATTATTGATTTTTTCAGCCAAAATTGGAATAATGAGGTTTTCGGAAAGGAAGAAGAAAAAGGGTACTTCAAAGAAGGAATCCGAATCCTAGGCGCCTATCTGGACACTCTAACCGAAGCGCAGAAGAAAAAAACGATCGCCCTGGAGCACCGCTTTATCATTAAAGCAGGGGAACACACTTTGGGAGGAGCGATTGACCGAATCGACCGTACCGACTCCGGCTTCGAAATCATCGACTATAAAACTAATCGAAAGATTCCGCCCCAGAAAAACATAGACACGGACCTGCAACTAAGCATTTACTTGCGGGCGTTTATTTCCCAATGGCCGTCTCTATTCGAAAAACTGGCCGACACCACCAAAATTAATTTATCCTTGGAATTTCTTCGTCATAATCTGCGACTAACCACCACCCGCACCCCCGACGACTTGAAGAAAATAGACCAGGACATTCTTGAGATTATCGGGCAAGTGGAAGAAGCTCAAAAGCAAGCTAAATTCGAACCCAAAATTTCGGCTCTTTGTGATTGGTGCGATTACCAAAAAATTTGTCCGTTGTGGAGCCACCAATTCAAGGCATCGGATGGCAGTCCCGAGACATCCGAAAAAGAAATGCAAGCCATCGGAAAAAAGTTTATTTTGCTTAAAGCTAAAAAACGAGAGCTGGAGAAAGAAATAGTGGAATTAGGCACAAAATTAGACGAATACCTAAAAAGAGGAGGAATTGGGCAGTTCTTCACCGATGAGGGGAGTATTCTAAAACAACTGCGAGAAACCTACAAGTATAATGTCGGGGAGATAGCGGAAGCGCTAAAACAGTGGAATAAGGATCCTTTTCTGGTCATGAAGGTGGACAGCGTAGCGCTAAAAAAGCTTTCCACCAGCCTGTCTCCGCAGCAAAAAAGGGAACTGGCCCGACTAAAAAAATTGGATAAACAGAATTATATCCTGATGGTCAGAAACGTAAAACTAAAATAAAATTAAAGAGAATTTTTGGACAATCCATAAAAAAATGTTTTAATTACTTTCAAATAAACCCTTTCGTTTCCCTAAATTCAAATAAAATAAAAAGATCGAGCGATGAAAAACAAAAAAATTATCGGGGTGCTTTTAGGCCTTGGTTTGAGCCTGTTTGCTGTTTTCTCGGTTCAAGCTCAGGAACCCGGCCAAGTAGGTGAGGGCAGTATGCAACTGGACCCTAAAGCCGGCATTGAAGGA
>Ga0172371_10003307_pt1 | contig 25070 bp, 18 predicted proteins | sample Lak12m_FD_114543 | JGI IMG/M metagenome (GOLD analysis project Ga0172371, IMG submission 114543) | Freshwater microbial communities from Kabuno Bay, South-Kivu, Congo - kab_022012_12m | ecosystem: Environmental > Aquatic > Freshwater > Lake | place: Democratic Republic of the Congo: South-Kivu... | reverse complement strand
TTTGAATAATTGAATAATTTTTTGCATTTTAGAACTTGATATTTAAAGGATATTTATTGGGTTCTTGATATCCTTCAAGAAATGATTAAATAATTGAATTTTTAGAACCCACCTATAATAAATATACCCAATATAAAGTAATAGTAAAAACAAGCCCTCAAGTCTCGACATTTGTAGCTTGGTCCAGGCAAGAGGAAGTAAAATCACAGCCATTGCAATCATGACAATGATATCAATGAAATTCACGGAGTTGTCTCCCCTAAGAATCATTGGTTGTATTATAGCCGCTAAACCTAAAATGCACAGGATATTAAATATATTTGAACCGACTATGTTACCTATCGAAATATCCCCTTCTTTTTTTACTGCCGCTACAATTGAAGTAGCCATTTCAGGCAAACTTGTTCCTAAAGCTACAATTGACAAACCGATTATTACATCCGAAACCTTTAGAACTTTAGCTATTTTTACGGCACCATCAATGAAAAAATTAGCACCTATCACGAGTATGAACAATCCACCAATAATAAATATATAATCAATTATCGGTTTTCTCGCTTTTTCAGGTGCTTGGTTCTCAGAATTTGCTTTCTCTTTCTTTGCTATATATAATGTGTACCATGTATAACAGACAATTCCCATAAACAGAATTATTCCGTCAATTCTCCCAATGTTTCCGTCCAATATCAAAATATAAAGGAGTATGGAAGCAAATATCATAATCAGAATATCTGTTTTTATCAGTTTTATATTAACTTTAATCGGTGTTATCAGAGAAGAAAAACCGAGAATCAAAGCAATATTACAAATATTAGAACCTATAATATTACCAACGGCTATACCGGCTTTTCCGTTGAATACCGCTGAAATACTGACGACAAATTCAGGACTGCTCGTACCAAATGCAACAATGGTAAGACCGACGACTAACGGTGAAATCCCTTTTCTCAATGCAACAGAAGCACTGCCTTTGACCAAACCTTCGGCTCCAAAGTATAGCATTATTATACCTAGTAATAATGCTATAATCGGAAGAAAGATTGAGTCAAAAAAATTCATGATAATTTCTATTTACTTGTTAATAAATGGGAAATCTCAGCCGCCCTGTATGTGTACATATAATAAATGTATCCGAAATACAGGAGCAGCAGAAAGACACCTTCCAAACGCGATATTTCAAGTTTTGTCCAAGCTAATGGCAACAAAATAATAGAAATTAGAATCATGACGACCATATCTACATAATTAACCTGATTAGCTCCTGTTAATGTTAATGGAGAAATCAAAGCCGTAAAACCCAATATACAAAGAATATTGAATATATTAGAACCAACAATATTTCCAATTGAAATATCGGCTTCTTTTTTAATTGCCGCTAAAACCGATGTTGCTAATTCAGGTAAGCTTGTACCTAAAGCAACAATTGTTAAACCAATGATAACGTCTGATACTTTTAAAATTTTAGCTATCTTAATAGCACCTTCAATAAATAAGTTTGCACCGACAACCAAGATAACCAATCCGCCTAAAATGAAAAGAATATCAATCCATGACTTTCTTTTTATATCAGCCGGAATTTCGTCAGTGCTTCTTTTTTCTTTTTTTGCCATATACAAAGTATAACCTGTATATAAGATAATTCCAAGAAAGAGAATAGCACCATCAAATCTGTTTAGATTATCATCAAGTATCATGATTATTAACAAAAGTGTTACAGCAATCATGACAAATATATCGGTTTTAATTAATTTCAAATTCACTTTAATAGGGGAAATCAAAGCGGCTATTCCAAGTATCAATGCAATATTGCAAATGTTAGAACCGACAATATTGCCGAATGATATCCCGGCATTGCCTCTCATTGCAGAAGCAACAGAGACTACAAACTCGGGTGCACTTGTCCCAAAAGCTACAATAGTTAATCCAACCACTAAAGGAGTAATGCCTCTCCTGATAGCAACTGAGGAACTACCTCTGATTAGTCCTTCTGCACCAAAATACAGGAACAAGCCACCTGCAAGAAGACCTATTACTGAAATTACGATGGAACTGACTGTGTTCATATCAAACAATTAAAAAAAAATAATTATTAAATGCATAATATAAAAAATACAAAATAAGTTTTTTTTCTAAATAGAGCAAATTTTCAGTAATAATTATTTTTTCAATATTCTTTAATATTTCATAAGTACTAAAAATGATATATGCTTATGTGCCTCTGTAATTATTCAGAATATTCTGTATTCTTACCAAAACAGGCGGATGTGAATAATGGATAAAAACATAAAATGGATGAGGTGTGAGATTTGATAAATTATCTTTTGAAAGTTTTTTCAGAGCATTTATCATATCATATTTCATACTAGTCGTACTAACGGCATAATCATCGGCTTCAAATTCGTTTTTTCTTGATAATATATTAAACAATATTGATAATATCAAATCAATTGCGGAATAAAGCATTCCAAAGAAAATAAGCCCGGTATAAACAGACATCTCATTCATATAGAAAGCATCATATAATTCTTTTTGATTCAGGAAAAGTGACAGCAGATAAAACAGCATTCCTGTATGAATAAAACCGAGCAACATTCCAATTAAAATATGCTTTTTCTTGTAATGTCCTATTTCATGAGCGAGGATAGAAACCAGTTCATTTGTTGTGTGCTTTGAAATCAAAGTATCGAAAAGTGCTATTCTTTTATTCTTTCCGAAACCCGTAAAAAAAGCATTGCTTTTTGATGAACGCTTCGAACCATCCATCACGAATACATTTTTCAAAGGGAAATTAACGGATTTTGCATAATCCATTATTTTTTGTTTTAGCTCGCCATCTTCCAAAGCTGTAAATTTATTGAACAGGGGCATTATCCAGGTTGGAGCAATGAATTGAATTATTGCACCAATCAGCACAACCGCTGCCCATCCATAGAGCCACATATAAGTTCCACCGGATTCAAGTATGTAAAGAAGTAAGTACAGGACAGGTGCTCCGATAATAACTGAAAGTCCCAGTGATTTGAAAATATCGAGTACAAATGTCTTCGGAGTAGTTTTGTTAAATCCATACTTCTCTTCAATGACAAAGGTTGAATATATGCCAAAGGGTAAAGACAAAATTGAATTTGCAAAAACAAGTAAACCTATATAAGCAAGACCTCTGAAGATACTGCTTGAAATTTCTGCTCTTATTAATTCATCGAGCCAATTGAACCCCCCGTAGAACCAGAATGTTAATATAACAAGTAGCTCAAATATTGTCGTAACAAAACCGAATTTTGTTTTTGTAATTGTGTAATCCTGTGATTTCCTGTATCTGTCTTCATCATATATGTCTTTGAATTCATCAGGCATCTGTTTCCCAAGATTTCTGAGATTCAAAATATCTGCTAATAATTCAAGAAGAAAACTTATAATAATTGTAGATAATATTATTATTCCGTAAATATTCAATTATGTAGTCCAATATTATTAATAATTTTGCAATTAAACGTTGAGGTTAAAAAATAATTTGATGGAAAAAAAACTTCAAAATATCATAAATGAAAAAATCTTCGGGCTTGCCAACGATTTCGAAAGCGGTAGCAGTACTATTGCAAGAAGAGGATTGGAAATTTTTTTGGAAGCTTTGACTTTTTTCAATCAAGATGACAAAGATGGTGCAGATAAACTGAAAGATAAAATCATCAAAACAAAACCTTCTATGTCTGCATTAAGGAATATTATTAATGACGCATATAATTTATATTTGAAAAATCAAAACACTGACATTATCAGAAAACAAATTCAACAAAAAATACAGATAGCAACTGAAGATTCTTTAAATAAAGCTGTGAAACATATCAACTGCAATGCACACAAAAATTTAGCTACTTGTTCATTCAGCAGCACTGTCATTAAACTTTTCCAAAAATTACAAAGCACGAATTATAATTTCAATGTTTATGCCATTGAATCACCCTTCGAAGATAGGGATTATTCTCATCATGTGATTGAAAAGTGCTTTGAACAAGGAATACAAGCAGATAGAATAATGATTGAAAATTTGAATATTGAAAATATTGATTGCTGTATAATTGGCGCTGATTCAGTCATATCCGGTCGGGGCATAGTCAATGGGACACCCTCTTTGAATGTTGCCGGAATGCTCAGGGAATTGGATATTCCACTGCTTGTTATTGCTGAATCTTTTAAAAATGACATTGATGTAAATATCGAAGAAGGATTTGATTTTGTGCCAATGGAATTTATTTCAGACATATTTTCAGATTCTTCGCTTCGCTCAGAATGACAGGTTGGGTGACTCTGAACGAAGTGAAGAGTCTATTCTTATATATTTCAAAGATTCTTCGCTTCGCTCAGAATAACAGGTTGCGTCACTCTGAACGAAGTGAAGAGTCTATTCATATATATTTCAAAGATTCTTCGCTTCGCTCAGAATAACAGAGAGTTTAGCAATTGACAATAAAAAATCAGTACTCAAACGAAAAAATATTATCGTAAATTTATCTTACAACATTCAGTTTTTCAATCCATGAAAATCCGTTGTATTTGATATTTACAAAATAAATACCAGTTTTAATATTACCATCTAAATTCAAATTCAAAGTGCTTTGTCCTGAATCCATATTTCCTTTAAATAAGTTGCTGATAAGATTACCTTGTTCATCGTTTAATTCAATGTTTACCAAACCTGCATTTCTAAATGAAAAGATAATTTTAGTGTTTCCATTTGCCGGATTTGGATAAATTGAATTAACTGTGAATCCGCTTTTCATTGCAAAATCTTCTGCTCTTGTCGTACTTGGAAAACTTGTCGGATTTCCTGGATTTGACACATTTCCGGATATTCCCGGATTCGAATTTCCAATTCTCCAAGCTCCCAAAGCATCTTGAAGTTCTTCACCGTTGCTGAAACCGTCGCCGTCGGAATCCTTCCCGGCGAGTTCAGCATTCCAAACAACATTGTCTCCTTGTAAAAAATTGTTTTTGACTTCTGTCCCGAAAGCATTAAGTTTCCCACCGCCATTGACACTTTCATGGCAGTTCTGACACCTGTTTTTTGAGCCATTTGGAATTTGATTTATTCTGAAAGCTCTTCCAAATACTAAACTTGTCGCTAAAATTATAGAAAACAGAAAAATAGTAATGTATTTCATTTTACCCCTTAGTTAATATTGCCTAAAATATTATTTAGGGACGCTAAAACGAAAATCTTATTTTTTTAATAACTATGATTTGAACAAAATTTTTTATTTCTGGAACAAAATACTAATAATAGTGTAGATAAAAAAAGAGTTAGTTCACTCTAAGGTTATTATAATTTATAATATTGTGGAGGTGTTTTATGTGTTCTTTGATTCAAAAAACTTTCCTAACCATTTCTTTAATAGTTTTATTGTCCTGTACTGAGATAAACAAACCTAACCCCGCAGATTCGACTCAGGAAACAAAGGCAACTTTCGGTGAGTGTCTTGAAAATCAAATTTCAACACTTGTTGAGGAGGATAGCCAAACAATTGTTGAGTATTCATTTATTGGTACTACATTGACAATCAATCATTTGAATGCCGGTTTTAATTGCTGCTTTGATTTTCTTTTAATTTCAGCTACAATAACAGGAAATAAGATTATTATTTCGGAAAAAGATATTAATCCTAACTGTTATTGTCTTTGTTTACGTGATATTAGTTATAATTTACTTAGCATTGAGAAAAGTAATTATGAGATTATCATTAATGAACCTTACTTATCGGATAATGATTTACCGATTAGCTTCAATGCAAATCTTAATGAAAATTCCACTGGTTCGATTAAATTTAATAGAACTTCATATCCATGGAAATTATAACTTAATTTTAAATATCAGATTGCCTCATTACTTGCTGTCATTAATATTTCTGATAAATAACAAATGAGGCAATTTGGTTCTTAGTTACTTAATTATTAATATTTTTTCAAATACTGAATATTCATTAAAAGTTATCTTCAGAAAATACTGACCGGAATACTGATTGGATTGATATCCTAAATTCAGATTAAATTCACCTGAATAACATTTTCCTTCATACAAATTTCCAATATATAATCCTGAATAATCAAATAATACTATTTTCAGATTTCCTTCATTTGCAAATGGCAAACTCAAATTAGAATTTTCATTTATTGGATTCGGGTAAATTCCATTCACAGTCAATCCGCTTATCTTTGAAAAATCTTCAACATAATTTTCATTAGGAAAACTGTTTGCATCGCCCGGATTCGTTACTAAAGATAAATCACCCGGTGCAGGATTTCCCTGACTCCATGTTCCTTCCGGGTCTTGCAGTTCGACACCGTTTGTAAAGCCGTCACCGTCTGAATCCAGCAATGCAAGAGCTTCACCCCAGTTTACTTTTCCACCGGACACATAAAACTTTACCGCTTGTCCGAATTTATTTGTTTGTCCGTAATTCCCTGATGGATGGCAATTGGCACAAGAGTTCTTACTCCCGTTTGGTATTTGTGAAACCCAGCCAGACCTTGAAAATACTGCTACTGTTATCATTAGTGTTGAGAGTAAAATTGTAAAAATTAATTTCATAAAAATTCCTAATTATTAGTTTAATACTGTTTTGTTTAGCGAAAAATAATAAATTTCCATTGATTTCTTATATTGTATTTATAAATTTTACAAATATTTCAAGAATTCTATGGCAGACGACAAAAAAATAATTTTCTCGATGGTTGGTGTAAACAAAATCTTCCCATCAGGTAAACAAGTGCTTAAAGACATCTATCTCTCATTTTTCTATGGAGCAAAAATCGGCATCATCGGTTTGAATGGTGCCGGTAAATCCACACTTATGAAAATCATCGCAGGTGAAGATGACCAGTACCAGGGACAGGTTGTTTTCTCACCTGGATACACAGTTGGCATGTTATCACAAGATCCATTATTGGATGATAATTTAACCGTAAAAGAAATTGTTCAACAGGGCGTTCAGGAAGTTATTGACCTGCTCAATGAATACGATGCAATGAGTGCAAAGTTCGCTGAGGAAATGAGCGATGACGAAATGAACAACCTCATCGAAAAGCAGGGAAAACTTCAGGATAAAATCGAAAAATGCGATGGTTGGGAAATTGACAACAAACTCTCGCGTGCAATGGATGCCCTGCGTTGCCCTCCCGAAGACCAGATAGTCAAACATCTTTCAGGTGGCGAAAGAAGACGTGTTGCACTTTGCCGGCTGCTTCTCAAGCAACCTGATATATTGCTTCTCGATGAGCCGACAAACCATCTCGATGCTGAGTCAATCCAATGGCTCGAACATCATCTGCAAAATTATCAGGGTACTGTCATTGCCATCACTCACGACAGATATTTTCTCGACAATGTCGCAGGTTGGATTCTCGAACTTGACAGGGGAGAAGGCATCCCATGGAAAGGGAATTATTCATCTTGGCTGGAACAAAAATCATTAAGACTTGAACAGGAAGGAAAATCAGAATCAAAGCGGCAAAAAACTTTACAAAGGGAACTTGAATGGGTGCGCATGACTCCCAAGGCAAAACACCAAAGAACAAAAGCAAGATTAAATGCCTACGAAAGACTTCTCAATGAAGATATTAAGGAAAAAGAAGAAAAACTCGAAATTTTTATACCCAATGGACCACGTCTCGGAAATATTGTAATAGATGCTGAAGGTTTAACAAAAAGTTTTGGAGAAAAATTACTTTTCGAAAATCTGAATTTCTCACTCCCACCAGCTGGTATTGTTGGTATAATCGGTGCTAATGGAACTGGCAAAACAACTCTTTTCCGAATGCTCATGGGTACTGAAAAACCGGATTCTGGTAATATTAAAATAGGTGAGACAGTAAAAATTGGATATATCGACCAACAACACGAAGCAATTGACCCTGAAAAGACAGTATGGGAAGTCATATCTGGTGGAGATGATATGATGATGCTTGGAGGACGACAAATCAACACTCGGGCATATGTTGCACGCTTCAACTTCAGCGGACCCGACCAGCAAAAAAAATGCTCAATGCTTTCGGGGGGTGAACGTAACCGTTTGCATCTTGCTCTCACACTCAAGACTGAAGCAAACGTTCTGCTTTTAGATGAACCGACAAACGATATTGACGTAAACACACTTCGTGCTTTGGAAGAAGGTCTGGAGGACTTTGCTGGCTGTGCCGTAGTCATCTCTCACGACCGTTGGTTTTTGGACAGAATTGCAACGCACATACTTGCATTCGAAGGAGAATCTCAGGTCTACTTCTTCGAAGGAAGTTACTCCGAGTATATGGAAAACAGAAAGAAACGCTTGGGAGACTCCGAGCCGAAAAGAGTACATTATAAAAAGCTGGTTAAATAATTGATAATTGATAATGAATTTAAATATGAGCAATTTTAAAAAACCATTTTATTACCTATTTCCTATAGTTGGTTTGAATATTGTACCTGATAATACATATAATGATTTTTTATTTGATAATTCTACCTTACTTAATAAAACTGAATTTATAGAAAATTTTCTTCCTAAGGATAATCCCTGTAAAGTAAATTATGAAAATGAAGTTGGTATAATACATCCAGATGAAATTGACTTTACTAACACAAATAACACAGGTAAAAAATATATTTCCTCAATAAATAATTCTTTCCTTTTAACAAAATTTTTTAAATATGATGATAAAAAAGAGAAAATCTTAATTAATCGTGCAACTGCAATTGGTTCTTTAATTGCATTTGCATTTTTAATTGAAAGTAATTTTGAAACAATTATTTCTCTTTCGAAAGATGTTTATTTTACAGGTTATTCGAGAACAAAAGCTATCGATAGTCAATGTCTTAACATCATCGAAAGAACTCAAATGATACCTGAAGCTATTCACTTTTCACTACCTGAAAAACCTTTTGAATTTACTCGTACAGAAGTAAAAAGTATTTTACAAACAAGATATGTAAATCCGATATATAATGTAATCTTTGGAAAAAATAATTTAAATGGTTGTAAAAAGAGACTAGTTGAAGCTTTAAAATTTTATATTTCTTCTCTTAATTCGCCAAATCTTAATTTACAATTTCTCGGTTCTATGATTTCTGTAGAACTAATGTTGAGAAATGGTACAAAGGATAATTATGAAAATATTAAAAAAAGAGCTGAAAAGTTAGTTCCTGAAAAATACAATATTGATTATTATATGAAATGCCGTTTTCAATCAAGGCATGATTTTGTTCATAAAGGTATTTTCCCAAGAAAAAATATTGTAATTGATTCTATTTATTATGCAAGTATTGCACTAATTGAATTTGCAAATTTGGTACATAATGCAAATATTGAAAATATTTTAGACTATTTATCTAATGCTAAAAACATCCAACACATTTTCAATGGATGGGAAAAGCATAAATTATTATCTTGAATTTCTTCTATCTTGTCAATTATTCCACCCAACATCAAAAAACTCTATGTCCTTCGTGTAAATTCTCCGTGTCCTCAGTGGTAAAAAATTCTTCTGTCTTTCGGTAATACGGTTTTTCGTTCATTCAGTCCTTCAGCTTTTTGCTTTCTGCATTAAGCTTTCATCTATTAGCTTTTAAAATCCTTTTAAAATAAAATAAATTACGTTTCATTTCACATTATTATATTTGAACTGTTCGCTCTTTGTAAATCCTGTTGAAGTATTTAGGAAATGAATTTTGGCATCTTAATAAAAATCAAAAAATTCGATGACAACGATGCCAATTCAATAAATACAATTCCTAAGTCACTGAAATAGCAATATGATATAGCGATTTCATTTTGTCGAGAATCCCGACAAGTAGATGACAAAAATGTTACAAATGATGATATTTTCTAATTGATTTTGAAATATATCCTATATCGGGTAATTTAACACAAAAATTGATGTTTTTTTTGTTTAACTTAATTTTTTGTAGTAATATTGAGTTTTATATATTATTAATTTAATGAAAAATTGCCGATGGTTGCAAAAACAGAAAAAACATATTATGAGCTGACGGAACATAATAATTCTCAAATTGTACTTTTCATAGCATTGATAGCCGGCTCCGTGGCTTTCTGTTTTTTTCTTGTGTTGCCTATGCTTCAGGATTTTTTTGAAACTTTTCTGCAGGGCTATGTTTATAATAAGACAGGTGATTTTATATCTTATCAGATAAATACTTTAGAACCGAGAAAAGGTTTGTCTTATCTTTTTTCATGGGCTGTGGATATTTACAAAGGTACTCCCGAAGAAATTCGTTATTGGTTCAATCCTGTTCTGTCGCTGATATTTCAAATATTTATTTTGAGTATCGTATTTTCGAGTGTTATTACCGCAGTGTTGCCAAGAAAGTTGGGTTTTTTCAGACAGAAGATAGACAGGGAAATAGCAAACTCAATCAGCAAAATCGCATATATTAAATATGGCACTGAATCCGAACATGATTTCAAGGAAATTATCAATGAAATAAAGAATGCCGATTTGAAGGATCTGCATTATTTCGTGGAGGATTGGAATATTCCTTTTGACGATATTCAGGCATTGCAGAAAGCACTGAAATGGAGGGATTATTCTTTCCTAAGAAGAGTAATTCACGTTAATGACGGTGTTCAAATGTACATGCGTTTTTACTTTACAGTAAAGTACAGCAACGCTGTTCTGGGTTTTGTGTATATGGGAGCGGCAGTATTAATTATTATTATTGGATTGAGAGGTTTGAAGTTTATTCCACCGACACAGCCGTCTCTCGTGCTGTTTGCGCTTGGATTGGAATTCACTTTACTTGTAACTTATGCCTTAACTTTGATGTACACCAAACAGGATGAAGAAAGCGAGATGGAAAAGACCAAAGGCGGTGTTCATGCGGACAGCTTGTTGCTCAGCCATGAATTCGGTAGTTCAAAGGATATCGAAAAACTTTTACGCGTTTTCGTCAAATCAAAAAAGAAGCTGAACGAAGGCAAGAGAAAATAGAGTTTTATTTCGATTTTTTCAAAAATTCATTTTCCTCAACTATTATTTAAAATTTAATGTTTGTTTTGCTCAAAAGATAAATTTTGAATATTTCATAAATTTCCATAGTTTAATATTTCATAAAAGAATATTTTCTGACACAGTTATTTATGCGAAGAACTCCAAAGAAAAAAAAGTATGAGGAACTAAAACCGGTAACAAAAAAACCGGTAATACCTGGAATAGTTGTTTTAACTGTCATAGTAGTCGGTACATTCGGTTACTGGTGGCTTTGGCAGGATAGTAATGCGAGTTTAATTGATGCTTTGTATATGACGTGGATAACGATAGCCACTATCGGTTATATGGAAGTGCATCCGTTGAACGAGACAGGACGCATTTTTACAATTCTGTTGAGCATAGCAGGAATCAGCAGTTTATTCTATATACTAAGCGTATTTATGGAAAACCTTTTTATAATGCAGTTGCATAACTTCAGGGGGAAGAAAAAGAAAATGAAAGAAATCGAAAAATATGAGAACCACATTATAATCATTGGCTACGGAAGAGTGGGTCAGTTAGCAGCCAAAGTAATGCTTGAAAGAGAAGAGAAGTTCGTCGTGGTTGACGATGACTTTGTTGAAGAGGATGTTGTGCATCTAAAGCATAATTTATTAAGAGTTACCGGAGATGCAACGGAAGATGCCGTGTTAATCAAAGCTGGCATAAGAAAAGCAAGGGGGTTAATCGTTGCTACAGGTAATTCTGCCACAACTGTATTTGTCGTTTTGAGTGCCAAGGTGCTCAATCCCGATATATTCATCGTAGCAAGGGCTGATGAGGATTCGGACAAGGAAAAACTGAAAAGAGCAGGAGCAAACAGAGTAGTAAATCCTTATTCTATAGGTGGACAGCGGATGGCTAATCTGATGATTAATCAGCATGTAGTTGATTTCCTCGAAACTAGTTTTGGTGTTGGTACGGGACATCTGAAAATCGAAAATATTCAGCTACCGGATAAATGCAAATGGGCTGATAAAACTTTAAGGGAAATTGATTTCCGACAGCAGTTCGGAGTTTCAATTCTTGCAGTAGTAAGAAGTGGTAAGCCAATAACCAACCCCGGTGGAAATTTTAAAATCAAGGACGAAGACCAATTCATCATGATGGGAACAGAAGAAGAGCTGAAAAAAATTGAGAAAGCTATTCATTAATCACTAGTTGGAGATAGGAACGGGAAGAAGGGAAAAAGTAAGTGCTGAATGTTAAGTGCTTAGTGAATTATTAACTTTTGAGTTCAGCCATTTGCTTAGTATTTTAAGCTAATTACTAACATCTAATATTTAAAAAAAGATATTGATTGAACATTGCAAAATTGAAAGTTTACTGAGTTTTGACTTCAGTCTTCTGACTTCTTTTTGTTGCAAGTGTTAGCATATATTTTTTTATATTTGTATATGCACGTTCACGACATAACCTGGCTTAATCTTGCAATTGGTTCAATCATTATGATTATTCCGATTGTTATTTTCTATTATTACCGTACCGGACTGAGCAAACCGACACTAATTGCTTTTGGAAGAATGGCTGTGCAACTGTTCCTCGTCGGCATTTACCTCAAGTATATTTTCGATTATAATGCAATATGGCTGAATGTTCTATGGGTTATTGTAATGGTTTTTATTGCATCCTACACTGTTATTAAGCGTAGTGATCTGAAGCAAAAAAAAATTTATATACCTGTCTTATTGGGTATCACCGCAAATATCATAATTAACGGGCTACTTGTTGCCTTCATCGTAATTGGGACAGAGCATTTTTTTAATGCAAGATATATAATCCCGATTATGGGTATGTTCATTGGCAATTCATTAAATAGTGCAATAATCGGATTGCGTTCATTTTACAAATCACTTGTAAACGATGAAGAAAGATACAAATACTACCTTATGTGCGGTGCAGAAAAAAATGAAGCATTGTTTCCTTTTCTTTCTGAAGCACTAAAGGATGCTTTCAATCCTACGATTGCCTCGACTGCAACAATCGGCTTGATATGGCTTCCGGGTATGATGACAGGTCAAATCCTTGGTGGTAGCGACCCTTTGACTTCAATTAAATATCAGATAATGATAATAATCGGAATCTTTGCAGGTTCAGTAATTTCAGTATTTGTAAGTTTAATTCTTTCCAAACGATTTGTGTTTGACAAGTGGGATATGTTTGATAAGAGTGTGCTGAAAGTCAGGGGATAGGGTTTAGGGTATGGGGTTTATGTCATTTTCGAGAACAATTTGTCCATTGGCTTCGACATCGTAATTTCTTATAATATATATCCTTAATGGCGATGTGTCATTGTTGTCATCGGTTTTTAAAAATAGCTTAATGCCAAAAGTAGAAAGCCAAAAGAATTTGCAATTTTGCATCAACAGGAGTGCAAATCTGAGTTAGGAGGTGCAAAAAGAGTATTCTGTAACTTTCAGATTTAGATAGATTTATAAAATTTATCAATGCTATTTGCTTCATTTGCACCGATTTTTTGTGGTTAAGTTTTCTGTTGACTGAAGTTTGTTTTTCGTATAATATAAAATGAAAATCGAAGAAATTTTTAACACAAAGAGCTCAAAGAAGGCACAAAGTACACAAAAAACTATCGTTTAGAGTTTCAAAGAACATTATAGGCAAAATTATGGAGTGAAAAATGAATCGCAAGAAAATTATTTTAAAAGGATTTCGAAATTATTTTAAATACGTTTTGGCAGAAAACAGACGGGGGAGAATTTAAACGCAAAATACGCAAAGTTTAAAGTTGAGTTTCGCAGAGTTTTTTTGAGTGAAATGTGATTTTTTTGTTAAATTTAGTAATTATATTTTTAAAAAATGGATTGTTGTTTATGGATGCACCGGATAAGATTAAAAAATTGGTTGATACATTTTCAAATAATGTAGTCAACTACAAAAATTCTAACTACAATGAAACACAAGTCAGGCAGGAGTTCATCAATCCTTTCTTCAAGCAACTCGGTTGGGACATTGACAACGAGCAGGGCTTTGCAGAAGCATACAAAGATGTGATACATGAAGATGCCGTAAAAGTCGGAGGCTTGACAAAAGCACCCGATTACAGCTTTCGCATTGGAGGGCAAAGAAAATTTTTCCTCGAAGCAAAAAAGCCCTCAGTTTCAATCAAAGACGATATTCACCCTGCATACCAGCTGAGACGTTACGCATGGTCGGGAAAACTCCCGGTTTCTATTCTAACCGATTTTGAAGAATTTGCCGTTTACGATTGCACTACTAAGCCGAATCCTAACGACAAGGCATCCACTTCGAGAATACTATATTACACATACAAAGATTACATTGAAAAATGGAACGATATAAATTCAGTTTTCTCAAAAGAAGCAGTGCTTAAGGGCAGTTTCGACCGCTTTGCCGTTTCGTCAAAAGGGAAAAAAGGGACATCCGGTGTTGACGCTGAGTTTTTAAAATCTTTGGACAGTTGGCGGGATTTGTTGGCAAGGAATATTGTCAACAGGAACCAATCAATTGATGAAGATGAGCTGAATTATTCACTGCAAAAAATTATTGACCGTATTATTTTCCTCAGAATTTGCGAGGACAGAGGAGTTGAACTTGAAGGACAACTTCTAAATACAATTGGTAATAATATATATGACAAATTAAAATACTTATTCCACATAGCAGACCAAAAGTACAATTCTGGACTTTTCGATTACAAGAAAGATAAGATTACTGATACATTGAGTATTGACGACAAAGTGCTCAAAATCATAATCGAAGAAATGTATTATCCTAAAAGCCCATATGAGTTTTCAGTTATTCCTGTTGAAATTCTCGGTCATTCCTACGAGCAATATCTTGGCAAGGTACTCCGAATCACTCCCGGACACAGAATAAAAATCGAGGAAAAACCCGAAGTCCGCAAAGCAGGTGGAGTTTACTATACACCTCAGTATATTGTTGATTACATTGTGAAAAATACAGTCGGTCGTTTGCTCGAAGGCAAGACAGCTGATGAAATCGGGAAAATCAAAATCTGCGACCCGGCTTGCGGAAGCGGTTCATTCCTGCTCGGTGCATACCAATGCTTACTCGATTGGCACAGGGAATATTACAAAAATGCGAATATCAAAAAGAAAGATGCTTTTTTGACTCCCGATGGGAATCTGACAACGGCAATAAAAAGAAAAATCCTGCTGAACAATATCTACGGGGTGGACATTGACACAAACGCTGTCGAAGTAACAAAGCTCTCGCTTATGCTTAAGGCAATGGAAGGCGAAACCGAAGCATCAATCAGCAACCAGATTGCATTGCTTCACGAAAGGGTACTGCCCACACTCGACAACAACATCAAAAGCGGAAACTCACTTATTGACATTGACTTTTATGACAACCAACTCGACTTCGAACCCGGTGTGGAAAAGAAAATCAAGCCCTTCAACTGGGAGTCAGCTTTTCCTGAGGTGTTCAATAGTCGGAACTATGATTCAAATGATTTGTATGATGGACATGCTCAAAACAAAAATCAAAAAAATCACACAAATCACAAAAATCACAGTTCAGACAGTGGTTTTGATGTTGTTATAGGAAATCCACCGTATTTAAACTTAACAAAAAATTCTGTAGATAATAATATACTTGATTACTATAATTTAAAATATAAATCTTTATCTGGAGGAAGTTCTAAAAACCTATTTCAATTATTTATCGAGAAAATACTAAAATTAAATCCAAAAATATTTTCCTTCATTGTCCCTGAAGCATTACTAAGTACTTCAAGTAACAACCTTATTAGGAAAATGATGATAGATCAGTACAATTTAGATTCATTAGTAGTTTTTGATAATTTTGTTTTTCAGGATGCTACTATTGGAACAACAATTTTTGTCTTAAATAATAATGACAATAAAAACTATACTTCTATTTATAAATTATTTCCTAATAATAATATAATAAGAACAAAAAACCTAATGAAGAATGATATTCTTGATGTTTGGGACGTTTCTTCGATAAATGAAAACAGTTCGTTACTACAAAAAATCAGGTATAATAAAATTCTTATGAATGATTTAGTAAAAATGTCAAAAGGAATGGTTGTTGAAAATCGAAAAGAGCATTTAAGAAATGAACCGTTAAATAATGATGTTCCTTTTCTCCTAGGAAATTCAATAATCAATAAGTATAGTTATAAAATCAAGTACTTTACAAATTATAATGAACTAAATATAATAGGAGGAACAAGAAATATAGAAAAGCATCAATCTATCCCTAGATTGTTAATACGAAGAACGGGATCAAATCTTTGTGTTGTATATTCAGATAATTATGAATTGATAGAAAGTACTTTATATATATTAACATCAAAAGTTATTAATTTAAAATATCTTTTATCATTATTAAATTCTAAATTGCTAACGTTTTACCTAAAAAATAAATTGATAACAAATAAGCAAGGATTTCCACAAGTGTTAATGTGGCAACTTGGACAGTTACCAATCAAAACAATAGATTTCACAAACAAAGACGAAAAAGCACAACACGACAAAATGATTGAGCTTGTCGAAACAATGCTCCAGCTAAACAAAGACCTGCACAACGCAAAACTGCCCGAACAAAAAGAACAGCTCAAAGCGAGAATAGATTACACAGACAAAAAAATAGACAAACTTGTCTATGACTTGTACGGGCTGACAGAGGAAGAGATTAGAATTGTGGAGGGGGAGGGGTGAGGTTCACCAACCTACGGGTTAACCCGTAGGTTGAAAACAGTTCAGACAGGGAAATTAAATGGGGAAAGAGAATAAAAAGGATTTGCTGAAATTCTTTCTTGCTCAATCTTTCATTTATTGATAATTTAGAAGATTGATTTTCTGATAATGAGGAATGAAAAAATGAAAAATATGTTATTGATTTTATTCGTGCTATGCTTTGCTTCTATAGTGGCAAATTCTGCTGTCGTGAAAAATGACAATGGGACTCCAGCAGGCAACAGCTATTCTCAACCGCGTGCTTTTTTTGAGGAATCTTTTGTGCTGACTCCTTCGGGACCATGCACAATTGACAGCATTGTTGTTTATCTTATGGGGACAGAAGCCATTCAGGATACGCTTTGGGTTGTGGGTTTTCCGACTTCAGGGAATCTTTGGCCCACTCAATATATCTGGAACTTCAACACAATCATCGAGCCGATTGCTTACGATTATAACGGTGTTGAGGGATGGAAAACATTTTATGTTGGTAATACAGGTTTGCGTTCCGAAGGACTGGACAGGATTGTCATTCAGCATCGCCTGAAACCGCAAGGACCTTGGTTTGCATACGACAATGACGGAAGAAACAATACTTATGATTCGTGGATATGCGACCCATTTACACCGAATCCGAATTTTTTGAATATTGCAGGGACGATTTACTATTACCCTAATGGCGATTATATGGGAAGATTGATTGTATCTTATGATTATCCGAAAGGAGAAGGTTCTGATACTCCACCGCCACCATATTTGGTTAATGTTTCTTCTTCTGTCGGTTTGAGTGGTACGGGAATGTCGTCTATTGTTGATTGGAACAATGACGGCTGGGACGATATTGAAAATGCTGGGAGTTTTTTTGTGAACAATAAGGGAAGTTTTCAGGATATTAACTCTAAGCTTACAATACAAAGAGGAGCCACGACTTGGGGAGATATTAATAACGATGGTTTGCAGGATTTGTTCGTTGCATTGAGTTGGGGAAATGATAAAGTATATTTGAACAAAGGAAGCAATAGTTTCACTGACATAACAACGACAACGACTATAGTGAATAATTACCCAACAATGACTCCGCTTTGGCTGGATTACAACAATGATGGATTACTGGATTTGTTCATAGCCAACAACAGAACAGCCGATGCTCAGGGAAATGAAACATATTATCCTGACCAGCTTTGGAGGAATAACGGGAATAATACTTTTACGAATGTGAGATATATTTCGGGAATTGCAACAGGTGAACCTTCCGAGAATTACGATTGCTATGGTGCTCAGGCAGTTGATTACAATAATGATAATTTCACAGATATTTTTGTGGCAAATTATCGCTTAGCACCTGACAATTTGTATCAGAATCAGGGTGATTCTACTTATATTAATGTAGCGGCTCAGGCAGGTGTACAGGGTGTGCCGACGGCAGTACCTTATTACTTTGGTCATGGTATGGGTTGCGAATGGGGAGATTTCAATAATGACGGATATATTGATTTGTGTGTTGGTAATCTTGCACATACTGATTCGAGAGGGCAGTATTCAAATCCTTCATTGATTTTTAAAAACAACGGACCTCCCGACTGGAATTTTACGGATGTTCACAAGCAAATGGGATTGAAATTTTATGAAGGTAATGCAGGAGTGCTTTGGCTTGATTTGGATTTAGACGGTTATCTTGACCTATGGCATGGACTTTACAGTGGAGGAGTGAATCATTTGTATTTGAATCAGGGACCACCGGATTTTAAGTTGAAGGAGATAACATGGGTAAGCGGTTCAGTTGTTGCAGACTCTTGGACAGCATCGAGAACTGATTATGACAATGATGGGGATTTGGATTTGCTGATATACGGAGCATTGTACAGAAACGATATGCCACGCAAGGGAAAATGGTTGGAGATAGAGCTTTCAGGAAGTCCTGCGAATAAAGTTAATATGGATGCTTATGGCTCAAGAGTTACTGTTTATGCAGGCGGGAGGATGTTTTATCGTCAGCATTCGGGAAGTGCGGGTGGTTCAAGATGTGTACAAAATACCAATGTATTGCATTTCGGATTGGGTGAAGTAAATAAAATTGACAGCATTGTGATTGTTTATTCTAATGGTGCGATAAATAAAATACTGAATGTTATGCCTAATGCAAAATATCATATTCCCTACATGGGAACTTCTGAGCGAATTGGTTTGGCAACCCCTGCATTAAAATATCCGAAGATATTTGAAAACAAAATGGGCAGTGATATAAAATTTGAATGGCATGAATCAGCTGGAGCAACAAGTTATATGATTGAGATTACTTATTATTCCGATTTTAATGAGTACCCTATAATACGAGAATACACAAATGTTCCCTTTTATATTAGAGAAAGTCTGAATATAAATACAACATATTTGTGGAGAGTAAAAGCATTTTCGGATTCACCAGTTGATACTTCGGAATGGTCTTCCGTTTGGCAATTTACTGTAGGTAAGGAAAAGCCGGGAGTTACTTCATTAATTTTACCAGCAGATAAAGCCGTGGATGTATCAGCTTTTCCACTTTTTACTTGGAGAAAAGTCAAGTACAATTGTAGCTACTGTGCTAAAAATTCGTACGAAATCCAAATTTCTGAGGATGCGAATTTTCAGGGAAGTTATAACATTACGTTGTCAGCTATAACGGATACTTCATATAAAATGGAGTACACTTTAAAATCAGCAACTAAGTACTACTGGAAAGTCAGAGCAATGAATGAGGATGTTCCCGGTGATTGGTCGGAGGTATTTTCATTTACTACGTTATTGGAACCTCAAAGAACTATTTTAAGCGAACCTGTAAATGGTGCAGTTGATGTCGAGGATAAACCAAGATTTCAATGGACGTCAACAATTCGTGCCGAAACTTATGATATTCAGGTTGCCAAAGATGAAAATTTTACAGAGATTGTTTTTGAAAATGAGAAGGTCAAATCTACTTCCTATAAAAATTTAGCGGTTAAATTAACAAGCGGAACTAAGCATTTTTGGCATGTAAGAGGTGTTAATGAAGGCGGCAATGGTCAATGGTCAGAAACCTGGAATTTTACAGTCAAGGGAACTGCTCCATCTGTTGAAGATGGTTTGTATTTGATGACGATTATGGAGTTGAATGTGGATAATTCAAGCGAAATGTTAAATATCAAGCTGAATGTTCCTTATACTGGCGAAGGAAATATTTCGATATTTGATATAACAGGAAATGAATTATATCGTCATAGCTTACAATTTGAAAAATTTAATGACGTAAGTTTAAGCGTCGGAATTAATAATCTGCCTGCAGGGGTTTATATTTGCAGACTTTCGGCAGGAGAGATAATAAAAACATTAAAGTTTATTGTATTATGAACAGGTAAATGAAATTTATGAAAAAATTAATAATAATTTTAGTATTTATAACGCTCAACGGAGCTTTATTTGCACAAGTTAACACTGAGGAGAAATCGAATCCAACAGATACTAACTGGACGATTTACAATACAAAAAATTCGGGTTTGCCAAATGATATCATAAGGGATATAGAGATTGACAGGGCGGGAAACAAATGGATTGCCACATTCGGTGGTTTAGCTAAGTTTGATGGAAAAAACTGGACTGTATTCAATACAAAAAACTCTGATATTCCATCAGATACTTTAAGTTCCATTGAAATAGATTTTAATCAGAATATATGGGTTACTTCTCTTACAAATGGTTTTGCTAAATTCGACGGTAAAACATGGGAGACTTTCACTCCAAAAAATTCACCTTTGCCAACGAAAGAGACTTGGTCAATTGAAGTTGATAATGACGATAATGTCTGGTTATGCACTGCAGGCAAGGGGATTATCAGAATTGCCGGTAAAGACTGGATAAATTATAATACTTTAAATTCAAAAATTGAGAATAACTTCGTTACGGGAATTTTTGTTGATAATAACGACAATAAATGGCTTACTCCGGTTAACAGCGGTCTTTTGCTTTACAAAGGAAATTACTGGAAAGTTATTAACACAAAAAATTCAAAGCTACCCAAAGACCATATCATGTCGTTTTACGCGGATGATTTGGGTAATTTCTGGCTCGGTACATTGCCCGGTGTCGGTTTAATAAAAGTAGCAGATACCAACTGGATTAAGTATAATGAAATTAATTCTAAAATTCCAACCAGTGGTGTTGCTTCAATAACCCAGGATAAAAAACGCAATATCTGGTTTGCAGGATTTGACAGCGATATGGAGAAGTATATGCCGATGGGATTAATTAAATTCGATGGTACAAACTTTAAGCATTATCATACGGAGAATTCCCCTTTGCCAACGAATGATATTACAGTTATTACTTGCGAGCAGAATGGTAATATCTGGCTTGGGACGAATTTCGAAGGACTGATTTTATTTAAAGAATAATGGATTTTTTACGAATCGCATTGGTTATTTTGTTCACATTATAATTTTATTTACAGAAAGAAAGTTACATGAAATTTTTAGTATTTGATATAGAAACTATTCCATTGAATTTCGATTCTTTTTCAGAGTCACAAAAAGAATATATTCTTAGGGGTACATCAACAGAAGAAGAAGCCGAGAAGAAAAAAGGTGAAATGGCACTTGCTCCCTTGACTGCACAGGTAGTTTGTATCGGCATTCAGTTAATTGAGCGAGATGAAAAAGGTGATAATGTTTTGAGGCATGGAGCAATAGCGATTGACAACGATTTGTCCGATAATGATGAACGGAAGGAACTTTTATCTAACGAGACTCCGGTATTCTTTTATAACGAGAAAACTGCTTTAGAGAAATTCTGGAAGTTAATTTCCAAGTATGACCCGGTTCATTTGATTTCTTTCAATGGGAGAGGTTTTGATGCTCCATTTTTGATGTTACGTTCGGCATTGCTGGGTGTGAGACCTTCGAAAAATATTATGTCGGGTACAAAGTTTAATTATCCTTTGCATACTGATTTGATTGATGAACTTACTTTTTACATTCCTTCTTTTAATTATGGTGCTACAAAGAGGTTCAATTTTGATTTTTATACGAGGGCTTTCGGGCTAACATCGCCAAAGAGTGAAGGGATTGACGGTTCGAAGGTGTCGGTATATTTTGCCGAAGGAAAAATAAATGAAATAGCCGAATATTGTTTGCGTGATGTGAAAGCTACCTGGGAGCTTTATCTGCTTTGGGAGAAATATTTACGTTTTTGATGTATTCATCAAGTTTGTCGCCGTATCGCCAATCGTAATAGAATTTACCTAATTCTGCAGAGAACAGAATTATAAATGTCAGGTAATAAACCCATACCGCCATTGAAGCAATAATAGCATAAGTGCCGTAAAACTTACCATAAGCGGAAACACCGCTTATATACCAAGCGAAAATATATCGTGAAAGCTCAACGAAGACTACACATGAGAGTATGCTTACCATCCTGACAGGTCTTGGCATTTTGCGGTTTGGAACGAATCTGAAAATCAAGTAAAATAGTACAAATGAGTTGACGAGTGAAAAGAGCAGTATATAAACTTTGTTGAATATTGAACCGAGAACGTCAGGTGCAAGCTGAACGATATAGGATTTCATAATGGATATTACCGGCTGAACAAATGACATTATGAGGAGCAGCAGTGAAATGATAATAATCAGAAAAATATCTTTGATTTTGTAAAAGAAATATGTGTTTGGTGTAGGTACATTAAAGACACCGTTTAACCCGGCTCTGATTGAACTCAACAGGGCTGATGAAAGCCAGAGAAGTGTGAAGATTCCAATCCAGCCAACCAATGAGCTTTTTTCGAAAATGATATATACTTCATCGAGAGTAGCAGTCAATACATCTTTAAGCATGGGATTTTGTGGAATTATCTGGCTCAATTGTTCAGAGAGGAACGTTGATATTTTATCGGCACCTATACTTAAGTTTACGATATAAAGAGCTACAAGAAGCATGGGGATAACATATAAAAGTATATTGAAAGCGATTCCGGCGGCAATCAGAAAAGTATGATTTCTATCAATTCGTTCAATTAACTCTTCAACAGCAGCTATTGCCTTTCTTATAAATTTGTTCCTGATTTTAAGGAAGTCTAAGCTTTTGATGATATATTTATCTTTTATTTCGAGCTTCATATTTGAATTTGCTTTTTTTTAAATGTTTCAATAAATTAGTTTCGCTCTTTTTCTTAAATTTGACATAATAATTTTAACAAGATAATAATATTCGTAATAATAATGAAATATAAATTAATTAGTATTGGTAAATTGACAGGGAACAGTTGCAAGAAGAAATTTTCAATTTTCAATTTTCAATTTTCAATTTTTGCCATTATTTTAATTACCATATTCATTTTTTCCTGTGCTAATCCTATGCCACCATCGGGAGGACCACCAGACAAATCACCTCCAATAATCACAAGATATGCACCTGCTCAGGGAACTTTGAATTTTCAGGAGAAAAGCATAGTCATTGAATTCAATAAATACATGAGTAAAAATACTGTTGTCGAAAATATATTTATTTCGCCATCAGTTAAGATGAAATATGGTTGGAGCGGAAAGGAACTTGAAATTGAATTTGAAGAGGATTTGCTAAAGAATACTACTTATGTACTATCTTTGGGGACTGAATATACTGATTTGAAAAGCAACAAACCGGCTGAAACCTTTTCGCTGATTTTTTCCACAGGAAATTATTTAGATAGCGGTGCAATTACAGGTAACCTGATTGACCCTAATCCCACAGGTGTTAATGTTTATGCATACAGAATTGACAATATTAAACCGGATACATTGAATCCATCGCATACAAAGCCGAATTACAGAACTCAGACAGGACAGAACGGTAAGTTCGATTTGGTTGCCCTGAAAGAAGGTAAATACAGGTTGTTAGCAATCCGAGATAAATTCAAGGATGAGGTGTATGATATTGGTCTTGATGATTTCGGAGCCGCTCCTTTCGATGTCGAGGTTTCAGGAGATTCAGTCCCGGTTATGAATTTAAAAATTGGTCCGGTAAAAGATGTCGCTGGTCCACAGCTTTTTGTAGCAGAAGGACTTCATTCAAATTTAACAGAACTAACTTTCAGTGAAAAACTCGATACAAATTTTGTCAAATCAATTGCCTTTGAAATTTCTGACAGTGCCAGCAAAGAAACAGCTTTGGTTTCAGGTGCGATGCTTAGCCCTAAATCTTCAGAGAAAGTTTGGGTTTTTACAGCTGAACCTTTAGATACAAACAAATCATGGAAAATTACCGCTTTAGCAAATCAAGCATTTTCCTTAAGAGATACAAGCGGAAACTTAATAAATGACACTTTAAATTCTGCTTATTTTTATCCGGAAAATACGCTTGAGAAGACACAACCTGAAATTATTAAATTTCCTTATCCTGACAGTTCCTTGTATGTTCCCTCTCAATCGGAACTTGAATTTATCTTCAGTTTACCAATTGAGAAGAATACCATAAAAAATGCAGTCAGATTTATTGATGGCGATTCTTTAAAAATTGGCTTTGATTTGGTTTGGAAATCCGATAATATTTTAAGAATTATCCCGCATAACAATCTTGAACTGTTAAAATGGTATATTTTATTTTTTAAAATGAATTCGCTTAAATCCGTGAACGACACTTTCGGAAAGGATACAATGGTCCGGCTTAAGTTCAGAATTGCGGATACACGTAATTACGGAGGAATTAACGGCAAAATCAAGGGATTGAATTATGCTGATTCAAGTTTGAAAATAATTGTTTTCAACAATACCAATAAGTTTATAACTTCACCTGGCGAATCTGGTAAATGGTCTTTGCCGAGTATTCCTGAAGGAAAATACAAGTTTGAATTGTTTTATGATACGGATAAAAACGGCAAATATAGCTACGGTGAATCATTTCCTTTTAAGCATTCCGAACCATTCCTTTTAATAAATGAAGAAAAAGATGTTCCTTCTCGCTGGACAATTGAATTGGAGTTACCTGCTCCCGGAAAATAAAAATATTCATTTTTAATGAACATAATTTTAAAATTTGATATTATTTAAAATTTAGTTAGATTCTCGTAATCCCTTTAAATACAATTCATTAAGAAGTATTTAGTAAATATATATTAAAATATTTTAATAAATAAATAAAAAATTAGGTAATTCTAATATTTTTTTTTGTATTTTTGATATATTTTATATGTGGTGACTAAATTAATTTCTTGTAATATTAAAATAATCAATTATTAATAAAGGGGAGTTCTAAAAATTAACTTACTGAAAAACGAGTGAATATTCTTATTTTTGAATAATGAAAAAACAGCACAAAAAGAGGAAAAACCAGATGAATGACCAAAGATATAAATCAAGTGGC
>Ga0172371_10003305_pt1 | contig 25079 bp, 23 predicted proteins | sample Lak12m_FD_114543 | JGI IMG/M metagenome (GOLD analysis project Ga0172371, IMG submission 114543) | Freshwater microbial communities from Kabuno Bay, South-Kivu, Congo - kab_022012_12m | ecosystem: Environmental > Aquatic > Freshwater > Lake | place: Democratic Republic of the Congo: South-Kivu... | reverse complement strand
CATTTTCTAAAAATCCACAAGTAATAATTTCCGCTTTAATTTGCTCCTTAAGTTTTAGCACATATTCGTTATCTGCATTCAAAACCGCTAGTCCATCCTCTGATAATTCTCTAACTAAGGTGCCCTTTTCTTTGGCAATATTGGAAAGAGTTTTAAAAAATTCGATATGACTCGGAGAAACATCAGTAATTACTCCGACACTTGGATGAATAAAACCCATTAGATATTGGACATCTCCGGGCTTATCCGCTCCCATTTCTAAAACCAAAATTTCTGGATATTCAAAAGGAGAAATTACTACCACTAACCATTTTAAAAAAACTCCCAGCCAGCCCAAAAATGATCCTTCACCGCTTTTGGCTCCAATAATAGTGAGTGGTATTCCAATTTCATTGTTATAGTTTTTCTCATTTCTTCTTACTCTAAATTGACTAGCTAAAACTGAAAAAACCGCTTCCTTGGTAGAAGTTTTTCCAACTGAACCAGTAATTCCAATAATTTTGGGATTGTATTTTTTTAGAATTAAAATGGCCATCAATCTCAAAATTTTTTCTAACCAAATCTTTTTTTGTGATTTATCATTATTCATTTATTTTTTCCTTATTCTTATTACCCTCCCCCTCTCCTTCTTTTTTATCTTCTTTTAGAAAATAGGTCTTCAAATTATGAGTGGCATTAAAATTTTCTAAATCTTTTTGCGAATACTCTTCGGTTGGTTCGATATTAGCATATTCTAGCAAAAATTTCATAAGTTCTCCAAAGGTTGGCGCAGCACTCGATTCTGCCCACTGAACTGCTTTTGGATTTTCCATTTTTACCAAAACCGCAAATTTTGGATTGTCAATCGGTGCAAAACCCGCAAATGATCCATTGGTCTTTTCTTCCTCATAGCCCTTAGATGTTGTGCTCGCAACCTGAGCAGTTCCGGTTTTTCCGCCAACTAGATAACCGGGAACATTGGCCTGTTTTCCGTGACCATTTGTCACTACACTCCTAAGCATCATAGCGACCTGAGAGGCTGCTGATTGAGAGATAACTCGACGCACCTCTTTTGGATCAACAATCTCTTCCTGTGCGCCATTATTAGAAATAATCTTATCTACAATTTGTGGTTTCATTAATTTTCCCCCATTAGCAATCGCACTATAAGCGGTGATTAGTTGAATTGGAGTAACTGTGATTCCCTGTCCAAATGAAGCAGTAAAATATTGAATGTCACTTTTTTGATTTTTTAGATTACTAATGTTTCCAGCACTTTCACCCATTACATCAATTTTCGTTAGCTCTCCAAAACCAAATCGATCAATATAATCCGCAAAATTTTTATTGCCCAATTGTTTTTCCACATAAATCACTCCAGTGTTAATGGAATTTTCTAAAACCCCAGTCATCGTTTGCAAACCATAGACCTTGCCTTCCGAGTTTTTAATGGTATAACCCGCTTCTTTCACAAATCCCGTGTCAACATAGGTTGTGTCAGGATTTATCTTGTTACTATCAATTCCCATTGCCATCGTCAGGGGTTTAAAAATACTTCCACATTCATATGGCATACTAACAGAGAGATTTCGGAAGGCATTAATATCCTCCACTTCTGAATACTTATTGGGATCAAAATTTGGATAGTTCGCCATCGCTAAAATTTTACCTGTTTCTGGCTCCATCACGATAATCACTCCCGAATCTGCTTCATATTTTTCTACCGCACTTTTTAGAATTTTTTCCGTTTCATACTGAATTATATGATCAATGGTTAAAACTAAATTTACTCCATTTTGAGCTGGAACTAATTTTCGCTCACCAATGGAAATCCAACGCCCAGCCGTATCGCGATTTTGAAAAATATTTCCCTCTTGCCCTTTTAGATCCTTTTCAAAAAAAGCTTCTACTCCATAGCGCCCAGAAAGCTCATCTCCTTGCCAACCCACAAACCCCAAAACATTAGAAGCTAACTCTCCTGAGGGATAGTAGCGATAATTTTCATCTGCCAAACGGATGCCTTTCGCATTTAATTCTCGGATCTTGTTTATCTCTTCTTCACTCAAACGATGTTTTAACAGTTCATAACTATCCTCGGGTTGATTTATTTTTTTTAAAATTTCTTGAGCGTCAAGCTGTAAAATTTGCGCTACTTCAAAAGCAATTTTTTCTGGATTATCAATTTCTTTTGGCACAGCATAGGCCAATTTTGTTTCCTTATTAACTGCCGCAGCATACAAACCCGTTTTGTCCTGCAAAAAAATTTCTCCGCGCTTAGGAATTAATTTTTGAAAAATTGTATGTTGATCCTGGGCTAATAATTGAAAAGCTTCATGGGAAAATATTTGCAAATAATAAAGCTTAAGAGAAACTAGCCCCAATACCAAAAAAACAAAAAGCACAAGCACAAAAATTCTGCCATTACTACTTTCAAGATTTATATTGTTGCCCTTTTTATTTAAAAGACTACTATTTTCACCTGCCTTTTTTCGGTTTTTTGCAAAAGCCATCATGAGGGTTTTTTAATTCATTAGGCAGTTTATCTCATCGCCACCGGCCCATCCATTTCTACATAGGAAACATTATCTGAATTTACTAAATTTAAATTTTCCATCGTTTTTTCGATATTATACATCGATTTTAGCTCAATTTCTTTTATTTTTAACTGTTTATTCTCTTTATCAAATTCTTGTATTTTATTTTCCGCCTCACGCATATCAATTCCTTGAGTAGCAACCTTATTAACTTGAAAAAGATATATTCCACCCAAAAAAATCGTAACAATAATTAAAAAAATAATTCCAACTGATAAACTAGTCTTACCGGCGTGTCCCGCGGTGTTTTTTCCCACCGCAAAATCAGTGCCAAAAACTCTCGTTTTACTGGCAGTGGAAACGCTTGCTGAATAAAGCCTTTTGTTGGACAAAACTCGATTCATTTATTTTCAGCCCCCTGAAAATTAAATTGTCTGTTTATTTTTTTATTTATTTTTTACCCTATTGAATAAATTTTGCTTTGCAAAATTATTTTTTCTCAGAAAAAATTATTCAACAGGGTGAATTTTTTCACACACGCGAAGCTTCGCGCTCCGCGATCTTGAATTCTCTGTCACTTCAAGATCGCTTGGCACAATTGGCTTTTTCGTGATGAGTTTGATTTTCGCAAAGTGTCCACAGACACATTTTGGAAAATCGTTCGGACAAATGCATCCCCTTGCATTTTCCCGAAATATATTTTTAACGATTCGATCTTCTAATGAATGAAACGTGATAATAGCTAATCTTCCTTTTGCTTTTAGTTTTTCAATCGCTATTGGCACAAATTTTTCTAGAGCTTCTAATTCAGAATTGACTGCAATGCGCAAGGCTTGGAATGTTTTGGTAGCACAATTGATTTTGCCCTTTTTGAATTTAGCGGGAATGGCGCTCTCAATAATTTCCACCAATGTAAATGTATTTTTAATTCTTTCGTCTTCTCTCGCTTCGCAAATTTTTTTAGCAATATTTCTAGCAAACTGCTCCTCACCATATTCTTTTAAGATTTTTTCAATTTTTTCCAGAGAATATTCATTAACAATCTTTTCGGCCGTCAGCTCACTTTTTTGATCAAGCCTCATATCCAGTGGCGCATCTTTTTGAAAACTCATCCCTCTCTGAGCGTCTTCCATCTGATCAGAAGAAAATCCCAAATCTGCTAAAATTGCATCTACTTTTTCAATTTTTAAATCATCCAAAACCGAATCCAAATTGGAAAAATTGTCTTTAACTAAACTTACCCGCAAATCATCCCCTTTTGATTTTCTAAAATCGGAAATTGCTTCTTGATCTTGATCAATGGCAATCAACTTTCCTGTTTTCCCAATGCGTTGCAAAATTTCTTGACTGTGCCCGCCAGAACCCAGTGTCGCATCCACCACTACCATGCCCTCTTTCAAATTCAATTCTTTTATTACCTCCCCCAGTAATACCGGCTTATGAATGCGCATCGGTTTAAAATTTCTAATTTCCAATTTTTAATTTCTAATCAAATCCCAATGAATTAATTTTTTAATGACTAAATTTTAGACATTAGACATTTAAACGTTAGAAATTGATTTAAAATTTAAAATTAAAAATTTAAAATTATTTTAATATACTCCCAATTTTCCTAATTGTTCCGCGATCTCATCTGTATTTTTTTCTGCGCCAGATTTGTAGGTATTCCATTTCTTGGCATCCCAAACTTCCAAACGATTATAAATTCCGGCGATGATGACTTCGCGATTCAACTCGGCATAACTTTTTAAAAAATCTGGAATTAAAATTCTTCCTTGTCCATCAATCTCCACATCTACCGCTCCAGCAAACATGCCCCGCGTGAAACTTCTTGTGCCAGCTTCTCCAATCGGTAATGTTCCAAGTTTTTCTGCCAACTCTTCCCAAACTTTCATGGGATAAATTACCAAACATTTATCCAAGCCCCGGGTAACCACTACTTTCTTTTTTAACTCACCACGAAACTTAGAAGGCAAGGCCAATCTTTTTTTTGGATCAATAGCATGTGAATATTCTCCAATAAACATAAAAAATGTTGAGGAGAAATTTGTTAATTTATTCGCACACCAAAACTTTAGGTGTGTGAATTATCCACTTCCCCCCACTTTCATAAACTACCTCTCTATTTTACTCCACTGCAATACAAGCGTCAACACTTCGAAAACATGTAAAAACAGCCCTTTTTCGGGCTGTTTTTTAAAGTTATCCACAGCTAAAAATTATACTTTTTATCTATTTATTAAAAAAGACTCCCATTGTATATTTATACAATAGGAGTCTAACTGATAAAATTACCACGAAAAACTTTTGACCAATCTAATTCTTTTCTAAGAATAGGCATCTTTATATCCCCCAAGCGTTGTCCATTAGAAACGCAATGGTTGATATAATCTTCTTCTCCTGATTTTTCTATTAAAAAAACCTGAAAGGAGTTAAGTTGTCCAAGACTTCGACAGTAGGAATAATGAAAATTTTCATGTAATGACTTTTCAAGATCTTCACATAAAAAATTTATCTTTGAGATATTTTCATTTTTCCCAAACTCAATAAAAAGCGTGTATGCTATTTGACCAATTTCATTTTCATCTGGAGCAATCATGAAAAATTTTGTTTTTATAGAATACTTTTCAAAGTTTAACTTCAGAATCATTTCTAAAAATTTTTCATTTACTTTTTCACCAAATAGATCAGAAACATTATTTGAGCGACAGACGAAGCGAATCAGAGGACAAGATAGATAAAATCCAACAATCTCAACTATATCCCCAATCTGATAACGATATAAACCGCCTCCAGTTGTAACCACCACTGAATATCTTTTTCCAATTTCCAGTTGATGCGCTAGCTTAATTTCTTGTTCCCCCAGATTAACCTCTTTTTGTTCGATAAACTCAAAAAAATGAGAACGAACAGACAAAAGTGAACCTCGCTTTCCAATAAATGGAAATGAAATAATCGCTTCGGTGGCTAGCAAACCTTTTGGTTGAACGATTACATCTGGAAAAAATTCCGCTATTTTCTCTGCATAGCTCAGGGAATTTCCATCAGCCCAACAACTAATAATTGAAAGATTGGGCCAGATTAAACTAAAATTTAATTTTTCCTCAATTCCCTCAAATGCAATCGCTAATTCTCGCGCTCTTTCTTCATTTGGCTCAAGCTTATCCTCAAGGCGTTTTGCCAAAAGCGCATTCATTTTTTTCGGAAAAGTAATTCGCCCAAACCTTATATCTTCAACTATCTGTTCTTTCCACTCAAGCATATATTTAAGCATGATCGAAAGGAAAGTTGGATTCCAGATAGATATAAAAGAGATCAAGCGATCACTTACCAAGAAAATTATTGTTGCATAACGAAAATTTTCAATCTCAGAAATTTCACAAACCTCACTTGGTACAGAAAGTATGCGCCCGATAATCATTTGCTCCAAATTCCCAAAATATTCACTGTCGTTTTTAAACCCAATAGCAATCTGACTTTTGGTTTGTATATCAGTTTTTTGGAAAGGAGTTATTGACCAATAGGCGCTTCCTCTGAAAGTCTCACCCTTCAAAATAAGATCGAATATCCAAGGTCTAATTCCTTTTAGAAAATCCTTTTGTAACGATTTCGTATAGGGAATTAATTTAGTGCCCGCAGTCGAACCGCTAGTCGGTTCAAGTATGGAAACTGGCTCTTGGGTCAACACAGAATCTTCACCATTCATAATTCTAATTAACCATTTTTCATAGCCCTCATATTCCATTACTGGCACTTTTCTTTTAAAAACCTTTGGATTAGAAATTTTCCCAAATTCATGTTCCATCCCGAAAACTGAATTTTTGTTTAGCGTTAGGATTTGGCGAAGTATCCTTTCCTGAGATTTTTTAACAAAAAAACAAGAGCAGATAAACAACACCCAATCCTTAAAACAAATCATCATCCAAATTGAATTGCAAAATATAATCTTCAATTTTTTCAAGACTCCTCCTTTCTGGAAAAATTTATTCCGGTGACAATTTTGTAAAAAGTTTTGGTAAGATTTTCCTTTGTCAACAGCCCAATACAAGCTAGCTCATTGCCATTAGCATGCCCCGGATTTTTCAAAACGAAAAAAGAAACGTGTGGATCTTTGAGCCTACTCTGAGTTACCTCAGCAATTCCTTCTCTTAGGCACTCCGCCTTTGAGTTAAAATTAATTACACCTGTCTTCTGATTATATTTTCCCGGATATTTTTTTTCCGAAAGGGTTTTAATAATTTTTTGTTCAAAAATTGGCGTTACTTTTTTAAGCCCAGGATAAAATTCATGGAAGTACAACGGAAGATACCGGTAAGTCTTATAGCCCTTGGAAATTAAATACCAACAACAATAACTTTCCGGATTTTCCTCTATTACCTCAATGAAATATTCTCCCAACTTTTTCACTAGCGCCCTTTCTCCCCAACAAGATTTATCAACAACAGTATCTCCGGAAAAAATCGCAACCACCTCCCTGCCAAAAACTTCAACGCGCATCAGCTTTACTGTAGAAAAACCAACGATAGAATTATTTTCATCACGGAGCAAAATAACCCGTTCCTTTTCTCCAAGATCATTCTCGAACTTATTTCCAGTGACATTTAAAAAATAATTCTCCATTAGAGCCAGCATCTGCTTTTTATCATTGGGCAGTAACTCTTGGATGGGAATCATTTCTCCAGAAACTTTTCTCATCTTATCTTCTCCTTTCTACAAAGTAGCAATTTCTAAGTATGGTATTTTTTCGTCAAGACTGGAAATAAATTCTTCCCCATCCTTCCAAAAAAGAATGTAGAGTTTACTTTTCATTTTAGCTGAAATTAATTCCAAAAAGACTTTATTAAGAAAGTCTCCTTCATGCAAACCAGCCAAAATATATCGATGCCCACTTTCTGAACAATCATCAATTATCTTCTTTAAAACAAACCTATAGACATCCAGATTTTCCTTGCCAACAGCATTTCCGTAAAGATAGATATTATCAATACTTGTTCCTTCTTTGGGTAGCGAAGCAAAGCGCAAAAATTTTGAAAAGAAATTGTAAAAATTTTTTAACACTTTAAATCTTCGGCTATAACCAGCAACAACTGTTTGTTTAAAGGCTCGCTGATCCCATAACGCAACTACACAACAGATTTTCCCCTCTCTACGAGCAACGTAGAAATTTTCTGGTTTTAAACCCCGATAAATTTCGTGCTTAGATTCAAAATCATGAACTAAATGACAAGTAGAAAATTGTCGAGAAGTATTGATTTCATTGATAAAATTCAATGCTTCTCCGATATTTTTTTCATCTGCCCTTTCAATTTTTAGATTTTGAATTTCTGGATGAAAAACATTAAGACTTCTTGCAATATCAATTGCATAAGTCTTATAACCACCCAGATAACATGCTTTTGGCAGACCCGCTCTTCCGCTAGTCAGTACTTTTCGCACAGCCTCATTTCCATCCAATATGGTAATTAGATACGCTGATACTTGGCTATCCTGATGAAGACCCTTTAGATACTTAATTCCCCTCCCAAACAAGGTTAAACTTCGATAGACTGCTTTTATTTTCAGTCCGCTATAATAGCCAATTCGTCCTGCTTTTCCATTAATATAGACTTCTTTCACAGAACGAACCCCAGTGGCAATAATGCCGTTATCCTCAGTATTTCTGGTAATCATCATCTGATTGATTTTTCCCAGAATTGAAATTGAATGAAAAATATTTGGGTGCCTTCCGAAAGACACCCGAATATCACTTTCTTGCGAAACTTCATCAAAAACATTTCGCAGTTCCATTTCATCTTTTTCCTGAGCTAAGTCAAAAATAAATCGCATAGGCCTCCTTTCTACCAATTGCCCATATAAATATTTCTTCTTTGGTTAACTTCCCGTTTAAGCAGGAGATTGGCGAAGAGATAATAAAAAAACATTTTTACATTTCTGCAATTTGCTTTTAAATCAAAGGCTCTTCTGAGGATTGAAGCGTTTTTATAAAAACACTTCCTAGCAACAACGCATGCATCCGCTAATTCGCCTGCTTTAATTTTTTTAGGCTCAAAGCAGACATCTCCAAATCGATAATTACCGTCCAGCCACCACTCCTTTTTCGTCATTCTTGATTCATCAACTAAACGCCGATAAAGAGTTGTGCCTGGAAAAGGCATCAAATGATTGAAGGCAGCAATAAACAGCTTTTCTCTCGTGGCAAATTCAATGGTTTTATCAATCATCAGTTGATTATCGTTATCATAGCCAAACATAAAAGTGCCGTAGATAATAATTCCCCGCTTACGTAATTTTTTTATCGCCTCATGATAATTGGCACGAGAAAAATTATGACCTTTCGACATTTTGAATAAATTCTCCTGATCAATCGATTCAAAGCCAATCAAAATTCCAACGCATCCGCTCTCAACCATCAGGTCAATCAATTCATCATCCCAAGAAACATTAATACTACATTGACTGACCCATTTTATTTTTTCCGCCGCTAACGCCCGAAAAAGTTTTTTTGCCGTTGAAATATCACCGATGATATTATCATCGACAAAGAATATTGTCTTGCTTTTAAGCGGACGAATTTCAGAAATTAAATCCTCAATAGATTTTCGGTAAAATCTGCACCCATAAAATGAAGCAATTGAACAAAATTCGCACGAAAACTTGCAGCCTCTAGCAGTTTCCACCAAAGAAATACCCAAATAATTTCTACCTGAAAATATTTCTCTTTTGGGAAAACCAAATTCTGCTCCTTTCTTTTCTGACTGATAAACCTTTTTCAGGGATTTATTTTTTGCATCCTCAATTAACTGACTCCAGATCCCCTCAGCGTCCCCAACAACAATACTATCGCAATATTGAGAAGCTTCCTGCGGAACCAATGTTGGATGATAGCCACCCATCACTACTGGGATATTTCTTTTTTTATATTCATTGGAAATCATATAAGCCCTCTTGGCTGTATATGCCTCAACAGTTATTGCAACCAGATCTGTTTTGATATCAAAATTAATCTCACCAAAACGATCATCAAAAAATTCCACTTCGATATCAGCAGGAGTTAGTCCAGCTAAAACCGCTATCGCCAAAGGCTCCATCTGCCAGCTTCGGATATATTTCTTGCTTTTCCGATTTCCAACAGAAGGATAGATCAAGGTTATTTTCATCTTCTCTCTCCTTTTTAAAGTGGCAAATTTTTCACGCCAAATGGTTTCTCGAATCGCTCCTCTCCATAAAGCCTTGCAACAAATATCCGATAAGCTAAATTGCCGATAAAATTAATTATCGAAACAGGATCCAACCCACGAAATATTGTTCTTTTGGCAATATGAGAAAACTTGAAGGTTTCTTTATATGCCCATTTAAAACCATTGTAGAGCTCAACTGGAGTCAAAAGTTTTGGTTGATAGACAACATGCATAGTGTCATAATCATTCCAATTACGACTGATAATTCGGCCTTCTTTTTCCAGACGGTCAAAAAGTGGTGTTCCTGGATAGGGAGTGTAGATTGAATATCTCGGAATATCAATTTTCAGGTCAATGATCCTCTGGACAGTTTTTTCAAAAACATCATAACCATCTTCATCAAAACCAAAAACAAAACAACCCTGAACTGAGATTCCATAATGATGCAGACAATCCACAAGCTCTTCATATCCTTTTTCTTTGTTGAATCCCTTGTAGATGCTTTTAAGAATTCCTTGATTAGCTGATTCAAAACCAAGCAGCAAATAAACACAACCGCTTTTATGAATCAACTCCAAAAGTTCCTCATCCCTCTCCACTAAAGTCGTCACCAAACCGCCCCACTTTTTTTTCAAAGGAATCATGGCTGAAAAAAGTTCTTTGGCATAATCCTTATCTTCTATAAGACTAACATCGTTAAAAGCGATGTATTTCCCCGGAATATTTTTGATATCCCGAATTACATCCGCCACTGGACGCTTATAATACTTTGGCCAAACAACCGGAACAGTGCAAAAATCACAAGTGTGATTGCATCCTCTAGTCGCCTGAACAGTATTAGGAGCCATATACCCACTTTTTCGCATAAGATCAAGCCTTGGAGCAGGAACGCCAGACAAACACTCATTTCCATTGACTTCCCTGTCTTCATAAACCTTTTTCATTTTTCCCTTTTTGAAGTCGTCAATAAGCCTTGGCCAACTTCTTTCCGCCATCCCGATAACAATTGCATCGGCATAAAATAATGCCTCTTCCGGCATAATTGAAACATGCACCCCACCCAGAACAACCTTTATGCGTTTATTTCGGAAATATTCAGCAATTCGATAGGCCCGCTTGGCTGTACCAGTAATAACGCTTATGCCCACAAGATCCGCTGGATAATCATAAGGAATATCATCGACATTCTCATCAATTATCTTAATTTCAATTTGCGGATCATCTATTAAAGCCGCTAGAGTTGCCATTGTAAGAGGCGCCTCTCGAAACGACCTTCGATGTGAACCAATAATCAGTTTATGCATATACGCGTTCGGCATTATCAGCAATACTTTCATCCTTTTTCTCCTTTTTTATTCGTGATTTATATTTAGTTTTTAATGTTCTGTCAAAAACAGCAGTGCTTTATTCTAAGCCATTTTCACAAAAAATAAAAGCGGCAATTTCTATTTGCCACTCAAGGATATTTGTTGTATAATATTTTTCCTATCTTAGCGTTTTATTATTTTCTACCAACAATTTTCCAAGCTCTATCTATTACTTCTACGCTCCATCCATTTTCCAAAAGATTTGTTTTTATAACGCTACCAGCTATACCAGCTTTTTTAGCTTCATTTATATAATTTATAACAGCCCGATCTGCTACATCTAGTTTCACACCCATTAATTCATTTTTTTCTTTTCTGCCAGTAATAACATAAAAAATATTCTCGACCATAAAACCAATTGCATATGCCAGAGGAATATACACAAATAAAGAAAATCCAAACGTACAAATTATCGAAAGCATGAAAAATCCATAACCTTCAATACCCCCCAAAATAATAAATGCCAGGAAAATTACAATAAAACCAATAAAAGCTTGTCTTATTCTTTTCATTTATTCTTAATTACTTTATTAGAATAATATGTCCAATAATGAGTAAAAGCAATAACAAAAGCCAAATAAAAATAAATCGCAAAAACAATTTCCACGGGTATATTTAAAAATGGAACATGATAACCGGAAAAATTTTCCACTGCCGTTTGCGTATATTCTCGAATATTCATTGCAACAATAATCGCCTCAGCGGGTAAGGTAATCACCATCGCTACAAATGCATAGCCAAAAAATTTTAAGACGGAATTGATATATGGAAATAATTTGTCCACTATAAAAATCGCCAACCAAACAATTACAATCCAACCGCCCGTCATCAAGATATTTACATCCCTATAAATATAAGACCAGCTAGGTAAATTATTATTTAAAAGCATTGGATCAACCATAATCTCCAGAAGTAATATACCAATAAAAGAAATTAGTAATTTTCTTTTCCATTCAGATTTGCTAAAAGGAGCAATTATTTTATGTTCAATAAAAACACTCCAGAATTTATAAAAACTTATTACCAAGGCCATAAAAACTGGGATATAATAAAGCGCCACCAATGGAACATTAATATATGGCAGATAAATGCCGTTGATTACATCCAGAGCTTCTGGGGAATAACTTCTAATTCCTAGATTAACTACGGCCGATTCACCAAATAACCCCAGAACTGTAATAAAAACCAGCATGAGAATAAATTTTTTCAACTCAGAGTAATCATTAAAATATTTCTCCACTAAAAACATCGCCAAAAAAATTAGAGTGGTCCAGCCCAATGTTATTATCCAACTCACATCCTGATAAACATAAGCCCACCTTCCCAGGTGATAATTCATCCAAAGGGTATTGGTGAAAAATTCGAAAATAAAAACCCCTAAGGCCAAGATAGCAAAACGTAAGATTGACTTATTTTTAATTTTTGAAAATAAAAAAATTGAAAGCACTGCTCCCAACAAAATAAGAATTTCAAAAAAAATTATTTCTGGCGTAGCGCTTTTATCAAAATAACAAGCCGCACTTTTACAAACATAATTCGCTAAAAACATAATTTTTATTTTTATCTTCCCTAATTATACCATCATTTCATATTTTAGTCTAGATTCCAGAATTCACAATTTCAGAATTGTCCCGATATTGAGAATTCTTAACTTTGCAACCTCCCCACGTTGCTTGCTGAAATTCTTTTTGAGAAGACATTTTATCCCAAATTTTAAATAGAGGCTCTTCGAGAATATTACCAAAAACCGCGTGATTGAAATCACATGGATTCACATCGCCATACGGATTAATATAAAAATATCTCGTGCCACCCATACAGCCAAAGCCTTGATAATTAGTCATATGAGAATAAGAAACAATCCCAGGATAGTTTTGATTCTGATTATATTTTTCTACCGCATGAACAATTTCATTTCCCCATTCATCATCTACCATTTCTTCACAATTCTTTAGTCGCCCAGTTGGAATAGCGCTAAAAACTAGAACCTCATGGACACCAATTTTTTTTCCTAATTCTATTATTTTATCAAGTTCTCCATTTTTAAAATCATCTTTTCCTACACAGCAAGATATTCCAACTGTAAGCCCACTATTCTTTACAGCTTCTATCCCCTCCAACGCTTTCTTAAACATCCCCTCTTTCCCCCTTATTGCATCATGCTTTTTTTCTTCAGCCGAATCAATACTGACAAAAACGCTATCCAAACCAGCAGCTTTCAACTTACAAGCCTTTTCCGCTAAAAACCATCCATTTGTGAAAAGCGTTGTAGTGGAAAGATTTTTATCAACCGAAGCAATAATTTTTTCGATTCCTTCTCGCAATAATGGTTCACCACCAACAAAAGCAATCATTGAAACTCCCAGCAGTTGAGATTCCTTAATTACTTTTTTACATTCATCGATTGTCAGAATATTTTTTTTCTTTTTGCATGCTTCAGAAAAAAAGCTACAGTGCGAACAACTAGCATTGCAACTTTCCGTTATTGCAAAACTCAAAAAATTCGGAAAAGTTCTATTCTGAATCACGCCCTGAAAGACTCTTACGAAAAAATTAGCTGATGGCTTGCTGAAAAGTGGCGGAGTTAGAGATGAAATAACTGGGAGATTATCACGAAAATGGATTACCTTATCATGTCCTAAATAAGCTTTCAGCATTCCGCTCATTATTGAATCGACATAGTTGGGCAATCGAAACAAACCGATCAGCTTTAGTTTTGTCTTTATTAAAAAATTTTTCATACTTTATTTCAGATTTAAGCCGTTAACCAAATTCCCTCCTTATATAAATCGCAATTATTACAAATAACACTTTCGTCTAATTTATCTTCTAAGAGTAGCTTCCTGGTGTGAAGATATTTTTTTGAATTAAAGATTTCTCTTATTGAATTTTGCTTAACATTTCCAAGAATATTTTTTCCCGACCAATCATTAAAACATTGAACAGTGTCCCCATTAGCTTTAATATAAAAGGCTAAAAAAGGAATTGGGCAAGTCGGAACAATCATTTTTCCCAAATATTTCATAGCTTTCATCTTTATCACATCTTTTCTAAATATTGGAACCCTAACTTCTTCCTTGAAAGATTTGACTTTATTTAAGCGATCATTAACATCAAAACCAAAAACTTTGAATCCCTTTTTATTCCAATATCCCTTAAAGGCTTTTTTTTCTTTGAAATTACTTTTTTGTCTGATAAACCTAATAAAAGTTTTATCAGCCCACTCTTTTTTCAAAGAAATTTCTTCCAAATTTTCCACAATTTTTTCAAAATTATCAGTATTAGAAACGATTTTATGCGTTTCTTTTTTAAAAGCATTTAGGGATATATGCACCCGATTAAAATATTTATAAACATCATTACTAATGTCTTTTGTGAGCAAACTTCCATTAGTAACCAACTCTAAACCCTTTTCTGGCATTCGATTTTTAAATATTTTTGCAAAACCAATCGTTCTCTTATCCAAAAGAGGTTCATTTTGAAAAGCTAAAATCATTGTTTCAAATTCTTTTTCTCCCGAAATTTCGTCTAAAATCTTTTCGAATAGTTCCCCACTTATCATAATCTTTTCTTCGTTGGCCACCGTGTATGAATATGGACACATCGCACAAGCGCAATTGCATCTATTTAATGTCTGCAAGACAACTATTTTTGGAAATTTAACTTTTCTAATATCACTTTTTATAAGTTTCAGAAGCTTCATCTTATACTTGAACTCTTCCATTTGGATACTCATATTTTTCTAATCAATATTTATTTCAATTCCTTGATTTACATTATACCATGGTTTATTTTCTTCTAAACATCTAAAATTTTTATGTTATAATGTTAATAATTATGAGCTACCAAATTAATAAAGCTATGATTGACGTAGATAAAATTTACAGAACAAAATGGGAAACACTTGATAATGCTAATGCGATGGTTGAACCCACAACTTTTTGCCAATTGAAGTGCCCGAAATGCTATCGAGGAGTTAATTTGCTTGGACATTGCCCAAAGCATCGTGATTTCAATGATCTTAAAAAAGAAATTGATAGCTTGGTCAGTATGAGAAATATTGAGACAGTAACCCTGGGTGGCGGTGATCCCCTTTTATATCCAGAATTACTTGAACTAATCAGCTATTGTAGAAAGAATAAGGTTAAGGTAAGAATATGTACTAATGCAGTTGCATTAGATAGGGAGCTGCTTATCCAATTAAAAAATGTAGGGACTAGTGAAATATTAATCCACTTAGACAAATATCAAGATCGAGGAGATGAAAATGAGCAATTTCAATTACGAGAAAATCTTTGTGAACTCTTTAGGGAGTTTCCCGAAATTAATTTGGGCTTCATGACAATGATTCAAGAAGTGAAATCTGATAATCTTGATAGACTAGCTTCTTTTTATATAGAAAATGCGGATATAATCAGACTCGTAAGTTTTATTTTCACGAAAGATATTAATAATGTCCAAGTGCAAAATAAAGTAATCACTGAAAAACTCGAAGAATTAATAGATTTTCTTTCTAAAAAATATTCATGCAAACCAGCTGCTTATTTTGGGAAAAAAATAAATAAAAAAACACCGTCTTGGTTAATTTTTGTCCCAATTTTTTCAGACAAAAAAACCATTGGCTATGTGGACAGTTTTATTTATGGAATTTCTTCAAACTTAGCTAGATTTATCAAAGGAAAGCACTGGTTTTTAACTAACAAAAATACCATCCGTCCTTGGAAATTATTTTTTGGAATATTTAACCAAAATACAAGAATGACTTTATGGCGTTATATCAGAGAAAGTTTCTTGAAAAATTTTTCCAATAGAATGCACTACCAAATAATCACCGTCAATTTTGGACCAGATTTGACTACGGATGGCTGGGATTTATGTGATCCTTGCCCAGACGCAATGCTATATAAGGGAAAATTAGTTCCGTCGTGCCTCTTGGAAAGAATAAAAAAAGGAGAAAAAATAACTTTTTAAAAATTATAAAAAGCTTCTTGTGGGATACATAAAATTATTCATTTCTAATTTTAGCCGAATAACTTGGTACATCTCCAACTTTTTCCGAAATGTCATTTACATAAAATTTTTCGCGCGCTTTTTCGATTGGAAGATCGGTATCCAGGAGTCCATGCTTTAGCGCCAGCTCATCCGCCGAAGATGTAAGCCAAAGTTGCCAAGAAAAAATCGAGATTCTTCCTGGTGTAATTTTATTCACATGTTTAGCAATACTCGAAGTGCAGTTAGCAAAAAGAGTGTTATACCAGACTGGCTTGGTAGTCGTGAGTTCATTCATTCTCCCCAGCATATCTTTTAAAAGCAGTTTAGCATTTTCTGGTTTTTCCAATTTTACTGGATAAACATAGACTTTATCTTTGCGTAGATTGGCGCGCATGAGCAAAACATCTCGTTCGTCCGCCGCTACATAAACCAATGGGTAGGAATGAAACATTCCCCTAAGCGTGCTATATTTTTGTCCTTTGGTTTTTCGCGCTTCAATACTAATGGCTAAAAAATCTCCGCTATTAAATTCGAAGGAAACGAAAGTGTGAGCCGCTACCTTATTTTCATTAAACGGCTCCGTTACATACCAAACTTTTTTGATTTGATTTAAATCATAAGTTCTATCGTAATAAGCCGGATGCATATCCGCTTCGGTAGGATAATAGCGAAAGTTACGCACATTTCTAACTGTCACTAAATCACCTTGAAATTCCGCCGTGGAAATCACCGCCAGTTGCTCTTGCCAATCCCCCTGCAAAGAAGGCTTGTCCAAAATACACCAGCCAATAAAAATTATTGCTACCACTATAATACCAATAATTATTTTTTTACATTTTTTTATTTTTTTCATATTTTTATTTATAAATTTTTGATTTAAAATAATATTTAATCATCCTTATTTTCTTATCAACACCTTCATTGATCTTCTCAGAAAAGCTAGTAAGCCTTCTTCGATCTTTCTTTTCTTCTTTCTGGCTTTTTTTCCAACCCAATTGCCTTTCCACCACTTTTTTCCATTTTGAGATATCTTCAGTAGTTAAAAGTGCAAGCGCATCTTCTTTTGGATACCCATATTTAACCAGGTCGAATATAGAAACAATTCCTTCTTCTATAATTTTAATATATTCTTCAGAAAATTTTTCTCCATATTTTTTGGCCTCCCTTTGATAGTCTTGTCCATATGCGTAAATTGAACCCTTCATAAGCTTTCTTCGAATTTCTTCTGCCGTAGAACCATCTTTAAAATAAGCACAAATTTCGTTCTTTGCTCTACGAGTAATTATATTGTCCCACTTCTTCTCTTTTGTTATAAAATTTTTCTTATCTTTGTTTTTATATGCACTCCCTAAGGCTTGATCAATTAAATCATTAAAACTATGCTGATCTTCATGAACCAAAACTCTCTGTGAAAAATTAGTAAAATTTCTTCTAAAAAAATTCGGCGTACGTTCAATTGCTACCGCATTTTCCAATCCAGGAAAATGAGAATTTCCTAGTTTTGCACCTCCATATCTACTTGCATTTTTTAAATCATTATCATCAATATTCCTACCAGCGAAATATTCTCCTGAGAGCGCATAGGCAAAATCTTTGTCATTAAAGAGCCTAAAATAAACCGTGATTGGTTTAATAATAACTTCTACTTTTCCTTGTGGCGGTCTTCTAAAAATTTTTTCAAATAATTTCTTGCCATCCACATTTCCATTGCGCTTCAGACAATCTCCAATATTTTGTTGAATACTATTATGTTGCCGCCAACAAATATCCGCTGCTTTCTCCACTAATCCCCTTTGCTTATTCGAAAGAGCATATTTATTTTCCAGATTGAATATGTTTTGCCTTATTTCTTCAACATCTCGAAATTCATTTTTTTCAAATTTCTCATAAAGCAATCGCTGTATTTGTGCTATTCCTTCTTTTTGAAAAGCTAATCTTTCCTTAAATTTAGCCAATTTCTCCCATTGCCAAGCTTTCGCTCCTTTTCTTATTTTCCCGATTTCCTTTTCTGGATTAAATATTTCTCTCGGCGGAAATAGTCTTTCTTCTTCTGGTTCTGCGGATTTTTTGATAGATTCCAAAACTTTATTCGCCGCTATCTTATCCTTTTTCTCTTGTTGAGATCTTTCCTCTAATAATTTACGTGAATAGTCATTCCCATATCCATTGTTTTCTTCTTCGGTAGCAGAAGAAACTTGATTTTTCTTTTCTTGAGAAAATATTTTTGAATTATTTTCTTTAAGCATATATTTTGTCATTTATCACTTTTCCATTATACCACAACAAAAACAACAGTTTGCCTTAATTTTTCTCCTTTGCTACCATAAATACAGATACATTTGCCCTTTCCAAATTAAATACAAACCAAAACACAGGAGGCAGTAAGAATGAAAAAAGATGAGGATAAACTAAGAGAATTAGCAATGAAAAACCCAGGCTTGAATTACGTGGCGTGCCAAATTATCGATCTGCAGGGCAACATCCGCGAGAAAACACCGACCGCGCAGGAACTTTTCAGTAAAGGAATCGCCGGCACTGACGGCTCTTCCGTTTACGGAAAAATTGTTCCGGCTACCGAAAGCGACATGATTCTGGTTCCTGATTTCAAAACTCTGATTCCCCTCCCTTGGGAGCCGGACAGAGCGCGGGTAATCTGCAATGTTTTTTATCCACCCAAGAAGGAAGACTCCCCGGCAAAACCTTTTGAAGGTTGCAGTCGCAGCATTCTGGCTAAAGTGGTACGCAACATGGAAAAAACGCTCCTGCCAATCGTGCAGAAAAAATTCCCTCAGGAAAAAATTCTCAAGATCCGCGCCTACTTCGCGCCGGAAGTGGAATTTTTGCTCCTACCGGAAACATATGATTTTTCCAAAATTCATCTTGATCCGGCTTTTACCAACAAGCACTATTTCGTCCCGCCGACAAAAAATGTCAACGCAGCACTGAAAGAAATAGTGCGCTGCCTCGGACTGATGGGCCTCAAGAAAGAAGTCTATCATACCGAAGTGGCCACGCATCAATATGAAATCGGCATCGGGCATGGCAACGTGATGGATATCGCCGACGGCACCATGACCATCAAGTTTATTATCGAAAACGTAGCCAGAGAGTTTGGGCTACGGGCATACTTTATTCCCAAGTTCAACAAGAACGTCAATGGTTCCGGCATGCATGTCCATCAGAATCTTTCTTTGACCGTGGCTGGACAGGACGGCAAAGAAAAACGGATCAATTTATTTTTCGATCCCACGCAGGAGAACAGCCTCTCTAAAATCGGTCAACAATATATCGCCGGACTCCTGAAATATGCCAAAGAAATCACCGCGATTACGAATTCGCAGACCGAATCTTTCAAGCGCCTGGTACCAAATGCCGAAGCGCCAACGCATATCGCCTTCGACTGGTTGAATCGCACAGCCTTGTGTCGCGGACATTCTCCAGGAATAAAATCTATTCGTGTTGAATATCGAGCCCCTGATCCGATGTGCAACCCATATCTGGCTTATGCCGCGATGCTTTCCGCCGGTATGGCTGGCATCCAGGAAAATCTCGACTTGCCACCTTGCCGGAATATTGATTTTCACATCAATAGCCAAGGCATTGAGGAACTACCGGGAAATCTTGGCGAAGCCTTGAAAATCATGAATGAAAGTCAGATGCTTCGAAAGAGTCTCGGCAATTTCATTATCGACACACTCTTTAAGCTCGGTCAAATTACTTGGCAAGAATATTGCCGAGAAATAACGGACATGGATGTAAGGAAATATCTCTAATTCTTACACCCACAAACCAAAAGGCGGTTGCCGCAGCAATCGCCTTTTTTATTTTTTCCTTTTTATTAGAGTTAATTTTTCTACCTTGGTTAATTTTTTAATTTCATTTTCCGCTTTTGATGCTGTAGAGCGGTTTTTAAATTTTCTAGAATAAACTAATTTAACTGGTCGCCTCGCGGCAGTATATTTAGCCCCAAGCTTATTCTCATTGTGTTCCAAAACCCGCCGCTCTAAATCAGTCGTGATGCCGGTGTATAAAGTTTTGTCCGCGCATTTGAGAATATAAAGATAATACATTTTATATTTTTTATTTTAAAACAATATTTTTTCTAGTTCTTGAAAATTAGAAACAACAAAATCTGCTCCAGCCCTTTCCAACCGTTCTCGTGCAAAGGTAGTGGTAATTCCACAAGCTTGGCACCCAGCCGCTTTAGCGGAAATAATTCCATTATCCGAATCCTCAATTACCAAACAATTTTTTGGAGCGATATTTAATTTTTTAGCGGTAGTTGCGTATGGCTCAGGATGAGGTTTGCCATTAGACACATCATCAGCCGTCACCATAATAGGGAAAAATTTATTCAGCTTGAATTTTTCCAAAATCTTATCTTGTTGCATTTTCGGTCCCGAAGTAGTTATAGCATAGGCAAATTTTTTAGTTGTTTTTAATTTTTGCAAAAATTCGTCTACACCCTCAACAATTTTCATCTCCCGCAAAGCACAACCAAGATAAATTTTTATTTTTCTTTCCATCATCTTTTCAATTGGTTCATCGCCTCTCCCATATTTCTGAATAACATGCTCATAAATTTCTCTTAATTTTTGTCCATGAAAATCGTCCCAGGCTTCTGATGGAACATCTATTCCAAACTCACGACATATCTCCAGCTCTACTTTTTGATGAATTGGCTCTGAATCAACCAGCACTCCATCCATATCAAAAATAATAGCTTTGATCATATTTTTTATTTTAAAAATCTTTTGGTCGGAGTGCTGGGAGTTGGACCCAGACTACAAGACCCCCAGCCTTGCGTACTACCGCTATACTACACTCCGAGGACAAAAAAGGAACTAGTTTAAACTAATTCCTTTTTAAGATTCAAATTTACAATACAGCTTCTTTGGCAGCCTTTGCTAATCTGAATTTAACGACAGTCTTAGCAGCGATCTTGATTTTTTCTCCAGTCGCTGGGTTAACTCCCATTCTTTCCTTTCTTCTCGCCTTCACCATTTTTCCAAATCCTGGAAGAACGAATTCTCCACCAGTCTTGACTTCTTTGTAGGCGATCGTTACCAGAGTATCCATAAGGTTTATAACATCCTTTTTGGCTAGCTCTGTTTTTTCTGATAGCATAGTCATCAATTGAGACTTTGTCATCTTTGCCATATTATTTAAATTAAATTAATTAGCTCTCATTTACAATAGCACAATTTCCTAGATTATTCTAGCATTTTGTCAAGTTGTCAAAGACTCTAATTTTTAGACACTTTTTTTCTCTGTTTTTCCTAGGTTTTAATGTAGCACAAATTTAATATATCAACAAATTAAAAAGAAAGTGCTCTTGCATAATTTTATGTATATTGTATAATTTAATCATAAGAAATTATCCCGCACTAATTCCAATTTTGTTTCTTTTTATTTTAAGCCTATTGCTCGTATTCGCCTACGGCTTTGATAAATCTTAACACAAAAATTGATTTTAGAATTAGTGCATGGATTCTCAATTTTGTTTCTGCTCACTTTACTCGCAGACAAAATTGGAAAAAATAAATACAAAATGGACAATCAAAATACAAACGAAAATAATTCGGAAAAAATCCAGGCACTTAGGGATATGATTTTTAACGCCGAAAAAACTTTGCAAGGCGCCAAAGCGATGCTTTTGCAAATTGAAGGTAAGAAAAAAACCGGTCGCCGTAAGAAAGTGGAAACTGCTGATGGAGAAGAAGACGGAAAAGTAATTCAAGGAACTTTTGATGGACAAATAATGCTCGGAACTGATGGTAAGCAATATCCAGTCCCAGCAAATTACGCTTCTAAATCCAAGCTAGTTGAAGGAGATATGCTCAAACTGACAATTACGCCAGACGGATCTTTTATTTATAAACAAATCGGACCAGTGGAAAGAAGAAGGTTAATTGGCATTGTTAATCAAGATGCAGATGGAAATTATTTCATTACTTCTGATGGGCAACCCTATAAGGTTCTCTTGGCTTCAGTCACCTATTTCAAAGTTGATCCAGGCGATGAAGTCACACTTGTCACCCCACGTGATATTGATTCCGATTGGGGTTCGATTGAGAATGTGATTCATAAGGCTGGAAGTATAAAAAGTTCTTATTTTGATAACTCAGAAGAACCGGAAGAAATTGAAAAACCAAAAAAGAATGATTTTTCTGCTATCGATGAATGGGATGATGATTTGGAAGAACTTAAAAAAGAACTAAGCAATCCGTAGAAATAAATTTATGCTCGAAAAATTAGTAAAGCGTTTTCCAATTATAAAACAGCTTGTCCGTTTTGTTGTTGTCGGAATTATCAACACTGGTATTGATTTTTTAATCCTTAATATTGAGATGTTCCTCACCGGATTTACTTCCGGTCCAGCTATGCTTGTGCAAAATACCATCTCTTTCGGTTTTGCCACTATTAACAGCTACTATCTCAATAAACATTGGACTTTTGGAGATAAGGATGAGAAAAAAGAAGGAATAAAATTTACTCAGTTTTTAATCGTCAGTATCATTGGCATCACTATTAATGGCGGAGTTGTTTATGCTATCACAACTTTCATTCCTCCAATGTTTGGCATCAACCCTCAACTCTGGGCTAATGTCGCCAAACTCGCCGCCACGGCCATTTCTTTAATTTGGAATTTTCTGGGCTATAAATTCTTTGTTTTTAAAAAATAACCTTCAAAAATCGGCTAAAATTCTCCTTTTTTAAGGAGTTTTATTTTTGTTTTTTTATGCTATAATGGCAATAATAAGGGGTACTCAAAAAGTACTCCTATATAAATGGGAAATGTTTTATTTATGGCCGAAACACTTTATCGAAAATACAGACCCAGGAATTTTTCCGAAATTATTGGACAAAAACATATTGTTCAAACTTTTGAAAATGCACTAAAAAATGATCGCGTGGCCCAAGCCTATCTTTTTACTGGCCCACGAGGAACTGGGAAAACTTCAGTGGCCAGAATTTTAGCCAAAACAGTTAATTGCGAAAATTTAAAACCTGCCCGCAATGCAACGCAGAGCGATGCAGGCGGGGGGTTTTTGACTTGTGAAAAATGTGCGGCTTGCCAAAATATTTCCAAGGGAAAATCTTTAGATATTATTGAAATTGATGCCGCTTCTAACACTGGAGTGGACAATATTCGAGAACTGCGAGAAACAGTTAATCTTCCACCCACTTCCCTAAAATACAAAGTCTACATTATTGATGAAGTGCATATGCTTTCTACTGGCGCTTTCAACGCTCTTTTGAAAACCCTAGAAGAGCCACCCAAGCACGTGATTTTTATCCTCGCCACCACGGAAATTCACAAGGTGCCATCCACCATCATTTCCCGTTGCCAACGTTTTGATTTTTCTCGACTCCCCCTGCAAAATATTATCGAAAAATTATCTTTAATTTCTAAAAGCGAAGGCATTAAAATTAATCAAGAATCACTAGAAATGATTGCTATTTCGGCTGAAGGTGGTATGAGGGATGCGGAAAGCTTGCTTGGGCAAATTATCGCCTTAGAAGATAAAAATATCACCATCAAAGAGGTAGAACAAATTCTTGGTACAACTGATAGCAAAATAACCAAAGATATCGCCGAAATGATTATTCTCAATGATTCCACGGGTGCCATTAAAAACATTAATGATCTTTTAGAAAATGGTTATGATTTACAGATTTTCACTAAAGCTTTGATTAATTTTTTGCGCCAACTCATGCTCCTCAAAGTTAATCCAGAATTAGAATCTTTTTTTACGTATGAATTAACTACCGAACAAATCAAAGAAATGCAAATTCTTGTCCAAAAAACTGAGCTTCTAAAAATTATCACTACCATTAATTTATTTTTAGAAGCCCAGGGAAAAATTTCTGGTTTCATTCTTCCTCAACTACCTTTGGAAATTGCGGTTATCAAAGCCACCCACACTTTTCCTGCTTCAGTTAAGGTCGAAGCGCCCACCTATCAAATGCAGAGAAATTCTCAAATGGATGAGTCTCCAATTATTAGTCAAAAAAACTCAAAGCAATCATCGACCACCAGTCTTAAACCAGAGAAAACTGAAAAAAATATACCACCTGAAGAAATTAACACCACTGCTTCCAAAATTAGTCTTTCAGACGTGAAAAGCCAATGGCCCAAGCTCCTGGAAGCTATTAAACCCTTTAATCACTCCCTTAAGGCGCTCCTCTGTAATTGCCAAGCTATTTTAGTAAAAGATAATGAAATCACCATTGCCACCTCATATGACTTCTACAAAGAGAAGCTCAATGATCCAACAAATCGATTGACAATTGAGCAGGTTTTTGGTAAAATTCTAGGGTTAAAAATTTCCATCAAATCAGTCACTAATAAGGAAGCTGGGATTACTGAAACACTAAAAAATCCCGTACCTGAAAAAGAAAGTGTGCAAAATAAACTTCTTTCTTCTGCTTTAGAAATTATTGGTGGGAAGGTAGTAAGCGAGTAAATTTTCAATACTTATCAATTATCAATTTTCATTGAATTTTCAATAAAGTAATTTTCAATTTTAAAAATTTAAATATTGATTATTGGAAATTGACTCGTCTCGTTGGGGCTTTGGCGAAGCGAATTGAAAATTGTAAATTGAGAATTGAAAATTTTATCTTGGGGAGTAGCCAAGCGGTAAGGCACTAGGTTTTGGTCCTAGCATCCGGGGGTTCGAATCCCTCCTCCCCAACCATAAAATACAAAGCACCCTTGCGGTGCTTTTGTGTTTTATTTTTTGAAAGTGGATTCGAACGGGCAGCAATGAGACAAGTCGCCTCGACGCAGTCAAATGCCGTCAAATGCGAATGAGCATTTGGCGCTGCCCAGGACCAAGAATCCCTGCCTACCGGCAGTCAGGCCTCCTTCCCATTGAGAATGATTATTTAATTTTCAAGCTATATTTTTTTATCTTGTTAACATTGCAGCAAAGGAGTTTACACTTTTTGAATAAGAAAGTAAGCTAAGAAGTTAATTTTTAGCTTAAACTCATGAATAAATATGATAATCGTTATCTTAT